>Ga0207648_10001322_pt1 | contig 27562 bp, 28 predicted proteins | sample KBSMisM32_FD_184310 | JGI IMG/M metagenome (GOLD analysis project Ga0207648, IMG submission 184310) | Miscanthus rhizosphere microbial communities from Kellogg Biological Station, Michigan, USA - KBS Miscanthus M3-2 (SPAdes) (version 2) | ecosystem: Host-associated > Plants > Roots >... | reverse complement strand
GGTCGGCGAAGCAGAGATCGGCCAGCAGCCCCCATTCGCTGATGAGCTGCTTGAGATGGTTGATCTCGTCGCGGTTGAGCGACGTCTGCTGCCGACAGAGCTCGCCGAGCGTGGCCAACGTCAGCCGCCGAAGCCGATCTTGCGTTCTCCGTCCGGCGTGCCGATCTCCACATACGCGATCTTGGAGGAGCACACCCCGATCTCACGGTTCCGCCGGTCGGTCAACCACAACACGTCGACTGCGCCGGACAGTGCCGCTTCGACCTTGGTCTTCAACGCCTCTCGATCGACGTCGTCGGCGAGTTCGATGGTGAGCTCGCGAGGGGCTTGGGTGACGCCGATGCGTACGTCCACTTCGGTCCTTTCGGTGATGGTCCGGCCCATCGTAGAGATAGATCGCGGTGGAGTGAACTCGGACGATGTCCTGATTCGTGGGAGCCGTGTCATTGACGCCACGGCGTCGAACCGTGAAGATGAGTCCCATGGCCCGCCGAACCGTGTGCATCGTGACCTTCGACGGGATGCAGCCGCTCGACGCGATCGGTCCGTTCGAAGTGTTCGCCGGGGCGACGAAGGTGTTGGCCGCGCAGCGACGTTCGTCGGCCGGCTACGAGCTCGCGCTCGTGTCTGAACACGGCGCGCCGGTCACCGCCGAGAGCGGATTGCAGATCGTGACCGCCCGGCTTCCACCGGGACGGACGAAGTTCGACACCCTGTTGATACCGGGCGGCGACGGTGCACCGGGTCTGCGTCGCGGGAGTCCCCTCGTGGAGTGGATCCGTCGCGCCGCGACGACCAGCCGCCGAGTCGCGACCGTGTGCAGCGGCACCTTCATCGCCGCCGAGGCCGGCCTGCTCGACGGCCGCACCGTGACGACCCATTGGGCGCGTGCCAAGCAGTTGGCCGCCAACTACCCCCGCATCACCGTCGATGCCGACCCGATCTACCGGCGCGACGGCAACGTGTGGACATCGGCCGGTGTCACTGCAGGAATCGACCTGGCGTTGGCGATGGTCGAAGCCGACTACGGCGCCGACGTCGCCCAGACCGTGGCGCGGTGGATGGTGATGTTCCTGCACCGACCGGGAGGTCAGACGCAGTTCGCCACACCGGTGTGGGTACCGCGCGCCGATCGATCGACGGTTCGTGCCGCGCAGGACCACATTGACTCCCATCCCTCCGACGACCACCGGCTCGACCTGTTGGCGGCGCGGGCGGCGATGAGCAGCCGCCACTTCAGTCGCGTGTTCACCGAGCAGGTCGGCGAAACACCGGCGCGCTACGTCGAGCAAGTCCGCGTCGAAGCAGCGCGCCACGAATTGGAAACGACAACAGTCTCACTCGACGTGATCGCCGAGCGTTGCGGCTTCGGTACCGCCGAGTCGCTGCGACGCGCGTTCCAACGAAGAGTCGGCGTCGCACCGGATGCATACCGTCGCCGCTTTCGTTCCCGCCCCAACCCCACTCGACAGCTCCACGCCTCATAGACAAGGAACCAACATGCAGGTCGCCATCCCCCTCTTTCCCAAGTTCACGGCACTCGACGCGATCGGGCCGTACGAAGTGCTGCAACGGATCCCGACGATCGACGTGACGTTCATCGGTCACCAACGCGGCGAGGTGCGCAGCGAGAACGGAATGCTCGGCATCACGATCGATGCGACGTTTGACGACATGCCGAAGCCCGACATCGTGGTGTTCCCCGGTGGCGTCGGCACACGCCCGCTCGTCAACGACGAACGAGTCCTCGACTGGGTGCGCAACGCGCACGAGTCGACCACGTACACGACATCGGTGTGCACCGGATCGTTGGTGCTCGGCGCCGCAGGACTGTTGAACGGCCTCACCGCCACCACGCACTGGGCGTGCTACCCGGAGTTGGAAGCGACCGGCGCAGTGGCCACGGCTCAGCGCGTCGTCGAGCACCTCGACCGACACATCATCACCGCGGCCGGGGTGTCGAGCGGAATCGACATGGCGTTGCGACTGGTCGAGTTGCTCGTCGACCGAACTGCCGCGCAGGCCGCGCAGTTGATGATCGAGTACGACCCGCAGCCTCCGTTCGACAACGGCGCGCTCGCCAAGTGCGACGACGAGATCGTCACGCGGGTCATCGAGTACGCGCAGGTGCGCAAGTAATACGGGCGGCGCGGTCAGAACGTTGTCGCGCAGAACGTGTCACCCCGAGGCAACGAAGCCTCGGTGCTGACGTCGATGTCGCCGCACAGCGCGCCGAGCATCCCCTTGACCATGCCGCGATCGACGGCGCAGATGACCGGATGCTCGATGGCCACGTCGCCGAACGGACAGTGGTTGTTGACGATACGAAGTTGGTTGTTGCGCTGATCGGCGTGAGCCGCGAAGCCGTGCGCCGTCAGCGCATCGGCAACGGCTTGCATCGCCGAACGCAAACTGCGTTGACCGGCGGCGACATCGGGGCCGGACAGACCGGCGGCCATCGCTTGACCGTATTCCTGGCCCACCTGCTCGGCCATCGCCTCGGCTTGATCGCTGGGCAGCAGGGCCAAGGCCTTGCCGAGCAACGACAGCACGAGGTCGTCGCTGCGCACGGCGACATCGAACGACACGTCGGCGACGGACCGATATCGCTTCGACGGCCTTCCTGCGCCGGCGCCCTCGGCGCGTTCGACGGCGACCTCGAGATAGCCGCCGGCGGCCAGCCGGTCGAGGTGATGACGGGCGACGTTGGGATGGAGACCGAACTGCTCGGCGACCTGCGACGCGGTGACGCCCTCAGCGTGTTCGCGGGCGAACAGGTAGATGCCCCGGCGGGTCGGATCCCCGAACGCGTTGGTGATGGCCGACACCGTCGCGGTGAAGGCACCTGACGCCATCGTGCTGGACGTTGCCGTGTTGCTCGGCGGGTTCGCGGCCACGCCGGTATTCTACCTATCTGCGTAGTGGTAATTCGCTGCGACCCCGTCCATGAAAGGTCACCATGCCGGCAACCACGACCGATCAGATCATCGAGGCGCTCCGCCCTGTCGAGGATCCGGAGCTGCGTCGATCGATCGTCGACCTCGGCATGGTCCGCCACGCCGAACTCGACGACCACGGCGTCGTCGACGTGCTGATCGCGTTGACCGTCGCCGGTTGCCCGTTACGTAACGAAATCACCAACCGGGTCCAGGCCGCGCTGGCGCCCCTACCCGGTGTCACCCGGGTCGCGCTCGACTTCACCGTGATGACCGACCAGGAGCGCGAGTCAGTTCGCGAGATGCTGCACGGCAGCCCCGGCGACACCGCCGGGCAGGGCCACGCCCACGGGCATGCCGAGGGTCGCACCGTTCCCTTCGCCGACGCCGGGTCCAAGACTCGCCCGCTGCTGATCTCGTCCGGCAAAGGTGGCGTCGGCAAGTCCAGCGTCACCGTCAACCTCGCCGTCGCCCTGGCCCAGCAGGGCCACTCGGTCGGCATCGTCGACGCCGACATCTACGGCTTCTCGATCCCGCGGATGCTCGGCGCAGACCGTGATCCCGTCGTCATCGACGGCATGTTGGTGCCGCCGGAGAGCCACGGTGTCCGCTGCATCTCGATCGGCTACTTCGTGCCCGAGGGTCAGGCCGTGATCTGGCGCGGTCCGATGCTGCACAAGGCGCTCGAGCAGTTCCTCACCGACGTCTACTGGGACGAGCCCGACTTCTTGCTCATCGACATGCCACCCGGTACCGGCGACATCGCCCTCAGCCTCAGCCAGTACCTGCCGCGCGCCGAGGTCTACGTCGTCACCACGCCGCAGCCCGCCGCGCAGAAGGTGGCCGCGCTGTCGGCAGCGATGGCCGCGAAGGTCAACCTTCCGGTCAAGGCCGTCATCGAGAACATGAGCTGGTTCACCGGCGACGACGGCAAGCGCTACGAGATCTTCGGCAGCGGTGGCGGCCAGGAGCTCGCCGACCAGTTGGGTGTGCCACTCCTCGGCAAGCTGCCGTTGGTGCCCGAACTGCGTGAAGGCGGCGACGACGGTGTGCCCATCACCGTCGCCGAGCCCGACAGCGAGGCCGCGCAGCTGTTCCACGAGATGGCCCGGCGCATCGCCGTCGAGTTCAGGTCGAAGAAGGTCTTCAACGCCGCACTCAAGATCGGCTGAGTCCTAAGCCCTAGGGCCCTGCGGTTAAGGCGGGCTTTGATGACATTTGACCCTGCCAGGGAAATCGCTGATCGTCCAACGTTGCAGGCATGTCCAACTTGCATCGATCGACCCGTCACGTGGTCCCAGCCCGCCGGGCTTGGGTCATCGCGGTCGCTGCCCTCTGCGCCTTGGCCCCGCTGGCCATCGCCGGAACGACAGAAGCCGCACCTGTCACCATCGTCGTCAACGGGGGCCTGACCCCCCAGGTCCTCACCGTTGTGGTCGGCACGACCGTGACGTGGCAGATGGCCGACGGCGACAAGCACCGCATTCGTTCCGTCACGGCGCCCGCCGAGTTCGATTCCGGCGGCATCGATCCGGGCGGCTCGTACTCGAGGACGTTCGGCACCGTCGGCACGATCACCTATCGGGACGAAGAGCACAAGGACTCGGCCGCCTACAGCGGCACGATCACCGTCGTCGCGAACGACCCGACCTCGCCGCCCCCGACGACCACGCCCCCGCCCGCGACACCCGGGCCGACCACACCTGCCGGGCCGGCGCAGGTCCGTATCGCCAACCGGGCGTTCACGCCGGCCTCGATCAGCGTCGCCACGGGTTCCACGGTGATCTGGACCAACAACGACAAGGACACGCACACCGTGACCAGTCGGACCGGTGCGTTCGACAGTGGGAACCTCGGCCAGGGTGCGACGTTCCGTCAGACCTTCGCCTCGCCGGGCACCTTCACCTACTTCTGCGACATCCACCCGAGCATGGTCGCCGTCGTCTCGGTCAGCGACCCTGCCGCCGGTGGTGCGTTGCCGCCGCCTCCTCCCCCACCTCCCCCGCCCCCTCCGCCTCCTCCTCCGCCGGTGACCGCTCCGCCGGCTCCTTCGCCGAGCGGCACTCCGACGCCGACGCTGTCGGGCGACGTGCAGATCGTCGACTTCGCATTCCAGCCGGCGACGCTCGATGTCACCGCCGGGGCCACCGTCACATGGACGAACGCGGGTCAGGCGCGGCACACGGTTGTGGCCGGCGACGGATCCTTCAGCAGCCCCGACGTTCGCTCGGGCACCACGTATCAACACACGTTCGCCACGGCAGGCACGTTCACCTACTTCTGCGACATCCACCCGGGGATGACAGCGACGATCTCGGTTGCCCCCGCACCCGGCCAGCCGGCACCGCCCGCCGACCCGTCGCCGACCGCGACGACAACACCCGGCACGCCCGACACCGCGGCGGCACCCGGTGACGTGACGATCGCCGACTTCTCCTTCACTCCAGGGTCGATCACGATCGCCGCCGGGCAGAGCCTGACGTTCCTCAACACCGGGCGGGCACGCCACAGCGCCACCGCGGCGGACGGTTCCTTCGACACCGGCACCCTCGCCGGCGGAGCATCAAAGCGCATCGCGTTCCCGAAGGCCGGCACGTTCCCCTACTTCTGCATCATCCACCCGGACATGAAGGGCACGGTCCTCGTGACCGGTGCGGACGGTGCGCCTCCGCCCCCGGCCGTGGCCAAGGCGCCCGTCGCCGCAGGCACCGGCGACATCCAGATGGTCGACTTCTCGTTCAGCCCGGGCGAGATCACCGTCGCCGCCGGAGGCTCGGTGAACTTCGTCAACAACGGAGTTGCGCCACACACTGCGACGGCACGCGACGGCTCGTTCGACAGCGGCGTCGTCGCACCGGGTTCGAAGTACCGGGCCACGTTTGCGAATCCGGGGACCTTCACCTTCTTCTGCACCATCCACCCTCAGATGACCGGAAAGATCCTGGTGGTCGGGGCTGACGGAGCACCACCTCCCGCCGAGGCACCCGCCGCCGCTCCCGTGGCGCCACCGGTCCCGGCGCCGAAGAACGTCGCCGTCACGGTTCGTGCCGACAAGATCGATCCCATCTCGGTACGAGTTGCCGAATCCGGCACCGTGACGTGGAACGTCGAGGGCTTGGGAGCGCACATGATCGAAGCCGACGACGGCACGTTCTCCAGCGGGCTCGTCTACCAGACGAAGTCGTTCAAGTACACCTTCACGACCGTGGGTACCTGGAAGTACCACGACAGCCTGGCGGGGTCGACCGGTTTCGAAGTGGTCGTCGTTCCCGGCCCGGCGGCGGGTGATCCCGGTTCGACCGCCGACGGCAAGTCAGCGGCCGTGAACATCGCCGATCAGGCGTTCGCCCCCAACGAGGTGACCGTCGTCAAGGGCGCCAAAGTGACGTGGACCAACTCCGACGCCGCAGCGCACACCGTCGCCGCCAAGGATCAGTCGTGGTCCTCGGACCTGCTGCCCACCGGGGCCACGTTCGACCACGTCTTCGACACGCCCGGTCGCTTCGAATACGTGTGCACCCTTCACCCGAACATGACCGGCACCATCGTCGTCACCGAAGCGAGTGGCGCGCTGGCCGCACCGACGCCGGCAGCGACGACAGGGACGCCAAACGCGGCGAAGTCGGCGCCCGCTCGATCAGCCGCTGCTGGGTCGCTGCGGTCGATTGCAATCGCTGCCTTGGCAGGCCTGTTGTTGTGCATCGGGGCCTTCGTGGTCGGTCACAAGACCCGCCGCCCGCGACCGGTGCTGGCCGCGAAGCTGCAGTGATCTAGTCACCCCAGTAGCGCTGCTCGGTGAACGGATCGCCGTAATTGTGGTAGCCGTTGCGCTCCCAGAACCCCGGCTCGTCGCCGCTGCGCAGCTCGAGGCGACGCACCCACTTGGCGCTCTTCCAGAAGTACAGATGCGGCACCACGATCCGCACCGGGCCACCGTGGATCGGTTCGATCGGCTCACCTTCGAAGGCATAGGCGACGATCGCCTCATCGGTGGTGATGTCGGCGAGCGGCAGGTTGGTGGTGTAGCCGTACTCGGCGTGTTCCATCACGTGCGTTGCTTCCGGACGGACTCCGGCGCGATCGAAGAGATCCCGCACGCGCACACCGGTCCACGTCGTGTCGAACTTGCTCCACTTGGTCACGCAGTGGATGTCGAAGGTCGAAGTGGTGGCCGGCATCGCCTTCAACTCGTCGAGATCGACGGTGAACGGTCGATCGACGAGTCCGTCGATCGTCAGGTTCCAGTCGCCCGGCTGGTAGTCGGGAACGTCGCCGACGTGCAGCACGGGAAAGCGGTCGGTGAGGTACTGACCCGGCGGCAACCGGGCAGGGTCGTAGCCCTTCGCGATCAACTCTTTGCGGTTGCGATCGAAGAAACTCATACGTCGTTCAGTGTGCCCGGCTCAGGGTGCGTTACACCAGTGCATCTCCCGGCGCGACGAATGGCCGCGCCTACGCTGACGTGCGATGAGCAGCACGCCCCCGCCTCCTCCTCCGCCGCCACCGCCACCTCCTCCGCCGCCACCACCGATGTCTCCGCCACCCGGGTATGTCGCCTACGGCACTCCGACTGCGTACGGCGGCACGCCCGCTCGAATCGGTGGATTGACGAAGGCACTCGTCGTCCTCAGCATCATCGGCGTGGCGGCCAGCGCGGTCGCGCTACTGGTTCAGCTGGTGCTGCGCGACAAGGCGATCGATTATCTCAACCGCGACATCAGCAAGACCAAGTTCAGGGACGACCTGACGCCATACCTCGCCGCAATCTTCGTAGCCGGCGTCGTCCTCTTCGCGGCGCTCGTCGTCCAGATCATCTGGGCCTTTCGAATGGCCAAGAACCTGAGGGCGCTCGGGCGCCCTTCGCAGTCGTTCTCTCCCGGTGTCACGATCGCCATCAACATCCTGGGCGGTTGCACGCTCGGCATCCTGCCGTACTTCATGTGGCGTGAGCTCTGGAAGGGCAGCGATCCGAGCGTCGCACCGGGCGACCCGGAGTGGAAGCGGCGACCGATCCTGCCGCTCCTGCACGTCTGGCTGGTGGCGACGTTGGTGACGGCGGTGACCTCGTTCACCGGCGGCGGTGCCGCCAACGCGTTCACGCGCGTGAACTCCGGCTCCGAATCGAGCATCGCCAAGGATCTCGACTCGCACTTCGGCTACATCATCGCCGGTGGGGTGTTCGGCATCATCACCACGATTCTGTTCATCGTCTTTGTCCGCCGGCTCGCGGCGCGCCACATGCAAGCAACCCGGGAGGCGTAGGTGCTGTACCTGGTTCGCCATGCAAAGGCAGGCAGCCGGCACAACTTCGCGGGTGACGACAAGTTGCGCCCGCTGAGTCCGCCGGGACGCCGTCAAGCAGAAGCGATCGGCACGCGCCTGGCAGAGGCGGGAGTGCAGCACTTCGTCAGCAGCCCCTCACTGCGCTGCATCCAGACGTTACGACCCGCCGCCAAAGCGGTCGGGGCCAAGGTCGACACCGACGACCGCCTGTTCGAGGGCAAATCCGCGGCGGGCGTGCTGGAGCTGTTGGCGACCGTGCCGGATTCGACCGCACTGTGCAGTCATGGTGATGTGATCCCGGAAACGCTCGACGCGCTGGTGCGCCGCGGATGCGAGATCACGACGATCCCGGACTGGCGCAAGGGAAGCGTGTGGGCGCTCGAGCGCGGATCCGACGGCGAGATCGTCTCCGCCGAGGCCTGGCCACCATCCGACAGCGCGAGTTAGCCACTCGTTCCCGGTGACACGATGTCGGCGACGATGGCCAACGCGAAGATGCCCAGACCGACGTAGCCGAGCACGAGTCCGGCGATGGCCATGCCTTTGCCACGGTACGTCTCGTCGTTGCGTATCTGGCTGAAGGCGATGTGGCCGAAGATCACGGCCAACAGCGAACCGAGCCAGAAGAGCCACACGATTCCCAACACGAGCGAGGCGACCGCGAAGCCGTTGACGCGCTCGGCGGGTGGCGCCGCGGAGTAGATCCTCGGCGGCCCGGGCGGCGGAGGCGGAGGCGGCGGCATGTTCATCCGCGGTGAGGGTACTGGTCAGGGCGAAGTCGTCGTGGTGTTCGCGTCGAGCCGGTTGATGAAGCTCTGCACCAGCTGCACCATCTGCGCGGGAGGGTTGTTGTCGAGACACGCTCGGGCCTCGCTGCGCGCCGTGTCGAGATCGGGTGGCTGCAGGAAGTCGGCGGAAGTGATCGCCAGGAAGCAGTGGGGGTCGGCGTACGTCGGATCGATCTTGATGGCACCACGGAGGAACTCGGCGCCGGCCGCCGCGGTCGACGTGCCGCTCTGGGCGATCAGCCAACCCATGTAGGTCAACGCCTCGGCATTGTTGGGGTCGAGCTCGCGCACTTGTTGGTAGCGGATGATCGCCTGCTGCGGATTGACGCCCAACAGCTGGCGCGCCTCGGCCAACTTCTGGGCCACCTCATCGCCCGGTAGGCCCCCGGTGATCGCCTGACCCGGAAGTCGCTGGCCGGACGTCCTGGCGACCAACCAGCCGGCCAGACAGGCCACCAGCAACGTGCCGACGATCCAGGCGACGAACACCTTCGGCCGACGTCGGCGCGGCGGCGACGTCTCGACGTGGCCATCGTCGATCGCTCGTAGCACTGTTGCGGCGCGCGCCGTGTAACCGTCACGAAGCGTCTGGTAGTCGTTGTCGTCGACATCGCCGTAGAGGTGTTCGCGGTCCAGATCGGTGATGGAGCGCAGCAGGAACCGCCGCTCCTCTTCGAGCTCGGCCAGCTGATCCGGATTCACAGATCGGTGTCCTCGGCCAAGGCCGCTGCGACCAGCCGGCGGTCATCGTCGTCGGGGACGGTGTCGGCCGTCGTCTTCCACCGGTGGAACGCGAAGCCGAGGCCGACGATCGCACAGACGAGCGCGGCAACGGGCAGAGCCCACACGAGCGCGTCGATTCCGGTGGCTCGCGGGACGAGCAACACCTTGCTGCCGAAGCGCTGCTCGATGAAGTTGATGATCTGGTCGTCGCTGACGGTCCCGGTGTCGACCTGCCGGGCGATCTCGATGCGGATCGCCTGCGAGTCCGCGTTGCGCGATTCGAACACGCTCTCGCCGTCGCAGATGGGACACGCCAGCCGGCGGCTGATGTCTTCGACGCGCTCCTGCGGCGTTCGTGGCCCGGAATCGCGAGTGGCGCCCACCGCCAACAGACCTCCGACGACCAGCACGAGCAACACCCAACTCGGCCAGCCCTTCAACGAGCGCTTCATCCGTACGCCCTGCGGAACTGGTCGAGCTTGGTCGACAGGAAATCGGCGGTGATGGTCGTGGCGATGCGACTGACCACGACGCCCGACGGGTCGATGATCCACGTCTCCGGCACCTGGGCGACACCGAACGCCGTGGCGATGGCTCCGTCGTCGTCCTTGACGATCGGCCACGAACCTCCGTGCTCGGCGAACCATTGGGCCACCGCCGCGTCGGGGTCGTCCTTGATGACGGTGTACAGCTCGGCGCCGTCTGCGATCGACGCCTGCTGCGCGGCGAAGGCGACGAGCTCGGGATGTTCGGCCTTGCACGGCAGACACGTCGACTGGAAGAAGTTGAGCACCACCCAGCTGCCCTTGCGCCTGCTGAGATCGAACGGCTTGCCGTCGAGCGTCGTGCTGATCGCCGCGGGCGCCGGGCGGTTGAGGAGGAACGAGGAGGTGACATCGGGCTTCGACGCCTTGCTGTTGGCCAGCACGACGAACAGCACGGCCAGGACGAGCGCGATGGCCAACGACACGAACGGCGCCGTCCGCCGGCGGCGCGGTGCCTCGACGACAGGATCGGACACGGCCTGCCTAGACACTGACCGGTTCCAACTCGATCGGCGCCGAGACGGGGTCGGTCGGCACGCGGCGGCGACGGCCGGGGAAGCCGGCGAGCACCGTGCCCACCGCCATCAGCGAGCCGCCGATCCACAGCCAGACGATCAGCGGCTTGATGAAGATCTTGACGGGCGCCTCGGTCCCGTCGAAACGCACGCTCGGCTCGAGCGTGAGGTACAGGTCGTTGAGCGGACCGTTGCGAACGCTCGGCGTCGGCACCTTCGTGCCGAAGTTGGTGAACGTCGTGATCGCCGGCGCGTACGCCTTGCCGCCGTCGATCGTGATCAGTGCCTTGACCCCCGTCGAGCGGGCGTCGGTGAACTGCTCCAGCCGTTGGAGCTCGAACGTGTGGCCTCCGTACGAGACCGGGACGCCGGGTTGCAGCGTGAACTCGGCGACGCGCGTGTAGCTGTTCGATGCAGCCAGCGCGACCGCGATCATGATGACTCCGAGGTGCACGACCATCCCGCCGTTGGCCCGACCGACGAGCCCGCGCCATCCCTGACGGCGTGTCGCCAACGTGAGCTGACGCAACGCCGAGCCCGCGGCGAATCCACCGAGGAAGAACGCGCAGAGCGGCGCGAGCCCGTCGGCTCCGACGAGCACGCTGATCGCCAAGGCACCGGCGCCGCACCACGCCGGCCAGAACAGGCGATCACGTAGAAGTTCGGTGCCGGCCTTGCGCCACGGCAGCACGGGGGCGATCGCCATGAGGAACAGCAACGTGATGCCGATCGGCATGCCCAGACGATCGAAGAACGGCGGGCCGACGGCGATCTGGCGATCCTGCAACGCCTCGACGATCAACGGGAACACCGTGCCGAGCAGGACGACGAACGCGAACACCGTGAAGATGACGTTGTTGGCCAGGAACGCACCCTCGCGTGACACCGGTGAATCGATGGCCCCCGGCGATCGCAGCCGGTCGCCACGCCAGGCGATCAACCCCAACGAGACCGCGACGATCACTCCGAAGAAGCCGAGGAGGTATGGGCCGATGGTTCCGTTGCTGAACGCGTGGACGCTCTGCAACACACCGCTACGCGTGATGAACGTGCCGAGGATCGTCAGCGAGAACGTGGCCACGAGCAGACTGATGTTCCAAACCCGCAACATCCCGCGCCGTTCCTGCACGAGCACCGAGTGGAGATAGGCGGTGGCCGTCAGCCACGGAAGGAAGCTGGCGTTCTCGACCGGGTCCCAGCCCCACACGCCGCCCCAACCGAGCACCTCGTAGCTCCACCATCCGCCGAGCACGATGCCGACGGTGAGGAAGCCCCAGGCGTACAACGCCCAACGGCGCGTGGCGAGCAGCCAACCCTCGCCGACACGACCGGTGATCAACGCCGCGATCGCGAACGCGAACGGCACGGTGAACCCGACGAATCCGAGATAGAGGATCGGCGGGTGGAACAGGACCAGGATGTGGTTCTGCAGCAACGGGTTGGGACCGAGACAACAACGGTTGAAGTCCGGCGTCGGGCCTGCCTTGAACGCGTCGATCGGACCGAACGACAGCAGGAAGAAGAACGCGGTGACGACGAACATCACAACGAGCGCCCATGCCACCAACGGGTCGTCGAGCCGTCGCCGGTTGCGGCGCATGACGATCGTGGTGTAGATCGCCAGCAGCAGTAGCCACATCAGGATGCTGCCTTCGAGCGCACTCCACAGAGCCGTCGTGTTGAACAGCACCGGCGTGTCGCGCGAGCCGACCTGTTGGATGTATGCCAGCGAGAAGTCGCGCGTGATCAACGCCCGCTCCATGATGGCGACCGCGACCAGCGCAGCGACGAGAGCCATCCACGAGTAGTTGGGGATCGAACGGAGCAGCCGACGGTCGTTCGTGACGGTCGCGATCCCGAGCCCCAACGCGCCGAAGACACAGGCTGCCAGACCCAGGATCAGGGCGGCGTGCCCGATGACGCCGTTCAGGCTTGTGCTTGCGAACATGCCGCTGACTTTGTCGGGTCGAGTCGATCGGGGTTCTTCGCCGCGTACTCGTTGGTGTGCTTGACCTCGAGCTTGTCGCCCTCGAAGACACCGGCTGCATCGAGCGTGCCGTGCACGACCACCGGGATGCACTCCTGGAACAATCCGCCCGGATCGCCCTCGTAGTGCACCTCGCGGGTGACACCGTTGAACGTGATCCTGAAGTCGGTGACCGCCCCGTTCTTCTCGACCGATCCTTCGTCGACCGTGCCTTGGATCCGCAAACGACGGCCGGCCTCGCAGCCGCTCTTGTGGCCGACCTCGTCGACGTTGCAGTAGAAGTCGATGGCCGACGTGAGGAACTTGGTGACGACGATGCCACCGGCGACGAGCACCACGACGAGCAGCACGATGGCTTTCCAGTTGCGACGTCGCGCGGGCGGAGGCGTCGCCTCCATCGTCGTCTGACGAGGGCTCAGGTCCACGGTTGATCCTCGGGTGGGCGCCGCGCCGACATGCTGCGAGCGCGGCGCATCATGACCGCGACGAGGATCGCGATACCGCCGAACGTCGCGACGTAACTGAGGATGACGAAGCCGGTTTCCATCACAGGCTCGCCTCCTGGCGACGCTCGGCGATGGCGAACTCGAGACCGCGGTCATCGAGTGCGTCCTGCATCGCCAGCACGCGTTGGCGGTGCATCACCAGCCAGACGTACAACAGGGTGAACACGATCACGCCGACGAACAAGCTGAACAACATGAGGTTCTGCAACTTGCCCTTGGCGATGGATTCCTGCTGGTGCAGCGGCCGCCACCATTCCACGCTGAAGTGCACGAGCGGGATCTCCAACACCGCCAGCAGCGCGACGACGGCACTGCGGCGTGCCCGTTGTTCGTGGCTGCCACCGAGACCACGAACCGCGAGATAACCGAGGTACGTCACGAAGAGGAAGGCGGTCGTCGTGACGCGCGAATCCCACACCCAGTAGACGCCCCACGAGACCCTGCCCCACAGGCTGCCGGTCAGCAAGGTGATGCCCATGAACAGCACACCGACCTCGGCACTGGCGCCGGCCAGTCGATCCCATGTCAACGAGCGGGTTCGCTTCCACAGGTACGCCGCGCTGCTGACCGCGGTGACGATGAACGCGAGGTAGGCCAGCCATGCACTGGGCACGTGGATGTAGAGGATGCGCACACCCTTGCGCTGCACGGCGTCGTCCGGTGACAGGAACAGACCGAACGCGACGAACCAGATGAGGCCGACGATGGTGGCGATACCGATGGCCCTCGTCGCCCGCGTGCTGGTAGGACCGCTCATGCGGTGTCATCCACGAGCGGGCCGAAACCGATCGAGCCACCGATCCCGAACAGCAGCGCATAGGTGACCAGCAACGCCACCCATGCCCAACCCTCCTGCATCGAAATCCTTCCTACGCCGAGTGCCGCTTCGGTCGCTCGGGTTGCACCGATCAGAACTGGCGCCACGACCGGAAGGAGCAGCAGCGGGAGCAATGATTCGCGACCCTTGGTGCCGGTGGTGAGGCCGCCATAGAGCGTACCGACCAACCCGAGGCCGCAGGATGCAGCTAGCGCGCTCGTGATCAACAAGAACACGCCGGCACCGTCGAATCGGCTGCTGTACAGCACGAACGCCGCGGCGAACAGCAGCGTCTCCAGCACCAGGAGCTGCACGGCGAGGGCGGCGGCCTTCCCGAAGTAGATGCCCTGTGCCGGCACGCCCGCCACACGCAGGGCGTCGAGGGCCCCGTCACCGGCCTCGACGGCGAACGATCGCTGCACCACGACGAGCATGCTGAACAGGGTCGCCAGCCACACCAGGCCCGGCGCGACACGCACCAGCAGGTCGTCCTGGTCGAGGGCGAAGGCGAACAACACCATCGTGATCGCGGCGAAGGGCAGCACCTGATTGATCAGGACACGACTGCGCAGCTCGATGCGCAGATCCTTGGCAGCAACCAGTTTCGTGACCGCGAAGCTTGTCACGGCGTGCCGCTCTCCTGGCCGCGGATCTGACCGCGAATCTGGCCACCGGCGACTTCGACCATGCGGGTCGCCAGCGCGCCGGCGCGTTCCATCTCATGACTGGCCACGATCATCGTGGCCCCTGCCGCGGTGGCGGCTCGGAGCACGGTGTCGAGCTCATCGCGGCCGGCGGCGTCGAGGCCGGCGTGGGGTTCGTCGAGCAGCCACAGCTCGGCGCGGCGAGCGATGAGGCACGCCAGCGCAGTGCGACGGCGCTGGCCGGCCGACAGCTTGCGCACCGGCACGTCGCTCAGACGGCCGGCCAGACCCATGCGCTCGACGGCGGCGCTCACTTCCTCGGCGGACGCACCGACCGTCGCTCCCCAGAACGCCACGTTCTCGGTGATCGTGAGGTCGGTGTACAAGCCGTTCGAGTGGCCGAGCAGCCCGACTCGCGAGCGGACGGCTTCGCGTTGTTCGACCAGATCGAGTCCGAGCACCATCGCGGTTCCTCGCGCCGGAGGCAGGAGCCCGGCGCACAATCGCAGCAACGTGGTCTTGCCGGCACCGTTCGGACCGGTCAACAACACGATCTCGCCGCGATGCACGGTGAGGGTCGCCCCGGCCAGGGCGGGGAACCGGTCGAGGACGGCGACCACATCGACGAGTTGGACGACCGGATCCGTCTCCATAGGACGTGGCAACGCTATCGGCCTGCACGTCGGGCGGGAGTCGGGCATGCCGGCCTGTCAAGCCGGGCCGCACTCGTGCCGATAGCGTCAACTGGTGGTTCGGCGGGCGTCAGGCCCTGGTTGCCCCCCACCAGTTGCCTCAACTGCCGAAATCCCACTCGATCGCACACCATGTCCGAAAAGCCACCCGTCAGCCACGAAAAGGTCAGCCGTTGGGACCGTCCCAAGCCGCCGCACGACTGGCGTTGGGTCGTCGACATGATCGGCCGCACCCTGATCGGCCTCGGGCTGATGATGTTCGCCTTCGTCGCCTACCAACTGTGGGGCACGGGCATCCAGACCGCGCAGGCACAGCGCTCGCTGTCGCGCGACTTCGAAGAGCAACTCGCGAAAACGCCTCCGGTCACGACCACCACGGTGCCGGTCACGACGAGCCCCGCCACCACCGAGCCGGCGCCGACGACTTCGGTGGCTGCCCCGACCACCACCGCACCGGTGCTGCCGGTCGCCAAACCGGTCCCCGCTGAAGAGGAGGCCGTCGCTCGCCTGGAGATACCGCGGATGAACCTCAACCGGATCGTCGTCGAGGGGGCCACTGCCGACGCCCTCACCAAGGGCCCCGGCCACTTCCCGGAGACACCGCTGCCCGGCCAACTCGGCAACGCGGCGATCGCCGGACACCGCACCACGCACCTCCATCCGTTCTTCGACATCGACAAGCTGCAGCCCGGTGACGAGATCGTCGTCACCACACTGAACGGTCGCTACACGTATTCCGTCACCGGAACCGAGGTCGTCGGACCGGACGACTACAACCTGGTGATCCCGACCACCGACGTGACGAAGGCGACGCTGACGCTGGTGTCGTGCACGCCCCGGTACTCGGCGAGCAATCGGATCGTCGTGCACTCCGAGCTCGTGCCGGAGAAGTCCGACGCACTCACCCAGGCCGCACCCGTCGTGACCAACCCCGGCGACGGCGCACCCGCCGACACGTTGCCCGACGAAGGCCCGGTCACCGTCGTCGACACGGTTGCCCCGGCGTCGAGCACGACATCGGCCGTCGTCTCGACGACGGACACGGTTCCGGCGTCCACCATTCCCGTCGACGGCACCAGCCAGGCGGCCACCGGTTCGCCTGACGCGTTCAGCGACGGCTGGTTCAGCGACCCGTCGGCGATCCCGCAGGCGTTCCTGTGGGGACTGGCCCTCACCGCCGTCGGCGTCGGGATCTACGTGCTCAGCCGCAAGGTCCGGCGGTACTGGGTGGGGATCCTCGCCGGCTTCATCCCGTTCATCGTCGTGTTGTACTTCTTCTACGAGAACGTCAACCGTCTGTTGCCGCCGAACCTGTGACCGATCCGGTTCGGGAACGACGCCGGCGGGTGGCCCGTTGGACGCAACTCGCCAACCGCCTCGGCTACCTGTGCTTCGGCGTGGCCATCGTGACCTTCGTGGTCGGCTTCATCGTCAGCTTCAACGCCACCGTGTCGGCCATCGTCGTCACGTCGATGATTGTCGGATCGGTGCTGCTGGCGCCGGCGATCGTGCTCGGCTACGCCGTCAAGGCGGCGGAACGCGACGACCGTGAACGTGGCCTGTAGACAAGTCATTTCCCCGACGCTCGCCGAATTGTTACTCTGAGGTAACTCGTATGAGCATCCGTCTACCCGCTCCGGCCCGCCGCGAACAGATCCTCGACGTCGCCGTCGAGGTGTTCGCCCGCAACGGGTTCCACGGGGCGTCGATGAACGACGTGGCCGACGCCGCCGGTGTCACCAAACCTGTGCTCTACCAGCACTTCGACTCGAAGCAAGACCTCTACATGGCGTTGCTCGAGGAGGTCGGCAATCGCCTCCTCAGTGCGATCACCAAGGCCACCGCGGGCGTCGCCAGCGGCCGCCAGCAGACCGAACAGGGATTCCTCGCCTACTTCCAATGGGTCGCCGACGACCACGACGCGTTCTTGCTGTTGTTCGGCTCACGGGCCAGCCGCGACGAGGAATCGACGCAGGCGATCCGGCGGATCACCGCCGGGGCCGCCGACGCGATCGCCCCGCTGATCGCCGCCGACATCACCCCGGATCACCGGCGCACGCTGGCCCACGGCCTGGTCGGGCTGGCCGAGGGAGTCAGCCGGCGCCTGGTCGAGCAGGGCCAGACGTTCGATCCCCTCGTGCTCGGGCAACAGGTCGCCGACCTCGCCTGGGCCGGGTTGCGCGCCGTTCACGACTGAATTCAGCGTCCCTTCAGCGACAGCTCAGTATCAAGGCGCATCGTCGCGACATCGGATACCTATGAAGGAGCATCCCATGTCGAACTCAGCTTCCAACGACAACAGTCAGTGCCGAGACCGTGCCTACGCCCGTCTGATCGAACTGATCGGCAATCGTCCGCACACCCTGACATGGGACCCGATTCACTGCCTGCAGGGTCACGTGCACCTCGGGTTCAGCGAGCTCGTACTGATCGCACCACGCGACGCCGATCACGATCCCGTCGTGCTCAGCGAGGCGGGCTGGGACGCGGTGCGGCGGTGTCCGGGTGAGCAGCGGCGTGACCTGATCCGCTGGTTCGCGATCACCGATACGTCCCATCTGGCGGCCTGCTTGGCGGCGTGAGAGTCGATGCGGTCGGCTCAGACCTCGATGAGATTGGCGCTGAGATCGGCCCACAGATCCTCGACGTCTTCGATGCCGACGCTCATTCGCAGCAGGCCCGGTGGGACGTGGGCGTCGCCGGGATACTTCTGGCGCCGCTCGATGGTGGTCTCCACCCCGCCCAGGCTGGTCGCGGGAACCAGGACCTCGATGCCGCCACACAGCGCGTCGGCCGCATCGGCGCCGCCACGCACGATGAACGAGACGATCGCGCCCTGCCCCGGATAGCGAACCTCGGCGACGGCCGGATGCGCTCGCAACCGGTCAACCAGAGTGACCGCGTTGTGTTGCATCGCGGCCAAGCGGATGGGCAAGGTGCGCAGCCCGCGCAACGCAAGGAAGGCCTCGAGCGCACCGGGGGTCGCACCCTGAAAGGTGCGCGCCTGGACCAGGCGCTCGTGGATCTCGTCGTCGCCGGTCACACACAGGCCGATCAAGAGATCGCTGTGGCCACCGATGAACTTGGTGCCGCTGTGCAAGGTGATGGCCGCGCCGTGCTCGAGCGGGCGCTGCAACAACGGACTCGCGAACGTCGAATCGACCACCATTCGAGCGCCCGTCGCCCGGCAGGCTGCGGCGATCGCCGGAAGGTCGGCGACATCGAGGGTCGGGTTGGTCGGCGTCTCGGCCCAGACGACATCTGCGCCGACCGCCTCGCGCTCGATCTGCGCGGTGTCGGTGATGTCGACCGGGCGCAGTTCGATGTGGCCTTGGGCGCGGTACTCCGACAGCAACGATCGCACGCCGAGGTAGCTGAACGTCGGGATCACCACGACCTTCGGCGCGAGCGCGTAGACGATCGCCGCGGCCGCTGCCATCCCGCTGGCGAAGGCCACGGCGCGGCCACCCTCCAACTCTCCCACTGCGGTCTCCAACGCGGCCCACGTATCCGTGCCGTGGGTGCGCGTGTAGTCGCCGCCGCCGCGGAAGTTGGACGCCAGCACGATGGGTTGGTTCAACGGATCCCCGACGTTCGACGGCCTGCCGGCCGTGACCGCCAGGGTCGCACGCGAGAGTGGTCGTTCGCCGCCCATCGTCGACAGATCAGATCAACGCCGGAGCGAGAGCACGCAACTGTACGAGTGGCAACTCGCGTGGCGAATCGGTGAGCACTTGGATGCACACGTGGCTGGCGCCGGCGTCGCGATGCTCCGCGACTCGCTTGGCGATCGTCGCCTCGTCGCCCCACGCGACGAGTGCATCGATCAGCCGATCGCTGCCACCGTCGGCGAGATCGTCGTCGGTGAAACCGAGTCGCATCCAGTTGCGGGTGTAGTTGGGCAGGACCATGTAGCGCTGCACGTTGTCGCGGGCGATCGCCCGGGCTCGTTGCGGATCGGTCTCCAGCACCACCCCCTGCTCGGTCGCGACGAGGGCATCGGGGCCCAACGCCTCACGCGCAATACGCGAGTGCTCCGGCGTCACGAGATAGGGGTGGGCGCCGGCGGTGCGGGTCGCCGCGAGTTCGAGCATCTTCGGGCCGAGCGCCGCGAGGGCGCGATCCTGTGGAGCGAGCGGTACCTCTGCTGCGTCCAGCGCATCGAGGAATGCGGCCATCTGCGCCAGCGGCTGTTGGTACGTGCCCTCGGCGATGATTCGATCGATGCTGGGACGGTGGCCGACTCCGATCCCGACGAGGAACCGGGGGCCGTGAGCGGCTGTCAGCGCGGCGTGTTGTTCGGCGGTCTCCTCGGCCGTGTGCAACCACAGGTTGAGAATGCCGGTGGCGACGATCGACGATGTGGTCGCCGCCATCAGGTTGCCGATGGGACCGAAGACGTCGCCGCCCACGTCCGGAATCCACAGTGCGCTGTAGCCGAGCGATTCGAGTTCGGCAGCGGCGGCGGCGATCTCGGCAGGGTCGCCGTAGCGCAGCGCGCTGCTCCACACGCCGGTGCCAACGAGGGAATTTGTCATGGCCGACAGCCTGCCACGAAGTACTGCCCTGAGGTGATGGTCAGACGCCTCGCAGAACGAAGCCTCGATACCCCTCGACGAACCCCGCGGCCACGAGTGCCCGAGCCTGGTCTCCGGCGCGGGCAATCGGTTGACCATTGACCTTGCGCACTTCGACCGAACGCTGACGCCCGTCCTTTACGAGTGTGGCCAACGCCTCGGCCCAGCTGTCGTCGTTCGCGTCGGCGAACGTGACGAGATGCGACGAACGCCGATCGAACCACACCAGTGGCCGGCCGTTGCGCAACACCACGATGGCGCCGCCGATTCGACTCGGGCGACCTTCCGACTGCGGCCAGTCGAGTGCGGCGCCGTAGGGCTGCGCCGGATCGGTGGCGGATAGGACGACCGGAGCCGGCACGAGTTCGGGATGCAGCGCCGGATCGGCAGCCTCTCGCGCCGAACGCAACCGATCGACTGCACCCGGCAAGGCGAACTGTGCCGCGCCGAGACCGGCGACGAAGTAGCCACGACGGACCTGCCCGCGTTCTTCGAGCACCTTCAGCACCGCGTATGCCGATGCGAAACCGCCCTTGACACCTTCGGCCAACACCGCCTCGCGCGTGACAACGCCGTACCGCTCGAGCAGCTGCAGCGCCGTCGTGTGCGCAGCCTCTGTCGGCGTGGGCGCCGGCGCACGCTGAGGAGCCAGCAGTGACCAACGCCCGGAACCCGCCGGCGGACCGATCCGCGTGAGCCGGCCCGGACGGGGCCGGCCGCGTGGCGCGGCCACGGCACGCTTGGCACCGCCCGACAGGACGGAGCGCAACGGAGCAAGCGAGTCGTTGGTGACCTCGCCCGCCCACACCAGGTCCCACAGCGCGGTCAACAGCTCGGTGTCGGACGCGTCGGACGAAGCTCCTCGCAACTGGTTCCAGAAGCTGGCGCCGTGCGTGGCCAGATGCGTGCGGATGGCGTCGTGCAAGGGCCCCGACGGAGGTTCGACGCCGTCGAGGGCGGCGTCGAGCGAACGGAACTGGTCGGCGAAGTACAGGCGGATCCGGCCGTCGCTCGGCCCGAGCGCACCGGCACCCACCCAGACGACATCGCCGGTCGTGCACAGCTCGTCGAGATCGGCAGCCCGATAGCTGCGCAGTCGCGCAGGCAACAGCTCGGACTCCAGCGTCGACGCCACCAGCGCCGAGCCCTGCAGTTGGCCGAGCGCCTCGACCAGTGCGTCGAGCCCACGCCGCTCGCCCGGGATGCCGTGCCACCCCTGCACGAAGCGGGCGTAGGCGGCTGGCTCGACCGGTTCGATCTCGCGTCGCAGCATCGCCAGTGAACGACGCCGCAACTGCCGCAACACGTCGGCGTCGCAGTACTCGCGGCCGACACCGTTGGGACGGAACTCGCCGCGCACGATGCGGTCGTCGGCCTCGAGGGCGGCGAGCGCCCCGGCGATGCGTTCGACCGGACACGCGAACCGGCCGGCAACATCAGTGGCAGTAAACGGGCCATGAGTCCGCGCGTATCGGGCCACCAACGATTCGAGCGGATGCGGAACAGGTTCGGTGAACGCCAAGGGCAGACCGAGCGGCACGTTGCACCCGAAGGCATCGCGATAGCGCGCCGCGTCTTCGGCGGCGACGAACCTCGACTCGCCGGAGAGTTGGATCTCGATCACCCGCCGGGTGTGGACGAGATCGTCGAGCCACGCGGTGGAGGGACCGTCGCACCGCAGATCGACTTCGGCAGCGGTGAGGTCGCCGACCTTGCGCAACACGTCGTGCAACTCGTCGGCGCTGCGCGCCCGACGGCTCTCCGCTACGCACTGCAGTTCGAGTTCGACGTCGGCGAGCACACCGGGGTCGAGCAGTTCCCGAAGCTCTTCGGCGCCGAGCAGGTCGCGCAACAGGTCGCGATCGAGCGACAGGGCCGCGGCGCGCCGCTCGGCCAACGGCGCGTCGCCCTCGTACATGTACGCGGCGATCCAGTTGAACAGCAGGCTCTGGGCGAACGGCGACGCCTTGGCGGTGTCGACACTGACGACTCGGACCGAGCGATTGCGCAACTGGCTGAGGACATCGCGAAGCCCCGGAAGATCGAACACGTCTTGCAGGCATTCGCGCGACGTCTCCAGAAGGATCGGGAACGTGGGGTACTTGGCCGCGACCGACAACAGATCCGCGGCGCGCTGCCTCTGTTGCCACAACGGTGTGCGTCGATCCGGTCGGCGGCGCGGCAGCAACAGGGCACGCGCCGCGCACTCCCGAAAGCGCGCCGAGAACAACGACGTCTGCGGCACCGAGCTGACGACCAACTCGTCGATGTCGTCGGGGTCGATGATGAGTTCTTCGATCGGCACCGAGTCGGCGGCCTCAGGTAGGCGCAGCACGATGCCGTCGTCGCTCCACATCGTTTCGATGGGCATGTCGTAGCGGTCCATGAGGCGACGCTCGATCGCCATCGCCCACGGCGCGTGGACCGGCGTGCCGAACGGACTGAGGATGCACACCCGCCAGTCGCCGATCTCGTCGCGGAAGCGCTCAATGATGACCGTGCGATCGTCCGGCACCGCGCCCGTCGCCAGCGCCTGCTCGTCGAGGTACGACACCACGTTGCCGGCGGCGAACAGGTCGAGCCCGTAATCGTCGATGAGCCGCCTGATTGCCGTGCCCGTGTCGACGGCACGCATCTCGCGTTGGAACGAGCCGAGGGCGCGGCCGAGCTCGAGCGGGCGGCCCGGTCGGTCGCCGTGCCAGAACGGCATCTTGCCCTGCTCGCCGGGAGCGGGTGTGACCGTGACACGTTCGAAGGTGATGTCTTCGATGCGCCAGGTGCTGGCGCCGAGCATGAACGTCTCGCCGGGGCGGCTCTCGTAGACCATCTCCTCGTCGAGCTCACCGACGCGCGTGCCGTCGGGCAGGAAGACACCGAACAGGCCGCGGTCGGGGATGGTGCCGCCACTGGTGACCGCCAAACGCTTCGAGCCGTCGCGTGCGCGCAGCGTGCCCCCGGTGCGGTCCCACACCAGGCGCGGCCGCAGCTCGTTGAACTCGTCGCTGGGATACCGACCCGACAGAAGGTCGAGCACGTTGTGCAGCAGGTCGTCGCTGAGCTCGGCGAAGTTGGCGCAGCGGCGGACCATCGCCGCGACCGACTCGACGGTGCACTCCGGATGTGTGGAGACGTGGGCCACGATCTGTTGGGCGAGCACATCGAGCGGGTTGCGCAGGAACCGGGTGGTCTCGATCTGACCGGTGACCATTCGCTGGGCCACGACCGCAGCCTCGAGCAGGTCGCCGCGGTGCTTCGGATACAGCACACCGCGACTGGGCTCGCCGACCGAGTGACCGGCACGCCCGACGCGTTGCATACCACGCGACACAGCGCCCGGCGACTCGACCTGCACCACCAGATCGACCGCGCCCATGTCGATGCCGAGCTCGAGCGAGCTCGTGGCGACGATGCCGCGCAAGGTGCCGCGCTTCAGCTCGTCCTCGATGACGATGCGCTGCTCGCGCGCCAGCGACCCGTGGTGGGCCTTGACGAGCTCCTCCCCGGCGAGCTCGTTGAGGTTGGCCGCCAACCGCTCGGCCTGACGCCTGGCGTTGCAGAAGATGATCGTGCTGCGGTGTTCGCGGACCTGGGCGAGAACGGCCGGATACACGCTCTCCCAGATGTTGCCCATCTCCTCCGCGGGCACGACGACCTCGACCTGCATCTGCTTGCGGATGCCGGCATCGACGATCGTGACCTTGCGCCGACCGCCGTCCGGGCCGTGGCCACCGAGGAAGTGGGCCACTTCCTCGAGTGGCCGTTGCGTGGCCGACAGGCCGATGCGTTGCGGCGGGCGTGCCGTGATGGCCTCCAGCCGCTCCATGGACAGCATCAGATGGGCGCCGCGTTTGGTGGCAGCCATCGCGTGGATCTCGTCGATGATGACCGTCTCGACGTTGACCAGCGTGTCGGCCGCCGACGACGTCAACATGAGGTACAGGCTCTCCGGAGTGGTGATGAGCAGATCGACGGGGTGGCGCAGCAACGCCTGGCGATCGCGGGCGGACGTGTCGCCCGTGCGCATCGCGACCGTCGGTTGGATGAACGGCACGCCGAGCCGCTCGGCAGCGAGACCGATGCCCATCAACGGCGCCCGGAGGTTCTTCTCGATGTCGAAGGCCAGGGCCCGCAACGGCGAGATGTACAACACACGCGTACGGCGCTTCGGATCGGCTGCCGCTGTGGTGCACAGCCGGTCGATCGACGCCAGGAACGCGGTGAGGGTCTTGCCGCTGCCGGTGGGTGCACACACCAGCGTGTGCGAGCCGCTGAGGATCGCCGGCCAGCCCTCGATCTGCGGAGTCGTGGGCTCCGGGAACGACGCCGCGAACCAGGCCCGAACCGCCGGCGAAAACGCCTCGAGCACCGGATGATCGGCCATGCGGACAGGCTACGCCGAGGGTGTTACAAGCTGCCCGCGAGCGGGTAGTTGCTCAAGAACCCGCCCGGTAGAGTTGAACGACCCATGACGCAGCAGCACCCCGATCTTGCCGCCGAACAGGAATTCATCGACCACGCCTACCGGTGCCTCGAAGTCAGCCGCGATGCGGCCTGGCGCATGCGCAACCTGCACGAAGGCACCCTGGGTGGCACGTTCCAGGCCCGTTACGAGCGCGACGTCTTCGACGAGGCCGTGTTCAATCGGCTGACACAACTCGACCTGGGAAATGCCGCTCTGGTTTTCGGGCGGATCGACCGAATGGCCGAGACCCCTGACGGCCTCGAGGCGTTCCACATCGGACGCCTGGCGATCGCCGACGACGAGAGCGAACCCGTCGTCGTCGACTGGCGGGCGCCGGTCGCCGAGCCGTTCTACCGTGCCACCGGCCGCGAGCCGATGGGCCTCGCCCGCCGCCGCCACTTCGCGGTGCAAGGACGCACGTTGCTCGGCCTCGAGGACGAGCTGTTCGGTGAGGGCCATCTGGGGGTCGGCCACGACGAAGGGCTCACCGACGGGCTCAACGGTCACACGCAGTCCGGCTCCGAGATCGGCCTGCGCGGCTACAGCACACTGCTCGCTGCGTTGGAGCGCGGTCGCACCGGTCAGCTCGGCGACATCGTCGCCACGATCCAGGCCGAACAGGACGAGATCATCCGCAGCCCACAGGCCGGCGTGCTGGTCGTGCAGGGCGGCCCCGGCACGGGCAAGACCGTCGTCGCCTTGCACCGCGCCGCCTACCTCCTCTACACGTACCGATTCCCGCTCGAGGATCAGGGCGTGTTGGTGATCGGCCCGAACCGCGTGTTCCTGCGTTACATCGAGCAGGTACTGCCATCGCTCGGCGAGGCCGGCATCGAGCAGGTCGTGCTCGCCGATCTCGTCCCCGACGTCAACTGGGCCCGCTACGGAGTCGACCCGGCCGATTCGCCGCTCACCGCAACGGTGAAGGGCCACATCCGCATGGCCGACGTCATCGACAAGGCAGTGACCGATCGCGAGCGGCCCCTCCGCGCCGACGTCGTGGTGCCGTTCCGAACGGGATATCTGCGACTGGCCGCCGACGAGACGCAGCGCATCGTTCGATCCGCGCAGCGCCGCTTCCGGCGGCACAACGCGGCACGACGGTGGGTCGAGGGCGAGATCTGGACGGCGATGGCCTCGACATGGCGCGACGGCGCGCTGACCGCACGCGAAGTCAGGGACGCAGTGCGCACGATGCCGGAGATCCGCGAAGCACTCGAGCGCATGTGGCCGCTGCTGACGCCGGCCCAGTTGCTGCACGACCTGTTCGGCAGCAAGGCGTTGCTGAAGCTCGCCGCGGCGAAGCACCTCAGCGAGACCGAGTACATGTCGTTGTACCGTCCACGCCGCGACGACGTCAGCGAGGTTCGTTGGACCGAGCACGACGTGGCCCTGCTCGACGAGGCCCGCAACTTCCTCGGCTCCAAGCCGACCAAGAGCAATCCGGCGCAGAACGGCCACGCGACCCCACAGCCCGAGGGCGACGACATCCGCACCTACGGCCACATCGTCGTCGACGAGGTGCAGGACCTCACGCCCATGCAGCTGCGGATGATCTCGCGACGCTCGCTCAACGGCAGCATGACGGTCGTCGGCGACATCGCTCAGGCCACCGGTGCGCTGGCGCCGAACGACTGGGTCGACGTGCTGCGTCACCTTCCCGAGCACAAGCCGTCACGGGTCATCGGTCTCAGCGTCGGCTATCGAATCCCCGCGCAGATCATGGCGTTGGCCAACCAGGTCATGGCGGCCGCGACGCCGACGTTGCGCGCCCCGACCAGCGTCCGCCAGAGCGACGACCTTCCGGAGTTCGTACGGGCGGAGCCTGGCGACCTCCACGCCGAGGTCGCCCGCGCCACGAGCAGGCTCACGACTGACATCACCGACGGCACGATCGCCGTCGTCGCCCCCGACTCCATGGTCGAGGAGATCTCGACGGCACTCGACGCTGCGGGCATCGATCACGCCAGGGCGACGCGCACGGGTCTGGAGCTGGGTGTGACGGTGGTTCCCGTCAGCGTCGTGAAGGGCCTCGAGCTCGACGGCGTCGTCGTGGTCGAGCCGGCCAAGATCGTCGCCGAGGAGCAGCAGGGTCTTCGGGCCCTGTACGTCGCCCTCACGCGCAGCACCCGACGCCTCACGATCGTCCACTCCGAGCCGTTGCCCGCGGCTATGCAGCAGACAGGTACGCCGTCACCAGCGCAGTGAGATTGCGGTAGACCTTGTCGGCCGCGCCGGGCCGGTTGAAGGTTGCCGCGGCCCGGCCCTTGGCCACTTCAGCCCCGATCTCGGTGGCGAGCTCACGGTCGTTGCGGGTCACTTCGTCGCGCGCCGCTGCCCACAACGCCTCCATCCGCTCTACCGCGGCGATCTTGTCGCCGCCGTCGGCGATCAACTTCGACAGGCCCGCAGCTTCGGCGACGATCTTGGGCAGCAACTCGGCCGCGGTACCGGTCGGCAGGACCGTGGTCGTCGGCGCCGCGGTCTGTGTCGTGATGGAGGTGTCGTACGTCGTTGCCGCGCACGATGCGGTGCTGACCGCGAGGAGGAGGAAGAAGGCCAGTGATCGTCGGAGGGTCACGCAATTACCAGGATGCGGGCGCTGGCGAACGAACCAACCCCCACGTGATGACCTTCGATCTCGATCGTCATGGTGCCGTCGGGCGACGCAGAGGTCAACATCCCGCTGCGGCCCGGCAGGATGCTGGCACCTTCGAGGAAGTCGAGCAGCCCTGGCGTGAACTCGAGCTCTTCGGGAATGCGGTTGATCGTGAACGGCTTGCCGACTTCGATCTCCGACAGCGGGACGAGTGCCGGCTCGAGGTACGAGGAACCGGGAATCGGGTTGCCGTGCGGGCACGTCGTCGGCCGCCCGAGCACACGGTCCATCGCCTGTTCGACGTGGTCGCTCATCACGTGTTCCCACTTGCCGGCCTCGTGGTGCGCCTCGGCCCAGGACAGGCCGAGGATGTCGGTGAGGAATCTTTCGGCGATGCGGTGGCGGCGGACCACCGACTGGGCCAGCGCCTCACCCTTCTTCGTCAGGCGGATGGCGCCGTCGGTGGTGATGAGACCTTCGGCGTCGAG
>Ga0207648_10001316_pt1 | contig 27640 bp, 28 predicted proteins | sample KBSMisM32_FD_184310 | JGI IMG/M metagenome (GOLD analysis project Ga0207648, IMG submission 184310) | Miscanthus rhizosphere microbial communities from Kellogg Biological Station, Michigan, USA - KBS Miscanthus M3-2 (SPAdes) (version 2) | ecosystem: Host-associated > Plants > Roots >... | reverse complement strand
GCACGGCAGCGCTACTCCATCCGCAGATGGCGACGGCCGAAGAGCCCCTGCGGCCGGAAGATGAGGAAGACCATCAGCACGAGGACGCCGAACGCGTTCGTGTAGGCGAAGGCCCGCGTCGGGTCCGGGAAGAAGGCGGTGAAGAGGTTCTCGGACTCTCCGAGCAGGATGCCCGCGATGATGCTGCCGCTGACCGACCCCATGCCGCCCAGGATCACGATGACGTAGGCGTGGATGTTCGGCAGCACGCCCATGTCGGGCGCCAGCGAGAAGATCGGCGCCACCAGGGCGCCCGCGGCGGCGGCCAGCGCGGCGCCGATGCCGAACGCGAACGAGTTGAAGCGCCGCGCGTTGATCCCCACGATGGCCGCCGAGTCCCGCGACTGGCTGACCGCGTCCAGGGCCTGCCCCCAGATCGTCCGCTTCATGAAGTAGAGAAGGGCCGCGATCAGGAGGATGCCGATCCCGGCCGCGACCAGGCGGTCGTTGGTCACGATCAGGTTGCCCCACCGCTGCACGCCCGGGATGAAGGACGGCGGCTTCAGGGGAAACGGGCCGAAGGCGATGACGGCGGAGTTCCGCAGGAAGTACGCGAGGCCGAACGTGACGATCAGCCCGTACTCGTCCTTGCGCTCGGTGGCGTCGCTGTAGAGCGGGGTCAGCATCAGCCGCTCCAGCACGATCGCTCCCACGAAGAGGGCCGCCATCGACACCACCATGGCCCCCAGCGGGGGCACGCCCAGGTACTCGATCACGTAGTAGGCGCAGTAGCCCCCCAGCATGTAGAGGTCGCCGTGGGCGAAGTTGACGATCTTCAGGATGGAGAAGATCAGGGTGACGCCGACCGCGATCAGGGCGTAGATCACCCCGACGACCGCCCCATTGGCCGCCTGGACGAAGAGGTAGTCCCAGCTCATCGCCTGGCCTGGGACTACCTCTTCGGACGGCTCACTGGCCCGGCTTCAGGTACGTGTACTTGACGTCCGCGATGTCCCGCGGCCAGATGATCGGCGCGTCCTCGGCGGCCTGGTTGACCTTGTCGTACTGGACCAGCGCCACCGGCGCGTTCATGAACTGGTGGTAGGCCCAGTCCGGCTGCTTGCTGGTGGAGAAGGTGTACCGCCCGCGCCCGGCCACCATGTCGGTCTTCTCCAGCGCCGCGATGAGGGCCTTGCCGTCGGTGGACTTCGCCCGGGCGATCGCGTCGACCAGCACCAGCATCGCGTCGTAGTTCTCGATCGCCTGCGGTGACGGCGTGTGGCTGAACTTCTTCGTGTAGGCGGCCACGAAGGCCTTGGTCTTGTCGTTCCACGCGTTCTTGGGCAGGCCCACGATCTCGGTCACCACGTACTTGCCCGCCTCGCCCACGTTCTTCCAGAAGGTGGGATCGACCGCCGGCCCGCCCGAGTTCCCGAAGCCGGTCCGGGCGGACGGCGCGAAGCCCAGCGTGTGCGACTGGCTGATCATCGGATAGGCACCCGCCTCGCTGTAGGCGGTCATGAAGAAGTCGAAGGGCGGCTGCTTGGTCTTGAATCGCTCGATCTGCGCGGTGAACTCGGTCGAGTTCGGATCGGCCCCGACGACCTCATACTTGACGCCGTGCTTGTCCAGCACCGGCAGCAGCACGTCGCGCGCGCTCTGCCCGCCGTCGGTCTTCTCGAAGAGGACGGCCACGTTCTTGAACCCCGCCGCCGCGATCCAGTCGCCGTACTTGGTGGCGATCAGCGCCTGGTTGGGCGCCACCCGGAAGACCTCGGGATAGCCCTTGGCGGTGATGCTCAGCGCCCACACGTCCACCGCGATGATCGGGACGCCCGCCTTGTGGGCCACCTCCATCTCGGCGAGGAAGACCGAGCTGTGGAACTCCCCGGTGATCGCGACCACCTTCTCCTGGGAGATCAGCCGCTCCGCCGCCGCGGTGCCCTCCTCCGGCTTGCCGCGCGTGTCGGCGAAGACCACCTGGATCTGCCGGCCGAGCACACCGCCCTTGGCGTTGATCTCGTCGGCCGCGAGCTGGGCGGCCTGCTTCATCAACGTGCCTTCCGCGTAGCCGCCGGGGGGCGACAGGGGGCCGACCCAGCCAACCTTGATGGGATCCGCTTTCTGCGCGCCCACGAACTGCGAGGACACGAGGACGAGCGCTCCGATCAGCACGACGAGTGTGGCCGCGACACGCCAGCGTCCGGTATTCCGCATGAGTGGCCTCCCTTCTCCCAGGGCCGTGAAGCGCGTGAGCGGCGGCGACAGCCGGCGGCGCCGGCTCTCCCGCCGAGACGGCGGTCACTATATCACCTCGGCCCCGGCCAGACAGGGCCGATGGCGTTCCGACTTGGGCCTGTTCGCGCCGCCGCTTTCGCGATACCGTTGCCGGTACCCCCGTAGCCGCGACACGCTCGAGGTCCGCCGCGAGGAGCGGGCTCGACGCCAGGAGGCGCCCATGAAGTTCGGCCTGTTCTACGAGATCTCGGTGCCGCGTCCGTGGACGCGCGAGTCGGAGCGCACCGTCTACGAAAACGCCCTCGAGCAGGTGCGGCTCGCCGATGAGCTCGGCTTCGATCAGGTCTGGGCCGTCGAGCATCACTTCCTGGAGGAGTACTCGCACTGCCCGGCCCCCGAGCTGTTCCTGACCGCCTGCGCCATGATCACCCGGAAGATCCGGGTGGGGCACGGGATCATCGTCTGCGTGCCGGAGTTCAACCACCCGATCAAGATCGCGGAGCGCACCGCGGTGCTCGACATCCTCTCGGGCGGCCGCCTCGAGGTGGGTACCGGGCGCTCCGCCACCTGGACCGAGCTGGGCGGCTTCCGCGCCAATCCCGACACCACCAAGAAGTCGTGGGACGAGTTCGTGCGCTGCCTGCCGAAGATGTGGACGCAGGACAGCTTCAGCTACGAGGGCGAGTTCTGGTCCATGCCGGAGCGGACCATCGTGCCGAAGGTCTACCAGCGGCCGCACCCGCCGCTCTGGGTGGCGGTGACCTCCCCCGGCACCGAGCTCGACGCGGCCGACCGCGGGCTCGGCAGCCTCGGCCTCACCTTCGGCCAGTTCGCGGAGCAGGAGAAGCGCATCGCGGAGTACCGGCGGCGCATCCGGCACTGCGAGCCGGTCGGCGAGTTCGTGAACGACCAGGTCAGCACCGTGAACTTCCTCTACTGCCACGAGGACGATGCCACCGGCCGCGCCACCGGGCGCCGCATGGCCGACACGTTCAACTACCTCGCCTCGCAGCTCATCTCCGCGCGCGAGGCGTTCCCCAGCCGGTCCTATCAATCGCTCGGGCTCCTGCCCCAGCTCCGTCGGCAGGCCACCGGGCCCGACGCGGGCGAGCAGGCCGGCGAGGGCCTCGCGCTGGGCGGACCCCAGCGGGTGCTGAACGCGCTGAAGCGCTGGGAGGCGGTCGGGGTCGACCGCGTCAACTTCCTCCTGAACGCGCAGGAGATCATCCCGCAGGCGGACGTGCTCGCGAGCCTCCGCCTCTTCGCCAGCGAGGTGATGCCCGCCTTCGCCGACAGCAAGCCGGGCAACGGCGTGCCCGGAGCCGGCGCCTGATGCCCACCTTCGGCACTCTCGAGACGGGTCGGGTCGCGGATCGCCTCCCCGCGATGCGCGATCTCGACACGGAGGCGTGGGCGCTCCCCGGCGCGGAGATCTTGCAGCTGGCCTTCGAGGTCCCCCGCGCGACGGCGGCGCTCTTGCCCAGGGCGATGCATCCCGCGATCCCGCCCTACGCCACCATCTGGGTGATCCGCTATCCCGAGAGCCCGGTGGGCCCGTTCACCCTCGCCCAGCTCCGCCTGATGGGGCGAGCGGGCGCGCACCCCCGCGGTCTGGTGCTGGGCGGAGTCGCGAGCACGCCCGAGGCCGCGACCGCGCTGCGCGAGCGCTGGGGCCTGCCGGTGGTGCCGGGTCAGGTCACGCTCACGCGGCGGCACGATCGCATCACCGCCACCGTGACCCGCGACGGCGCGACCGTGCTCGACGCCGGGCTCGTCGACCCCGAGCCGATCTCGGGCACCGACGTGCAGTACATCCACTCGGTGACGCTCGCCCGCGCGCCCCTCGACGGCAAGACCGGTCCGCTGCTCGTCCAGGTGGACTCGCGCTACACGCTCAAGCGCGCGGATCGCGGGCGGCCGCACGTGAGCGTCCTGGTCCCGGCGGCCTGGAACGCGGATCCCCTGCGCCTCCTCGAGCCGATCGCCGCGACCGCGACCTCGAGCGACACCGACCTGCCCCGCATCCGCTTCGTGATGGACGTGGAGGTCCCGGTGGTGCGCGGCACCCGCCGCATCCGCGAGTCCCGCGAGGAGTGATCGCGCCCGCCGAGCCCGCGGCGTCCGGGGGCGGAGGGCCGCGATGAAGCCGCGCCGCAGCGTGCTGTTCATGCCCGGCTCCAACGCGCGGGCGATGGAGAAGGCCCGCACCCTGCCCGCCGACGCGCTCATCCTCGACCTGGAGGACGCGGTCGCGCCCGAGGCGAAGGCGTCCGCGCGCGCCCAGGTGCTCGCGGCGGTGGGGGCGGGCGGCTACGGGCCCCGCGAGGTGATCGTGCGCGTGAACGGCTCGGGCACGCCCTGGGCCGCCGACGATCTCGCCGCGGTGGCGCACGCCCCCGTCGACGCCGTGCTGCTGCCCAAGGTCGAGTCCGCCGAGACCGTCACCGCGGCACTCGCGGCGCTCGGCCCGGCGCCCGCCGTCTGGTGCATGCTGGAGACGCCGCGCGGCATCCTGAACGCCGCGGCCATCGCGGGCGCCAGCCCCCGCGTGGGCGCGCTCGTCATGGGCACGTCGGACCTGACGAAGGACCTCCACGCTCGTCCCGTCCGCGACCGGGTGCCGCTCCTGACCAGCCTGCAGCTCTGCGTGCTGGCCGCCCGCGCCGCCGGCGTCGTCGCCCTCGACGGCGTGCACCTCGACCTGGAGGACGACGCGGGCTTCGCGGCCGCCTGCCGTCAGGCCGCGGACCTGGGCTTCGACGGCAAGACGCTGATCCATCCCCGCCAGGTCGCCGCCGCCAACGAGGCCTTCGCGCCGGCGGCGCGCGAGGTCGACTGGGCCCGCCGGGTGATCGCGGCCCACGCCGAGGCGACCGCGGCCGGCCGCGGCGTGGTGGTCCTGGACGGGCGCCTCGTCGAGAGCCTGCACGTCGACGACGCGCGCCGCGTGCTGGCGCTGGCCGACGCCATCGCGGCGCGCGCCTCGGGCTGAGGCACACGCCGGCCGCCGCCCCGCTCCCCATGGCGCGCCGGCATATTCGGGTTGACATCCGTCTGAGGTTAGGTTTACCTAATGCCGCTCGGGACCATCCCCCCACGAAAGGACATGCCATGCGTCGAGCGCTTCTCGTCCTGACGGCCACCCTGTTCCTCACCTCCACCGCCTGGGCCAGCGCCAAGTGCGACAAGCACCCGAAGGGCGAGTGGCTGCCGCAAGCCGAGGCGAAGGCGAAGATCGAGGCCCAGGGCTACAAGATCTCGAAGTTCAAGGTCGACGGAAACTGCTACGAGATCTACGGCCTCGACAAGGACGGCAACAAGGCGGAGGTCTACTTCGACACCAAGACCCTCGCGGTCGTGAAGGCGGAGATCAAGAAGAAGTAGCAGGGCCCCGCGTGCCGGCTCCGGACGTGCCCGTCTGGGGGCTGTGGATTCGCGCCGTCCACTGGGCGGTCGCCACGATCGTGGTGGTCGACCTGTTCAACGAGGCCGGCGCGAATCCCTGGCACCGCAACCTGGGCTATGCGGCGGCGGGGCTCGTGGTGCTGCGGCTCGGCGTCGGCGCGGTCCTGAGGGGCCACCCCAGCCCGGTCGCGATGGTGCGCGCCGCGATCCGCGCGCCGTCGTACGCCCGCGACGTCGTCGCGGGCCGAAGCCGCCCGTCCGCCGGCCACAATCCGCTCGGGGCGCTGATGAGCTTCATCATCTGGAGCCTCGTGCTCTTTCTCGGTGTCACCGGCTGGATGACGCAGCTCGACCGATTCTGGGGCGAGGAGTGGCTGCACGACCTGCACGCCGCCGGCGCGTACGCCCTCGGCGTCTGCGCCGCCGTGCACATCATCGGCGTCTTTCGGGCGAGCCGCATCTACGGGGCGAACGTCGCGAAGAGCATGATCACGGGCCGCAAGCGTCTCCCGGATCTCGGCGGCGACACTCCCTCGACATCGTCCCGCTGACCGCGGAGCGGCCTACGTCCGCTGCTTGCGGTACGAGTTCTTCACCGCGATCTTGCCGTCCCGGAACGTGAACACGTCGCAGCCCGTGACCTCCACCCGCGTACCGTCCGCCCGCGTCCCGCTGAACGTCCACTCGGACAGCCCGCGATCGCCGATGAAGAAGTGCCGGGCCCCCCGCCACCGGGCGTCCGCGAACGTCTCGAAGACCTCGGCGAAGGCCTTCCCGACTTCCCGGCGGCCCTCGTAACGCCGCCCACACACCTCGGGGCCCCCGCTCGCCTCGAAGACGCAGTCCTCGGTCATGGCCGCCAGGATCGCGGGCACGTCGTGCCGATTGAACGCCTCGGCGAAGGCCTCGAGGAAGTCCACCGTGATCTTCTCCGGTCGCATGTCGTCTCCTCCATCGGGTTGAAAAAAGACAAATCGGGCACCCCGGTGCTCGGGAGTGCCCGATTCGATTGGTGGGCCGTCAAGGACTCGAACCTTGGACCCGCTGATTAAGAGTCAGCTGCTCTACCAACTGAGCTAACGGCCCGCGTCTGCCGCGGGTGATCCACCCCTCACCCTGCCCTCTCCCCCGAGGGGAGAGGGATACGAATGGTGCGCCCAAGAGGATTCGAACCTCTGGCCTTTAGCTCCGGAGGCTAACGCTCTATCCAGCTGAGCTATGGGCGCCCGAACCAGCCCGGATCTGTCGGAACCGCCGTGACCGTCAGGAGTGGGGTGACCGAAGGGAATCGAACCCTCAACCCCTGGAGCCACAGTCCAGTGCTCTAACCAATTGAGCTACGGTCACCGTCCCGGGACGACAGCCAAGTCGTGACTCTACCGTATGTTTCGGGCCCGGTCAACGACCCCTCAGGCGCGCGAATCGAGCGCCGCCTTCATCGCCCGCAGCCCCGCCTCGGCCCCCCGCAGCGGCGTCTTCAAGAGCCGCCGTGCCTTGCCCACGTCGAGCCCGCCGTCGAGCGGCCGGGCCGCCTTCTGCCCGAGCTCCGCCGTCGTGGCCGGCGTGAGGCGCGAGCCGTCCAGCTCGAACACGCGGCAGACCAGGCGCGAGAAGGCCATGCGGTCGAGCGTGTCGGCGCCGGCCAGGTGCCAGATGCCCCGCTCTTCCCGCTCGCAGCACTCCACGGTGGCGGTGGCCACGTCCTCGTTGTGCGACGGGCTCGCGCGCTGGTCCACCGCGGGGCGGAAGCCCTGGCCGCCGCGGCAGGCGCGGATGAGCTGGTAGACGAAGTTCTTCTCCTGGCGCTCGGGGCCGTAGACCACGCTGGTGCGCACCACCAGGGCCCGGTCGAGCGCGCTCAGCACCGCCGCCTCGCCCTCGGCCTTGCTGCGGCCGTAGACGCCGAGCGGCCGCGGCGGGTGCTCCTCCACGAACGGGCCGCCGACGCCGTCGAAGACGTAGTCCGACGAGTAGTACACGAAGCCGGCCCCGGCGCGGGCCGCCGTCTTGGCCGCGGCGAACGGGGCGTGCACGTTGACCGCGAAGGCCTCGTCGGGATGCTCCTCGCAGTAGTCCACGTGGCTGAGCGCGGCGGGGCACAGCACCCAGTCGGGACGCAAATCGCCGAGTAGCCGCACCAGCGAGGCGCCGTCGGCCAGGTCGAGCCGGACCAGGCCCGGGTAGGCGTGGTGTGCCCAGGTGCCGACGGCCTGGTGGCCGCGGGCGGCCAGCACGCGCAGCAGCGCCGCGCCCACCTGCCCCGAGGCCCCGATCACGAGCGCGCGCATGCGTTCTAGGCTACCATCCCGCGAGGGAGGAGACCCATCCGATGGCCGATCGTCCGCTGGTGCTGCTGTGGATCCCGGAGCCGGGGCCGTATCGCCAGGCGTTGGAGCGCGCCGGGCTCGACCGTCAGATAGATCTGGCGCACGTGCCGCCGGCCGAGACGCCGGCGCCCGACTTGCTGGCGCGCGCGCAGGCCATGCTGGCCTATCGCTCGGGCCCGGGGGTGCTCCCGCGCATGCCCGCGCTGCGCTGGATCCAGGCGCTGACCGCCGGGGTGGAGGGCTGGCTCGCGCTGCCCGACCTGTCGGCCGGCATCACGCTCACCTGCGCGCGCGGCACCCATCGCGTGCAGATGCCGGAGAACATCCTGGGCGCGCTGTTTCACCTGACCAAGCCCTACGCCGGCATCGCGCTCGACCAGAAGGAGCACCGCTGGCGGCGGCGCGTGTCGGAGACGCTGGCCGGCACCACGCTGGGCATCCTGGGCCTGGGGGTCATCGGCCAGGAGCTGGCGCGCAAGGCGGAGGCACTCGAGATGCGGGTGATCGGCACGCGGAAGAGCCCGGCGCCGCTGCCCCACGTGGCCCAGGTCTACGGGTCCGACGGCACCGACGAGGTGCTGGCCGCCTCCGACTGGGTGTTGCTGCTGCTGCCGGTGACGCCGGAGACGCGCGGCTTCATGAACGTGGCGCGGCTCAAGCGCATGAAGCCCACCGCGCACCTGCTGAACTTCGGCCGGGGCGAGCTGGTGGTCGACGCCGACCTGATCGAGGCGGTGAAGGCGCGCACCATCGCGGGCGCGGTGCTCGACGTCTTCACCACCGAGCCCCTGCCCGCGGAGCACCCGTTCTGGGGGACGGAGAACATCCTGGTGCTGCCGCACATCGGCGGCCTGCACCCGGGACGCGATCACATCGTGGCCCGGCTCTTCGTCGACAACGTCGAGCGCTTCCTCGCGGGCAAGCCTCTCCGCGAGACGGTGGAGCGCGCGCGCGGATACTGAGGCGTGAGCCGGTCGCTCGGGCCCGCGCTGCCGCCCCCGCTGCTGGCGCTGCTCTCGCAGACGGACCTCGACTCGCGCCTCGGGCGGGCCCTGCCCTTCGTCACCCGGGATGCGGACGACACGCCGCACCCGATGCTCTGCTCCTTCCTCGAGTGGCTGGCGGTGGACACGTCCACCCTGCGCCTGGCCATCGCCGCGGGCAGCCGCAGCGCGCGCAACCTGGAGGCGCGCCGGGTGGGGACGCTGTTCCTGGTGGACACCGGCGTGACGGCCTACGTGAAGTGCCGCGCCACCGGCGCGCCGCGGCGCATCGGGGATCTGGCCCGGTTCAGCCTCGAAGTGGAGGACGTGCTGGACGACCGGCCGGCCGAGAGCGAGGGCGACGCGCGGATCACCGGCGGGATCACCTACCGGCCGAAGCCGTCGCTCGATGCGCCGTGGGTGCAGGCGGTGCTGGCGGCGCTCCGGGCCGAAGGCTGACGCGAGGCGCCCGCGGCCCGGCGGCCGACTGTTGACGCTAGGCGGTCCGGCCGGCGCACGGGGCGAGGGCTGACACCAGGCGGTCCGGCCAGCGGCCTCGGCCAGGTGCGCCCCCCGCCTATACCTCGAGCAGGTCGCTCCCCACCACCAGCGGCCCCGCGAAGTGCCGCCGCGCCGCGTGCTCGAGCGCCCGCGGCTCGGACCCCGGCATCAGGTGCGTGACGGCCAGCTTCCTCGCCCGCGCGCTCTCGGCCACGCGCCCCAGATCGTCCGGCTGCGTGTGATACGAGGCCAGGTCGCGGATCTTCTCCTCCAGCGTGGGCCACCCGCAACCGGGCACCCACGAGGTCTTCGCCATCTCGCAGCACTCGTGGATCAGCACGTCCACGCCCTGGCTCCAGCGGATCAGGTTCTCGCACGGGCGCGTGTCGCCGGAGATCACGATGCGCCGGCCGCCGCCCTCGAAGTGGTAGCCGAAGGCGGGGCGCACCGGGTCGTGCTCCACCACGAACGCGCTGACCGTGACGCCGCCCGCCTCCATGAGGCGGCCTTCCTCGATCTCGGTCACCGTCACCGCGGGGGGCTTGCGGTCCATCATGTGGTGACGGCGCACCTCGATGTCCCAGTGCATGTACTCCAGCAGCAGGTCCACCTGCCGCCGGGTGCCGGCCGGGCCCCAGATCTCGAGCGGCGCGTTCTGCCCCACGATCCACCGGGTGATCAGCAGATGGCCGAGATCGATCACGTGGTCGGAGTGGTGATGGGTGATGAAGACGCGCGGCCAGTCGTAGGGACGAACGCCGGCCTGCACGAGCTGGACGCCCACCCCCGAGCCCGCGTCGACCAAAAAGCGCTCTGCGCCGAGCGAGAGCAGCGTGGAGGGGCCGCGCCGCTGCGGGTTGGGCGGCGGCGAGCCGGTGCCGAGCAGCACCGCCTTCACGTCAGCGCGCCGACACGGGCAGGCGGCCCGCGATCTCGAACTGGGGGATGACCGGATCGATGCGCTGGCCGCCCGCGAGGAAGAAGCGCGCCGCCTGCTCCTGCGCCGCGCGGCCGATGGCGTACACCTCGGGGAACGCGAGCCACGTCAGGAACCCGTGCGGGTCCCGGAAGCGCTCGGAGAGCCCGGACGCCATCAGGTCGTGGCGGTACAGCGAGGAGACCGGCTGGAGCAGCCCGGCGTTGAGCAGCGCCACCGTCGTCGGATTGGGCACGGTCTGGTCTCCCACCGCCCACTGGAAGAGCACGGGGCGGGGCGGCACGCCGGGCAGCGGGGCCTGGCGCAGGTACGGGGCGAAGGCGACGGGGTTGGCGGACTGCTGGAGCCACTCCGCGCGGTCGAAATAGGACTGGATGGCGAGCGCGCCCGGCGCCGGCTGGCGCACCGGCCCCTCGCCGGGCAGCGGCAGCGATTCGGTGAACTCGTTCTCTCCGTTCAGCAGCGACGGGGTCCGGCGGATGAGCTGGTTCACGACCAGACCGCGGAAGACGGGCGACTGGCGCCCGATCTCCACGATGGGGCCGCCGGCCACGTTCAGCACGCCGACGCGCACCATCGGATCGACGGCCATCAGCAGCGTCCCGTAGATGCCGCCGAACGACTGGCCGAAGTAGTAGATGCGCTCCCGGTCGAGATCCACGCGCCCGTCGCCGTCCACGTCCACCCCCCGGTGGATGGCGCGGACCAGCTGCATCAGGTCCGCCACCGTCTGCCGCAGCCCGTCGCGGGTGCTGATCAGGGCCAGCCGCGAGGTGGGCCGCGTGGCCACGCCCTCGGTGGAGCCGATGCGCCCGTCCCCGTCGAGGTCCACGCCCCGCCCGCCGGCGGGGAGGGTGATCGGCTCCTGGCCGGTGCGGGTCACGGTCAGCGTGCCGCCGGGGCCTCCGCCGTGGCCCACCGTGTTGATGACGACGGTGGCGAACCCCGCCCGGGCCATCGTGCCCGCCACCGCCGTCGGGGTCACGTGCCGGTCGTCCCCGAAGCCGTGGCCGAAGATCGCCACCGGCCACCCGTCGCGCGGCATCACCCCGGCGGGGAGGAACATGGTCGCGTCCACCTCCTCGGTGCCGGTCATGGCCGGCGTGTCGCCGCGAGTGGGGGTCGCCGGGATGTGGCGCTCCGGCGTGAGGAACGAGCGCGAGGGGAAGCGCCCGAAAGCGATCGTGCGCACGGCGGTGGGCGGCGCCGCGGCGAGCGGTAGCACCACCCGCTCCGCGAGCGGCGCGGTCGGATCCGTCGCAATCTGGCGGTGCACCTCGATCCCGTCGAGCTCGACGCGCGCGTACACCGAGCGCGCGCCGTTCGGGCCCAGCGTGAACCGGATCGTGGCGCCGGAGGTCGACTCGATGCTCGCGCGCATCTGCTCGAGCCCGGCGGTCACGCTCTGGGTGGTGAAGACCGCGACCGCGGCCAGGTCCCTGCGCGCGAGACCCAGCGGCTTCACCTGCTGCAGGACCGTGCCCTGCGCGGAGACACCCTGGGCGGCCTCGCTCACCAGCGCCTTGGCGCCGAGCGGGGTCAGCGGCTGGCCCGCCTCGTCGAGCACGCGGGTGGTCAGCACCAGGGCGTAGCGCCGGGCCTGCAGCAGCGGCCGCTCGGGCCGCGCATGGAGCGTCTCGCTCTCGCCGTCCCAGACCAGCTGCTGGAGCCCGACCGGCGTGGGCATCGGCTCGGACCAGAGCGGCACGATGAACGCGCTGGCCCGCGTGACGCTGTCGAGCGCGATCGGGCCCGAGAAGCGGATGCTGATGCGCGGATTCACGCTCCAGCCGTCCAGCTCGTTGAGCAGCGTCACCTCGTCGCAGCCGGCGGCGTCGGTCGCGCAGTCGGGCGGGGGCAGGGCGATGCGGCGCCCGGTCAGCTGGTTGGGATCGGGGACGGTGAGGCGGTCGGATGGAAGGAGCGACTCGACCTGGGCCGCCTCGGCGGGCCGCGCGCCGGGCGAGACGACGACGGGAAGCGAAAAGGACGCGACGAGCGTCGCGCCCGCCGCCCAGCGCCCGAGCGCCAGGCGGAGCGCCGGGCGGCGGGCCGGAGCGCGCACCGTCCTCAGCGAGGCTGCTGGGGCGAGGGCGGCTGGGGCTGCTGCGGCGACCGCGGAGCGGGCACGAGACGCCGCGTGGGGCGGGGCGCCTGGGCCTGATAGGCGCCCACCGTCACCGCGACCTCCTGCTCCTTGCCCTCCCTCATCAGCGAGATCTTCACGACCTTGCCCACCGGCGTGCTCGAGATGATGCGCTGCAGATCGCGCGGGCCCTCGACCGAGGCGCCGTCGACGGAGACGACCACATCATTCGCCTTGATGCCACCCTGGTCCGCGGGCTGGCCGCTCACCACCTGGCGGATCAGCACGCCCTTGGGCTCCTTCAGGCCGAGCTTGGGCGCGTCCTCGTCGGGCACCTCGGCGATGCTGACGCCGAGCCAGCCCCACTCGACCTTGCCCTTCTCGGCCAGCTGCGGCAGCAGGGCCTTCACCAGGTTCACCGGGATCGCGAAGCCGATCGAGCCGTTGACCGCGGCCATGCTGTTGACGCCCACGACCTCGCCCGCCATGTTCACGAGCGGCCCGCCCGAGTTGCCCGGGTTCACCGCCGCGTCGGTCTGGATGAACTCGAAGCCGGGGGCCGCCACCTGGATGGGCGCGCCCTTGCGGCTCACGATGCCGAAGGACACGGTCTGCTCGAGGCCGAACGGATGCCCGAGGGCCAGCACGAACTCGCCGACCCGGGTGCGGTTGGAGTCGCCCAGCAGGGCCACCGGGAGCCCCTGCCCCTCGATCTTGAGCAGGGCCAGGTCGACGCGCTCGTCCAGGCCCACCAGCTTGCCGTCGAAGCGGCGCCCGTCGGAGAGGCGCACCTGGATGCGGTCGGCGTCGCTCACCACGTGGGCGTTCGTCACCAGGTAGCCGTCCTCACGAACGATGAAGCCGGAGCCGGCGCTGCGCCGCTCCTCCGGCGAGCTCGGCTGCTCCTGGCCCTCACCCGGCTCGGCGGCACGCCGGACCCGCACCTGCACCAGGGCCGGCTTCATGCGCTCGGCAAGATCGTGCATGAAGTCGTTGAGCCGGGCGATGTCGGGCGGCGGGGTGGCTCCCGGGCTGTCCTTCCACAGCGCCTCCGCGGCGTGGGCCGAGCCGGCAGCCAGCGGAGTCAGGACGAGCGACAGCGCGAGGGCGAGGGGGAGAGCCGGACGACGCATCTGCTTGCCTCCTGGGATGTGGAGCCTGGGGGACGGGTCGATTATACCAGGGGGATTCTTTTCGGCTCGAGCGCGCCCGTCAGCGCCGCACCTCACGCAGGACGTGGCCCAGCTCGGGCAGGATCAGCTTCTCGAGCGCGAGGCGGCAGGCGTTCGGCGAGCCCGGCAGCGAGAAGAGCGCGCGGCCCTGCACCACTCCACCCTGCGCGCGCGACATCATCGCCGCCGCGCCGATCTCGGCGTAGGACAACATGCGGAAGAGCTCGCCGAAGCCGGTGAGGCGCTTGTCGAGCAGCACCTCCACCGCCTCGAACGTGGAGTCGCGCGAGGTGACGCCGGTGCCGCCGGTGAGGATGAAGGCCTCGACCGCGGGATCCGCGCAGCCCTTCCGCACCACCTCGGTGACCTGCGTGGGCTCGTCCCGCACGATCGTGTGGCCGACCACGGTGTGCCCCGCGGCGGCGAGCCGCTCGCGGATGAGCTGGCCGCTGGTGTCGGTCTCCGGCGTCTTCGAGTCGGAGATGGTGAGCACGAAGCAGCCGATCGAGCGCGGCGCGCTCGCCTTGTGCTCCTGGGGGACGCGGTCGGCGCCGCTCACGCGGGCTCCTCCGCCTCCGCGGCCTCGTCCGAGACGTAGATCGCGCCGTCCTCGACGGTGACGGGGTAGCGCGGGACGCTCTCTCCCGGCACCGTCATGCAGGCGCCGGAGCGCATGTCGAACTCCCAGCCGTGGACCGGGCAGATCACGATGTCGCCTTCCACCCAGCCCTCGCAGAGGCTCGCGCCCTGGTGTGGGCAGTCGTTGCCGATGGCGAGCACCTCGTCGCCGCGGCGGAAGAGGGCGATGTCCTGGCCGTTCACGGTGACGAGGGCGCCCTTGCCGGGGGTCAGCTCGGCGGCGGCCATCACCTTCACGCGGGGCATTCGAGAGGCCCCCTCACCCTGCCCTCTCCCCCTTCGGGGGCGAGGGAGGTGCACCACCGCGCCCGCCTCCCTCTCCCCTCCGGGGAGCGGGCCGGGGTGAGGGGCCCGGCCCACCGTAAGCCTGATCGAGAATCTCCACGATATGCAGCACCTCGATCGGCGACCCCTGGGCCGCGAGCCCCTGCGCGATCTGGATGATGCACCCCGGGTTGGCGGTGATCACCGCGTCCGCGCCGGTGGCTCGCACGTGGCCGACCTTGCGCTCCTGCAGCCTCGTAGCCATCTCCGGCTGCGTCAGGTTGTAGGTCCCGGCGGACCCGCAGCACCAGTCCGCCTCCTTCAGGTCGACCACCCGCAGCCCGGGGATCTGGGCCAGCAGCGCGCGCGGCTGGGTGCGGATCTTCTGCCCGTGCACGACGTGACACGGGTCGTGATAGGTCACGGTGCGCGCCACCGGGCGCAGCGGGCCGCGCAGCGGCTCCTCGGCCAGGAGCTCCGAGACGTCGCGCACGCGCGCCGCGAACCGCGCGGCCCGATCGCGCCACGCGGGATCGCCGGCCAGCAGCGTGCCGTAGGCCTTCATGTGCGCACCGCAGCCGGAGGTGTTCACCACCACCTGCTCCACGCCGGCCGCCTCGAACGCGGCGATGGTGCGCCGGGCCAGCTCGAGCGCGGTCGCGTGCTCACCTGCGTGGGCGTGCAGGGCTCCGCAGCAGGCCTGCGCGCGCGGGGCGACGACCTCGAGGCCGTTGCGTGCCAGCACCCGCGCGGTGGCGCGGTTCTGCGCGCCGAAGACCGCCTGCTGGATGCAGCCGGTCAGGAGACCGACCCGGCCGCGCCGGGCGCCGTCGGCGGCGGTCACCTCGGGCAGCGGGGCGCGGTCGGCGCCGGGTGGCAGCGTCGGCAGCAGGGGCTCCCAGTGCCGGAGCGAGCCGGGCAGCAGGCGCAGCACACCGGAGGCGCGCACCAGGCGCTGCAGCCCGCTCGCCTGGTAGAAGCGCAGGCCGCCCGCGGCCAGGCGGAGCAGTCGCGGGCTCGGCAGCAGCAGCGAGAAGTTCACCCAGCGGAAGAGCCGCCGCAGCGGGCCGCCGGGGCGCTGGCGCTCGATCTCGCTGCGCGCGGTCTCGATCAGCTGGCCGTAGGGCACGCCAGACGGGCACACCGTCTCGCAGGCGCGGCAGCCGAGGCAGAGATCGAGGTGCGCGACCGCGGAGTCGGTCAGCCCGATCCGGCCCTCGGCCAGCGACTTGATCAGCACGATTCGGCCGCGCGGGGAGTCCATCTCGGTGCCGAGCTCGGAGAACGTCGGGCAGTAGGCCAGGCAGAGCCCGCAGTGCACGCAGCGGTCGACGCCCTCCACGCTCTGGCCGTGGAGCGCGAGGGGCGCGGCCGGGCGCTCGGCGGTGGTCGGGGCGTGCGCCATCTCAGATGCCTCCCACGAAGCGGCCGGGGTTCAGGATGCCGCGCGGATCGAGCCGCTCCTTGATGCTCCGCATCAGGCGCAGGGTCGGCCCGGGGGCGTCCCACACCGCGACTCGCTCCTTCACCGCGAGAGGGGCCCACGACACCATCGCGTGGCCGCGGGCGGCCGTCACCAGACTGCGCCACTCCTCGAGCGTGGCCGACACCGGCCCCGGATCGGCGCTGCCCGAGAGCACCGCGGTGACGATGCCCACCCCGGCGTGCGCGGTCATCGCCGCGCCCATGCCGTGGCGCCGCGCGGCCGCCGCACCCGCCTCCATCAGCTCGGCGGTCTGCATCGGCAGCAGCGCCCAGCGCATCACCGCCGCCACCGTATCGGCGCCGGGCCGGCCGAGCGCGCCCAGCGCGCGCCACGTCTCCTCGCGCGCGTCGCCGTCGAGCACGCGCTGGTCCACCACGCCCCGGGACTTCAGCAGGCGCTCGAGCTCATCCACCTGCCAGTCGACCTGGGGGGCGATCCCGTCGAGGCCGAGCAGCAGCGCGGCGGCGCCGCCCAGGCCGAGGCGCCGCAGGGCCTCGCCGTCGGCCAGCTCCAGCGCGGACGGGATCAGGTCCGAGCCCAGCACCGCCCGCGCGCCCTGCCCCGCGTCCGCGAGGCGATCGAAGCGCGCGACCACCAGCCGGTCCACGTCGGCGCGCGGCCGCAGCCTGAAGGTGGCCTCGACCACGATGCCGAGGGTGCCGAAGGAGCCGATGTAGAGCTTCGGGAGATCGTAGCCCGCCACGTTCTTGACCACCTTGCCGCCGCCCCGTACCGCGCGGCCGTCGGCGCCGATCACGGTGAGGCCGATCACCAGGTCGCGCGCCGTCCCGTAGAGGTGGCGCCGCGGACCGGACGCATCGCTGGCGAGGATGCCGCCGATGGTGGCGCGATCGCTCGCGGGCGGATCGAGCGAGAGCCACTGGCCCCGCTGGCCGAGCTCGGCCTGCAGCCGATCGAACGTGAGCCCGGCCTCGACGGTGACGGTGAGATCGCCCGGCTCGTGCTCGAGGATGCGGTCGAGGCGCTTCGTGGCCAGCACGAGCCCGATGCGGCTCGGCGGCGCGCCCACCCACATCTTGGTGCCGCCGCCCCAGGGCGTGACCGGCAGCCCCTGCTCGGCGGCCAGCGTCACCGCGGCCGCGACCTCCTCCTGGCTGCCCGGGAACACCACCGCCTCCGGCGTGCGCCCCTCCACGACGTAGGGGGAGCACTCGACGCCGGTCAGCACGTGGGGCGCGCCGACGATGCGGCGCAGCTGGTCGGGCAAGGCACTGGGCACCGCGAGTCTCCGGAGGTCCCGCTAGAACCGCTGGGCGAGCCCCTTCTCTTCGATCGGATGCGGACGGTAGGCCGGACCCACCTCGACGCAGGCCTTGTTGGTCGGAAAGATCTTGCCCGGATTGCAGAGGCCCGCGGGGTTGAACGCGTCCTTCACCCGCTGCATGCAGGCCAGGTCCGCCTCCGAGAAGATGAACGGCATGTAGTCCGCCTTCTCGAGGCCGATGCCGTGCTCGCCCGAGATCGAGCCGCCGACCTCGGCGCACACCTTCAGGATCTCGCCGCCGGCCGCCACCACCCGCGCCTCCTCGCCCGGCTTGCGCGGATCGTAGAGGATGTTGGGGTGCAGGTTGCCGTCGCCGGCGTGGAACACGTTGCCGACGCGCAGGCCGTGGGCGGCCGCGATCGCGTTCACGCGCCCCAGCACGTAGGGCAGCTTGGTGCGCGGGATCACGCCGTCCATCACCATGTAGGCGGGCGACACGCGCCCGTAGGCGCCGAAGGCCGACTTGCGCCCCTTCCAGAGCAGGGCGCGCTCCGCCTCGTCGCGCGCCTCGCGCACGTCGCGGGCGCCGCAGTCGCGGCACGCCTGGACCACGCGCTCGGCCTGCGCGGCCATCCCCGCCGCGAGGCCGTCCAGCTCGATCAGCAGCGCGGCGGCCGCGTCGCGCGGATAGCCGCAGCCGAAGGCGTCCTCGACCGCCTCGATCGTGAGCTGGTCGATCATCTCCATCGCGGCGGGCACGAGGCCGCGCGCGATGATCGCCGAGACCGCCTCGGAGGCCTGGTCGACCTGATCGAAGACGGCCAGCACGGTCTTCACCGCCTGGGGCTTCTTCAGGATGCGCACCACGATCTTGGTCGCGATGCCGAAGGTGCCCTCGGAGCCCACGAAGAGACCGACCAGGTCGTAGCCCTGCGCGTCGCGCGTCCGGCCCCCGAGCCACACCAGCTCGCCGTCGGGCAGCACCACCTCGAGACCGAGCACGTGGTTGGTGGTCACGCCGTACTTCAGGGTGTGGGGGCCGCCCGAGTTGTTGGCGATGTTGCCCCCGATGGTGCAGGCCTGCTGGCTCGACGGATCCGGCGCGTAGTAGAAGCCCTGCGGCCCCACCGCCCAGGAGAGGTGCAGGTTCACCAGTCCCGGCTCGACGACCGCGATCTGGTTGTCGTAGTCGACCTCGAGCACGCGGTTCATCCGCATGAGCGAGATCACGAGCCCGCCCTCGGTGGGCAGGCAGCCGCCGGAGAGGCCGGTGCCCGCACCGCGGGCCACGAACGGGATGCCCTCGCGGTTGGCCAGCTTGACGAGCGCGGCGACATCCCCGGCCGAGCGCGGGAACACCACGAAGTCGGCCAGCGCCCGGAACAGGGTGAGCCCGTCGGACTCGTAGACCATCAGCTCGTCGGGATCGGAGAGCACGCCGCCCTTGCCGAGCAGGGCTTCCATCTCGCGGCGGAGGGACTTCTTCCGGGCGTCGGTCAGGGGGGGCACGGCGATGATTATAGCATCGGGCCGGGGGCGGCCGGCTCGGCGGGGGCTCGACGCGAGGTGGCTCCCCGAGCAGGACTCGAACCTGCAACCCTCCGGTTAACAGCCGGATGCTCTACCATTGAGCTATCGGGGAATCCAGGAGGGAGCCGACCGGTTCATTTCTACCACACGGCCGGACGCCCGCCAAGCATCGCTACCCCATCTCGCGGCGGCCTTCCATGGCCTTGGAGAGCGTGACCTCGTCGGCGTACTCGAGGTCGCCGCCCACCGGCAGCCCGCGCGCGATGCGGGTGATGCGCATGCCGAGCGGCTTGAGCAGCCGCGCCAGGTAGATCGCGGTGGCCTCGCCCTCCACGCTCGGGTTCGTGGCGAGGATGACCTCCTCCACCTGCTCGTTGTCCAGCCGGTGGAGCAGCTCGCGCACTCTCAGATCTTCGGGCCCGATGCCGTCCAGCGGCGACAGCGCGCCCAGCAGCACGTGGTAGCGGCCGCGGAACCCCCCGGTGCGCTCGACCGCGAGCAGATCGTTGGGCTCCTCCACGACGCAGATCGTCCGCTGCTCGCGCTGCGGATCGGCGCAGATCCGGCAGGGGTCCCTCTCGGTCACGTTGAAGCAGACCGAGCAGTGCACGATCAGCTCCTTGAGCTGGGTGAGCGCCTCGCCCAGCGCGGCCACCTCGGGCGTCGGCCGCTTCAGGAGGAAGAAGGTGAGCCGCTGGGCCGTCTTGGGCCCGATGCCGGGCAGGCGCTGCAGCGCGTCGATCAGGCGCGCGACCGGCTCCGGGTAGTACGCCACTACGTTCCGAATCCTGGGCCGAGGCCGGGGATCTTGAGCCCGGCGGTGATCTTGCCCATCTCGGCCTGCACCATCTCCTTCGACTTGCGGAGCGCCTCGTTGGTGGCGGCGAGCACCAGGTCCTCGAGCATCTGCGCGTCCTCGGGGTTGATGACCTCGCGGTCGATCTTGATCGACACCACCTCCTGCTTGCCGTTGGCCACCACCGTGACCATGCCGCCGCCCGCGGTGGCTTCCGCCGTCTTCTTCGCCGCCTCCGCCTGGAGCTGCTCCATCTGGGCCTGGAGCTTCTGCGCTTCCTTCATGATGTTGCCGAAGCCCTTCACGGTTTCTCTCCTTCCTCCGGGGTCCGGGGCCGCACCGCGACCACCTCGCCCTGAAATGCGCTCAGCGCGGCCTGCACCGCGGGATGGTTGCGAGCTCCGCCGCCCCCGGCCGGAGCCGTGGCGCTGGCGTCGAGCTCGAACCGCCGCGCCCCGGCCACGTGGCGCTGCACGACCTCGTTGATGAGCTCCTTGTTGCTGTTGAGCATCTCGCGATGGAAGGCGCTCGCCTGGAGCGCAAGCGTGAGGACACCGCCCTCCACGCGCAGCGGGGTGGCGTGCTGCAGCACCGAGCCCAGCACCGCGCGGCGCTTCAGCAGATCGGTGATCACGCGCTCCCACGCCGCCTCGAGGCCCGCCTGCACCGGCGGGGCGTCCGACTCCTCGATGTCGGCCGCCGCGGTCTCGATCAGCGGCTCGTCCTCGCTCGGGCGGGCGCCGCGGGCCGACGCCGAAGCGCCCTCCTCGGGGTCGAGGCGCGGCGCGGGCGAGGCGCCGCGGGCGGTAGCGGGCGCGGCCGGCGCCGCGGGCGCCGGACTGGGGGCCGCCGCGCCCGTACGGCCCGCCGCGCCGGTCGAGGGCGGCGCCGGGCTCGCGGCGGCGCGCGACGGCGATCCCGCGGCGGGTCGCGCATCGAGCAGTGTCTCCTGCACCACCACCGGCCGCGCGGCGCCGGCGCCGCCCGCCCCCGCCGGCATCTGCCTGAGACGCGCTTCCGCTTCCTCCACCTTCGCGATCAGGGTCTCGATCGCCTGCGGCTGCGGCCGGCGCGTGGCCCGCACCGCGGCGATCTCGAGCTCCACCCGCGGGTGGGGCGAGCGGCGCATCTCGGTGTCGGCGTCGAGGAACGCGCGCAGCACGTAGACGATCTCGTCGGCGCTGACCGGCTCCGCGGCCGCGCGCAGCTCGCCCGCCTCGGACGGCGTGAGGTCGGCGAAGGGCGCGCCGGGTGCGACCTTCAGCACCAGCAGGCGCCGGGCCATCTCGATCGCCTCCCGGCAGAGCGTGCCGAGGTCCTCGCCCGCGGTGGCGGCGCGGTCGATGGCTTCCAGCGCGGCGGCGCCGTCACGGGCCAGCAGCGCGGTCACGAAGCCGCGCACGTGCACCGGCGAGGAGGAGCCGAGCAGGCGCGCGACGCTGGTCTCGTCGAGCTTGCCCTCGCCGTAGGCGATCGCGGTGTCGAGGAGCGAGAGCGCGTCCCGCAGGCTGCCCTCGGCGGCGCGCACCAGCACCGGCAGCGCGGCCGGCTCGAACGGCACGCCCTCCTCGGTGAGGATGCGGGAGAGCGTCTCGGTCAGCTGCTCGGGCGAGATCGGCCGGAAGTCGAAGCGCTGGCAGCGCGAGAGCACGGTGGCCGGGATCTTCTTGGGATCCGTGGTGGCCAGGATGAAGACCACGTGCGGGGGCGGCTCCTCCAGCGTCTTGAGGAAGGCGTTGAACGCCGCGCCGGAGAGCATGTGGACCTCGTCCACGATGTAGACCTTGAAGCGCCCGCGCGCCGGCGCATACTTCACGTTCTCTCGAAGAGTCCGGATGTCGTCGACGCTGGTGTTGGAGGCCGCGTCGATCTCCATCACGTCGACCGGCGCGCCCGAGACGAAGTCCTGACAGGACGGGCAGGCGCCGCAGGCCTCCGGACCGGTGCGCGCGGTGCACGCCAGCGCCTTGGCCAGGAGCCGCGCGGTGGTGGTCTTGCCCACGCCGCGGGGTCCGGTGAAGAGATAGGCGTGGGCGACCCGGCCCGAGCTGAGCGCGTTGCGGAGCGTGCGCGTGACCGGGTCTTGCCCGACGACCGCGTCGAACTCCTGCGGCCGCCACTTCCGCGCCAGGACCTGATACGTCAAAGACCGTGCACCCTCAATCGAACCGACCGTCCCGCGATCGCCGCACGAAACCTGCTCCGGCCAGGTACTCCCACGGCACACGGGAGGAGCGCCTTACCGTTGCTCCCTTCCGGGCCTGGCGGGGTTCGACGCATCCCGTTGCGTGGGGCCCAACCCTCAACGCCGTCCCGTACGGCTCATTCGACACGACCGGCCCTCGAGAGGGAATTCAACCCCGCTGTAGCGGATTGCGGGTTACAGGGCACCGCTACCTCCCCGTCTAGCACGGTCCACTGTGCGTCGGTTGCCGATAAGGGCCCGTTGGCTTCGTTGGCGCCCTCGATCGCACGCTCGACGTACAGGGAGTACGCCTCGCGTGCGCTCTTCGGGCGCCGCCTCGCCACTGGACCCTTCTCGCCAACCGACAAGCTCATCGGATCCTTCCCGGAGAAATGGCGGAGGGGGTGGGATTCGAACCCACGGTACGGTTGCCCGTACACGGCATTTCCAGTGCCGCACCTTCGGCCGCTCGGCCACCCCTCCGCGTCATTGTCACTCCTGAAGGTGCGATCAAATTGGCGGAGGGGAGAGGATTTGAACCCCCGAGGGACTTGCGCCCCTATCCGATTTCGAGTCGGACGCCTTCAACCGGGCTCGGCCACCCCTCCGCGTAACCATTTCAGTATCTTGCACGCCAGCGTCGGGAGCAACTGCTCGCTCAAGATCCGCCAACTCCAAGTCTTATCCTAGTGCTTTCCCCTCGGGAGCCTGAACAAGACGCTCGACGGCGGCCCGCAGGTGATCGGGTGCCAGATGCGCGTAGCGCTGGACCATCGCCAAGCTCTGCCACCCGCCGAGCTGCTGGACCGTGCGCAAGTCTACCCCAGCCATGACGAGCCGGGAGGCGAAAGTGTGCCGGTTGCCGTGCCACGTGTAGCCCTCGAGGTGGCCGGTCTCCTTCCCAATGGCCTCCAGGGCTCGCCGGGCCCGCTGGACGGCCGCGGGGAAGAACTTGTCGGGCTCCCGGTATGAGCAGCGGAAGACGGGGCTCTTAGGGTCGTCAGGGCGCTCACGCTGGGTTGCCAGATCGAGCAGCACGGACCGGACGAGGCTGTTCATGGGGACCTGGCGGGTGCGCCCGTTCTTGCTGTGGCGGACCGTTAGGAAACCGGCGAGGAGATCGACGTCGCGCCACTGCAGGGCCCGCTGCTCACTCCATCGCAGGCCCGTGTGGACGCTGACCGTGAAGAGCGGGTGCAGGGCTGGCGTCAGGGCCTCTCGAACGGCCTGCTCTTCGATCGCGGGCCGGATGCGCGTCTCCCCAGGCAGGTAGACGATGCGCCCACTCGGCTCGGCCTCCTTCTCCGTCCCGGCGATCGGATTCCGCTCCACGAGGCCCCGCTTCATCGCGCGTTTGAACATGCCGGAGAGCCGGGCCCGATAGCGGTTGACGGCGGCACCACTCAGCGGCCGGCCCGAGGGCGAGTGACCACGCTGCAGGTCATCCAGCACCCGTTCAAGGTCCGCCTGGGTGAGGGCGGCCAGGTCCTGAGCCCCCAGCACCGACACCAGCCATGTGACCTCGGTCCGAATGGTCTTATAGGATCGCCGGCGCTTGAGCTCAGCCCAGGGGAGATAGAGCGTGTCCGCGTACTGTTGGAACGTGAGCCGCGTGCGGGCTTTTGCAGCGGCCACATGGGCCCGCGCTCGCGCGTCCCGCCGCTCCTGCGCCGGGCACCAGCCCGGTTCCGCATAGACGCGGGCCCGGCGGGTGGCATGCGCCCGGAAGGCATCACCCTTGAGCACCCCGACCTTCTCTTCGTGCACATGGCCCGCGCCGCACGTGTACCGGATGCCCCAGACCCCGGCCGGATGCCGGAATAGACCCCGCGGCGCCTCGTCCTTCTTCTTCGTGCTCCATGGCGGGCGCGTTCCACCGTCGCTGCCTGCTCGGCCGGTCTCAAGTCGATCCATGCGCAGTGTGCCCTCCCTTAGACGCGGTTACTCTCGGCTCGTTCGGCAGCAGCCGGCCGCGCGCATCGCGCTGGCGGTTCCGATTGACGGGCAACTTGCCTCCCGACTCCCCGAGATACTGTTCCAGGCGCTCACGTTCCTTCCGCGGTGTGACGTGGGTGTAGATCTGCATGGTCCGGTTACTCTCGTGGCCGAGCAGGTGCTGCGCGAGCCGGATATCCCCACTTTCCTCGTCAATGTGCGTGCCATACGAATGGCGGAACGCGTGCGGCGAGATCTTCCGGCCGAGGATGGGGACGATCTTCTTGCGCACCATGTTGTACACGGCCCGAGTGTGGAGCGGCCCCTGCCGGGCGAGCCGATGCATGCGGGTAAAGACCCACGGCGACTCCGCCCCGCCGCCGCTGGACTCGTGCCGCTTGCCATCGATCCAGAGGTGAAGGATGCGCACCAGGCGCGGCGTGATGGGCACGCGGCGATCTTTTCCCCCTTGGCCTCGCGGATGTAGAGGGTCGCGGCCGGGAGGTCGACGTCCTCCAGCTTAGCTCCTGCGCAGAAGGGTGCAAACCGACAGCCAACCGGCTCCGCTAGAAGGTCCCAATGCTCATCGCGAGATACGCGGCGTCAAAGCCACAACTGTCAGCTGGGTGCCGCACGACCAGGGTGCGGTTGCACTTTTTACCGCCCTCGGTTCTGCGGGTCTTACGACTTATTGGACGAGGACTACGGCCGACGTGCAAACGGCAAAGAGCCGATCCAGCGCTTCCCGGCTGGCGGATGCAAGACGCTGGAAGCTTCGACCACGTGATTACGTGCATCGCCGGAATGCCACTTTAATCGATTACCTGATCCGCCCGCTGCAGGAGCGACGGCGGGATCGTCAGGCCAATCTGCTTCGCGGCCTTCAGGTTTACAACTAGATCGAATGTCGTGGGCTGCTCGATGGGCAGATCTGCCGGCCGGGCGCCCTTAAGTATCTTATCTATGTAAACGGCGGCCCGCCGGTACATATCCTCAAGGTTCGGGCCATAGGACATCAGCCCGCCGTCGTTGACGTATTCTCGTTCCCCGTAGACGGCTGGCAGTCGATACCTAGCCGCCAGCTCCACGATCGCTCGGCGATGGGTGATGAACACGATGTCGGTCAGTACCATCAGCGCGCCCGCGCGCTCGTGAACCATCGCGGTGAAGGCGGTCTTCAATCTGTTGGGACCTTCAGCTTCGATCACCAGCAGGCGCACGCCCAGTTCGCTAGCTATTGTCTCCCGCTCTGTCAGGAAAGGCCCCGCGTAGGGCGACGCCGGATTCGTGAGCACAGCAACTCGGTTGAGTCGCGGCACGGCTGCCTTAAGCACTTCTAGCCGCTTCGCGCTCAATACCTGACCTAACCCGCTCACGCCCGTGAGATTTCCGGGGGGTCGCGCGAGACTTGCAACGAGCCCGCCTGCAACGGGGTCTGTGGTTGTCACCATGACGATCGGGATCGTGGCCGTCGCATTCTTTGCGGCGCGTGCTCCTTGGTTCGATCCGGCCAGGATGATATCGACGCGCTGCCGGACGAGGTCCGCCGCGAGAGAAGAGAGCCGATCGGATTTACCTTCAGCGAACCGATCTTCGACGATGAAGGACTGTCCCTCGGTCCACCCGAGCTCATGCAGCCCCTTCCGAAAGGCATCGGACAGGGGTGCGTCGGTCTCTGGAAGAGAGGGCGACAATCGTCCGATCCGAGCCGGCTTGCCCGCCTCTTGCGGCTCGGCAGCGAGCGGCGCGGCGAGGAGTGCACCCGTGCCAGCGAGGAATGTGCGTCGGTCCATCACTGATGTCATGAGAACGGTCCCGCGCTGTTGATAGGCTCAAGGCACCCGAGTGCTACAGCGCCACGAGAGAGGAGGGCGTGCTCATGACCTTGGTCGGTTGCGATTTGCACAGCCGGAAGCAGCAGGTCGCCGTCTTGGTTACCGACACCGGGGCGAAGATTCGGGCCATGGTGGTCCGCAAGACGAAGACCGATCGCCGCGACGCCCAGCACCTGCTCGACCTGTTGAAGCACGAACGTTCCCACCGTGTGGATGCCCGATCCGACCACCCGTGACTTGCGCGCCCTCATCGCCCACCGCGTGCGGCTCGTCCGCATGCGCACCATGGTCAAGAATGGGCTGCACGCCATCGCCCTCAACCAGCGCGTCGCCCTCGGGCCGTCGCTGTGGACCAAGCGGGGCCTGGCCCAGCTGCAGGCGCTCTCCCTGCCACCGCACACGGCCAACCGCCGTGCGGACAGTCTGGAGTTGCTCACTTGGCTCACCACCCACATCGACCAGCTCGACGCGCAGATCGCGGAGGCGGCTGCCGCCGATGCCCGGGCCCAGCGCCTGCTCACCCATCCCGGCGTCGGCCCATTGACCGCCTTGATCACCGTCCTGGTCCTGGGCCCGGCCGCCCGCTTCCCCACCAGCAAGCATGTCGGCTTGGCCCCGGCCATCCACTCCTCGGCCGACAAGTACCACCTCGGCAAGATCACCAAGCAAGGCAACGCGCTTCTCCGCTGGATCCTGGGACAGGCGGCCCCGCTCGCTGCGCGGGCCGATGGCGAGCTCAGGCGTGCCTACTTCGCCGTGCTGCATCGGCGGGGCCGCCCCAAGGCAAAGGTCGCCCTGGCTCGCAAACTGCTCGTTCGCCTCTACATCATGCTTCGGGACCAGATCGACTACGAGGAGTTCCGGCGCCGCGGCCGCGTGCGGCGCTCTCGCATCGCAGTTAATCCCGTCTCCGCGACCACCATGTAGCCGGCGCGCTGACGGACCGCGAGTCCCCAGGGCAGACGTTCCAGTGCGGGCGTTCTCGGGGTGATTGATGGTCCACCATGACCGGCTCACTGATTGGGACGCCCACCCTCGACGATCGAGAGGAGTAATCGTCGACGATCGAATGCTGACGTCATGCGCCGTAGTCCATGCGCGAATGGATGGCTGGTGGACGGGTGCTGCGGGGACCGTAGTACTCAACGATCGAGTCCTACAGAAGAGGAGCCGATCGATCCGCGAAGGACCGTCTTGACACGAAGGACCGTTCTTATGGATCAATCACCTGATCGGCCCGCGCTAGCAGCGACGGCGGGATCGTCAGGCCGAGGGCCTTCGCCGTCTTGAGGTTGATGATCAGCTCGAACTTGGTGGGCTGTTCCATCGGGAGGTCGGCGGGCTGAGCGCCCTTAAGGATCTTATCGACGTAGGTCGCGGCGCGGCGCCACACATCAAGTTCGTTCGCCCCATAGGCGATGAGGCCGCCCGCCTCCACATGCCTCCTCAGCCCGTACATCGCTGGCAGGCGGTTCCTTGCCGCAAGATTTGCCAACCGCGTTCCCTGGGCGGCGAACATCGGGTCCGCGCTGACGAGGAGCGCTTCCGCGCGCCCTCGGGTGATCCTTGAGAAGGCACGATCGAACTCGTCGGGACTTCGCGCCTCCACGCGTTGAAGCTGCACATTCAACGACCGGGCCGCGATCTCCGTATCCCTCAATTGTTGTAGAAGCATTGGATTCGCGGGGTTCAAAAGGACGGCGACGCGAGACACCCCGGGGACGATCTCCTTCAGCAACTCCAGTTGCTTGCCACCTATCGCTAGGCCACCAGTGAGAGTCGGCCCCGTGATGTTCCCGCCGGGCCGGGCGAGGCTCTGCACCGACCCGAGCGCAACCGGGTCTTGTACTGCCACAGATACGATGGGGATTGTCGTGGTCGCCTCCTTGGCCGCACGGGTTGCTGCCGCGGCGCTGGCGACGAGGACATCAACTCTGAGCCGGACCAACTCGGCCGCAAGGTCGGGCAGCCGGTCGGACCTGCCCTCCGCCCACCGATACTCGATGACGATGTTCTGGCCCTCAACCCACGCGAGTTCACGCAACCCTTGCCGAAACGCCGCGACGACCTGTGGGCTAGCAGTAGACCAACCGTTCGAGAGAAAACCTACCCGGTAT
>Ga0207648_10001315_pt1 | contig 27648 bp, 21 predicted proteins | sample KBSMisM32_FD_184310 | JGI IMG/M metagenome (GOLD analysis project Ga0207648, IMG submission 184310) | Miscanthus rhizosphere microbial communities from Kellogg Biological Station, Michigan, USA - KBS Miscanthus M3-2 (SPAdes) (version 2) | ecosystem: Host-associated > Plants > Roots >... | reverse complement strand
AAGCCGGCCATCAGCACGCTGCTCGACACCGACCTCTACAAGTTCACGATGTGGCAGGTGATGCTGCACCACAACCCGGAAGCCACCGGGATGACGCAGTTCATCTGCCGCAACAAGCCGCAGTACCCGCTGAGCGCGCTGGTCGACGGCGTGCGCGAGCAGCTCGAGTACCTGTGCAGCCTGCATTTCACCGAGCACGACTTGGGCCTGCTCGGCACGCGCGCCTACATCAAGAAAGACTTCCTCGAGTGGCTCGGCATCTTCCGGTTCCAGATGAAGTTCCTGGAGATCGCGGCCGATGGCGACGAGCTGCGCATCATCGCGCGCGGGCCGCTGGTGCACATCACCGCGTTCGAGATCTTCGTGCTGTCGATCGTCAACGAGCTGTACTTCCGCCGCCTCGCCACGCCGGCGGTCCTGACCGAAGGGCGCCGCCGACTCGCCGCGAAGGTCGAGCACCTGAAGTCGTACATGGCCGACGCGCGGAACCAGCGGCGGCATCCCTACGAGGTCTTCGACTTCGGCACGCGGCGGCGTTTCTCGCGCGAGTGGCACGACGAGGTGATCGCGACCCTGGCGCGCGAGGTTCCGCAGTACTTTCGCGGCACCAGCAACGTCGAGCTGGCGTTCAAGCATGATCTGGTGCCGATCGGCACGATGGCGCACGAGCACATGCAGAAGCACCAGGGCCTGGGCAATGTGCAGTTGCGCCGCTCGGTGCGCGCAGCGCTCGAGGAGTGGGTGCAGGAGTACCGCGGCGACCTCGGCATCGCGCTGACCGACGTCATCACCACCGACGCGTTCCTGCGCGACTTCGACCTCTACTACGCCAAGCTGTTCGACGGCGTGCGACACGACAGCGGCGACCCCGACGAGTGGGCGCGCAAGGTGCTGGAGCACTACAAGCGCCTGCGCATCGACGCGCGCACCAAGCGGCTGGTGTTCTCCAACGCGTTGACGTTCGACGAGTCGTTCCGGCTATACCAGCAGTGGGGCGACCTCGCGCAGCACGGCTCGGGCATCGGCACCTGGCTGTCCAACGACATGGGCCTGACCCCGCTGAACATCGTGATGAAGCTCAAGCAGGTCAACAACCAGCCGGTGGCCAAGATCTCCGACGACCCCAGCAAGGCGCTCGGCGAAGACCCGGTGTTCCTCGCCTATCTGAAGCAGGTGTTTGGCGTGAAGGCGCGCTGAGGTGCGTGAGCACGGGCGAGCGACGATGCCGGTGCGGGCGAGACGTGATCACGCGCCGCGATCGGTCAGGACCTGCCTCTGAGGGCCGCGCCGTGTCCTACGACTACATCGTGGTGGGCGCTGGATCGGCGGGGTGCGCACTGGCAGCCAGGCTCTCGGAAGATTCGAGCTGTTCCGTGCTGCTGCTCGAGGCTGGGCCCGAGGACAAGAGCCTGTTCATCCACTGGCCCGTCGGCTTCTACAAGATGACTTCGGGGCCGCTGACGTGGGGCTTGAAAACCGCGCCCCAGCGCCACGCGATGAACCGTGAGATCCCGTATGCCCAGGCGAGGGTGCTCGGTGGCGGCGGCTCGATCAACGCGGAAGTCTTCACGCGCGGCTGTCCCGACGACTACGACACGTGGGCCACCGAGTTGGGTTGCGAGGGGTGGTCGTTCAGGGACGTGCAGCCTCTGTTCAAGCGCTCGGAGGACAACGATACGTTGGCTGGCGCCTGGCACGGCATCGGCGGTCCGCTCGGGGTGTCGACCACCCCGCCCAGCGCCCTGACAAGGGCGTTCGTCCAGGCGTGCCAGCAGTTCGGCATGCCGTACAACGCCGACTTCAACGGCCCTTCCCAAGCTGGCGCCGGTCCTTACCAGACGACCACGCGAGGCTCACGCCGCTGCTCTGCTGCCGTGGGATACCTGCGGCCAGCGATGTCGCGCAAGAACTTGCACCTTTGCACCAGCACGCAGGTCAACCGATTGGTCATCGAGCGCGGACGCGCGGTCGGCGTTGAGGTCGTCGAGCAAGGGGCCCCGAAGGTGGTGCGGGCCGAACGAGAGGTGTTGCTCACCGCAGGTGCCATTGGGTCGCCGCGGCTGATGCTGCTCTCTGGCATCGGACCGGCGGCACACCTGGACACGGTCGGGGTGAGCGTGGTTCATGACCTCCCCGAGGTCGGCAAGAATTTGCATGACCACTTCGGCATCGACATCGTCTATGAGTTGAACGGTCCGCACAGTTTCGACAAGTACGCCAAGCCGCACTGGATGCTCTGGGCGGGGCTCGAGTACATGCTGTTCGGCAAGGGCCCTGTCGCGTCGAACATCGTCGAGGGCGGCGCGTTCTGGTACGCGGATCGGCAGGCCAAGACACCCGACTTGCAGTTCCACTTTCTGGTGGGTGCCGGCGTCGAGGTGGGCGTCCCGAAGATCCCCTCCGGTTCCGGTGTCACCTTGAATTCGTACACCTTGAGACCGCGGGCCCGCGGCAGCGTCACGCTGCGCAGCGCGAACCCGAACGACCTTCCGATCGTCGACCCGAACTTTCTCGGCGACGAGTACGACCTGAGTATTTCCGTCGAAGGCGTGCGCCAGAGCCGGGAGATCATGCGGCAGCCGGCCTTGCGCAAGTACATCAAGCAGGAACACTTTCCGGGTGACGATGTTCGGTCGGCCGCCGACTTGGAGCGCTACGCCCGTCAGTTCGGGCGCACGTCTTACCACCCAGTCGGAGCTTGCCGAATGGGCGGAGACCCGCTCTCCGTGGTGGACCCTCAGCTGCGGGTCAGGGGCATCGAAGCGCTGCGCATTTGCGACAGCTCGGTCATGCCGCGGTTGATCAGTTCGAACACGAATGCACCCTCGATCATGATCGGCGAGAAAGCTGCGGACCTGCTGCGCGGCGTGCAGAGCTCTGCGGACCCGCAGAGCAGGGAAAGGACCGCTGCACCCCTGGTGCAACAACCGCTCTAAGCGACTTCACCATTCGTCTGGCGGCGGTCCAGCGCGACGATCGCGATGCCGCTGAGCACGATCAGGGCGATGCCGCTCAGCGCCAATGGGCTTGGCAACGCGCCCCAAACAACCACGCCGGCTACAACGCCCCAAAGTGCAAAGCTGTAGAAGAAAGGGGCAATCAAGGCGGTCCGACCGAGCCGATAGGCGAGCAGCAGGCCCGCGTGGCCCAACGTGACGAGCAGACCGGCGGCGCCGAGGTAGCTGAGATGGCGGCCACTCGGCGCAACCCACGTCTCGACGCACAAGGACATTGTGCCCGCTGCTGTTGTCACCAGTAGCGTGGTGGCAAGCACCACCACCGTCACCGGGATGGTGGCCGGCACGCTGCGCCCAACCAGATCTCGCACCGCAATGAGCAAAGCGGCAGCGAAGGCGAGCCATGCCGCGGACGAGATTCCGGCAGCATTCGGCTGAGCCACCATCAGTGCCCCGGCGAAGCCGAGCAGGACGAGAGCGATTCGCGCAGGACCGACTCTCTCGCGCAAGAGGACAGCCGCACCGACGATCAGGATCAACGGTGCCGTCTGGAGGATGGCGATCACGTCTGCGATCGGCATGCGGGCCAGTGCAACGATGTAGCACAGCACGCTGAGCGTCTCCCCGGCCGCCCGCATCAACACGCGGCCGTGGACGGCGCCCACGATCGCAGGCCATTCACCGCGAGCTGCAAGCAACGTCGCGCAGGCTGCGCTCGCCGCCAAGCCGCGCAGAAAGAGCACCTCGAACGGTGGCACGGTTTCGGTGACAAGCTTCATGAAGCTGTCACCGAGAACGAAGACTGCTGTCGCTGCCAGCATCGCGGCAATGCCGCCCAGATTGGAGTTGTTGTTCATGCGCCCGGTCGCATCCGCGCGAGCTGCATCGCTGTGCATTCGGGTCGCCGCAGACTCATCAGTTTGGTTAGCGCCGCCCATGGTATCTCGGCGCCCGAGCGCGCAGCCGCGCCTGGCTGACTTTCACAAACTGGCCCCTTGCTCTTGGCCGGGACGACTCCTTCGCGCCGCGGCCCGGCAGATGCCCTCGAAATCTCCGAGCAAACGCAGATCTGATCGGGTGTGAGAGCGCAGATCCGCCGTTCAGCTGCGCGACAGACGGACGCTACGGTGGTGCCGGTGTCGCTAGCTAGTAGTCGTCCCAATCGCACGCGTCCCAACTTCTCCCGGATCGGGGCCAGGAGTTCAATCGCCGCACAGGGCGCCAGCGTTGAGTCCGACAGGGGGAATCATGGAAAGAGCCAAACTCGCAAGCTCGTCTCGAGCGGAGCTGATGGTCGTAGCGGGGACCATCCTGTCGATGGTGCTTTCGTGCGTGTGCGTCGTTGTGCTCTGTGCGGCCGCGAACGAAGCATCAGGGACTGCCGCCAAGGTGATCTATGCCGCGCCCGCGGCCAGCGCGACCCACAAGTGAAGCAGCCTGGATGTTGCCTGTCGCTTCGCCTGCAGGCATCCTGTCGCCTCCGCTGCCAGGAGAGACCATGCCGCTGCGCCAACCCAGCAAGATGATCGACGTGTCCACCGCGCTCGGCCGGGGTGAGCTCGGTGCCTTCGCGTTCGACATGTTCGAGCGGCGCTGCCTGGCGCAGGGCGACTCGTGGTTCTCGATCGGCGCGTTGCCGCCGCAGTTCACGACCAACCTGATCATCGAGATGCAACTCGCGCGGCGCACGGTGATCGTGCAGTGCGCGCGCCCGGGCAAGGTGCTGCGCCGCTTCACCGACACCACGCGCGAGAAGGACTTCCTGCGCATGATCACGGGCCCGCTGGCCGAGCGCTGGGACGCGATCCTGATCTCCGGCGCCGGCAACGATGTGATCGAGGCCGTCGGCTCGCCGCCCACCGAACCGCCGGAGCGTCGGCTGCTGCGCACACCCGCCGAGCGCGCGACCGGGCCGCTACCGGGCGCCGGCTACTTGAGCGAGCCGGGCTGGCAGACGTTTGCGACCCACATGCGCGCCGTGTTCAACGCGCTGGTCGACCTGCGCGACAGCGGCACCAACCGGTTCGTGCCGATGGTGATGCACAACTACGCGCGGCTGATGCCCCGGCCGGCGCCGGCCGGGCCGGGGCAGGGGCCGTGGCTGCACCCGGCGCTCGATGTGTACGCCGTGCCTGCGGGCGACCGGCTGGCGGTGTCGGACGCGCTGACGCACCGCGTGAGCGCGCTGCTGCAGCAGCTGATCGACGAACGCCTCGCCGCCAACCCTCTGTGCAACCTGCACCTGGTGGACACGCGCGGCCAGGCCGGCATCGTGATGGCCGAGCCGGTTGCCGGCACGTCGGGCGATTGGGTCAACGAGATCCACCTCACGCTGGCCGGCTACGACAAGTGCACGGCGCTGTGGGCCGACGTGCTCGACCCGATCCTCGGCTGATTTCGTCTGGCGGGGTCAGCTAACGCGTCAATTGGCGTGCCGCGAGCCAAACCTTGATCTTGTCGATGTCCGTACCGATAGCGGCCACTGCCTCATGCAGGGTGGCAACCGAGACCCCAAGCTGCGCGGCCCAGCGGGCCACGGCCTCGTCATCGCCAGGGTCGAGCGACTCCACCTGCATGGGCTGCTTGTTCATCTTGCTGCCTCGTTCGCTGATCGGACTTCTCGCCTCGTTGCTGCGAGTGACAGTGCATCGGCAAACGCAGTGCCCACGGGAAGTCGGCGGTCGCACCGAGCAGCCGACCCTGGTCCTCACCGCCTGCGCATTGCTGCTGACAGCGCTTTCGGCGCAGGCCGACGAGGACAAGCCCGCTGCCACGCCCTATCGCCCCAGCGTCTCCACGCCGGCTCAACTCAGCGCGCCGGGCTGGCTGGAGGTCGAAGGCGGGGTGTGGCGTCAACTCGGAAACGAAGCACGACGCGACAGCGTGCCCTGGACCGCGAAGCTGGCCTTCAGCGACGACTGGGGCATCCGCGTCGGCGGTGAGGCGTGGGTTCGTCAAACCGACGAGTTCGGACAAACGCTCAGCGGCAACGGTGTGACCGGCGTCGTGCTGAAGCGGCGCTTCGGTGTGGACGAGCAGGCGGCCTTCGGTCTCGAAATCGGCGCCACGCTGCCGACCGGCCACCGTGGCATCGTCAGCGGGAGGACCGACGGCGACATCAATGCCATCTACAGTGCCGACTTCGGCGCCTGGCATGGCGACTTCAACCTGACCCTCATCTACCTGGGCGCACCCGACTCCGGCACCAGCCATCTGCAGACCGTATGGGCGGCTGCTCTGTCAAGGCCGCTGAACGATGCGCTTGGGCTGGTGGGCGAAATCTCGGGCGCGCGCCAGAGTGGCGCCGGCCGTGCGGCGCAGTTTCTGCTCGCCTCAAGCTACAGCGCGACGAAGTCACTGGTGCTCGACGCCGGCATCGCGCGCCGGGTGAGCGGCGGCGCGCCGAACTGGCAGGTTGTTGCCGGCTTCACCTGGGTGATGGCACGGCTGTTCTAGAGATTGAAGATGCCGACCGCCTTGAGCACCTGCACCGACCGACGGTTGATCGGGTGCGAATGCGTGGACTCGCGGCTCAGGCGACCGTCTGGGCTTCGACCATCTTGGCGTACAGACCGCCGAGGGCGATGAGCGCGTCGTGCCGACCCGATTCGAGCACGTGGCCGTCGGCGAGGACATAGATCCAGTCGGCGCTGCTCACGGTGCTGAGCCGGTGCGCAATCAGGATCAACGTCTTTTCCCCATGCCAAGCGTCGATCGATTCCTGCACCGCACGCTCCGATTCGGTGTCGAGCGCCGAGGTCGCTTCATCAAAAACCCAGACCCTGGCGCGCTTGTAGAGTGCACGGGCGATCGCCAAGCGCTGACGCTGTCCGCCCGAGAGCTTGCTGCCGTTGGTTCCGATGGTCGCGTTGAGGCCGTCGGGTTGCGCCTGAACGAAGTCCCACAGGTTCGCGGCACGCAGTGCCGCCTCGATGCGCTCCGGGTTCTTCGGCTGCGCGTAGGCCACGTTGTCGGCAATGGGGCCGTCGAACAGCACGATGTCCTGTGACACGACGGCAAACTGACGGCGCAGCGACATTTTGCGGATGTCCTGAACGTCCACGCCATCGAGCGTGATGCGTCCTTCGATCGGTGAGATGAAGCCGAGCATGGCATTGACCACGGTCGACTTGCCGGAACCGGAAGGCCCGACCAAGGCCACCGTCTTGCCGGCAGGGATGTTGAGTTCGAGGCCGTCGAGCGCTCGGTGGCCACTGCCCTCGTACTGGAGCCGCACGTTCTCGAACTGCACGTGGCCTTGGCAGGTGTCCGAATCGATCTCCCGCGTGCCGGTGTCGCGCTCGGGCGGCGTGTCCATCAGAGCGAAGCAGGCGCCGGCGCCGATGAGCCCGTTGATGATCGGCTGCGTCACGTCGGTGAGGTGGCGCAACGGTGCGATGGTCATCAGCAACGCGGTGATGAAGGCCACGAACTCGCCGACAGTGGCTGCGCCTCGGTTCGCCTGGATCAGCGCCAGCGAGACGATCAACGCCACCCCGGTGCTTGCCACCAATTGGGTCAGTGGCGACATGAGGCTGGATGCTGCCACACCCTTCATCGTGAGACCGCGCAGACGTGTGGCTTGCTCGTTGAAGCGCTTGCGCTCGAACTCCTCGGCGTCGAAGGTCCGCACGACGCGCCAAGCACGGCTGATGTCGTCGACGATGCCGACCAGGCGGATTTGCGTCTCGTACGCGCGCCCAGCGATGGCCAGGGCCCGCCGCTGTGTTCGACGCACGACGTAGATGAGCGCGGGCAAGGTCACGAGCGACACGACGGTCAGTTGCCAATTCAGGTAAAGGAGGTAGCCGAGAAGCGCCACCAGCGTGAAGCCATCCCTCAACAGCGTGGTCATCGCGCCGGCAATCGACTGCGTCGCGTTGTGCGGGTCGTTGATGACCCGGCTGGCGACGACGCCCGGACTCATGGTGCTGTACAGCGCGGCGTCGGCACGCAGGACGGCGCCCAAAACGTCGGTGCGCAGGGTAAGCACCGCCTTGGACGTCGACCAGTTCAGCAGGTAGGCGCCACAGAACCCGAAGCCCCCCCGGGCAGCAAAGAGACCGATCACGATCAGCGGAACAAGCCAGACCGGGAACCCCATGTCGGCCTTGAAGCCGCTATCGAGCAGCGTCTTGAACAACGCCGGCACCAAGGGCTCGATCGCCGAGGACAGAAAGAAGCTGATGACGCCGGCGGCAAGTCCGGCCCTGTAAGGCCGCAGATAGCCGAAGAGGCGTCGGGCCGTCTGCGTGGAGTTCATCTAAGCGTGCCTCACCTGTTCTCAGCTCCTCTCAGCCGCCCGTCGCCAAACGGCTAAATGTCCCTCGCCAGCAAACTGGTGTTCGGCCCAGGGTCAATACTGTCCCTCCGACAAACAATGCTTTAGGGCCGAGCCACACTGGCTTTCAGCGTCGGCGCCGTTCATCCGGGCGCGCGACTCGCCTCAGAGGTGTACATGCACTCGCTCCTGTCCTTCGGCAGGCGGGACACGCCGCCGCAACGGCACGACACGTTTGCCGCCGACTGGCTCAGGTCTGTGATCGCCGTTCCATTGTGGGATCTCGGCGAGCAAGAGCCCGCGTATCGCGGCATCCTGGCGCCCCACGAGCCGCATGAGAAGCTCGATCGCGTGGCGAGCGGCGTCACGTCGCAATTCCTGGAAGACGCCGACGCGTATCACAGCCAGTACTTCAACACGGACTACTGGTCGAGCCTCATCAGCGCTGCCCTGCGGCGCGCAGCCGTCGGCGCGCGAAACCTGGATGTGCACAGCATCCTCGATGTCGGATCCGGGTCCGGGAACACGGTCTTTCCCCTGGTCAAGCTGTTTCCGGATGCGCGTATCGCTGCCTGCGACATCAGTGCGCAGCTCCTGCGGCTGCTGGGTCACGCGTTGCGCCAGCAAGGTCATGCGCAGTCGGTCGGGCTCGCTTGTCTCGACCTCAACCGGAAGTGGTTCAAGCCAGCCACCTTCGATCTGGCGATTGGGGGCGCCATTCTTCATCACCTCTTCGATCCGGCGGCGTTGATCGAGGAGGTGTTTCGCGCGGTGCGTCCCGGCGGCGTGGCGATCTATTTCGAGCCATTCGAGATTGGCCACAAGCTCCTCGCGCTGATCTACCGGCAGATGCTCGACGTGGCTCCCCTGCGTGGGGGCCTGTCCGAGCGGCTCACGGAGTTTCTCCAGAACCGAATCGATGAGTTCGCCTTGCGCACGGGCACATCCAAGCCCCCTGAAACGTACGCTCGCGTCGACGACAAATGGCTCTTTACGCGCAGTTTCTTCGAAGGCGTGGCGGTGCGCATCGGCGCGAGCGAACTGGTCACCTATCCGCTGCACGGAAGCGAGGACCTGTTCATGCCCAAGATCCGGTTCGAATTGCAGTGCGGCGCCGGACTGGAGTCGGACGCGCTGCCGCCATGGGCTTGGGACATCGCAGCCAGGACGCAGGCGATGTTTTCGGCCGAATTGCGCGACGAGATTCTGGTGGAGGGTTGCGTCATGTTCCGGCGATGAAGGACGGCTCTGCCATGAGGCTCACGGAACCCTGCGCGGCGTCGCGCCATGCCGCGACGCAAGCGATCATCTCGTCCACCGTGACGCCGCATGGCACTTTGTCCTACTTCACGAACGACGACCCCATCGGCAAGGCGCTGGCCCGCTACGGCGAATGGGCGAAGTTCGAGCTCGACTTCCTGCACTACTTCCTGCGCGATGGCGACGTCGCCATCGACGTCGGCGCCAACGTCGGTACGCACACGCTGGCCTTTGCGCGCTACGTCGGTCCGCGCGGCAGCGTGGTGGCCTTCGAGCCCCAACCGGCCGTGTTCGAAGTCCTGCAGCGCAACATCGATCAAAACGGGCTCGGCAACGTGCGGGCATACCACGCCGGTGTGGGCGCGGAGCGGTCCGAGCTGTATGTGGACAGCATCGACGCTTCGCAGCCGGCCAACCTGGGCGCCGCGGTCCTGCACCGCGACGCGAGCGCGCAGCGCATCGCCGTTCCGGTGATGAGCCTGGACGAGCTGCGCCTCGATGCCTGTCACCTGGTCAAGGTGGACGCCGAGGGCATGGAGAAGGATGTCCTGGAGGGCATGCGCGAGACGATCGATCGGCGCAGGCCGGTGCTGTTCGTCGAGTGCAACGCCATCGCGGACGGCCTCATGGTCATGCACCTGTTGCACAAGCGCGGGTACCTGTTCCACTTGGTGGCGACCGCGGCCTACAACCCGTCCAATGAGCGTGCTTGCGCCGACAACTTCTTCGGCGTCGCGCGGGAAAGCGCGCTGGCGTGTCTGCCAGCCGAGAAGGTCTTCAACTTGCCGGGGACGACGCACCACTGTCGGGTCGATCGCATCGACACGCTCGAGCAGTTCGCCATGCTGCACCTGGCCGTCCCGCGCTATGGCGACGCGACCGAGCACGACCGCGATCTGCCGTTCCTGACCAGGCGGGTCGAGGAACTGGGCGCGCACAACGAGCGGCTTGACGCCTCGCAAGCGAGCCTGCAAGACCAATGCACGCACCTGCGCCATGAGGTCGCGCATCTGCGCGAAGGCGAGGTCCGCTGGAAGGAAGAAGTGGAGCGGCTCACTTTCCGCAACAAGTCACTGACGAGCCAGCTGGACGGGGCGCTCGCCACTGCCCAAACCCTGGCAGACAAGGTGCGTCCCGAGGTCGTGAGCGTGCGGGCTCAAATGGAAGCGGCAGCGTCGAAGGCGTCGCGATCGGCGTTGCGACAAGGGCTCAGCCGTCTCTCGGCGCGCTATGTGCGCGACCCGCTGCGCGTGCTCCGGCGTTCCATCCGAGCCAGCTGGAAGCACTGAGCAGCGCATCGGCAATGAGCAGTGTAGAGGACCGTCCGGTCGCATCGCCGGTTGCGGTGGCACCGACACCCCACGAATGGGAATCGCTGTGCGCGCCCGATGCGCACCGTGATGCATCCCTCGTGGACGTCATCATCCCGGTGTACACAGGATATGACCAGACCCTGCGCTGCATCTACAGCGCGCTTGCATCGAAGCAGGCCACACCGTTCAACGTGCTTGTCGTCAACGATTGCAGTCCTGATCCCGCGCTGTCCGGCTCGCTGCGCAACCTGGCGGGGGACGGCCTGATCGAACTGCACGAGCTGCCAACGAATCTGGGATTCGTCGGCGCTTGCAATTTCGGCATGACGTTGCACCCCGAGCGCGACGTGCTGCTGCTCAACTCGGACACCGAAGTGCACAACGATTGGCTGGACCGCCTCCGCGCCACGGCTTGCCGGGGCGACAGGACCGCCACCGTGACACCGCTATCCAACAACGCGACGATCTGCAGCTATCCCCGATTCGTCGAGAACAACATCGTCCCGCTTGAGCTCGCCGACGCGGAGCTGGACGCACTCGCGGCGCGTGTCAACGCAGGCGTCGAGGTCGACATCCCCACGGGGGTGGGCTTCTGCATGTACATCCGGCGGGCGTGTCTGGACGAACTCGGCCTGTTCGATGTCGAGGCGTTCGGGCGGGGCTACGGCGAGGAGAACGATCTGTGCTGCCGCGCACGCGCACGGGGGTGGCGCAACGTGCTGGCGGCCGACGTCTTCGTGCGCCACTACGGGGGCGTTTCGTTCGGGTCGATGAAGCCAGAGCGCGAGCTCAAGGCCGTTGCAACGGTGGAGCGCCGGCACCCCGGGTATTTGCGTCTCGTGCAGCGATTCATCGCGGACGACCCGGTGCGCCCATACCGCGAGCGCCTGGACTGCGCCCGACTGCGGTGTCGCGCCCAGTCCGGGTCCATCCTGTTCGTCTTGCACGCCTGGGGTGGCGGAACCGAGCACCACGTCGACGATCTGCGCGAACTGTTGGCACGCCAAGGTGTTTCCTCGCTCGTGTGCAAGGTCGACCCGCAGCTTTCGAGCCGGGTGTGGATAGCCGATCCGTCAGTTCCCGAGACCCCGAACCTCTGCTTCGACGTGTTGCGCGACATCGATCGATTCCTTGATGCCGTCCGGGCGCTGCACATCCGGCACATCCACTTGCACAGTCTCGCCGGATACGTCCCGGAGGCATCCGACTTCTTCCAGAAGGTCTGCGAGAAGGCGCAGGTGCGGTACGACGTGACGGTGCACGACTACATGGCCGCGTGTCCGCGAATCAACCTCATCGACCGCAGCGGCCTCTATTGCGGCGAGCCGGATCTGGGATCCTGCGAGCACTGCATCGCCACGGACTCTTCGCCTTTCGGCAAACCGTCCGTGTGGCATTGGCGCGATCGGTATGCGCGCTTGTTCGGCGGCGCGCGCAAGGTCTTCGTGCCGGATCCCGACGTGCAGCGGCGTATGGAGCGCTTCTTTCCCGGCGTGGAGTTCGAGCTGCGCCGGCATCCCGAGCTGCGCTCGGTCACCCTGATGCGGCGCAGGGCCACGGCCCGACGGTCGGCACCCAGCGTGCGCATCGCGCTGCTCGGCGCGCTGGGCCCGCACAAAGGGTCGGCTTTGCTGGAGCAGGTGGCGACGGCGGCGCGGCAACAAGGATCGCCCGTCAGCTTCGTCGTCGTCGGCTACACCGACCGCGACGACAGGCTGCGTCAATTGGGCGTGGAGATCACCGGCCGGTATCCCCGCGAGGAAGGACCTCGCCGGCTTGCCATGGCCAACGCGGACTTCGTGTGGCTCAGTTCGGTGTGGCCGGAGACCTACGCCTACACACTCTCGGTGGCCTTCATCGCTCGTGTCTACCCCGTGGCTTTCGACATGGGCGCACTCGGTACGCGCATCCGTGAGGCATGCTGGGGCCTGTTGCTGCCCCTCGATCTGATGCTCGACCCTGCGGCTTTGGCACGCACACTCGTCGAAGTCCGGCCCCGCGCGGCGTCGGCGGCGTTTCCAGGCGGGGTACAGACGTATGCGGAAGGCGACTTCCTGCAGTCCTACTACCAGCTCTCGGTGCTGCAGTCGGCAGCGTAGACGCTCGCGCCAAAGACTCTGCCGGGATTTCAAGCCGCGCGCCGATGCGCGCAATACGGTCGCGATCTGGTCAAGCGACAACGAGGCGCCGCGCGCTACCGGCTTGCCTCGGTGTAGAGACTTGTGTTTCGCTGATCTCGCGCAGCATGTTGGAGAGGGTACTCATCTTCTTCGAGAGACCAAGCTCAAGGGGCCGGCTTGGCCAGCCGAAGGCAATGGCAACTCAGCTCGCAACATCAAGGGAAGCATCTCCTCGAAGCGCGGCCACCGACATCACCTGGAACTCCCCCGCAGTTGAATGACTTCCCTGATCTCCAACGCTCCTGTGGCGAACAACGCCCGATACTGCGCTTCGCTGCGTTCGCGTCCGCTGAGGCTCACCAGCATGTTGAGATCCGCCCGAGCAACCGATCGATCCAGCGGTGAATGGCCGGCGCGCTCGGGCGCGATCCGCTCGATCACGAAGAGCCGGGCGTCGGGCGCCATGGCCCGCCAGTACCGGCCCCGTGCTGGACCTCTGGCGTTTCCGCCGCGGTGATGAGGAGGTCGCGGTCACAGTCCGAGGCTGGCTCGTCGCGGACAACGCACATCGCGACGTCGTGTGGAACGTCGCGATTGCCGGCGGCGGCGTCGCTCGACTCCTGGCTTGGACGAAGCGGGAGGGCCACGAGATTGCCCGCGGCATTCTGGTCCCTGCGTTGACCGACTGGGAGCTGCTCGACGCACCTCCGATCAACCTGATCTATCCCCCCAGCGTGCGGCGCATACCACGCGTGCGGATGTTCATCGATTTTGTGACGCAACTCTTTCGCGACATTGAGCAGCAACGAGGAGTTCGCCCGCCGGCCAGCCCGATGCCGCGATGGGTCAAGGCAACCCGCGCCGCGCGTCCGATACGCGCAAGCGATGAGCCTCGAGTTTCACTTTTCCGCCTTTAGAATCGTTCCCAACGCCAATGTCTTGACGTGGTACTTCCCTTGGTAGTCCTCAATCTTGGTGATGCTGTTGCGAGCCATCAGTACACCCATGGCTGGCTCCTGCTGAACGAAAATAACGTCGCCGGCTTTCGCTGAGATCTGAGCATCAGCCCAGTTTTCAGCCTTGGAATAGATCTTGTGGTCACCAGGCTGGACCTGGAAGTAGATGTACTGGCTTGCCCGGGTATAGCCGACCTCCGAAGCGGCCTCTTGATCATCCACGAACACGTTGAACCGTATCAATCCACCCAGACCGGATGGCCGAACCACGTACACCATGGCCTTTCCAGGCTCGGGCATCTTGGGCAACTGGTAACTTGCCACCTCGGCCTTCATCACCTCTGGTGAGGGAGCGGTCGCGCAGCCAACGACCGTCGTGAGCGCGGCGACAACGAACAAGTTTGCGGCGAATCTTCTCAGCATCACATGCCTCCTCGCATGTTGGTGGGACCTGTCACGGCCTTCAAAACAGGTCGTGAAGACAAACTGTAGCCTTTGGTCCATCGACACCGCTGTCAGCGGTTTCCCGAATTCATGTTGTAGTGCACGAGCTTCTGCGCTCGTCTCACCCCGACAATCCGAAATTGCGGGCCAAAGACGAATGCCGGAAAGGCAAAGGTCGCACGCAACGCCTTGAAAGGCGGAACGCGAAACCTGCTGAGTGATCTGGGGAGGGGCCTGCCGCCAGCAAAGGGACGCTCTTGCCGATTGCTGGTGCGTGATCAAGGCCCTGGCTGCCACTCGCTAAGAGAAGGAGAGCGGAGCGAAGGCCAGACGAGTGCTTGGACCATCGCCGCGAGTGAAGCAATCACCCAAGAGGATTGAGTGACCGCTATAGACCCATCAGCGACATCCGCTGGCAGCTCACTGCGATGTGGCGCGGCGGCGGCAATCGCCAGGGACACCACTAGATGCCGAGCGGATCTCGCGTGTCGTCGATGGGTTGGCGCACGGCGCTCGGCTCATTTCTGGCCTCACCGTTCGCCCGCCTAACACCGCCTGCACTTCTCCAACACCAGTTCCCCGGTCGGATAGCTCACGCGCAGCAAAGGCCAACCGGTGGCGTCGCGGTCGAGCGTCAGCGCGTGGTTGCCCGGCGTGACCGGCGCTGGGTCCAGGTACTTGAACTGACCGCAGGTGTCGGTCTGCAGGTACGTTGCCCGGCCGGGATTGAAGGTGAACTCCGCGCCCGCGCTGGTCAACGTTCCGTTCTCCTGCCATTCGCCGGTGCGGATGCAGTTGCCGCCGAAGTAGACCTGCAGCACGTTCCAAGTGTGCTCGTAGCGGCCGTCGGGATGGAAGAAGAACGCGATGCCCAGCGAACCGTCGTTGCCCGCGACCGTGCCGAATTGGCTGATGAAGTTCGGCGGCACGTAGGTCAGGGTCGCGTCCCAGCGGCCGCGGAGTTCCTCTGGGATCACCACGCTCTGCGGCGACGCCGCGCCGGTAGCCGGATCCGACGATTCGCCGCCACCGCCATCGCCACCGCCGCCACCGCCGCCACAACCGAACAGCGCGAGAACCAAGGCGATCAGTCCGACGCTGAGGACTGGTTGGCCGAACCCGGCCCGGTGCACTTCTGCTTGCATGCCTGCCTCCGATGAGAATGAGGCCTGCACTGTCGGCGCCAGCCGCGCCGCGCCTTGAAGCGCCGATGAAATGTGCTCAAGAATGCTGAAGCGTTCGCCGCTGCGCTGCACCCGGCCAGGAGCGGAGTGTCCGCTCCTGGCCGGGTGCGGTCCTTGGCCGTCGTCAGCTACCGGCCCTGTGCTGAACTTCGTCGAGGGACGTTCGATGACTGCTTTGCAGCGTATGCCGTCGGTAGACCCCGAACGCCGAGTTCACGGGGTCGGCAACATCGCGACCCGCACCCGACCCATAGGCGACATTCGAATTGGACGCTCTCGTGCGATCCAAGAGCCGCATCCGCGCACACCGGCATGCCGCTCGGCAAACGCCATGGCTTCATCTTGGAGTTGGCAAGCGATGCCGGGGGCCGCGCTCGAATGGTTGTGAAAGGGCCATGCGATGCCGGAGGTGCTGGCACCGCCGCCCCTCGAACGCCTACGCGCGGGCCAGCGCCAGCCGGGCTTTCTGGCCAGATCCGTGTACGTCGCGGCCGGCCTTGCATGACCGAAAACCACCAGCACACCAACAGGTGACAAAGTGCGCTGCGACTGTTACCGGCTATTGGCCGCTGCAGTCCAGAATGTCTGGTGCTTGCTGCATACAAGGATCCCTACAGAGGAACTGATGCAACTACCTCACGCTCCTTTGCTGTTCTCGGCAGTGGCAGGGACGGCCGAGGCGCGAAACTGCCTCTATCGCAGCCGCTGCATCAACAGCCGACCGCCCAATGGAATTCCCCGTGTGCGGTATCGCGACTACCCGCCGAACGCGCAGATTCAATGCCGCCTTCGGCGCAGTTGCCAACCCACGGCTTCTGGCCCAATCCGCCAGTTCCGCGTTTCCGCCAAGAGCAATTTGCTCGATTTGCATTGAGAGGAGATCGACTTGTCACGAACCTTGCTACGCCGTCGCGAGCTGCTCACGACCATCGGCGGCGCGGCCGCCACTCTGGCCATACCGACCCTTGCGCAAACGCGTTCAATTCGGCTCGCGTCGACCTTCGACAACAGCGGTGTCGAGAAGGCCAATGGTTCGGGATGCTTCAAGGGCGCGACCGCGTACTTCAACGCGATCAACAAGGCTGGCGGCATCAACGGCATGAAGGTCGAACTGCTGATGGCAGACGACCAGTTCAAGCCCGACATCGCGAAGGCGAACGCACAGGCCTTCGAGGCCGACAAGACCATTCTGGCCCTGCTCACGCCGCTGGGCACCCGCCAGACCGCCGCGATCATGGAGTCAGTGACGAGCATGGCCATCATCGGGCCAAACACCGGTACTGCTGCGCTGCGCAAGAACAGCCCGCCGAACGTGTTCTGGGTGCGCGCGAGCTATGACCAGGAGGTCGACAAGCTCATCCGCACGGCCGTGACGCTCAGCTCGACCCGCATCGGCATCGTCTACCCGAACGACCCGCTCGGCAAAGGTGTGTTCGCGGCCTTTGAACGATCCATGGCGGCGGCCCAGCTGAAGCCAGCCGTGATCGCGACGACGCCGGGGACGACGAGCACGGAGGTCGAGCCCGCCGCAATGGCGATCGTCAAGGAGTCGCCGCAGGCCGTCATCATGGTGCTCGCGGGCGTTGCGCCGCTGTTCGTGCGTGCGTTTCGCAAGCTCGGTGGCAGTAGCACGCTATACGGCTTGTCGATCAGCGCGAGCGCGTCCAATATCGAGGCCCTCGGCAGCCTGGGCCGCGGCTTGGGTTTTTCGCTCGTGATGCCGTCGCCCTTCGCGCCGAAGTACGAGATCGTTCGCCGCTATCAAACCGACATGACGGCCAGCGGCTGGACCGACTACTCGCTGCCGACGCTGGAGGGCTACATCAACGCGCGCATTGTCGCCGAGGCGCTGCGCCGTGCTGGCGCAAACGTCACGCGTGAATCGCTGATCGCGTCGCTCGAGCGAATCGAGTCACTCGACCTCGGGGGCATGCGCATCGGCTATGGCACCGGCAACCGGATTGGCAGCAACTTTGTCGACGTCGCCGTGCTGGGCACGGATGGCCGCATTTTGAGCTGACCGCGAAAGCGCTGGACTCAGGATTCCGCAGTCGGTGCTGGACTGCGCGGATGACGATCTTCTTGGGGCGTTCGCGTTCCTCGCTCCTCGCCGAAATCTCCATCAACATTGGTACGTTGATTGTCCGCTCCTGCGAAGTTTGAGCGGCTGCTTGGGGTCGAGCGGCGCATCTGCCAAGTCACTCCCGGCAGAGGGCAGAGTCCGAGGCGACGATTCAGCCGGGCGAATCTGGTCCATCCCACCCCGTACTCAGGGGACGTACAGGTACGCCAAGTTGGCGCAGATTGTGCGTCCCCTCAACCAGCGCAGAGCGAGCCGATGAAAGCTTTCGGCGCCAAGATCGCCATCGGGCAAGCCGTCGTCGTTTGCGCTTGCGGCGGTGGCGGCTCTGGTGGGGTCGACGGCGCCCAGAGTGAGGCGATCGAGGTGGTCTACGGTGCCCCTGGGGACACCACCGCCACCCTGCGTTGGGCAGCATCGTCTGACTATCGGGTTAGAGGCTATCGCGTCTACCTCGGCAACGGGTCGCGGTTCTACTTTCAGTCTAAGGGTGCCGGCATTGACGTGGGGCCAGCCACCACCTATCAAATGCGCGATCTGCGGGCCAGCACGACGTACTATTTTGCGGTCACCGGCTACGACGAAGCGGGCCGCGAGAGCACCTACTCCAACGAGGTTGCCAAGGTGATCCCTTAGGGTCAATGCACACCCGGGCTGGTCCGCGCCAAGGAGCGCCTAGAGATCAGCGACGCGAGAGCGCGTGGACCTCTGCCGACCTCGCGCATGGGGCTAGGGTGGTGGTGACCCTCCGGGCACCCAGTCGAATCCTTCGGCAGTCTCGATGTCGGGCCTTGCGCGACGACGGGAACTTCGATGCTACGCAGGAGACGAGTAGTGCACGTAAGACTCGCGGACCACGCCGTCCTTGTCGAAGAACAGCACTTCGACGACGTGTTTGCCCATGACGCCCTTGTAGTGGATCGCAATGCTGTCGACGCCGCGCAGCACGTCGAGCACGGTGAAATTGATGTGGTCGAACACCTCGAAGCCCTTCTTCACGTAGGCGCGCAGTGCCGCCTTGCCTTGCACGGTGCCGCTGGGGTCGTGGCTCAGCCGCGCAATCAACGGGGAATGGAAGATCACGTCGTTGGTGTAGAAGGCCAGAACGCGATCGAGGTCCTTCGACTCGAACGCGGCGACCCAGCGCTTCACGTAGTCGGCCGTCTTCTCCATCGTCAGCATCGGCGTCTCCTCTTGGGCGGGTTACGGTGGCCCCATCCGGGCCAAGCGTCGATCCAGTGTGCCACGCGCCCGCCTGCACCGGCTCGGGTCAGGACCCGCGGCTCGCGCTTGTTCAATGGTCGAGCAGCTGGTCGAGCGACACCATCGCGCCGGTGGCCTCGAGCCCGGCCGGCAGGCAACCAGTCCCAAGTGGTCATCCAACGAATCGAGACGACTGTCGCGGCTGGCGGAAACCGCCATTTGACGCACGCCGTTCCATTCGGGTCGAGCAAGTTGGGATCGAACGCGTCCGCAGGCAGGCCGCCGTGATCTGCCAGGCAGGGGGGCGCCAACGCGTGCCGCTACGCGGCGACTCCTCGATGATCTCGACCGTCGCACGTGACATGCGATGGTCATCTTCGTCGCGCGAACCTCATCACTGCGAAGGTCATGGCCCATAAAGCGAAGGGCCCGCTCACTGGCGGGCCCTTGATTTCATTGGTGCCGATGGACGGACTCGAACTGTCGACCTTCGCATTACGAATGCGCTGCTCTACCAACTGAGCTACACCGGCTGGGTGCGAGGGCGCGAATTATAGCGAGCGAGGGCGCTGCGCCCAGCCGTGATGGGGTCCGCGCGCGGCCCGTGGTGCACCGCGACAAGCCTAAAGCCCACGCGCAGCCGGCCGATATCCGAGCATCCACCTTGGTGAGCGGACATGCGAGAAGTCACACCCAGCGAGTCGGTCCTGGCCGAGCTCGGCAGTTATGACCCGACGCGTGGCATGACGCCGTCGCAGTTGAGCCGCTCGCGCACCGCCCAACGCCTGGTGATCGAGCACGGCGTCACAGGCGCGCTGTCGCGCTCGTTCGATCTGCGTGAAGCGGCGCCGCTGATCGTGCGCGCCATCTGCGAGGAACTGGGCTGGACCTGCGGCGCCTGCTGGATCGACGAGTCCGGCACGGACAGCTTGTCGTGCTCCGGCGCGTGGGGCACGGACGATGCGCAAGTGCGCGCCTTCCTCGACTTCACGCGCGGCATGCGCATGCTCGCGACGCAAGGCGGTCTGGTGCGCCGGGCCTGGCTGACCGGCCAGCCGGTGTGGATTCGCGACGTGGCTGCCGAGCCGAGCTTCCGGCGCGCGGCGCTGGCATCGCACGCGGGGCTGCACAGTGCGTTCGCGTTCCCGATCACCGCTGCCGGCCGCGTGCTCGGGGTGGTGGAGTTCTACAGCCAGGACATCGCGGAGCTCGACGCCGAGCTGCTCGACTGCACTCGCTACATCGGCAGCCAGATCGGCCAGTTCTGCCTGCGCGCGCAGGCGCAAGCCCAACTGCGCGAGAGCGAGAAGCACTATGCCGACACCATCGAGCTGGCGGCCATCGGCATCGCCCACGTCGACGGCGACATGCGCTATGTGCACGTCAACCGCGCGCTGTGCGAGCTGCTCGGCTACAGCCGCGATGAATTGCTGGGCATGACGGTCAAGCAGGTCTCGCACCCCGACGACAAGAGCGTCGCCGACAAGGTGCGCGCCCAGCTGCGCGCCGGCGAGATCGATTCGTTCCAGCTCGAGAAGCGCTACCTGCGCAAGGACGGCGCCGTCGTTTGGGTGCAGCTCACGATCTCGGTGCAGCGCGACAGCGCCGGCCGTCCCGGCAACGACATCTCGATCGTCCAGGACATCACGGCACGCAAGCAGGCCGAACTCGCCGTGCAGCGCAGCGAACAGCGCTTTCGCAATCTGGTGGAGCTGTCATCCGACTGGTACTGGGAGCTCGACGACACCCTGCGCTACACCGCGTTCGGCGGGCGCGGCATGGGCGACAGCGTCGAACAACTGCTGCGCGGGCGCCTGGCGTGGGAGATTCCGGGCGCCGAGAGCGACATCGGCTGGGCCGACCTGCGGGCGCGCCTGGAGCGGCGCGAGCCGTTTCGCGACTTCGAGTACGCCTACACCGACAAACGCGGGACGCGCCGGCACGTGAGCGCCAGCGGCGAGCCGCTGCACGACGAGCAGGGCCGCTTCGTCGGCTACCGCGGCGTGTCGCGCGACATCACGCCGCGCAAGCAAGCCGAGGAGCGCATCCAGTACCTCGCCACCCATGACAGCCTGACCGGCCTGCCCAACCGGGTGATGTTCGCGGAGCTGCTCAGCCACGTGCTGGCGTCGGCGCGCCGCAACCGGCGCAAGTTCGCGGTGCTGTTCATCGACCTCGACCGCTTCAAGTTCATCAACGACAGTCTTGGCCACGAGGCGGGCGACGCGTTGCTGTGCGAGGTGGCGCGGCGCCTGAAAGACAGCCTGCGCGCCAGCGACATCGTCGCGCGCATGGGCGGCGACGAGTTCGTGATGCTGCTGCAGGACCTGGGCAACAGCGAGCAGGCCGGCGGCATCGCGCGCAAGCTGCTGTCGGCGGTGATCAAGCCGATCGAACTGAACGGCCAGGAGTGCCGCGTCACCGCCAGCATCGGCATCTCTGTGTTTCCGGACGACGCGCCCGACGAGACGTCGCTGATGACGCACGCCGACCTGGCGATGTACCACGCCAAGGAAGAGGGCAAGAACAACTTCCAGTTCTACGACGGCCGCCTGGAGACGATGTCGCTCGAGCGGCTGGCGCTGGAGACGCGCCTGCGCCGCGCGATCGAGCGCAACGAGCTGTCGCTGCACTATCAGGCCAAGCTCGACTTGAGGGACAACACCATCGCCGGCGTCGAGGCCCTGCTGCGCTGGAACAGCCCGGAGCTCGGCGCGGTGTCGCCCGCACAGTTCATTCCGCTGGCCGAGGAGACCGGGCTGATCCTGGCGATCGGCAAGTGGGTGTTGCGCAGCGCCTGCGAGCAGTGCGTGCAGTGGCAGAACGCCGGCCTGCCGCCGGTGCGCGTGTCGGTCAACCTGTCGCCGCGCCAGCTCAACGACCCCGAGCTGGTGGCCGCGGTGCGCACGGTGCTGGCCGACACCGGCCTCAAGCCCGACCTGCTGGAGCTCGAGGTCACCGAGAGCTCGGTGATGCACAACGTCGAGCGCGCGCTCGAGGTGCTCGGAGCATTGAAGGACATGGGCGTGCGGTTGGCGATCGACGACTTCGGCACCGGCTACTCGTCGCTGGCACAGCTGAAGCGCTTTCCGATCGACACGCTGAAGGTCGACCGCTCCTTCATCCGCGAGCTGCCGAGCGACAGCGAAGACAAGGCGATCGCCGAGGCGATCATCGCGATGGGCAAGACCTTGAGCCTGACGGTGGTGGCCGAAGGGGTCGAGACGCGCGAGCAGCAGGAGTTCCTGCGCGAGCGCGCATGCGACCAGATGCAGGGCTTCTTCTTCAGCAAGCCGGTGCCGGCCGCCGACTTCGCCGAGCTGCTGCGCGTACACGGTCGCTGAGGCGCGCCGTGCGCGGCCGAAACGCGGCCGCGCGCGCCGCGTGGCTTCACCATTGCCTGGCGCGCGATCCTCACGCAGACTGCGGGCCTCCCGAGGCGCGAACACGCGGAGGCAGCAGTGGCCAAGCTCAACGTCAACGGTCAGGCGCTGGAGGTGGCGGTCGAACCCGACACGCCCCTGCTGTGGGTGCTGCGCGAGCAGGTCGGCCTCACCGGCACCAAGTATGGCTGCGGCGTCGCCCAATGCGGCGCCTGCTCGGTGCACATCAACGGCGAGCTGCGGCGCTCGTGCTCGGTGCCGGTGGGCAGCGTCGACTCGTCCGACCGCATCGTCACGATCGAAGGCCTGTCGCGCGACCGCTCGCACCCGGTGCAGCGCGCCTGGGGCGAGCTCGACGTGCCGCAGTGCGGCTACTGCCAGTCGGGCCAGATCATGGCCGCGGCCGCGCTGCTGGCCAAGAACGACAAGCCGAGCGATGCCGACATCGATGCCGCGATGACCAACATCTGCCGCTGCGGCACCTACCAGCGCATCCGTGCCGCGGTGCACCGTGCCGCGGCGCTCAAGGTGGCCAAGGCATGACGGGGGCGCGACCATGAACCAATCGATGCCTTCGATCGCGGCCGCCACCGAGCTGTCGCGTCGCGACTTCATCGTCTCCACCGGTGCTGCCGCGGGCGCCCTCGCGCTCGGCTGGTCGGTGCCGTTGGACGCCGTGGCGCAAGGTGCCGGCAGCGAGCTCAACGTGTGGGTCGTCGTGCGGCCCGACGAGCGCTGCGTGATCCGCATCGCGCGCTCCGAAATGGGGCAGGGCACGCTGACCGGGCTGGCGCAGCTGGTGGCCGAGGAGCTCGAGTGCGACTGGTCCAAGGTCAGCACCGAGCAGATTTCGCCGCAGGCCAACCTCGCCGCCAAGCGCGCCTGGGGCGAGATGGGCACCGGCGGCAGCCGCGGCATCCGCACCTCGCAAGATTACGTGCGGCGCGGCGGTGCCGCCGCGCGCCTGATGCTGCTGCAGGCCGCGGCCAACGAATGGAAGGTGCCGGTGAGCGAGTTGCGCGTGGCCGACGGCGTGATCACCCATGCCGCGAGCGGCCGCAGCATCACCTATGGTCAAGTGGCCGCCGCTGCCGCCCAGCTGGCGCCGCCCGACCCGAAGGCGATCGCGCTGAAAGACCCGCAGACCTGGAAGATCGCCGGCAAGCCCCTCAAGCGCTTGGACACCGGCGACAAGCTCGACGGCAGCAAGCTCTACGCGATCGACGTGCGGCTGCCGGGCATGCTGAACGCCGCAGTCAGGTCGTGCCCCGTGTTCGGCGGCAAGCTGGTCAGCTTCGACTTCGCCGCGATCTCCGGCCGTCCCGGCGTGAAGGGCGCGGTGCGCGTCAACGACAGCACGGTGGCCGTGGTGGCCGACACCTGGTGGCACGCCAAGAGCGCGCTGGAGGCGCTGCCGATCCAGTGGGACGAGGGCGCTTCGGCGTCGGTGTCGAGCGCGACCATCGCGCAGCACTTGAACGACGGGCTCAGCGCGAGTGGCGCGTTCGCGCAGCGCAACGAAGGCGACGCGCCCAAAGCAATCGCCGGCGCGGCCAAGAAGGTCGAAGCCACCTACGCGACCCCGTTCCTCGCGCACGCGACGATGGAGCCGATGAACTGCACCGCCCGCGTCTCGGCCGACTCGGCCGAGATCTGGGTGCCGACCCAGAACGCGGAGGCCTCGCACGCGGCGCTGTCGGAAGAGTGCGGCCTGCCGCTGGCGCAGTGCAACGTGCATCGACTCGATCTGGGCGGCGGCTTCGGCCGCCGCGGCGGCAACCAGGACTACGTGCGCCAGGCGGCGGCGATCGCCAGGCAGTTTCCCGGCGTGCCGATCAAGATGCTGTGGAGCCGCGAGGAGGACCAGGCGCACGACTTCTACCGGCCGATCTCGGTGTGCAAGCTCAGCGCCGGGCTCGACGCGAGCGGCGCGCTGGTGGGGCTGCACGTGCGGCTGTCCGGGCAGTCGATCAACGCCTACATCGCGCCGCAGACCGTGATGGACGGCAAGGACCGGCGCCAGACGCAAGGTTGGTGGGCCGAGCCGGGTGACGCGCAGCTCGGCTACGCGGTGCCCAACTTGCTGATCGAGTATGCGATGCGCAACACCCACGTACCGGTGGGGCCGTGGCGCGGCGTCAACACCAACCAGAACGGCGTCTACATGGAGTGCTTCATCGACGAGGTGGCGCGCGCCGCCGGCGCCGACCCGCTGGCGTTCCGGCGCACGCTGATGCAGCAACACCCCAAGCACCTGGCGGTGCTCAACGCCGCGGCCGACAGGGCCGGCTGGGGCACGCCGCTGCCGCCCGGGGTGCACCGCGGCATCGCGCAGTTCATGGGCTACGGCAGCTACTCCGCGGCGGTGGCCGAGGTGTCGGTGAGCTCAAGCGGCGCGTTGCGCGTGCACCGCATGGTGCTCGCGCTCGACTGCGGGCACGCCGTCAACCCCGACCAGATCGCCGCGCAGGTCGAGGGCTCGGTGGCCTACGGCCTGTCGGCGGCGCTGCACGGCGAGATCACGATCGACAAGGGGCGCGTCAGCGAGCTCAATTTTCACAACTACCCGGTCCTCAAGCTGGCCGAGTTCCCGAAGGTCGAGACAGTGATCGTGCCGACGCACGATTTCTGGGGCGGCGTCGGCGAGCCGACCATCTGCGTGGTGACGCCCAGCGTGCTCAACGCGATCCACGCCGCCACGGGGCGCCCGGTGCGCACGCTGCCGCTCAAGCATGTGAAGCTGGCGTGAGCGCGGGATGCCTTCGTACGAAGGCATCCCGTCGCGACAGCTCGATCAGTCGTGGTCGTCGAGGTCCGGGATGCCGGCCGCGAACCACGGCCCGGGCGCGCCGTTGGCACCGGCGGCGCGGATCAGCAGCGCCGGGTTGTCGCAGGTCGGCGGCAGCACCGCCGGATTGACGCCGTCCTGAGTCAGCGCGCTGTCGATGCGGAAATTGCCCGACGCATCGAGCGCGGCGGGTGCCGAGTGGAACAGCAGCGGGGTGGCCGCGGGCCCGCAGGCGAGGGTCGCGAGCACCTGCGTCACCGGACCCACGGTGCCGATCACGTCGCCGCTGGCCAGCAGCAGCCCCGAGCCGCGCGCGAAGATGTGGCCACTCTTGCCGACCGCTGCGGTGAGGCGGCGCAGGATCCACGCGCGGCCACCTGGGCTGACGCCGCGCACGACGTTGAGCACGTCGACACCGCCGGCGGCCGTGAGCGGATCGGCGCCGATGGCGCCCTCGAACTTGACGAGCGTGCGCGAGTCGGGGTGAGCGAACGCGAGCGCCGACAGCGTGAGGGCAGCCAGCGCGATGCCGCGATTGAAGTGACGCATGGGGAACCTCCTTGAGCAGAGAAGCAGACGCAAGCGTGGGCGAGCGCAGGCCGCACGCCGAACGTGCGACAGCCACAAGTCCACGCGCGGGTGGCGTGCAATCGGCCGTCAGGAGGTGCTTACGGAGCCGCGTGCGGCATCATTCCAGGCGGCGTGCAACGTGTCGCAACGGCGTTGGTCGCGTGCGCGACTCGCGCGACTCAGTCAGGTGTGCGTGACCCAGCTCGCGTAGTCGGCGCCTTCGAGGTGGGGCAGCGTGTTGAATGTGATGAGCGCGTGCCGCTTGGGGGTGAACGCCAACTCGGTGACCGCGCTGTTGCGCATGCGCAGATTGAGCTCCACCATCGCCTGCGGCGGCGCGCCCAGCACGTGGGCCACCGCGGTGGAGATCGGGCCGCCACTGGAGACGATCAGCACCGCGCCGTCGTGGCGTGTGCGCACGTGGTCGAGCGCCTCGACCACGCCTGCGGCAAAGCGTTCGAAGCTCGGCATGCCGGCGGGCTGCGCGCGGCCCTCCATCCAGGCGAGCAGGCCCGCGCGCAGCAGCCGAAAGTGCTGGCGTACCTCCTCGGGCGTGCGCGCGCGCGGCAGCGGCTGCGGATGGATCGCGTGCACCACCGCATGGCTGTCGTACTCGTTGAGCCCTGGCATCGCCAGCGCCTCGTGCCGGGCCTGCAGGCCGCGCGCCAGGGCCTCGAACGACTGGGTGTGGCGCCGCAGCGTGCCGGTGATGACGCCGTCGAAGCGCACGTCGCGCTCGCGAAAGTACGCGCCCAGCCGCTCGCACTGGCGCGCGCCGAGTTCGCTCAGCTGATCGTAGTCGTCGCTGCCGAACGAAGCCTGGCCGTGGCGGACGAGGTAGAGGGTGCCCATGCGGCGCATTGTCGGGGCTCGCGCCGGGGCGGCGTGTCGCGCCGGAGACCTGCGGGCGGCGCAAGCGGCGCCGCCCTATGATGCCCACGCGATGGAGCTGCTGCTGCAGTGGGCGCGCTGGATCGACACGCTGAACCGGCAGATCGGGCGCGCGATGGCGTGGCCGATCCTAGGCGCGATCGCGATCAGCACGGGCAACGCGATCTCGCGCAAGTGGTTCGGCATCAGCTCCAACGCCTGGCTCGAGATCCAATGGCAGCTGTTCGCGCTGTCGTCGCTCGGCTGCGCCGGCTACGTGCTGCTGGTCAACGAGCACGTGCGGGTCGACGCCCTGTCGAGCCGCTGCACGCCGCGCACGCGGGCCTGGATCGACGTCGTCGGCCTGCTGCTGGGCGCGCTGCCGATGACGGCGGTGATCGGCGTGCTGTCGGGCGAGCTGTTCGCGCGCCGCTTCGCCAGCGGCGAGATCTACGTCAACGCCGGCGGCCTGCCGGTGTGGCCGATCGTCCTGGCGATGCCGCTGGGCATGGCGCTGCTGGCGCTGCAGTGCCTCAGTGAGCTCGTGCGGCGCATCGCGTTCCTGCGCGGGCGGCTGCCCCGCGCCGAGCTCGACGAGGCGGCGCTGCCGCCGTGGCGCGCCGCAACGGCGTGGCCGACGCCACCCGCGCGATGAGCGCCTGGCTGGCGGGCCACCTCGCGCCACTGATGTTCGCGGCGCTGGCGCTGGCATTGTTCAGCGGCGTGCCGGTGGTGTTCGCGCTGGCCGGTTGCGGCCTCGGCTTTGCCTGGCTGGGCGTGCAGCTCGACGTGATGCCCGCCGCGCTGATCAGCGCGCTGCCGCTGCGCGTCTTCGGGATCATGGCCAGTGAGCTGCTGCTGGCGATTCCGTTCTTCACCTTCATGGGCCTGGTGCTCGACGGCTGCGGGTTGGCCGAGGAGGTGCTCGACACCGCGGGCCGCCTGTCGGGCGGCTGGCGCGGCGGCGTGGCGCTGTCGGTGGTGGCCGTGGGCGCGCTGCTGGCGGCCACCACCGGCGTGGTTGCCGCCGCGGTGATCTCGATCGGCACGGTGTCGCTGCCGCTGATGCTGCGCCAAGGCTACAACCCGCGCATCGCCGCCGGCGTGGTCGCGGCCGCCGGCGCACTGACGCAGATCGTGCCGCCGTCGCTGTCGTTGATCGTGCTCGCCGATCAGCTGGGACGCGGTGTCGGTGAGATGTACGCGGCCGCGCTGCTGCCGGCGGCGCTGATCATCGGC
>Ga0207648_10001314_pt1 | contig 27651 bp, 31 predicted proteins | sample KBSMisM32_FD_184310 | JGI IMG/M metagenome (GOLD analysis project Ga0207648, IMG submission 184310) | Miscanthus rhizosphere microbial communities from Kellogg Biological Station, Michigan, USA - KBS Miscanthus M3-2 (SPAdes) (version 2) | ecosystem: Host-associated > Plants > Roots >... | reverse complement strand
CCGGCCGCGCCGTCGGCGGCGAGCGCGCTGCCGGCGTTGAAGCCGAACCAGCCGCACCAGAGCATCGCCGCGCCGGTGACCACCATCGTCATGTTGTGCGGCGCCATCTGGGTCTCCGGGAAGCCGCGCCGGCGGCCGAGGACCAGCGCGCACACCAGCGCTGCCATGCCGGCGTTCAGGTGCACCACCGTGCCGCCGGCGAAGTCCATCAGGCCTTTCTTCTGCAGCCAGCCGTCGCCCCACACCCAATGAGCGAGCGGGCAGTACACGATCAGCAGCCACAGCAGGCTGAAGAGCAGCATGCCGCCGAAGCGCACGCGCTCGGCGTAGGCGCCGATCACCAGCGCTGGCGTGATGATCGCGAACGTGAGCTGATACATGGCGAACACCGACTCGGGGATGCTGCCCTTGACCGTGGCGACCGCGATTCCGGAGAAGAACATCTTGCCGGTGCCGCCCCACCAGGCGTCGCCGTCGCCGAAGGCGATGCTGTAGCCGATCACCAGCCAGGCGAGGGTGACGAGGCAGGTGATGGCGAAGCACTGCATCAGCACCGAGAGCACGTTCTTCGTGCGCACCAGACCGGCGTAGAACAGCGCCAGGCCGGGCAGGGTCATGAACAGCACCAGCACCGAGGCGGTGATCATCCACGCGGTGTTGGCCGGGTCGAGCTTCGGCGCCGCGGCCGGAGCCTGCGCGAGCACCGCGGGCGCATAAACAGCCAGTAACCCGATGAGAATTTTCATTGTCCAGCCTCCCTGTTGTTGTAACTTTATTGTAGGTCCTCGGCGTGGAAGCCGAAAGCGCCGCGCCCGCGGTCGGCGAACCAGCGCTTGAGGGTGAGCCCGACGGTGCGGAACGCGATGTCCTGCCACGGGATCTTGTCCTCGTCCCAGAGCGCCACCTCAAGCGTCTCCTCGCCCGGCTTGAAGTCGAGCTCGCGCAGGCGCGCCCGGTAGAACAGGTGCACCTGGTTCACGTACGGCACCGAGATCATGCTGAAGGGCGCGCCGAGCTCCACCTCGGCGCCGGCTTCCTCCAGGGTCTCGCGCAGCGCGGCCTGCGCGGTGGTCTCGCCGTTCTCCATGAAGCCTGCCGGCAGCGTCCAGTAGCCGTAGCGCGGCTCGATCGCGCGGCGGCAGAGCAGCAGCTTGCCCTCGAACTCCGGGATCGACCCCACCACCACGCGCGGGTTCTCGTAGTGGATCTCGCCGCACTGGTCGCACACCCAGCGCGGCAGGTTGTCGCCGGGAGGCACGCGCTTCACCACCGGGGAAGCGCAGTTACAGCAGAATTTCATCAAGGCCCTTCAGGATGCGGTCCGGCTTGAACCCCAGGCGGTCGATCGGCGCGTTCCCGCGATTGATCCAGTACACGTCGAAGCCGTACGACTTTGCGCCTAAGGCGTCCCAGCAATTCGACGACACGAAGCCGATGTCTTTGGTCTGCAGTTTCTTGACCGCGAGCTCGTAGACCTGCGGGGCAGGCTTGAAGATTTTCAGCTCGTCGACGCTGATCACCGCGTCGAGCTTGAGTCCCGAGTTCTGGACTAACGGCAGCAGGATGTCCGGGGAGCCGTTGGACAGGATCGCCTTCCGGGTTTTCAGCGCTTGAAGCGTTCGGGTCACCTCGGGGTAGAGGGCGAGATTCGTGTACTCGCCCATCAGTCCCTCCATCTGCGCCACGCTCAGCTCGAGCTTCAGCGTCTCGCAACTATAGGCCAGCGCCTCGCGCGTCACGGTGGAGAAGGGGACATAGCGCTGCATCAGGCTGCGCTGCCACGTGTACTCGAGCTGCTTGGCGCGCCAGAGCTGGGAAAGCTGCGCGCCCTTGCCCGGCCAGCAGGATTCGCAGCGCGCGGCGACTGAATGAACATCGTAGAGCGTTCCATAGGCATCAAACACGAACGCTTCTGGCCGCATGGTCGAAGTATAGAATCCCCGCATGGTCGACCGCTACGAAGAGCTCTACCGTAGCTTTCGCTGGAACGTGCCCGAGCGCTACAACATGGCGCGCGCGTGCTGCGGAAATTGGGCGCCGGACCGCGGGCGCTTCGCGCTCTACTGGGAGGACGAGTCGGGCGCGATGGCCGCGTACTCGTTCTGGGACCTGCAGCAGGCCGCCAACCGCCTGTCCAACGCGCTCGCCGCGCTAGGCGTGAAGCGCGGCGAGCGCGTCGCCATCATCCTGCCGCAGCGGCCCGAGACCGTGATCGCGTACATCGCGGTGTTCCAGCTGGGCGCTATCGCGCTGCCGCTGTCGCACCTGTTCGGACCGGACGCGCTCGAGTACCGCATGGAGCACGCCGAGGCGTCGGTCGCGATCGTCGAGCCTGGCACCATCGCCAACCTGTGGGCGATCCGCCCCCACCTCACGCATCTGCGCCAGGTGATCGGCGTCGGCGGCGCGATGGAATCCGGCGTGCTCGCCTGGGACCGGTTGCTCTCCAGGGCATCCACCCAGTTCGAGCCTGTCGATACGAAGGCAGACGATCCCGCGCTGATCATCTACACCAGCGGCACGACCGGACCGCCGAAGGGCGCGCTCAAGGCGCATCGCACCCTGATCGGCAACGTGCCGGGCTTCGTGCATTCGCACGACTTCTTCCCGCGCAGCGGCGACATGTTCTGGTCGCCGGCCGACTGGGCCTGGACCGGCGGCCTGATGGACGCGCTGCTGCCCTCGCTCATGTTCGGCGTGCCGATCCTCGGCTACCGCGGGCGCTTCGACGCGGAGAAGGCGTACTACCTGATCGAGAAGTACGGCGTACGCAATTCGTTCCTGTTCCCGACCGCCCTCAAGCTCATGATGAAGGCAGTCCCTTCCCCCCGGGACACGTTTTCCCTGAACCTCAGGAGCATCATGAGCGCGGGCGAATCGGTCGGCGTCACCGTGTTCGAGTGGGCGAAGGAGCAGCTCGGCGTCACCATCAACGAGATGTTCGGGCAGACCGAGATCAACTACGTGGTGGGCAACTGCCAGTCGGCGTGGCCGGCGAAGCCGGGGTCGATTGGAAGGCCGTATCCGGGGCACCGGGTTGCGGTGATCGACGACCAGGGCAATGAGCTACCCGTGGGCGAGCTGGGCGAGATTGCGGTAAAAAAAGAAAACGACCCGGTGTTCTTTCTCGAATATTGGAAGAACCCGCAGGCAACCAAGGACAAGTTCATCGGCGACTGGGGCTGCACCGGCGACCAGGCGAAGCGCGACCAGGATGGCTACCTCTGGTATCAGGGGCGCTCCGACGACGTGATCAAGAGCGCGGGCTACCGCATCGGGCCGGCGGAGATCGAGAGCTGCCTGGTCAAGCACCCGGCGGTGCTGAACGCGGCGGTGATCGGCAAGCCCGACACCACGCGCGGCGCCATCATCAAGGCGTTCGTGGTGCTTCAGCCAGGGCATTCCCCCACAGAGGGGCTGGTCGGCGAAATTCAAAACCATGTCCGCGGCAGGCTGGCGCCGTACGAGTACCCGAGGGAAATCGAGTTCATTGACGCGCTGCCCATGACGACGACCGGGAAAGTGCAGCGCAAGGAATTGCGCAAGAGAGAAGAAGCCAAGCTTCGCAGCCCAGCCAAGGCGTGAAGCGGATCCTCCTCATCGGTGCCGGCCACGGGCACCTGGTCATGCTGCGCAGCCTTGCCGACAAGCCGCTCTACGGCGCGCGCATCACGCTGGTGAGTCCCTTTCCGACGCTGGTCTATTCCGGGATGCTGCCCGGCCTGCTTGCCGGTCACTATCGCCGCGCCGAAGCGCAGATCGAGGTCGCCGCGCTCGCGGAACGCGCCTACGTCGAGTTCGAGCAGGGCGAGGTGACGCAGCTCGACGCCGCGGCGCGGCTCGCGACCCTCAAGGACGGCCGCAGCTTCGGCTACGACTACGCCTCGCTCAACGCGGGCTCGCTCGTCGACGCGTCCTTCCCCGGCGCGGAGCATGCGCTGCCGGTGAAGCCATTCGAGCGCTTCCTGTCGCAGCTGCGCCTCGCCGAGCGCGTGGCCGTGGTCGGCGCCGGCGCCGCCGGCGCCGAGATCGCGATGGCGCTGCGGCACCGCGGTGCGCTGGTCACGCTGTATGCGGAGCATCTCCTGCAACCGCCGGCATTGGCCGAGCGCGTGGTGCAGCAGCTGCGCAGGCGCAAAGTCGACTTTCGCCCCGGGATGGCGGTGACGTCGGTCGAAGCCGGGCCGGTGGTGATCGCCGGCTCGGCGCGCCAGGCGTTCGACCTCGTGATGCTCGCGACCGGCGCAAAGGCGCTGCCGTGGCTGCGGGAATCCGGGCTGGCGACCGACGAGCGCGGATTCGCGCTGGTGCATCCGACGCTGCAGAGCCTTTCGCACCCGGAGGTCTTCGTACTGGGCGACTGCGCAACCCTGCGTGACGCACCGCATCCAAAGTCCGGTGTTTACGCCGTGCGTCACGGCGAGTTGCTGATCGCGAACCTGCGCCGCCTCTTCAGCAGCCAGCCGCTCGAGCCGTATGTGCCGCAGAAGAACGCGCTGCTTCTGCTGACCTGCGGCGCGCGCTACGTGGTCGCCCAGCGCGGCAACTGGAGCGCGCAGGGGCGCTCGCTGTGGTGGCTGAAGAACCGCATCGACCGGCGCTGGATCGCCAGCTTGAGGTAAAAAAAAATCCGCGGACGCCGTTAAGCGCCGCGGACGCTGGCCGGGGGACCGGCTAGTTCTGGATCCCGAGGTGGTGCTTGATGTCCTCGATGGTCACTTGTGCGATTTGCTCCTGGGCCGCGAGGCGCTCGGCCTCGCGCGGCACGAATACGATGGTCAGGCCGGAGTTGCGCGCGTTGCTGCCGCGGCTGCGCAGATCCACGTAGCGCGACCCGACGCGCTTGCCGCGCGTGTCCCACAGCACCACGCCGTTCTTGATGCGCTCTTCATAGGCCACGACCGTGCCGCGCTCGCTGTAGCGGGGCGTGAACAGCACTATGCGGTCGAGCTCTTCGCCGGCCTTGCAGTCGCAAAGCCGTTCGCGGTATCCGATGGTGTGGCCCTGGGCGTTCTTCAGCGTTTCTTTGCCCAGGGGTTTGTAGTCGAGGAGCGAGCAGCCGCTCGCCACCAGGCTGACTGCCAGCAGAATTATTGTTTTGGCGAATCTCATCGCACTTCCTTTCATGCCCGTCACTCCGGGCTCTTTCTTGTTAGAGCGCGACTCTACGCCGGGTTGTCAGGAGGTGCAAAGGAAGGACGACCGGATAAGGGTAACCACCTGTTTGCATGGAATAAAGCGTCGCCGGACGGTTTTCCGGGGAAGACGAGCGGCTGGCACCCCGGACACGAATCGAACGTGCGACCTGCCCCTTAGGAGGGGGCTGCTCTATCCACTGAGCTACCGGGGCGTGGCGGGGATTTTACTTCCCGCCGTCGAGCCGGGTTTAGGCGGCCTATATGATTCCGGCATGCTCGATAGGCACCTCTTGAAGTTTTTTCTTCCCCTTCTGTTTCTGGCGGCACCGGTGGTCGCACAGCCGCAAACCTGGGCCTGGGACGACGGCACCGTGCCGTACGTGCAGACGCCGGCGGAAATCGTCGAGCGGATGATGCGCATGGCGGAAGTCGGGCGCGGCGACTACCTGATCGATCTCGGCTCGGGCGACGGGCGCATCGTGGTCGAGGCGGCGAAGCGCGGCGCGCGCGGTCTGGGCGTGGATCTCGATCCCAATCTGGTGAAGCTGGCGACCGAGAACGCGAACAGCGCCGGCGTCGGCGAGCGCGCGCGCTTCGAGGTGCGCGACATCTTCGAAACCGATCTGTCCGGCGCCACGGTGGTCGCGTTCTATCTGCTGCCCGACTTCAACGCCAAGCTGCTGCCCAAGCTGCTCAAGCTGAAGCCGGGCACGCGCATCGTGTCGCACGACGGCGGCATCGCCGACTGGCCGCCCGACGAGCGGCTCGAGATGCGCGCGCCGGAGAAGCCGGTCGGCGTGGGCGGGGTGTCGCGCGTGGAGCTGTGGATCGTGCCGGCGGACGCCAGGGGTGTGTGGGCGAGCGATCTGCCCGCGCACGGCGGCAGATGGAGCTTCAAAGTAAAACAGACCTATCAAGTCATGGACATCGACGTCGCGGCGCAGGGCAGGGACCTGCTGGTGCGCAACAGCCGGCTGCGCGGCGAGGAAATCAAGATGATCGTCACCGGCATCGTCAATGGACGTGCCTGGCACCACTACTTCGTCGGCGCGCTGCGCGACGATCGCATCACCGGCGAAGTCACTGTCTCCGACGGTAATAACAAAAGGAGCTTTCCTTGGACGGCCAGCAGAACACGATGAAGGACGCGACGCACCCTCAGCAGCTGCTCTCGGTCCCGGACGGGATCTTTCTCGTCGCCGGGATGGTGATCGGCGTCGGCATCTTCAAGCTGCCCGGGCTGGTGGCCGGCAACGCGGCGAGCGCCATGCAGTTCTTCGCCGCCTGGATCGTCGGCGGCGTCGCCTGCCTGTGCGGCGCGCTGGTCTACGCCGAGCTCGCTTCGCGCTACCCCGAGACCGGCGGCGAATACACCTTCCTGAGGCACGGGCTCGGCGAGGGTGCGGGCTTCGTCTTCGCCTGGTCGCGCATGACGGTGATCCAGACCGGCGCCATTGCGGCGGTCTCGTTCGTGTTCGGCGAATACGCCTCCCAGATCGTCAGCTTCGGGGCGCAGAGCAACGCGATCTGGGCGGCGATCGGCGTTGCCGTGCTCACCGCGCTCAACCTGCTCGGCACACCGCAGTCCAAGGGCCTGCAAAAAGTCATGGAGGTGCTGCTCATCATTTCGCTCGCGGTGATCGCGATCGGCGGCATTGCCATCGGCAGCGCGCCGGCCGCGCCGGCGCAGGCGTCGGGAGGTGGCGGCGGCTCGTTCGCGCTGATGATGATCTTCGTGCTCTACACCTTCGGCGGCTGGAACGAGGGCGCCTACCTTGCGGGCGAGGTGCGGGACGCACGCCGCAACATGGTCAAAGTGCTGGCCGGGGGACTGCTGCTGGTCACCGCGCTCTACCTGCTGGTCAACTGGGGCTATTACGCGGCGCTCGGGCTGTCCGGCATCCGCGATTCGAAAGCCATCGCGGTCGACACCATGCGCCTGATCGCCGGCCAGAGCGCGGCATTGCTGGTCGCGCTGATCGTCTGCGTCTCGGCGATCACCACGATCAACGCCGCGATCTTCACCGGCGCGCGCACCAACTGGGCGCTCGGCCGTGACTATCGCGCGTTCGCTTTTCTCGGCAACTGGCGCGCGAGCGGCTCGACGCCGGCCAACGCATTGCTGATACAAGGCGCGATCGTGCTGCTGCTGATCTACGCCGGCTCGACCACGCGCGACGGCTTCGAGGCGATGGTGGCGTACGGCCTGCCGGTGTTCTGGACCTTCCTCTTCCTCACCGGCATCACGCTGTTCGTGTTCAGGAGGAACCAGCAAATCCCGGCGTTCCGCGTGCCGCTCTATCCGGTGGTGCCGATCGCGTTCCTCGCGATGTGCGGCTTCATGATCTGGTCGAGCTTCGACTACGTGGCGAATTCGCCGTACGGGCCGAAGTTCGGCAACCTCGTGCTTGCGGGCATCGTGGTCATGGCGATCGGCATTCCACTGTATTTCTTCGCCAGAAAGAGATGACCCTCACCGAGCTCCGCTACATCGTCGCAGTGGCGCGCGAGCGCCATTTCGGACGAGCGGCGGAGACCTGCTTCGTCTCGCAGCCGACGCTGTCGGTCGCGGTGAAGAAGCTGGAGGACGAGCTCGGCGTCACGCTGTTCGAGCGCGGCCCGGGCGAAGTGAGCGTCACGCCGGCGGGCACCAAGATCGTCGAGCAGGCGCAGCGCGTGCTGGAGGAGGCCGCGCGCATTCGCGAGCTCGCCGCCGCCGGTCGCGACCCGCTCGCCGGCTCGCTGCGCCTGGGCGCGATCTACACCATCGGCCCGTACCTGCTGCCCAAGCTGATTCCGATCCTGCGCAAGACCGCTCCGGCGATGCAGCTCCTGATCCAGGAGAACTTCACCCATGTGCTGGGCGAGGAGCTGAAGAGCGGCCGCGTCGACGTGATCCTGGTCGCGCTGCCGTTCGACGAGCCCGGCATCGCCACGCGCGCGGTCTACGACGAGCCGTTCATGGTCGCGGTGCCGAAGGGCCACCCGTGGGAAAGCCGCAGGCGCGTCACCTCGGACGAGCTGTCGAACGAAAGCCTGCTGCTGCTGGGCGAGGGGCACTGCTTCCGCGACCAGGTGCTCGAGATCTGCCATACGGTGAGAGCCAGGGAGCGCAGCGCACTCGCCAAGACCGTCGAGGGCGGGTCGCTCGAGACCATCCGCCAGATGGTCGCCGGGGGCGTAGGAGTTACGGTGCTGCCGGCGACCTCGACCGCCTCCGGCACCGGCGCCGGCGACCTGATCCGCATCCTGCCATTCGCGCGCCCGATCCCGACGCGGCGCGTCGGCATCGCCTGGCGGCGCAGTTTTCCGCGGCCCGAGGCGATCGAGGCGCTGCGCAAAGGCATCCTCGCCTGCAATCTTCCACAGGTCGAGAAACTGGCAAACTGAGTTTTTTTCATGCGAACTGTGACGGCGCGGCATGCGACGCGAGCCGGTAAACTGCGCGCATGAACCTGCAATCGATCCGTACGCCGACGGTCATCCTTGCCTGCGGCTGCATCATCATGTGCATCTCGTTCGGCATCCGCGCCGGCTTCGGCCTGTTCCTGCAGCCGATGTCGCTCGAGTACGGCTGGGGCCGCGAAGTGTTCTCGTTCGCGATCGCGCTGCAGAACCTGATGTGGGGCGCGCTCGGCGCGATCGCCGGCGGCCTGGCCGATCGCTACGGCCCGGGGCGCGTGGTCGCCATCGGCGCCATCTGCTACATCCTCGGCCTGATCGGGCTGTCGTACATCGACACGCCGTGGCTGCTGCACCTCAATAGCGCGCTGCTGCTCGGCGGGGCGCTGGGCGGGACCTCGTTCGGCATCATCCTCGCGGTCATCGGCCGCACCGTGGCGCCGGAGCGGCGCAGCCTCGCAATGGGGGTTGCTACCGCGGCGGGTTCGTTCGGCCAGTTCCTGCTGCTGCCGCTCACCCAGACGCTGATCTCGGCCCTCAATTGGCATGTCGCGCTCTTCGTGCTCGCCGGCATCGCCGCGCTGATCATTCCCTTATCCCTCGCGCTGGTCGGCGACCCGTCGGCGGGAGGCGGCGCAAAGCAGCAATCGATCGGCGAGGCGCTGCGCGAGGCGATGGGCGAGAAGGGCTTCCACCTGCTGTTCTGGGGCTACTTCGTGTGCGGCTTCCATATCGCCATGCTCACGGTGCACCTGCCGGCGTACGTCAGCGACTCGGGCCTGAGCCCCGCGCACGGCATGACGGCGCTCGCGCTGATCGGGCTGTTCAACGTCGTCGGCACCTTCGGCGCCGGCTGGCTCGGCGGCCGCTTCAGCAAGAAGTACCTCCTTTCCACCATCTACGCGGTGCGCGGCCTGCTGATCGCGCTGCTCATACTCCTGCCGATGATGGAGACCAGTTCGGCCAAGCAGCTGACGCTGTACCTCTTCGCCTGCGGCATCGGGCTGCTGTGGCTGGGGACGGTGCCGCTGACCAACGGCCTGGTCGGGCAGATTTTCGGCATGCGTTACGCGGCCATGCTGGCGTCGATCGTGTTCTTCGGTCACCAGATCGGCAGCTTCGTCGGGGTCTGGCTGGCCGGATACCTATATGACACCACCGGCTCGTACTCCGGCGCGTTCTTCGCCTCGATCGGCTTGAGCGTGTTCGCCGCGCTCATCAACCTGCCGGTGAACGAGCAGCCGCTGGCCGAGCGCAGAAAGCATGCAGCGGCTGTGGCCTAAGGTCCTGCTGGTCGTCGCGCTCGCCTTCGTGGCGGGCGCGGCGTTCTCGGCTTACCTCAAGCCGGGCATGCTGATCGAATTCGCCAACTTGATGCTTTGCGGCTAGCCGTGGTCGAGAAGCTTCTGGCGAAGCTTCGCGGCAAGGATTACCGGGCGGCGTACCGCGCCATTCCAGCTCTATGCCGGCTTGACGACGCTTCGCTTGCGCCGATCGTCGCTTCCTACAAGCCGAAGGACGAGCAAAGGCGCTTCCAGCTGGAGCTGGCGCGGATCGCGCTTGCCGATGGCATCGGCGGCCTGACGACGCAATGGCTGCGGCTGGGCAGCGATGAGCAGCGCCGAGTCCTGCTGCAGGAAATCGGGATGGACTGGGACCAACAGTGGCATGCCGAGATCGCCATCGCGGCGCTCGAAGAGCAAGACGACAAGGTGCGCGGCTATGCGGTGCTTTGCGCAAAGCACGCAGCGCAACGCGGCCTCGACCCCGGGCAACGGGCGCGCATTACGCAGGGACTAATCCGAGCCATGGCGCGCTACGACGAGCATCCGATGCAGCTTTTCTGGCTCGAACACTACGTCGAGCTATTGGGGCTTACCGCCAACGCTTCGGACCTGCCCGTCATCGCGCGGCTCGAGGCGCTGCGTCCTTTCGCCGGCGCGTCGCGGCGCACCACGATGGAAAAGCTCGATCCGGACAACCTGCCGCTTCCTTATCCGAAGAGCGAGTTGCCGCCCGGCGTGCCAAAGCCGGCCTACCGGATGTGGGACCGGGGCACCGGATTGCTCGAGATCAAGATTCTCGAATCTGCGCTGAAGCAGATCCGCGCGCGCCGCTAGCGGCCTCGCATCTTCTTCCACCAGCGCCGGCCGCGTACCTCGGTGCGGTCGAGCCAGCGCGCCAGGCTGGAAGATTCCTGCGCGATGAGCGCGAGGCCGACGGCGAGGATCGGGATGCCCGGTCCGGGCACGGCGAGGAAGAACGCCCCGACGAGTGTCAGGACAATCCCGGCGGCGACGAAAGCGCAACGCTTCCACGCGCTGGTGGTTTTGCTGTGCATCCGGCGGTAGCGCTCCTGAAACCGCCGGCCTGGCTGGCTGTGGATGATTTCGACCATGACGGGTCATGGAGCAAGGCCCGGGCCATCATGAGCCGGACGGACCATTCGCCCCCAAGTGGGGGCACGGTGCTTGCACTCTATTGTCAGCGTACCCATGAATGCTCCCGAACTGCGCCTTTCCCGGATCCGGGAAGGCTTGCCGTACCCCCTTGGCGCGACCTGGGACGGCAAAGGCGTGAACTTCGCGCTCGCCACCGCGCACGCGACCAAGGTCGAAGTGTGCCTGTTCGACAAGGACGGAAAAGAAAAGGAACGCATCGTCCTGCCCGAGTACCGCGGCGAAACCTGGCACGGGTACGTGCCGGACATCGGCCCGGGCACGTTCTACGGCTACCGCGTGCACGGCCCGTATGCGCCCGACGAGGGCCACCGCTTCAACCCGAACAAGCTGGTGCTCGATCCCTATGCGCTCGCGCACTTCGGCTCGCTCACCTGGAACCCGGCGCTGTTTGCCTACAAAGTGGGCGACCCGCAGGCCGACCTGTCTTACGACGAGCGCGACAGCGCGCCCTTCATGCCGAAGTGCGTGGTGGTCGACGCGGACTTCGACTGGAAGGAAGAAAAGAAAGTCTGGCGGCCGGTGCCGTGGGACCGCACCATCCTCTACGAGACGCACGTGCGCGGCTTCACCAAGCTGCATCCGAAAGTGCCGGAGAACCAGCGCGGCACGTACGCCGGCCTGGCGGTCAAGGAAGTCATCGAGTACGTCAAGTCGCTCGGCGTGACCTCGGTCGAGCTGCTGCCGGTCCATACCTTCATCAATGACCAGTTCCTGCTCGACAGGAAGCTCACCAATTACTGGGGCTACAACTCGATCGGCTTCTTCGCGCCCGACCCGCGCTACGCCGCCGACCCGTCGAAGTCGCTGCAGGAATTCAAGGAGATGGTGGCGCGCTTCCACGACGCCGGCCTCGAGATCATCATCGATGTGGTCTACAACCACACCGCGGAAGGCAACGAGCTCGGGCCGACGCTGTCCTTCAAGGGCATCGACAACAGCTCTTACTACCGGCTGATGCCGGACAAGAAGCGCTATTACATCAACGACACCGGCACCGGCAACACGCTCAACCTGTCGCACCCGCTGGTGATCCAGATGGTGGCCGACAGCCTGCGCTACTGGGCGGAGGAGATGCACGTCGACGGCTTCCGCTTCGACCTCGGCACCATCCTCGCGCGCGAGCCGGGCGGCTTCGACACGCACAACGGCTTCATGAAGGCGGTGATGCAGGATCCGCGTCTCGCCAAGGTGAAGCTGATCGCCGAGCCCTGGGACTGCGGCCCGGGCGGCTACCAGGTCGGCGGCTTCCCGCCGGGCTGGGCGGAGTGGAACGACAAGTACCGCGACACCGTGCGCGACTACTGGCGCGCCGAGGCGCCGCCGGCTGCACTCGCGCCGCGGCTGTGCGGCTCGCCGGACGTGTTCAACCGCCGCGGCCGCCAGCCGTGGGCGAGCGTCAACTTCATTACCGCGCACGATGGCTTCACGCTCAACGACCTCGTCACCTACAACGACAAGCACAACGAGGCCAACGGCGAGGACAACAAGGACGGCCATTCGCATAACCGGTCGTGGAACCACGGCGCCGAAGGTCCGACCGAGGACGAAGGAATCCGCGGGCTGCGCAAGCGCCAGATGAAGAACATGCTCGCCACGCTGCTGCTCTCGCAGGGCACGCCGATGCTGCTTGCGGGCGACGAGTTCGCGCGCACCCAGAACGGCAACAACAACGCCTACTGCCAGGACAACGAGATCAGCTGGGTCGACTGGAACCACGACGACCGCGCCGAGCGCCTGATCAATTTCGTGCGCAAGCTCACCGGCCTGCGCCACCGCTTCCCGATCCTGCGGCGCACGCGCTTTCTGACCGGGCAGTTCGACGAGGAGCTCGGCGTCAAGGACGTGAGCTGGATCAGCACCAACGGCGAGGAGATGCGCGACGAGCAGTGGAAGGACGCCAACTCGCGCTGCTTCGGCATGCTGCTCGACGGCCGCGCGCAGACCACCGGCATCCGCAAGCGCGGCGAGGAAGCCACGCTGCTCATCATCTTCAACCCATGGCAGGACGTGGTGAAGTTCAAGCTGCCGCGCTCCAACGGCGGCGAGGGCTGGACTCTGCTCGCCGACACCAACTTCCCGGATTCTCCGGACGAGCCCGACTTTCCGATCGGCCACGAGTACGAGGTGACCGGCCGCTCACTGCTGTTGTTTGCTCTCAGCCACAACAAGTAGGAGCTCCTCGCTTCTCGGGTTGCTGATCGCAGCGGCGATCCTGTACCTCGCGCGCGAGGTGCTGATCCCGCTCGCGCTCGCCATCCTGCTGACGTTTCTGCTCGCCCCGGTGGTCCGGCGCCTGGAAGGCTGGCGACTCGGTCGAGTACCCTCGACCCTGCTCGCGGTAGCGATCGCCTTTTCCGCGATCGCGGGCATCGGCTACGTCGCGGCGCGGCAGGCGCTCTCGCTCGCCGCCAAGCTGCCGGAATACCGCGAGAACATCGGCGCCAAGTTCCGCACGGTGCGCGGCCAGCAGGAAAGCACCCTCGGCAAGGCCGCCGACGCCATCAAGCAGCTGGAGAACGAAGCCTCGACCGAAAGCGCGCCGATCGCGGTGGCGGAGACGGCGCCCAGCCCGAGCGCGGCGCTGGTGGAGTGGGTCTCGCCCTTCGTCAAGCCGATCGGCACCGCCGGCGCGGTGATCATCTTCACCATCCTGCTTCTGCTCAACCGCGAGAGCATGCGCGAGCGGCTGATCGGCATGATCGGCACGCGGCGCATCAACGTCACCACCCAGGCGCTCGGCGAAGCCTCGTACCGGGTGAGCAACTATCTGTACATGCAGCTCGTGGTGAACGCGTGCTTCGGCATTCCCTTCGGCATCGCGCTGTGGCTGATCGGGATTCCGAACGCGATGCTGTGGGGATTGCTCGGCACGCTGTTGCGCTTCGTCCCATACGCCGGCGTGTGGGTCGCGGTCTCCATGCCCGCGATCCTTGCCTTCGCCATCTTCGACGGCTGGACACAGGTCGCCTGGACGATCGGCGTGTTCCTGACCCTGGAGCTGATTCTGGTGAACGCGGTCGAGCCGTGGCTCTATGGCCGCAGCGCCGGGCTGTCGCCGATCGCCATCCTCCTCGCGGCGCTGTTCTGGACCTGGCTGTGGGGACCGGTCGGCCTGCTGCTGGCCGTTCCGCTGACCGTCTGCGTCGCGGTGATGGGCCGCTACATTCCCGAGCTCGGCTACCTGAACGTGCTGCTCGGCGTCGAACCGGTGCTCTCGCCCGAGGCGCGCTTCTACCAGCGGCTGGTGGCGCGCGACCAGGACGACGCCATTGCCATGGCCGAGGAATACGCGGCCGAGCACGGCGATGCCGAGGTCTTCGACACGCTGCTGATCCCGGCGCTTGCGCTGATCGAGACCGATCGCCACAAAGGCGCGCTCGAGGCGCAGAACGAGCGCTTCGCGTTCGACGTCACGCGCCAGATCCTCGAGCTGCTGCCCGAGCGGGACGAGCAGCCCGCCGCGCCGCACGTGTGCATCCTGCCCGCGCGCGACGAAGCCGACGAGCTGGCCGGGGCGATGCTCGCGCGCCTGCTGCCCGGCGCGCAGCTGTTCTCGGCCAAGAGCCTCGCCAGCGAGAAGCTCGAGCGGCTGAGCGCGGACGCCTGCCGCACGGTGTGCATCTCGGCGGTGCCGCCGCACGCCGCGAGCCACGCCGGTTTCCTGGCGCGACGGCTGAAGAAGCAGTTTCCGAAGCTGCGCATCGTGGTCGCGCTGTGGACCAGCGAAGGGCTCGATAAGCTGAAACCGCGCCTGCTCGACGCCGGCGTCGACGAAGTTGGCACGCGCGTGCCCGAGGTTCTGGCGCAGCTTCGCTAGGTCGCGTAAGTTTCTGCGCATGAAACCGGGCTGGGCACTTCTGCTCGCTTGTGGCAGCGCGTTCGCGGCGGAGGAGCCGAAATTCTCCGGCGGCGATGGCTTGTCCTGCGAGAACGCGGTGGTGCCGATTGTCGGCGAGGCCGGTGCGATCGGCCCGGCCGAGCGGCAATGGCTGGAGAAGGCCTACGGCGGCGGCGCGCCGGTGCGCCAGGCGCTCGCCGAATCGACCGACGGCAAGCGGCGCTACGATCTCATTCTCTGGCGCAAGCCCGACGGCCAGACGGTCGACATCTGCTTCGACGTCACCACGGTGTTCGAGGACACCATCCGCGACATCGAGCGGGAGGAGGAACGTGGCTATCCGCATAGTCCGGCTCGGTAGCCCGCGCGCCGCGCGCGAGGGTCTGCGCCTCGGCACCGTGCGCCGCCCGCCGCGCGGCGTGCGCAAGGACGACTACGCCAAGCTGAACTACTACGACCTGTGGCTTCCGGATCTCGCGCCGAGCCAGAAGCTTGTCACGCGCGCGCTGAAGAACTGGGACGGCGTGCCCAAGGCGTACCGCCGCGAAATGCAAGCGCCGGCCGCCGAGCGCCTGCTCAGCCTGCTCGCTGCGCTGTCGCACCAGACGGACTTTTCCGTCGGCTGCTATTGCGAGGACGAGGCTCGCTGCCATCGTTCCGTGCTGCGCGATCTGCTCATCGAACACGGTGCACGCGTCGCTTGAGCCGTCGCCGTGGGTGGTGCGCTGGGCGCCGCTGGTCACGCGCGGCCCGGTGCTCGATGTGGCCAGCGGAGCCGGGCGCCATGCCAGAGTTTTTTCAAACCTGGGTGTGATCGCGGTGGATCGCGAGCCGCTATCGATTCCCGGAGTGCGGTTCGTGCAAGCGGACCTCGAAGACGGCAGCCCGTGGCCGTTCGCCGGCCAGCGCTTCGGCGGCATCGTGGTGACCAACTATCTGCATCGACCACTGTTGCCGATCCTGGCCCAGTCGCTGGCGGAGCAGGGCGTGCTGATCTACGAAACCTTCATGGTCGGCAACGAGAAATTCGGCAAGCCTTCCAATCCCGACTTCCTGCTGCGTCCGGGCGAGCTGCTGCAAGCCTTCGCCGACCTTGCAGTGGTGGCTTTCGAGCAAGGGAAGACGGAGAACTCGGTTTTGCAGCGGATCTGTGTCATCCGGGGCGAGGCCGGAAGCGTTAGAATCCGCGCATGATTACCGGAAGCCTGGTCGCCATCGTCACCCCCATGCACGAGGACGGTCGTCTGGACCTCGCGCGCTTCAGGCAGCTCATCGACTGGCATGTCTCGGAAGGCACCGACGGCATCGTGGTGGTCGGCACCACCGGCGAGTCGCCCACGGTGAACTTCGACGAGCACAAGGAGCTGATCAAGATCGCGGTCCAGCATTCCAAGGGCCGCATCCCGATCATCGCCGGCACCGGCGGCAACTCGACCGCCGAGGCGATCGAGCTGACCGCGTCGGCCAAAGAGACCGGCGCCACCGCGTGCCTTTCGGTCGTGCCTTACTACAACAAGCCGACGCAGGAAGGCCTTTACCGGCACTTCAGCAAGATCGCCGAGACCGTCGACCTGCCGATGATCGTGTACAACGTGCCGGGCCGCACGGTCGCCGACATGCAGACCGACACGGTGCTGCGCCTGGCCCAGGTGCCGGGCATCATCGGCATCAAGGAAGCGACCGCGAACATCGAGCGCAACACCGATCTCATCCGTCGCGCGCCGCGCAACTTCGCGATCTACAGCGGCGACGATGCCACCTGCCTCGCGCTGATCCTGATGGGCGGCCACGGCGTGATCTCGGTGACCGCCAACGTCGCGCCCAAGCCAATGCACCAGATGTGCGCCGCGGCGCTGGTCGGCGACGTCAAGAAGGCGCGCGAGCTCAACCTGCGCCTGTTCCCGCTGCACCAGAAGCTGTTCGTCGAGGCGAACCCGATCCCGGTGAAATGGGCGATGGCCGAGATGGGCCTGATCGAGGGCGGCATGCGCCTGCCGATGTCGCCGCTCGCCGAGAAGTTCCACCAGACAGTGCGTGAGGCGCTGCACGAGTCCGGCATTGCCTTGCCCGGCCTGCGTGTCGTGGAAGGACGAGGTTGAATCAAAAGCTCGTCGCGGCGGCCGCGCTGGCCGTGCTGGCTGCATGTTCCACCGACTCCGGGGTCGATTACAAGAAGGCCGGCACGCTGCCGCCGCTCGAGGTGCCGCCGGACCTGACCGCGCCGGCGCGCGATAACCGCTACGTCGTACCCGAGGCTGCGCGCTCCAGCGCCACGCTTTCCGGCTACCAGGCCGAGCGGCGCGATCAGCCCGCGCGCGCTGCCGGCTCCACCAACGTGCTGCCCGACGTGGAGCGCATGCGCATCGAGCGCGCCGGCACGCAGCGCTGGCTGGTGGTGCAGGGCGAGCCGCCGGAAAAGCTCTGGCCGCTGGTGAAGGACTTCTGGCAGGAGGGCGGCTTCCTGATCAAGATGGAGAGCCCGGAAGCCGGCGTGATGGAGACCGATTGGGCGGAGAGCCGCCCCAAGATCCCCGACGGTGCGGTGCGCGAGTTCCTCGGCAAGGTCCTCGAGTCGCTGTACTCGACCTCCGAGCGCGACAAGTACCGCACGCGCCTCGACCGCTCGCCCGACGGGCAGAGCACCGAGATCTACATCAGCCACCGCGGCATGCAGGAGATCTACACCACGCGCGAGCCGACCTCGAGCACGCCGGGACAGACCGCGTGGCAGTCGAGACCGGCGGATCCGGAGCTCGAAGCGGAATTCCTGCGCCGCCTGATGGTGCGTCTGGGCGCGCGCGACGAGAAGGCGAAGCAGGCGGTGGCCGTGGCCGCGCCGCAGCAGCGCGCCGACATCGTCAAAGCCAACGACGGCACCGAGCGCCTGCAGGTGCACGAGCCGTTCGACCGCGCCTGGCGTCGCGTGGGCCTTGCGCTCGACCGCGTCGGCTTCACGGTGGAAGACCGCGACCGGCAGAAGGGCCTGTACTTCGTGCGCTACGCCGATCCCGAGGTCGAGATGAAGGAAAAGGACCCGGGATTTCTGGGGCGCATCGCGGGCTGGTTCTCGAGCGACTCGAAGGTCAAGGCTGCGCAATACCGCGTGCAGGTCACGCAGGAACAGAACGGCAGCCAGGTTTACGTCCTGAACAAGGACGGCGCTGCCGAGCGCTCGAAGACCGCGCAGCGCATCCTCGCGCTGCTGCACGAGCAGCTCAAGTAACGTTGCGTTTCGCTTCCCTCGCCAGCGGCAGCTCGGGCAACTGCCTGGTGGCCGAGGCGTCCGGCACGGTGGTGATGCTCGATTGCGGCCTGGCGCTCACCGACACCGAGCGGCGGCTGGCGCGCGCCGGCCTCGAGCCGTCGCAGGTGCGCGGCATCCTCGTCACGCATGAGCACAGCGACCATGCCTGCGGCGTATTCGATTTCGCCGCCGCCCATCGCGTCACGGTCTATGTCACCCACGGCACCCTTGCCGCGCTCAGGACCGAGGGCAAGGTGATCGAGGGCGTGCCGCTGCAGGTGGTCAACGGCCGGCAGTCCTTCTTCGTCGACGGCATGATGGTGCTGCCCTTCACCGTGCCGCACGATGCGCGCGAGCCCGTGCAGTACGTGCTGTCCGACGGCGCGGCCAAGCTCGGCGTGATCACCGACGTCGGCAAGCCGACGCCGCACCTTCAGCAGATGCTCTCCGGCCTCGACGCGCTGGTGCTCGAGTGCAACTACGACCGCGACATGCTCTGGGCGGGTGCCTATCCGCGCTGGCTGAAGGAGCGCATCGCCAGCCCCTTCGGCCACCTCGACAACCTCGAGTCCGAAGCGCTGCTCGGCGCGATCGACCGCTCGCGCCTGAAGCACGTCATCGGCGCGCATCTCTCGCAGCAGAACAATCGCCCCGAGCTGGCGCGCGCCGCGCTCGCGCGCGCGATGGGATGCGAGGAGAAGTGGATCGGCCTGGCGACCCAGGAAGAAGGTTTTTCCTGGAGAAGCTTATAAGCCGACGGTAGTGCTCGACACCGCCGGGTAGGACGCCGACCAGATCTCGCCGAAGCGGCCGCGCAGCGCCTGGCCTTCGTTCTCGTCGCCCAGGCCCATCGCGCCGCGGAACAGTCGCGCTACCGGCCGGCGCACATAGTGCATCCCATCGAGCAGCAGGAAGGCGTCCTGCACTTCGCGGATTTCTTCGTGCGTACGGTTGATCTGCATCGCGTGGGCGAAGCGCCGGAGCAGCGTCAGCAGGCGCGGGCACTGGCGCGTGAGATGGTCGGTGTCGTGGACCACGAGGTAGAAGCGCCGCGTGCGGCTCGCGAGCAGGAAGTGGTCGAGGCGCTCGATGCGCTTCGGGTCGTTGAGGCGCAGCGCCGCGCCGTCGGGATCGAACACGCGCAGCTCGCGGCCGGGTTGCTCCATCAGCCGGTCGACCGCGGTCTGGAAACCGTCGTTGGTGTCAAAGCGCTCGTAGATCGGCGCATCCATCGCTATCTTTTCTCCAGGGCCAGGTACCCAAGGCGGTGCCAGCGCAAGATTAGACCGGCGAGCGTGGTGCGGGCAAGCCGCGCGCCGTCCGCCGTGCGCCGGTCGGCCAGCTCGCGCAGCAAGGCGGTGTTGCGCACGCTCGCCTCGAAGCTCTCGCCGTTGACGAAGAAGCGCCGGCCGCGATAGAAAAGGCGCGTCTTCGGGTCGAGCTTCACCATGGCGCCTGCGAGGGCGCGCCGCCCCGTGCCCGGCTGGAACACCACGTGCGCCTTGGGCTCGCTCAGGTATTCACCCATGAAGTGTTCTACGTCGCGGCGCGTCCAGCGGATGCGCCCGAGCAGGCCTTCGGCAAACGAGATCATTTCGTCCGGAACCTGGCCCGCGCACCGCGCCGGCCGCAAGGCGGCGTCGCGGTAATCCGCATCCGGCAGCCCGCGCTCATGCAGCCAGTCGAGGAACGCCGCGCCCAGCTCGGCGCCGCGCGGCGCGCGAAAGCCGATCGAGTAGGTGAAGCAATGACCGAGCGCCACGCCGTCGTGGCGCACGCCAGGCGGCAAGTACAGCAGGTCGCCCGGATGCGCCAGGTACTGCTTGTTTTCAACGCGCCAGCGCCGCACGCCAGGGCCCTGCAGCAGGAATACGTCGTAGCGGTCCACGTGCGGGCCGACGCCGCCGCCCGGCGTGGCATAGCTCACCATCACGTCATCCAGCCGCGCCTGGGGCACGAAGGCGAAGCGCTGCAGCAGCTCGTCCGCCGCCGCTACGTGGTGATTGACGCCATTCACGAGCAAAGTGGAGCGTTCCGGGAGCGAAACCCGCGTAAACGGCCCGTGCGCCGTCTCGCGGCGCGTGCCGCGTGTTACCACGATGCGGGATTCGACGTCATCGCGCTGCGCGAGCTTCACCAGCGTGCGTTTATCCACTACGCCGGCGAAATGCGGCAGTGCCGCGCGCACGAAAAGCGGACGTTTCTGCCAATAACCCCTCAGGAAATTGCGTGCGGTCAGGCCACCGAGCATGCCGCGCGATTATATGTAGCGTGCGAGCTACACACCGCGCTCGACAGTTGTCAAAGTAAAAAAGTTTTGGAATAGAATCGACGCACCATGCTCGAACCGGGACAAGCTGCTCCGTCGTTCGAACTGCCCGATGCCGACATGCAGGAAGTCAGCCTGTCGGCTTTCAAGGGCAAGAAAAACGTGGTGCTGTACTTCTATCCGAAGGACGGCACTCCCGGCTGCACTATTGTGACCACCGACTTTTCCGACCACGAAGACGAATTCGGCAAGCACGACTGCGTGGTGGTCGGCATCTCGCGTGACGACTGCCTGACGCACGCCGATTTCCGCGACCGCAACGGCGTGACCATCGCGCTGCTCTCCGATCCCGAGGGCGAGGTGTGCCGCAAGTACGGGGTGATCCAGGAAAAGGAAGCCGAGGGGATCCGCCGCGAATGCCTGGTGCGCTCCACCTTCGTCATCGACAAGAAGGGCGTGATCCGCCACGCCGCTTACGGCGTCAGCGCGCGCGGCCACGCCATGGAAGTGTTCGATCTGGTGAGGCGCCTGCGCTCGTAGGCCGTGACACCGTGGTCACCCTGCGCGTCGAGCTGTACGACGCCCAGGGCGTGAAGATCCAGGACGTGTCCAAGCTGACCTACTTGCACGGCGGTTACGGCGAGCTGTTCGCCGCGCTCGAGCGCGTACTCGAGGGCAAGGCGGCGGGCGAGTCGGTGCGGATCCAGCTCGAGCCCGAGGATGCCTTCGGCGAGTACGACGCCGATCTGCTGCGCGTGGAGCCCGCCGAGCGCTACGGCGAGGGCCTCGTCGTCGGCATGGAGGTCGAGGAGCATTCCCGTTTTTACAGGGTCACCGACGTTGCCGACGGCAAGGCGGTGCTGGACGGGAATCATCCGCTGGCCGGGATCGCGCTGCGCTTCTTCTGCGAGATCCTCAGTGTAAGAACTGCAAAGCCTGAGGAACGGAGCCGCGGAGTATCATTGCCCTAGAAGAAAGTTGGGGGGCGGGGGCAATGGTCAAAGACATCCTTTCGTACGGCATCGGCACGCTGGTCGCGTTCGTCCTGATCGGCGGCCTCGCGTTCCTGTTCGTCAGCGACATCACGCAGAAGAAGCACGGCGTGCTGCGCAACTACCCGGTTGTCGGGCACCTGCGCTACTTCTTCGAGCAGCTCGGCGAGTATTTCCGGCAGTACTTCTTCTCCGGCGACCGCGACGAGATGCCGTTCAACCGCGCCACGCGCGGCTGGGTCTACCGCCTGGCGAAGAACGAGGGCGGCACCATCGGTTTCGGCTCGACCTACGACCTGCACCAGGCAGGCGCGCTGATCTTCGTCAACCACCCGTTCCCGGTGCTCGAGGAGGAGCGGCTGCCGACGCCGTCCCTGCTGCTGGGCGAAGGCTACTGCCGCGAGCCGTTCGAGGGGCGCTCGATCGTCAACGTGAGCGGCATGAGCTTCGGCGCGATCTCGGCGCCGGCGGTGCGCTCGCTGTCGCGCGGCGCGAACGTCGCCGGCTGCTGGATGGACACCGGCGAAGGCGGCCTCTCGCCGTATCACCTCGAAGGCGGCTGCGACATCATCATGCAGATCGGCACCGCCAAGTACGGCGTGCGCGACGCGCAGGGCAGTCTTTCCGCGGAGCGGCTACAGGAATTATCCAAAGTCGCAAAAGCATTCGAGATCAAGCTGTCTCAGGGCGCCAAGCCGGGCAAGGGCGGGGTGCTGCCCGGGCGCAAGGTGACCGCCGAGATCGCGCAGATCCGCGGCATCCCGGAGGGGCGCGACTCGATCAGCCCGAATCGCCACCGCGACATCTCCAACATGACCGAGCTGCTGGAGAAGATCGTCTGGGTGCGCGAGCTCACCGGCCGGCCGGTCGGCGTCAAGACCGCGGTCGGCGGCTGGCGCTTCATGAACGAGATGGCCGACATCGTGCATCGGCGCGGCCTGGAGTTCGCGCCCGACTTCCTGGTGATCGACGGCGGCGAGGGCGGCTCGGGCGCGGCGCCGCAGGCGCTCGCCGACCACATGAGCCTGTCGATCGAGGAAGCGCTGCCGCGCGTGGTCGACGCGCTGATCGAGACCGGGCTGCGGCAGCGGGTGCGCGTGGTCGCCTCGGGCAAGATCGTCACCTCGGCGCGCGCGGCATGGGCGCTGTGCGTCGGCGCGGATTTCATCAACACCGCGCGCGGCTTCATGTTCTCGCTCGGCTGCATCCAGGCGCTGCGCTGCCACCAGAACACCTGCCCGACCGGCGTCACCACCCACAACCGGCGCCTGCAGCGTGCGCTCGTGGTCGAGGAGAAGTACCTGCGCGTCGCGAACTACGCCATGAACATGAACAGGGAGATCGACATGATCGCGCACTCGTGCGGCGTGCGGCATGCGCGCGAGCTCAAGCGCGAGCACGTGCGCATCGTGCAGGCGAGCGGGCAGTCGGTGGCGCTCAACATGCTGTACCCGTACCCGGAGCCCAAGGCTAAGATCAAGGTCGCGTGATCCGGTTTTTCTTGCTTTTGCTGGTCCCGATCGAGGCGCTGGCGTTGAGTCCCGCCGCGCGCGAGTTCATGGATATCGCCCGCGAGCTCGAGCCGGTGCAATGCGAAAAGCGCCAGCTGCGCCGCCAGATGGCCTTGGCCGAGGCCGAGCGGCGCGACGCCGACATCCAGTCCCTGCGCCAGAAATTCGCGCAGCTCAATCGCGATCCGAAGACGGCGAAGCTGGAAAAGCGCCTGGCGGAGCTCGAGCCGCGGCTGAAGCGCTCGAGCGACCCCGAGGATCTGCCGGCGATCAGCTTCCAGCAGCGCGAGGCGTTCTACCGCTGTGAGTAATCCGTACCGGCCGCCGGAGGCGGTGGTCAGGGACCAGGACCGCCCGCGCGGCTCGCCGCTGAAGGCGGTGACGCTCGGCGTGCTGACGGACATCGTCGGCACTGCCGCGGCCTCGGTGCTGCTCTCGTTCGTCTACGGCATCGTGCTGGCTGCAGGCGGCGCGTCGGTCGAGGAGATCACGGAAGGCGCTGCGCATATCGACCCGGCAGCGCCGATTTCCATCATCGGCTTCGTCATCGGCACCGGCTTCTCGTTCCTCGGCGGCTACGTCTGCGCGCGCGTTGCGGGCCGCGACGAGCTCAGGTGGGCGAGCGTCGTCGCGGTCATCTCGATCGGCATCGGTTTCGTCATCGGCGCGCAGGTGTACGCGGCGGAGCTCAACGTGCTGCTCGCGATCTTCGGAATCGCCGCCGTAATGGCCGGCGGCTACGTCGGCGCCCGGCAAAACCTCAAGGCCTGACGCGTTGCTGCACATCACCAACGGCGACCACGCCGTTGCCGTCATCCGGCAGGTGGTGCAGGGAACCATCCTTCCCTGGCGCGACGTGCTGCACGAAGGGCCGGTGCGCGCCGGGCTGTCGCTCGAAGCGCTTTCCGAGGAGCGAGCGCGCTTCATTGCCGATGCTGGCTGGGGTACTTTCCCCCGGGTCAGAAAGGACTTTGCCGAGAGGGACGCCGCCTTCCGCCGCGCGGGCGAGCACGATGAGATCGTGCTCTGGTTCGAGCACGACCTCTACGACCAGCTGCAGCTGATCCAGGTGCTCGACGGGCTGGCGGAGCTGCGTGGGCCGCCGATTTCGCTGATCTGTGAAGCCGAGTATCTCGGCCGCATGGCCCCCGAGCGCGCGGCAGAGCTGCTTGCGTTACGCAGCCCGGTGCTGAGGCAGCACATCCGCGAAGCGCAGGCCGCGTGGGCGGCGTTCCGTTCCGCCGATCCGCTCGGCATCGACCCGGGCAAGCCGAAGGCGCTGCAATTTCTCGGCGCTGCGCTGCGCCGCCATCTCGAGGAGTTCCCCTGGACCACCGACGGTCTGTCGCGCACCGAGCGGCAGATCCAGCAGGGCGAGCCGCACGAAGAGCCGGCGTTCATGGGCGACGTGGTGCTGAAATGGCACGAGGGGCGCCTGGCGGAGAACCGGCGTTTTCCGCGCTGGCTCGGCGGCTGCGAGGTGAAGGACGAGAGCGTGCGCTGGGACCCGGGGCTAGGGCGCCTGATTCGCGCCTAGCCAGCCGTTCCAGCAGCGCCGCGCGGCTTCGATCACCTCGCCCGCGGTGAGCCCCACCGGGCCGATACCATCCTTGACCAGCGCATCGGCTGCCGCACCGTGCAGGTGCACGCCGAGCACCAGCGAGCTCTCGCCCGAGTAGCGCTGCGCGAGCAGCGCGCCGAGGATGCCGGCGAGCACGTCGCCCATGCCGGCGCTTGCCATGCCGGGATTGCCGCTCGCGTTGATGAACCAGTGACCGTCGCGCGCGACCAGGATGCTGCCGTTGCCCTTCAACACCACGTGCGCGCTCAGGTTGGTGGACAGGATCGTCGCCGCCTTGACGCGGTCGGCCTGTACCTCGGCGGTCGGCACCGCGAGCAGGCGTGCGGCTTCCGCAGGATGCGGCGTGAGCAGCGTATCGGCGCTGCGGCGCGCGCACGCCTGGCGCAGCTCGGGGTTCTCCGAGATCAGGTTGAGCGCGTCGGCGTCGAGCACGCAGGGCAGGTCGCTGGCGAGCGCCGCCGCCACCAGCGCCCCGGCGCGCTCGCCGTCGCCGATGCCGGGGCCGACCACCAGCGCGTCGAGGTCCTGACCGAGCGCATCGTCGGGGTGACGCAACATCAATTCAGGATTTTGGACGTCAAAGGAAATTCCTTCATCCAGCAGCCCGGCATAGACGCGCCCGGCACCCATCTTCAACGCGGCGCGCGCGGCCAGCAGGGCCGCACCGGCCATGCCGGCGGCGCCGCCGAGGATCGCCACCGAGCCTGCTTTGCCCTTATGGAAGTTTCGCGGCCGCGGCTTGAGCAGGCTGCGGAACAGCGCCGGCTCGGCGATCCAGGCATTCGGCGCCTGCAGGGAAGCGACGTCCAGGCCCAACGCTTCCACGCGCACCTCGCCGCAATGGTCGGGGCCGTCCAGCGTGAGCAGCCCGGGCTTGAGAGCGATGAAGGTGACCGTATGCGTGGCGCGCACCGCGCAGCCGAGGATGCGGCCGGTGTCGCCGTGGATGCCGCTCGGGATGTCGAGCGCGAGAACCGGGCAGCGCTGGCGGTTCGCGTACTCGACCAGCGCCGCGTGCTCGCCGGTAATGTCGCGGGCGAGGCCGATGCCGAACAGACCATCGACCACCACGCCCCATGACCCTTCCGGAATCTCGTCGCGGCGCGTCGCCACCGTGACCCGGAAGAACTTCTCCTTCAGGCGCTCGGCAACCACGCGCGCATCGCCGCCGTTGTTGCCCGGCCCGGCGAGCACGAGGATGTGCTTGCCCTTGTCGCCCGCGAGCGTCGCGGCGATCTGCGCCGCCGCGGCGCCGGCGCGTTCCATCAGCGCCGGCTCGGCGTCACCGGCGGCGCGCTCGATGCGCCGGATGTCTTCGCAGAGGTAGACCGGACCATGCACGCGGCGATTGTAAAGGAACGCGTCCTGCAACAATCGCAGTTCCAATGCTCAACCTTCGCACGCTTCGCGCCATTCCGCGCGCCGTCACCAACTGGGCAGGATTCACCGGGCGCGACGAGCGGCCGGTCGCGCGCATCCTGCTCTATCACGGTACTCCGCGCCGCCAGGCCGCGAGCTTCGAGCGCGAGCTGCGCTGGCTCAAGCGCCGCTTCAACATCGTGCCGCTGCGCTCGATCGCCAACGCCGCGACCAACGGCGGCACGCTCGGCGACAAGGTCGCCCTGACGTTCGACGACGGCCTGCGCAGTAACGTCGACGTCGCTTATCCGCTGCTGCACCGGCTCGCGATCCCGGCCACCTTCTTCGTCTGCCCCGGACTGGTGGACCGCGCCAAGTGGCTGTGGACGCACGAGGCGCGCCGCCGTCTCGCGCGCCTGAGCCCGCGGGCGCGCGCGGAACTGGCGCAGGAATGGGGCCGGAGCGCCGACATCGCCGAATTCGTTGCCTGGATGAAGACGCTCGACAGCGCCGCGCGCCGGCGCATCGAGCAGCGCCTGCAGGAGGCGACGCCGGGCTTTGCGCCGACCGCAGACGAACGCGAGGCATACGACCTTGCCGACTGGAAAGCACTGCGCCGCCTCGACCCGGCCATCATCAGTATCGGCTCGCACTCGCTCACTCATCCGATGCTGTCGGGCGTGCCGGAGGCCGAGCTCGAGACCGAGGTGCGCGACAGCCGGCGCCAGCTCGAGCGCGGCCTGGAGCGGCCGGTCGACACCTTCGCCTACCCGAACGGAGATCTCGATCCCGCGGCCGACGCCTGCGTGCGCAGGCACTACCGCGTCGCGCTGCGCGCGAGCGGCGGCTGGGTAAAGCGCGGCGTCGATCCGTACCGCCTGCCGCGCATCGCTGCGCCGAGCGGAGTGCTGAAGCTCGCGCGGCGCATGTACGCCTAGCCCTCCTTGGGGGGATAGGTGCCGGCGAGGCGCGCGATCAGGACCGCGAGGAACATTACACCGATGATCATCTCGAACACGCACAGCATGCGCGCGAGCGGATGCGCCGGCATCACGTCGCTCATGCCGGTCGAGGTCAGCGTCACGAAGCTGAAGAACAGCATGGTGCTCGGCGGCATGCGGCTCACCGGCTCGCCGCCGAGCGTGAGCGCTCCCGGGTGGAACCACATCAGGATGAAGTAGAAGTAGCCCCAGAGCACGCCGAGCATGAGGAATGCGGCGGCCGCGCCGTAGAGCTTGTCCATGGTGAGCACGTCGCGGCGCATCGCGTAGGACATCAGGTAGCTGACATTGACGAAGTAGAACGCCGCGGCGAAGGCGTTCGACAGGATGACGAGCTCGCGCGCATCCGAGAGCTGGCCCATCGCCATGAACGCTGCCGCCGGCACGCCGAGCAGCACGCCGATCAGCACGCCGCCGGCGCTGCGGCCGACGGCGGCGATCCCGGCGATCAGCACCGACATGTGCATCGCGGTGAAGACGATGCGGCCTTGCGGGGTGCCCTCGAGGAAAGGCACCGCCATCAGGAGTACCAGCAATGCGCAGAACAGGTAGAAGCAGCGCTGGCGCAGCGTGACCTTCAGCGTGTCGCGCGCATCGCGCACGCTCGAGGCTATTTCTTTGCGACCCCTATCAACATATCGGGAAGCCATGTGGCGAGCTCCGGAAAAAGAGTAATCAGCGCGATGCACAGCACCATCATGAAGAAGAACGGCGCCGACGCGAGCGCCACGTAATTGCTGTCGCGCCCGGTCATGGTCTGCAGCACGAAGATGTTGAAGCCGAGCGGCGGGGTGAGCTCGGCGATCTCCACCAGCAGCACGATGAAGATGCCGAACCACACCAGGTCGAAGCC
>Ga0207648_10001311_pt1 | contig 27670 bp, 32 predicted proteins | sample KBSMisM32_FD_184310 | JGI IMG/M metagenome (GOLD analysis project Ga0207648, IMG submission 184310) | Miscanthus rhizosphere microbial communities from Kellogg Biological Station, Michigan, USA - KBS Miscanthus M3-2 (SPAdes) (version 2) | ecosystem: Host-associated > Plants > Roots >... | reverse complement strand
TCGCGGGGCCCGAGATCGTCTGTGTCCGGCTGAGGCGGCCTATGCGCACGGGTGGGCGCTGGCTCTGCCTGAAAAGGTCGGACTGGCGCGCCCGACAGGATTCGAACCTGCGACCTTCGGCTCCGGAGGCCGACGCTCTATCCACTGAGCTACAGGCGCGCGGACGGCGAATCATACCCCGCCGCATCGGCACGCCTTCGAGAGCCGGCCTCAGGCGCGGCCCGACGCACGAGGCTCGAACGAGGGTCTCCCTGATCCGTTCGAGGGCCCGCCCGCATCCAGCGGTCTGCTCCCACACCGATGGTTGGTCACCGAGGACCGCCACGCGGCACCGTTCTCCAGGATCGACGCCGGCTACGGGATCGGCGTGACTGTGCAGGTCGGACCCGCGACGTCCATCAAGGTCGAGGCGCAGCAGAACCTGCTCCCGATCATCGAGACAAGGGGACGATCTTCCTGCCGTTCGTCTGGCTGCTCCTCGAGAGCATCGAGCCCGTCGCGACCAAGCAGGCGGCGAGGTCAGTCCGGCCGGCCGAGCTCGCCCAGGGTCACGCCTGACGCGTCCTTCGAGCGAAAGTGACCACACCGGGGTGGGCGGCTGGGTCCCACCCCGGTCCGCTGTCTCAGTCAGGCGGTCTCGGGCGCAGGAACGTAAAACGCCGTCGTCTGCTCCACGTTCCGGGCGACCGTCGGCTCGTCGACACCTGCTGCCCGGCTCGCCTCGCCCCAGGCGATGCTGCTGCGTGTATTGAAGTCGCGGCCCTCCGACCCGACCTGCCACGCCACCGGGTCGTCGACCGATCCGCCGCTCAGGTGTAGTTCGAGGCCGAGAAGGCCGCCCTCCCAGCCGACGCCCACGGCGCCAGGTCCGTACTGGTCCCACATCTCGTCTGGGACGATCGCCGTGTGCACGAGCTCGAGCGTCGTGGCCTCCGCGCCATCGGGCGTGAGCCGGAGCTCCACCTCGGAGACGTCGGCGGGGTTGCCCGTGTCCATGTAGACCCAGCTGACCTTGAGCCTTTGCGGTCTTTCGCACTCGAGGATCTCGCCGCCGGCGTTGCCCTCGAACTGGTACCGACCGCCGAGGCGATAGTCGCCGCTGATCGGTAGGAACCAACGGCCGATCCGCTTCGGATCGGTGAGGGCATCCCACACATCGTCGATCGCGGCGCCGTAGGTCCGGCTGAGGGTGACGGTGTGGCCTTCGCCGGCCGGGAGTCGGCCTGGGCCGACCTCGCGTCGAACGGCCTCGATCTGGTGGATCACATCGATCATCGGGTGGTCTCCTTCAGGGGGTCGATCACGGCGGCCTGGATGCGCCGCTCCCGCTTGCCGCGGGCGAGCTCCGTCTCGAGCGAGTCGAGTCGCTGGTCCCAGAAGCGACGGACGCGCTCGATCCAGTCCTCGAGGTCGTGGAGTGGCGCCGCGTCCACGGCATACAGCCGTCGGGTGCCCGCGGGTCGCACGGTCGCGAAACCACTATCGCGAAGCACCTTGAGGTGTTGCGACACGGCGGGCTGGGAGATGCCGAACTCCGAGCGGACCGTCTCGGTGATCGCGCCCGAGCTCAGCTCGCCGTCGGCGAGAAGCTCGAGGATCCGCCGTCGGACCGGGTCACCGAGGACATCGAACGCATGCACGGGACTGAATGTAAAGTCAGAACTTATATAAGTCAAGACTTGTTACAAGGCGACCGATCAGACTTGTTTCGAAGGCGTCAGCGATCCCGTTCGTAGGCCACGGCGACGGCCGCTTCGCACAGCCGACCTATCGAGCGGATGGGCGCCGAAGCGAGGCCGGGTCAGGCCGCGACTGGCAGCCCGTCCTCCAGGATCGAGACGATGGGCGCCCGGACGTGCGTGGGCGATGTCGCCACTGCCAGGAATCGGGCGACGACGCCGTCGCGTGGGTCGCTGAGCGAAGAGCACTCGAGCCAGACGACGCCATCACGCCACACGGGCGTGGTGTGCCGGCCACACGAGCAGAAAGGACGCGCGTCGACCGACTTCTCGATCAGGTCGACGGCGCGTGCGTGGTCATACATGAGTGATGTGGTCTCCGGAAGGATAGATACGATACGGTTCGTATTGTATATGCACGACTGACGACCGCAGATGAACGCCGGGTTCTCGTTCCGTTGCGGTACGGCGTTATTCCGATACGCCGCGTCTCGTATCATGGTCTGATGGATCACGACGCGACCGCCGAAGCCCTGGCGCGGACACGCGGTCGGCCCCGGAGCGATGCCACGCATCGCCGCATCCTCCTGGCGACACGCGATCTGCTGATGGAGCGGACGTTCGCCGACCTGCGGATCGAGCATGTGGCCGCGCGCGCCGGCGTGAGCAAGGCAGCCATCTATCGACGCTGGCCGTCGAAAGAGGCCCTCGCGCAGGAGCTCCTCGCGGAGCTCGCCGGACCGCACATCGCGATCGCGGATGCCGGGGATACACGAGCGGAGCTCCTGGCCTGCGTCATCAACCCGATGCGCGCCGTGACGGAAACACCGTTCGGTCCGGTGATCCGATCGCTCCTATCACAGATCGCCACCAACGCGACGCTCGGCGACCCGTTCCGAGCCACGGTCGTCCAGGCGAGGCGCGACGAGATAGCCCGGGTCATCGAGCGCGGGGTCGCTCGCGGGGACCTCCGGCCCGACGCCGACCCTGCCCTCGCGACCGAGCTCCTGGTCGGCCCTGTCTACTTCCGGGTCATGTTCGGTGGAGCACTGGACCGCGACTTCGCAGAACGCGTCGTCGATGCCGTGATGCGGGGTTACGCCGCCGCTTAGCCGACCGGCCCATATGTAGGCGAACCGGGCTCGATATCTCGCATTCTTGCTCATTTCGCGCCATACTCCCGAGCTATGGCACTTGACAACGGCGCAAGCCGCACCTCGCTCCGTGTCGGCCAGGCGGCCGAGATGCTCCAGGTCTCGATCGAGACCCTCCGACGCTGGGAGGCGGAGGGTCGCCTGCAGGTGACGAGGTCGACCGGCGGGCAGCGCCTCGTGCCGATCACGGAGGTCACGCGTCTCCTCGCCGAACGCCGGATGCAGGCACCCGAACGACCGATCGTCTCGGGCTCGGCGCGGAACCGCTTCCCGGGGATCGTCACCCGCATCGAGAAGGACCGGGTCGCAGCCGTCGTCGAGGTCATCGCCGGCCCGCATCGGATGGTGAGCCTGATGACCGCAGAAGCGGTCGACGAGATGGGCTTGAAGGTCGGCGACGAGGCGATCTGTGTCGTGAAGGCGACCAACGTGATCGTGGAGCTGCCGGCTCGGCGCGACGCGCGGGAATGACCATACGGCTGCTGGCTGCAGCGCTCCTGTCGGTCGTCGTCCTGGGCTGTTCAGCCACAGGCGGGGTGCCCGCCTCGCCTGCGACGTCGGCACCGACCGTCGCGAGCCCGTCGGCGTCCACCCCTGCGACCGCAAGTGCCGTTGGAGCGGATCTGACGATATACGGGGCTGCATCGCTCGCCGGCGTGCTCGATGCTGCGAAGGCGGCATACGAGACCGCCAACCCGGGCTCGAAGCTGACGATCTCGACCGATTCCTCCGCGGCGCTCGAAACACAGATCGAGCAAGGCGCCCCCGCGGACGTCTTCCTCGCGGCGGACACCACGAACCCGAAGAAGCTCGTCGATGGCGGGTTCGCAGCAGGCGATGCCGTCGACTTCGCAGGGAACGACCTGACGATCATCGTGCCGAAGGGGAACCCGGGAAAGGTCTCGTCGGCGGCCGACCTTGCCAGGAGCGGCGTCAAGGTCGTCGGGGCCGGGGACGAGGTCCCGATCACCAAATACGCCAGCCAGCTGGTGAAGAACCTTGCGAAGGTGTCCGGCTATCCGGCCGACTTCGAGGCCGGATACGCCAGGAACGTGGTGTCGAAGGAGGACAACGTCAAGTCGGTCGTCGCGAAGGTCGGGCTCGGCGAAGGTGATGCGGGCATCGTCTACGTCACCGATGCGAAGGCGTCGACCGATGTCGATACCGTGCCGATCCCCGATGGCGCGAACGTGCCTGCGACCTACGCGGGTGTGGTCTTGAAGGCCTCGCACGATGCTGAGGCTGCGAAGGCATTCCTCGACTGGCTCGCAGGGCCGGACGGCCAGGCGATCCTGCAGGAGTCCGGGTTCCTGCCGCCGGCGTCATGACCGCGGCCGTCCGATCGGACAGTCCGCCCAGCCGCCGCGGGACCTCGACCGCGTCGGCCGCCGGCTCGGGTGGGCCGAGTGTCCTCGTCCTGGCAGGGCTGTTCGCCATCTTCCTCGGGCTTCCGATCATCACGCTGATCGCGCGTGCGATCCTCGATGGGTCGCTCGTCCAGATCGCCGGCACTTCCCCGGTCCTGGCGGCGCTTGCACTGAGTCTCACGACGACGGCGGTCAGTGTCGTCCTGACGGTCGCGATCGGCCTGCCACTGGCGCTCGTCCTCGCACGACGCACCTTCCGCGGCAAGTGGTTCGTCGAGGCATTGGTCGACATCCCCATCGTGCTGCCGCCGGCGGTCGCCGGGCTGGCCCTTCTGTTGGTGTTCGGTCGGCGTGGGCTGCTGTCGGCGCCACTCCAGGTCGCGGGTCTCGACATCGCGTTCACCACGATCGCGGTCATCCTCGCCCAGACCTTCGTGTCCGCGCCGTTCTTCGTCCGTGCGGCGCGCGCTGGGATCGCCGGCGTCGACCGCGACCTCGAGGATGCCGCCCGCGTCGACGGAGCGAATGAGCGTCAGGTCTTCCGGACGATGACGGTGCCGCTCGCGGGCGCGACGCTGGCTGCGGGGCTGGTCATGAGCTGGGCTCGGGCGCTCGGCGAGTTCGGGGCGACGATCATGTTTGCCGGCAACGTCGAAGGCCGGACACAGACGCTACCGCTCGTCGTATATAGCGAGTTCCAGGCGGGGGACCTCGACGCGTCGATCGCGGCCGCGGCGATCCTCGTGCTCGCAGCGCTTGGTGTGCTCTTCTCCGTCCGTGTGTTCCACTGGGGCCGGGTGCTGGATCTCCGCAGCGTCAGCTGACGGCTGGCCCGGCCACGGGCGAGATCAGGGCGTCAGGAAGAGGCCTTCTGGAGGGCGGCGATCATCGCGGCTGCCTGCTCGCGGTCCTTGTCGTTCGGGTCGGTGTGGTCGGCCATGATCCCGCAGTACACGTCGTGGATGGCCTGGCTCATCGTGTCCACATTGCCGATCGCCATCCCCTCTTGGTGGATCCGGTCCACGGTGCCGGGCTCGAAGTGATGCCCCATCGCCTGCTCGAGCGCTTCGTGCATCGTCGCCATCTCGGACCCTCCTGATCGATCGACCTCGTGCACAGGCTAGCGCCCCGCCGCGACGGAGGGAACACCGGGATGCACCCGGACCTTCAGCCTGTCGCGCCGGTACCACTCCGCCCGGTCCCGACGGGCGTTCTGGAGGCCACCATCCCTCCGTCACCCAGGACCGACCCAGTCCTCGGCACGGGTGAGCAGGAGGTCGCGTGACGCAGGAAGAGGGACCGCTCGAGATCGAGATCGGCGACAGCGGCATGCAGCCGAACCTCCTGCCCGGCGTCCCGTCCGGTTGGACCGACGCCCTTACCGGGACTGACGGACCGCGACTCTGGGATCGGACCGTCTCGAGTGAGGTCGCCCGGGTCAGTCGCTATCGACGACCGGTGACGGTGGCGTTGATCGAGATCAACGGGCTCGACCGGTACGCGCGCTCGTGGGGGATCGATGTCGCGGAGCGACTGTTCGTGCAACTGGCACGGACGATGGCCGTGAATGTCCGCTCGAGCGACCACATGGCGCGCGTCGAACGGACGCGCTTCGGGCTGCTGCTCACCGAGACCGACGAGATCGCCGCGATCAACATCGTCGAGCGGGTCCGGGCCGCCTGTGAGTACCAGCTCGGCACGTCGGACCTCGTCAGGATCGGCATCGGGTGGGCCGGCTCGTCGACGACGACCGACCTGCGTCTCGCGATCCAGATCGCCGAGACGCGGCTGGCGGATGAACTCGACGGGCTGACCTGACACGGGTCGACCGCCGGGGCAGCCGGCGGTCGATCAGAGCAGATGCGTCAGCGGATCGCGGAGGCGGCGATCCGCTCGAGCCGACGCACCACGACGAGCGGTCCCCCGTCGACGACCCACGAGTCGACCAGCAGCAGCCCGATCAGTGCGAGCTCGATCGCCTTGCTGAGGTACGCGAGCTCGAAACGGGCGCCGAAGGCGAACCAGGCGGCGATCGTCGTGGCCGCGAACGCCATCAGCGCGTAGCGGACCAGCCAGCGGACGCGTCCGATCGGCCCGGGCAGGACCATCGCGACGGCGAGCACCGTGTAGCCGATCGCATTGAGGAGGAAGAGCGTGCTGCCGAGGGTCGCGTGGATCCAGGCAGTCGCGAGGGTAAGGGCCACGATCTCGACGCGGAGGATGACGACCGCGGGTCGGATCGAGCGCTGCGGGAGCGTGAGAACGGCCATCGTCGGCCTCCTGTCGCTTACCGGTACTTGCTATCTGCCGGTAGCAAGAATATGCGACATAAACGAGCTACTGTCAAGTAGCAGGTAGATTGCGAGCCTCCGCGGAGGCGACCGATGTGGTGCGTCGGCGCGCCGGTAGGTCGTCTGGCCCCTCTCCCGCTGTTAACGGTTTGTTACGCTCCGGTCCCGTCAGGGGTGGTCTAGGGCCCATGCGGGTAGGCGGTCCGTCGCACGCGGGTAGGGAGGGGGTCCATGCACCCGGCCGATGGGGTGGCTGATCGAGCGTCGTCACGCCCGATCCTGGTCGCCAGCGACATCTACCGTTCGTATGGCACGAGGCGCGCGTTGCGAGCCCTGTCGTTCACGCTCGCCTCTGGCCGGGTCCTTGGGTTCCTGGGACCGAACGGGGCGGGGAAGACCACGGCGATCCGTGTGTTGACGACCGTCCTCGAGCCGACGTCCGGGCGCTTCGAGGTCGACGGGATCGGCTCCGAGGAACCGATCCGCATCCGTCGCCGCATCGGCGTGCTGCCGGAGGGCCTCGGCTTCCCCCGTCACACGAGCGGCGCGGAGTACCTCACCTACTACGGCCAGTTGTTCGGCCGCCGCCAGGCTGATGCGCGGCAAGTCTCCCGCGAGCTGCTCGAGATGGTCGGTATGTCCGCGCGGGGCGACTCACTCATCGAGACGTATAGCCACGGCATGCGCCAGCGGCTTGGCATCGCCAGAGCGCTCGTGAACGATCCACGGGTCGTCTTCCTCGACGAACCGACGCTCGGCCTCGATCCACGCGGCCAACAAGAGCTGCTCGAGATGATCCGCACGATCGCTCAGGAGCGCGATGCGGGTGTCGTCCTCAGCAGCCACCTGCTCTCGGAGATCGAGGGCATCTGCGACGACGTCGTGATCATGAACCAGGGTCAGATCGTGGCCAAAGGCAGTGTCACTGACGTCCTCGGCCAGGCGGCGTCCGACGGCACGACGGAACGGACGGTGCGCGTCCGCGTGCCGGTCGATCAGGTCGATGCCGCGGCGGCGCGGATCGCGGCGATGGATGGCGCGACCGTCACGGATCTCGACCCGCGCGGCTGGGTCTCGGTCCAGGTCGGCTCGAGTGCGGCGTCAGCGACCGATGCCGATCGCAACCGGGTCCTCGAGACGCTCATCGCCAGCGGGATCCCGATCCTCGGGTTCGAGGTGGCCGGTGGACGGCTCCAGGACGTGTTCCTGCAGCTGACCGCGGAGGCGATCGCATGACCGCCACCGCCGCACCGGCCGAGCGAGCCGTTGCTGATGACCGCTCGGATCGACCCGCCTGGTGGCTCGTCTTCCGCCAGGAGCTCGAAGAGCTGTGGGTCGGAGGCAAGGCCCTCTACCTGCTGATCCTGTTCGGCATCCTCATCTCGATCACGGCGTTCCTGCTCGCGACCAACAGTGAGCTGAGCCTCACTCCACCTCGGACGATGATCATCGTGATGATCCACACGTCGATGACGTTCGGTCTGTTCATCGGCCTTGTCATCGCATCGGAGAGCATCAGTGGCGAACGCGAGCGGGCGACGCTCGAGCCGCTCCTGCTCGCTCCGGCGGATCACCGTCAGATCGTGTTCGGCAAATACCTGGCGGCGCTATCGCCGTGGCCGATCGCATACCTGTACACGATCCCGTACGTCATCACGCTCGCACAGGGCGACCTGGCCCTATGGCCCGCTCTCGCCTGGGGCGCCATTCTCGGGACCCTGACCGCCATCGCGTTCACCGGCATCGGGATGCTCGTGAGCCTGTGGTCGACGAGCAGCCGGACGAGCTTGTTCGTCGGGTTGCTGATCTACATCGTCGCCCAGCTTCCGCCGCAGCTGCCAGGTGAGTTCCTCGCGACCACGGCCGGCGCGGTCGTGCAGGCGATCGACCCGCTGGAGGCCGCACGGCAGTTCCTCCAGCAGGGATTCATCGACGTCAAGATCGTCGACGAGTTGTGGCCGCTGTTGTACGCGCCGATCGCCGTCACGATCGGGATCCTCGGCGTCCTGTTCCTCTATGCGGCCCCACGACTCGGCCTCGAGGGCGGCCCCACACGATCACGGCGCGGCGCCGGAAGCGAGGCGTGAGATGACAAGCACGACACGTCCCGCAGCAGCCCCGACGGGCGAACTCTCCGGCTCGACGTGGTGGCCGATCCTCCGCAAGGAGTTGACCGAGCTGTGGCTCGGCGGTCGACTCGTGCTGCTCCTCGTCCTGTTCACGATCCTGATGTCGATCACCTCGGTGATGCGCGAGCTCGAGAACGAGGCGAACCTCATCCCGCCGCCCGAGATGGTGTTCCTGACGGTCCTCTCGGCGCTTTCCTTCGGCGTGCTGCTCTGTCTCGTCGTCGGCGCCGACAGCATCAGCGGCGACCGTGAGCGCGGCACGTTCGAACCCCTGCTCCTCTCCCCGGTGAGTCGTCGCCGGATCGTGCTCGCGAAGTTCGTCGCCGCGGTCTCGCCGTGGCCGGCCGCGTTCCTGTTGTCGATCCCGTACGTCGTCGTGCTCGGTCAGGGCGACTCGGTCATCGTCCCCGGCATGCTCTGGACGTTGGCCATCGGGACGCTCCTGTCCATGGCGTTCGCGGCCTTCGGCGTTCTCGTGAGCATGTGGTCGCGATCGAATCGCACGAGCCTCTTCGTTTGCCTCCTCGTCTATCTCCTGTTCTTGCTTCCGACACAGCTTCCGGGCGAGGCGCAGAAGGGACCGCTCGGGTACACGATCCAGCAGCTCGATCCGCTGCAGGCCACCAGCGAGTTCCTGGAGAAGTTCATCGTGAACAACCAGCCGCCGAGCTCCCGTTTCAGCTACCTGGTGACATCGATCCTGTGGGCCGCGGTCACGGTCGGCTTGCTGTTCATCTACGCGGCGCCACGGCTGCAGCTCGAGGGCGGGATCCCTCGACTGAGAGGAGCCCGCAGCGCGGCCTCGACGGCGATGACGGCCTTGCTGGCCGTCGGCCTCCTGCTGGGTGCTCTGGTAGCGGCCCCGCTGGCCGTGCGTGCCGCGGGCTATCCCGCACTCGCCGAGACGCCCAAGATCGAGATCGAGATCGACAAGGACGCCGAGACGATGAACGTCGGCGACGAGGTCGAATTCACCACGACGGTCACGAACGCCGACGCGGTCGCGACGCCCCCGATGGTGGTCGCGATGAACATCATCAACCTCGGCAAGAGTGACCCGGTCGACCCGGAGGACTGGTCACCCCAACGGACCCAATCCGTTGATCCGCTCCAGCCAGGCGAGTCCGCCGAGCAGTCGTGGTCGGTCGAGGCCGTCCTGGACGGCAACTACATGGTCTATCTCACCGCCATCGTGAAGCCAGGCACGCCGGAGCAGACGACCCTTCCGATCACGAGCCCTGGCATCCATCTGACGGTGGCGGCATTCCAGGACACGAACCCATCCGGTGTCCTGCCCGTGGCGATCGGCATGCCGATCGCGCTCATCGTCGTCGCGTTCCTCCTGCGCCGCTACTGGCGACGAGACCGCGGTCGAGCCAGCGAGCCCGCGGCCGCAGCCTGATGCGCAGCGCTTCGCGGCGCGTGGTCGCGACCATGGCCCTGCTCCTGGCGATGGGACTGGTGACGGCCTGCAGCGGGACCACGCTCGTTCCCATCACCCCGCCGCCGGCAACGCCGACTCCCGAGCCGACCCCCACGCCCGAGCCCGCGACACCGACGCCGGGACCGGTCGAGTCGGGGCAGCCGACGCCGACCGCGGCGCCGTCCCCGGTCGAGCTCGCGCTGTCCATCGATACCGCCAAGGGCGCCGACGACTTCCACTACGCCATTGACACGTTGTCGGCCCCCGCGGGAGCAAAGATCACCCTGACGTTCAGCAACAAGACGAATCCCGACGACGAGGTCGGCCACAACTGGGTCTTGGTGAAGCCTGGCCAGGAGGACAGCGTCCTGGCCAGCGCGAATGCCGCCGGCGATGACCGCGACTGGCTCGACAAGGAGGACCCCGGGATCATCGCGGCGAGCAAGCTGATCGAGGGCGACGACTCCGACAAGGTCAGATTCGACGCGCCGGAAGCCGGCACGTACACGTTCCTGTGCACGTTCCCGGACCACTACACGGGCGGGATGAAGGGCACGCTCACGGTCCAGTGATCCGGACATAGAACGAGGCGGCTCCCGAAGGAGCCGCCTCGATGCTGTCCCGGTGAAAGAGTCCGTCACGAGGGCGGACACTTCTGCCACGCGTCAAGAGCATCTATCACGTCGGCTGTACCGACTACCCTGACCCTACCTACCCATGGCCTTGGCGCTGGGGCAGCTTGGCTGACTGAGCAGCGTCGGTATCGTACCCGTCGAGGCCCATCTTTCCAAGGGTTTTGGCATACGGAACTGTGTAAATTCCTTAACCTTCGTGCGGTGCGAGGGTCCTAGAGGGGTTGCAAGCGCATGACCACCCGAGCGGACGATCCCGCACCCGATCGGCTCGACGATGACCGCGACAGCGCTACGGCGGACCTCCTCCGGCATGCCGCAGAGATCGCGATCGACTATCGTCGCGGGCTGCCGGAACGGCGTGTCGGTATCGAACCAGGGACGACCGCGGACGACCTCCGCGCGCGCCTCGGTGGTCCGCTGCCGGTCTCCGGCACGGACCCGCGAACCGTCATCGATGACCTCGCGAGCGGCGTCGACCAGGGCCTCGTGGCGATGAGCGGGCCGCGCTACTTCGGGTTCGTCATCGGCGGCTCGGTACCGGCCGCACTCGCCGCAGACTGGCTTACATCCGTGTGGGACCAGAACGTCGGTCTGTATCTCGGGACGCCGTCGGCCGCGGTCGTCGAGGAGGTCGTCGCCGATTGGCTCGTCGAGCTCTTCGGGCTCCCGACCGGCACGACGGTCGGGTTCGTCAGCGGCGCCACGATGGCGAACTTCACGGCCATGGCTGCCGCCCGTCATGCCGTCCTGCGCTCGGCGGGTTGGGACGTCGAGGAGCAGGGACTGCAAGGCGCCCCACAGGTCAGGGTCATCGCCGGAGCCGACGGCCACGTCTCGCTCTTCAACGCCTTGCGCTTCGTCGGGCTGGGTCGCGGTCGGGTCGAGCGGATCCCTACCGACGACGAGGGACGGATGGACGGTGCCGCGCTCGCCGAGGCGCTTCGCGGCCGGGATGACCCGACCATCGTCTGCGCGCAGGCGGGCGAGGTGAACAGTGGGGCCTTCGACCCACTGGAGCGAATCGTGCCGATCGTTCGCGAGCACCCGAATGCCTGGCTCCACGTCGATGGCGCCTTCGGTCTCTGGGCGGGCGCGAGCCCGCGTCTCCGCCATCTCGTCCGCGGTATCGAGGGCGCGGATTCCTGGGGAACCGACGCGCACAAGTGGCTCAACGTGCCGTACGACGCCGGCCTCGTGTTCGTGCGCGACGCGGCCGCCCACCGGGCGGCGATGGGGATCGCAGCGGCGTACCTGCCACCGGCTCCCGGACAGGAGCGCGACCCGTTCGACTACGTGCCGGAGATGTCGCGTCGCGCGCGCGGCTTCCCGATCTATGCGGCGATCCGGTCGCTGGGCGCCACCGGGATCGCCGATATGGTCGAGCGTTGCTGCGACATCGCCGCGCGGATGGCCCGCCAGCTGGCGAACCATCCGGAGGTCCGGATCGTCAACGAGGTCGTGCTCAACCAGGTCCTGGTCGCCGTCGGCGACGGCGCCACGACCGCAGCCGTCGTGGACCGGATCCAGACCGACGGTGTCCTCTGGCTCGGGGCGACGACGTTCCACGGCACGCCGGCGCTGCGCATCTCGGTGTCCGGTTGGAACACGACCGAGGCGGACGCGGACCGCTCTGTGTCGGCGATCCTCGCCGCGGTCGAGGCCGTCCGGGCGGAGGCGGGCTAGCCCTGCTCCGGGTGGATCGTCACTGACGTCATCGCGACGGGCTCGTTCGGCAGGTCGCGCGCGTCGCGCGGCGCCGAGACGATCCGGTCGACGACGTCGAGGCCCTTGGTGACCTGTCCGAACAGTGTGTAGTTCTTCGGCAGGCGGCCGCTCAGGTCGTCCGTACAGATGAAGAACTGGCTGCCGTTCGTGTTCGGGCCGGAGTTGGCCATCGCCAGCGAGCCACGCGCGTACTCGCCCTGGACCGGCTCGTCCTCGAACTTGTAGCCGGGGCCACCGGTGCCGACACGTGACCGCTCGAGGGCCGCCTTCTTGCCGAATTGCCCGTCACCGCCCTGGATGACGAAGCCCGGGATCACGCGATGGAAGATCACATCGTCGTAGAAGCCCTTGTTGGCCAGGTCGATGAAGTTCTTCGTCGCCTTCGGTGCGGCCTGGTCGTACAGGTCGACCTCGATGTCGCCGATGTCGGTGGCGATGGTGGCGCGGGTCATGGGCAGACTCCTTTCGAGCATTACGGGTTGCTGACGCTGACGTCGTTCATCGCGACTGGGTCACTGGGCAGTTCCGCGTCGGCCGCGGCCGCGATCTTGTCCGCGGTCTCCATGCCCTCCGCGACGGATCCGATGATCTGATAGGTGTTCGCCGCCGCGAGCGAGTCGCGGGCTCCGTCGTCGAGGACGATGAAGAACTGCGACCCGACCGAGTTCGGTGCCTGCGTCCGGGCCATCGCGACGGTCCCGCGGGAGTACTGCGTCGTGACCGGCTCATCCTGGATCGTGTAGCCCGGGCCGCCCGAGCCGGTGCCGGTCGGATCGCCGCCCTGGATGACGAACTGGGGCACGACGCGGTGGAAGACGACGCCGTCGTAGAAGCCGCACTCGGCCAGCGCCACGAAGTTGCCCGCCGCGATCGGCGACAGGTCGCCCTGGATCTTGAGCTTCATGTCGCCGAGATCCGTCGCGATCGTGACCGTCCTCGTCTCGCCTGCCGGGAGTGCCGCGGGTTGCGCCGTCGGGCACGAGCCCGTCCCGCCACCGCCGGCCTCCGACGCAACGGGAGCGGGCGTCGGTGGCGTCGTCGCTCCGGGGAGCATCGAACAGCCGAGGGTCGCGACGGCCATGGCCGCGAGCAGGGCGAGCGGACGGATCTGGCGAGGGATCATGCAGCGGCCTCCAGGGCGGTCGGTAGATCGATGGCGCCGGACAGGAGCGCCTCCCCGAGGATCAACCCGGTGGCGCCCGTGTCGCGTACGCGGCGAACGGCGTCGAGATCGCGGACGCCGCCCGCGACGAGGACCTCGGCATCGTACGACCGAACGACCGAGCGCACTCGTTCGAGATCCGGCTCGGTGCCGCCGTGCGCGAGCACGAATCGAATGACGCCCGCCCCGATCAGCTCGCCGACGAGCGTCTCGACGGTCGGCGGTGCGGCACGTCGCCAGGGGAAGGCCGCCAATCGATCCGGGCGCGGGTCCAGCCCCACCGCCAGCCAATCGCCAGCGACGGCGAGACACGCGCGAAGATCGTCCGGACGGTCGGCGATAGCAGTCGTAAGGACGACCCGGGTCGCGCCGGCGGCGAACGCCAGCTGGATCGCCTCGGGCGAATCGACCCCGCCGGCGAACTGGAGTGGCACCGCGGAGCGTGACGCGACCGCGCCGACCGCCTCCAGATTCGCGGGCGCCCCGCTTCGCGCCCCGTCGAAATCGATCAGGTGGATCAGCTTCGCGCCCTGGCCGACGAGCTGCTCGACGATGCGTTCGGGACGGTCGGTGGGGGCGCCGATGCCGGCGGCGGCGCCTGGCCAATACACGACGCGGGATCGACCGGAATCGAGGTCGATCGACGGGATCACCAACACCCGGTCAGGCGCCCTCGCCCGCGAGGAGCCGTCGATGGAAGCTGATCGGCAACGAGCCGTTCCGCAGCAACGTGTCGTGGAACGCGCGGATCGAGAACTCGGCGCCGAGTCGCCGTTCTTCGCTCGCCCGCAACTCCAGCAGCAGCGTCCGACCCACGAGGTAGGACAGCGGATACGTCGGGCGGTACGTGTACCACTCGACCTCCGATCGGGCGTTGTCGCGCTCGAAGCGGGTCTGCTCGACCATGAAGTCGACGGCCTCATCGACGCCGATCTCGCCGCGGTGCAGGCGGACATCCAGGATGATCCGGCAGGCTCGCCAGATCGCGTCGGTATGGAGCATGACCCGGTATTCCGGACCGTCGTCGAAGCCGTGCTCGCGCATCATCAGCTCCGAATACATCCCCCAGCCCTCGACGAACTCCGGCGCATCGGCGAGCAGCCGCGTCAGCGACGGGTGGCGCCGCGCGGCGTCGAGCTGGAGGTGATGGCCCGGGTAGGCCTCGTGGATGCTCGTGTTGCTGATCGAAGCGCGGTTGTGCTCGCGCATCGCATCGGGGTCGCCGTGGACCGACGGCGTGACGATGTAGATGCCCTTCGAGTCCCGATCGAACGCGGCCGGCGAGAAGTACGCCGCGAACGGGATGACGTTGCGCAGGTACTCGGGCGTCTCGATCACGTCGATCCGCTCGTCGCCCGGGACCGAGGCGAGGTCCTTCTCGATGAGATAGGCCCGCGCCCGACGCATCGCGTCGCGGTATTGCTCAAGCGCCGCATCGAAGGACGCCGCGTGGTCCGACTTCACCCGCGCGACGACGTCGTTGACATCGGCGTCCGGGTCGATCTCCCTGGCGGCCGCCCGGCGCGCCTCGATCTCCTCGGCCAGCTTCTGCTCGCCGAGGTCGAGGATCGCGTCGGCGTCGAGGCCGTCGAATGCCCGCAGCTCGACCATCCGATCGTGGAGCTCGCGACCGACGCCGGACGCGTCGATCCCGTCGGCGATCGTGCCTTCGAGCCACGTGGTGAACAGGTCGACTGAAACGGCCGCCGTCGAGGCGGCGCGTTCGAGGCGGCGTTGCTCCGGCTGCCCGAGGACGCCGCGACCGGCGGCGACGAGCTCGTCGAAGAACGCGGGCAGTTGCCCGGCCGACTCGATCTCGATGCGCTGCCAGAGCCGGACCTGCGGGACGCTGGAACGGTGCCGCGCCTCCTCGAGGTGCGTGGGGACGCCCTCCAGCCGGCTGGTGATCGCGTCGAGCCGCTCGGCGAGCGGCGCGTGGTCTCGGGCGAAGAGCAGGAATAGCCCGTCACCGATCGTGTCCAGAGCGAGCGAACGCCGCTCCCAGATCCGCAGCTCGTCCGCTTCGAAGATCGACCGACGGACGTTGTGCATCTCGAGATCGCGCTCGAACCGGACGGAAGATGAGAGCGCCGCGTCGTCCAAGGCCTCGATCGCCGCAAGGTGCTCGCGGTCGGCCGCGATGTCGGCGAGGATCGTGTCGCGACCACCATCGCCGAGTCGATCGTCGTAGCCGTGGATGCCGAAATACGTAGCGGCGATGGGCTCGCTGGCGACGAGCCGCCGGAATCTTCCCTCGACAAGGTCATAGAACCGGGTGTCGAGGTTGCCGGGCATCGGCGAGGGTGCCGGACGCGGCAGCGTCGGTTCCGCGGTTCCGTGGGTGACCGTCAAACGGGTGTGCTCCAGGGTGGGACCGTGCGCCTCGGCGCAAGCGGCCCGGTGTGGCTCAAGCGCTCGCGCCGACCGGTTCCGGCGAGCGATGACCCAGCGCGAGCGTTGCGGTATCGGCCAACGCCCCGCGCGTCGCCTCGATCACCGTGTCGATATCGGCGGCGGAGACGTCGTGGTGGGTCACCGCGCGTACCTGTCCGTGCGAGTACTCGACCATCCAGACACCGCGGGCGGCGAGGGCGTCGAGGAAGGCGCGGCGGTCGCGATCGATCTTGAACAGCACGAAGTTGGATGTGACACGTCGCGGGTCGAGACGGCCGGGTGTGGGCTGCGCGATCCCACCCGCGCTCTCGATGCCGGGCATGTCCGCGAGCGCCTCGGCGAGACGACGAGCGTTGGTGTGATCGTCCGCCAGCCGGTCGATCATGCCGTCGGGTCCATCTGACAGGGCGACGAGTCCCGCGGCGGCCAGGATCCCGGCCTGGCGCATCCCGCCGCCGACCATCTTCCGAGCGCGGCGCGCGCGGGCGATGAAGTCGCGCGACCCGACGACGACGGACCCTACCGGACAACCGAGCGCTTTCGACAGGCAGAACGTGACCGAGTCGGCCGGATCCGCCAGATCGCGCCCGGTCACGCCGTTCTCGCGCTGCGCGACGACCGCATTCCAGAAGCGCGCCCCATCGATGTGTAGAGGAACGCCATGACGTCGGGCGATCGTCGCCACCTCGCGCTCGTACGATGGCGTCAGCGGCCGGCCCATCGAATGCGCGTGCGTGTTCTCGAGCGTGACGAGCCCCGACAGCGGCTCGTGGACATCGTTGGGGTCCCGGAACGCTGCGTCGATCGCATCCAGGTCGAGCGTCCCATCGGGCTGATCCTCGAGCGAGCGTGCGCTCGCACCGACGATCACCGCGTGACCGGCGGCCTCGTCGATGACCAAGTGGTGTTCCCTACCCGCGATCACCTCCTGGCCGCGGCTGAGGTGGGCCATCATCGAGACGAGGTTGCCCATCGTGCCGGACGCGACGAACAGGCCGGCATCCTTGCCGAGCAGGTCCGCGGCGCGTTCCTCGAGCGCGATGACCGTCGGGTCGTCGCCGAACACGTCATCGCCGACGTCGGCGTCCGCCATGGCCCGACGCATCGCGTCCGTCGGGCGGGTGACGGTGTCGCTTCGAAGGTCGATCGGTCGCTCTCGCATGGGCGGCGAGTATAGGCGCGCGAGTGTGCGGGGGCCGCTCGCTCGTCTGACAATGGGGGAAGCCTCTGCTATGCTCCGCCATCGCCGCCGAACGGACCCGTGGTGTAGCGGCCCAACATGCCAGCCTGTCACGCTGGAGATCGCCGGTTCGAATCCGGTCGGGTCCGCCATCACCGAATCCACCTACGCCCCGTCCGCCCGCCCGGACGGGGCGTCCTTCTGTCCGCGGTCGCTCTGGCAGAATGCCGCCGATGCGGCGTCCCCCGATGAATCGCCTCCCGCTCCTGGTCGTGGCCGGCCTGCTGGCGATCGGCATCGCCGTGCCGATCAGCGAGGGGGAACTCGGGTTCGGTGCGGCGTCCAGCGCATCTCCGTCGACCGGACCGTCGCCCTCGGGTTCCGCGGTCGCCGCCGCGACGCCACCTGCCGGGGGCTCCGCCTCACCGTCCGTGGCGCCGACGGCGACGCCCGGCCCATCGTCACCTGCGCCCACCACGACGCTCGCCGAGACCGCGATCGTGCCTGTCACGCAGTTCCGTTCGCCGGTCACGGCGACCAACCGCGCGGAAGTCGCCACGGTCCTGGCCGGGACCAGCAGCCGCTACGAAGCGCTGACGCTCGTCGACGATCAGGCCGACGCGATCCTTGCCGCCCTCGGTGTCTCGCGACCGTCCGACCCGGCCCGACTCGTGCTCGCGAAGGACGCTGCCTCGCTGTCGCGTGACCTTGCCAAGCACCGCAAGCGCCTGGGGTTCATCCGTGCGGAGGACGTGACGCCGGCCGTTCGTGCGCTCGCGTGGGGCGACCGATCGCTGTTCGGGGTCGATCGGGTGAAGAAGGCCGCGGATTGGCGGCTCAACGCGGAGCTGCCTCGACGGGCGGACGAGCCAGCCTTCGATCCGAGCGCTACGTGGACGCTCTTCGCCGGGGGCGACATCCTGCTCGACCGGGGCGTCTACGAGACGCTTCGCGTCAAGGGTCGCGGGCCCAACTTCCCGTTCGCCGGCGGCACCGCCGAGATCACGTCGCGCTGCCGGAACTGTTCCCCGCTCGGCTGGGACCTGCCGCGGACGCGGCGGACCGGCAACGCGGGGGCGGTCCGCGAGGTCATCTCGGGCGCCGACATCGCGATGGCGAACTTCGAGAACCCGGCGCCGGATCGCTTCACCTGGCACAAGGCGAAGACGGTCTTCACCGCGGACCCGACCCTGATCGACGGCTTGGTCAAGGCCGGCATCGACTACGTGGGGATCGCCAACAACCACATCGGGGACGCCGGCAACAACGGGATCCTGCAGACGATCGCGAACCTCAAGAAGCGCGGCCTCAAGTACTCGGGCGCAGGCAAGGACCTCGCCGCCGCCCAGAGGCCGGCGATCCTCGATGCGAACGGCACGAAGGTCGCGATCCTGGCCTATGACGCGATCGCGCCCGGCTATCACGCCGCGAAGGGGGAGCCCGGGAGCTCGAAGCTGACGATCAAGGCCGTCCAGGCCGGCGTGAAGGCCGCTCGCAAGGCCGGGGCCAAGGTCGTCATCGTGTTCCCGCATTGGGGCACCGAGTACCGCTATAGCCCGTTCCAGAACCAGCAACGGCTCGCCCGCCAGATCATCGATGCGGGGGCGGACATGATCATCGGGAACCATGCGCACTACGCCGCGGCGGTCGAGGTCTACAAGGGCAAGCCGATCTGGTACGCGCTCGGCAACTTCGTGTTCGACCAGACCTGGTCGGAACCGACCATGGAAGGCATCTCGCTCGAGCTGACGTTCCAGGGGGCCGAGCTCCAGCAGATCCGGATGCGGCCGCACATCATCCTCGACAAGGCGCAGCCGAACTTCATGGATCCGGCCAAGGACGGCCGGTTCGTGCTCGGCCCGATCTACGACGCGTCGAAGGGGCTCCTGCCCTACTGAGGGACGAGCCGGTCAGCTAAGGCCGGCGAAGAGATCGTCTTCGGGCTTCGGTGTCTCGACCGTCGACTCGCGCAGGATGTAGGCCTCTTTCGCCCAGAACTCGCGCCACCCATCCAGCCCGAAGGCCATGAACGGTGAGTCCGCGGCGATCTGGGTCACGTGCTCCTGCATCGCTTGCCACTTCTGGTCGACCGGGCGGCCAGAGACATCGACCCACGTCGTCACCAGCTCGTCCGGCACGAGCATCCTGGCCTGGAAGGCTTCGAACTCGGCCAGCTGCTCCGGGGTCGCGTCCGGCGGTGGTGACCACGGGTTGGGCTTGTCCTGCGTCTCCATCGCGTCGCGGATCGCGTTCCGGACCGACGCCGGGATCGCCTGCTCGTAGAGCTTCGACGGGGTCCACGGCGCCAGGCCACCGTCCTCGACCGAGGGCCCGGTGCCGCCGTGCTCGGGCGCGACCTGCTCCGGGTACCAGGCGACGTCCCCGGCGCGCGGGAACGCGCGGACCGTGACGTCGTGCGTCCGGATGTGGTCCGGGTGCCCGTACCCGCCGAAGTCGTTGTAGGTCGTGATGACGTCGGGCTGGAAGCGACGGATGAACCAGACGAGACGCCGGGCGGCTTCGTCGAGGTCGGCCTGCCAGAAGGAGCGCGGGTCGCGATTACCGGCGCGGCCCATCATGTCGGAGTCGTGGTAGCCGAGGTTCTCCCACTCGGTCACGCCGAGCCGGCCCATGGCCCGTTCCAGCTCTGCGGCGCGCAGCTCGCCGAGCCGGCGGTGGTTCTCGGGCGTGTCCATGTCCGCCACGACGATCTCGCCCATCTCCCCGCGGGTACAGGTGACGAGGACGACGCGACGCCCCGCCGTGACGGCTTTCGCCATCGTTCCTCCCGTGCCGATCGTCTCGTCATCGGGGTGGGCATGGACGGTCATCAGCGTCGGGACGTGGGCAGTGCTCATGAGCGCGATGCTAGCGCGGAACGGGGAGCCGGTACTTTCGGGTCATGCCGCGCGTGGGACGTGCATCGGCGCACCGTTGCCGGCGGGCAACGCGCCGACCGTGACGGTACCTCCGGGTCAGCCCCGAGCCCGGACCATCGGCCGACCATCCACGACATGATCCAGAGTCTTGGACAACGTCTCAGCCTGATCTTCGACCGCGGCGCCGCGGGCCCTGACCTGACCGGGGCCACGCCACCCGGCGCCGCGGTCCTTCCTCCCCTGGTGGACTTCGTCGCGTATGCCGACGACTACACGCTGTCCGGCCGCATCCGGCTCCGGTCCGACCGGCTGACCGACATGCTCAACGACCACGCCGAATTGCAGCTCATCGACGTACTCGTGCAGTCGCTCGCAGGCCGCGAGGCCGCCGAGGCTCATGAGGTCGTTGTCCCGCGCGACGAACTGCTGCTCGTCCACGCGACCGGACCGCGAGGCGACCAGGCGCGACGGACCCGGACTCGCCCGACGCATGTCGAGATCACGACCGGGCCGTACAAGGTCCGCGGTTGTCTCCACACCGCGCCCTTCCTCGACGCGCTGATGGCACTCCGTCGGCGCGGTCCGATGGTGCCGCTGACCGACGCCGTCATCGACTACCCGATCGGCGCGGAGTGGCAGCGTGTCAGGGTCGGCACGCTCATCGTCAATCGCATGGCCATCGACCACATCGTCGAGACGCCTGAGCACGATCTCAGCGTTCCCGACCCGGTCGCTCCACAGCTCGTGGATCCCGCGGGCAGCACCTTGTAGCGCGGGTGCGCGGCGCTACCATCGCCGCGATGCCCGCCGATCCCCACCCGACGCACGGCCCGCTGGCCGGGATCCGGGTCGTCGACCTCTCCACGGTCCTCGCAGGTCCGTACGCGACGATGGTCCTCGCCGACCTCGGAGCGGATGTCATCAAGGTGGAGCCTCCTGACGGAGACTCGACACGCGGCTGGGGCCCGCCATGGGTCGGTGACGGTCCGTCGCGAACCGCGGCCTACTACCTCGCGGTCAACCGCAACAAGCGGTCGCTCCGACTCGACCTCAAGGCACCCGAAGGCAGCGAGGTCCTTCGCCGGCTCCTGATCGAGGGCGATGTCCTCGTGGAGAACCTGCGCGCGGGGTCGCTCGACCGGATGGGGTTCGGCGAGGCGACGCTCCACGGCCTCAACCCGCGGCTCATCCACCTCGCGATCAGCGGGTACGGCACGACGGGTCCCGCAGCCGGCCGTCCCGGCTACGACTTCGTCATCCAGGCCGTCGGCGGCCTCATGTCGATAACCGGTGAGCGAGACGCCGACGGCGGACGTCCCACGAAGGTCGGCGTCGCGATCAGCGATGTCGTCACCGGGCTGTACGCCGCGATCGGCATCCTCGCGGCGTTGATCGGCCGTGGCGAGTCGGGAGGACAGCGCGTCGACGTATCGCTGCTCGGGTCGACGCTCGCCGTCCTCGTCAACCAGGCCCAGAACGCATTCGTCACGGGTCGCGCTCCTGGCCGCCTCGGCAACGCCCACCCGAACATCGTTCCGTACGAGACGTTCGCGACGGCCGATGGCGAGGTTGCCGTGGGCGTGGGGTCGGAGCGCCAGTGGCCGCGCTTCTGCGAGGCGATCGGCGCCCCGGAGCTTGCCGCGGATCCGCGCTTCGCGACGAACGGCGATCGGGTCGTCCATCGGGAGGCGCTTCGCCCGCTGATCGCGAAGCGGCTGGCGACCCGGTCGAGCGCCGAATGGGCAGCGGTCCTCGACCAGGCCGATGTCCCGAACGGGGCCGTCGCCGATGTACTCGAGGCCTTCGCGTCGCCGGAGGCAGCCGCGCTGCGCATGGCGGCCGAGGTCGAGCACCCGTCGATGGGCGTGATCCGCCAGGCGGGGATCCCGCTCGCCTTCGCGGCGACGCCGGGTGCGATCAGGACTGCGCCGCCGCTCCTCGGCGAGCACACGGACGAGATCCTCGACGGGCTCGGGTACAGCGGTGACGAGATCGCCCACCTGCGGGAGACCGGCGCGGTCTGACCTCGACATCCGTCCATACGCGTTTCCGGTCGTTCGTACCTACGCCTGGCCCTCCTGTGACCGTACGGTGAGGCGGTCCCGATCCGAACCGGTCGTTGCTCACGTGGCGGCCCAGGAGGTACCTGATGTCGTTCCATCCCGAGCAGACCGTCGCGTTCCTGCCGCTCCTCATCGTCGATGTGTCGATGGAGCATTCCCATCGGCGCACCGCGGTGAGCCTTGACGGCACGTCGTCCGAGGAAGAGACCCCGAGGCCCGGCACGCCCCGCAGGCTCGTCGGCTACTTCTTCACCAAGGCGCTCGCGCCGCTCCGGCTCGCTGGAGCGCGCTGACCCAGCGTCCTCGCGACAGAGTCACGACCCAGCCGTGCAACCCTGCACGCGTCTGGGTCGTCGGCGCCTGACCCGCTGCTAGACTCGGCCGGCCCGACCCGTCCCCCACTGGAGGCCCGCCCGATATGACCGACGACCGCGAGCGCTGGGCGCTGATCCTCGGCGCGTCCTCCGGCATGGGGGAGGCGACGGCCCTGACGCTGGCGAAGGCGGGTTACAAGATCTGCGGCATCCACCTCGACTTCCGCGCGGGTCTGGCCCACGTCGAGGAGATCAAGACCGGGATCGAGGCCGCAGGTTCCGAGGCCCTCTACATCAACATGAACGCGGCCGATGACGAGAAACGGGCCTCCGCGCTGGCGGCGCTCCGAGACCGGTTCGAGCGATCGAGGAGCGAAGGTCGCGAGCCCTATGTCAGGGTCGTGATGCACTCGCTCGCCTTCGGCTCGCTCGTGCCGTTCCTCTCCGAGGACCCCAAGGCCGGCGTCGACCGCAAGAAGATGGAGATGACCCAGGACGTCATGGCGAACAGCCTCGTCTACTGGGTCCAGGATCTGTGGCGGGGCGGGTTCCTCGGGCAGGGCTCGAAGATCTATGCGATGACCTCCGAGGGCTCGACCCGTGTCGTCCCGTCGTACGGCGTCGTCTCTTCGGCGAAGGCGGCGCTCGAATCGCACATCCGCCAGCTCGCCATGGAGCTAGCCCGCCAGGGAACGGGCGCGACGGCGAACTGCATCCGCGCCGGCGTGACGGTGACGCCGGCGCTGCTCAAGATCCCCGAGTCCCAGACGATGATCGACATCACGATGAAGCGGAACCCGACCGGCCGGATGACCACGCCCCAGGACGTCGCGAACGCGATCCTCGCGCTGTCCGGCGAGGGCACCGACTTCATCAACGGCGACATCATCAGCGTCGACGGCGGGGAGTTCGTCACCGGCTCATGACGGGCCGGGTGATCGTCGTCGGCTCGATCAACATCGACCTCGTCGTCACCGGACAGAAGCTGCCCGCGCCCGGCGAGACCGTCATCGGCGGACGCTTCGCCCAGCATCACGGGGGCAAGGGCGGGAACCAGGCCGTCGCCGCGGCCCGACTCGGTGCCCCCGTCGCGTTCATCGGAGCGGTCGGGGACGACGACTTCGGGCGGTCCGCCCGGGACACGCTCGCCGCGGAGGGGATCGACGTCTCGCAGATCCGGACGCTCGCCGATCAGGCGACCGGCGTGGCGTTGATCCTCGTCGACGCGGATGGCGAGAACAGCATCTCGGTCGCGAGTGGGGCGAACGGGGCGGTGACGGCCGAGCAGGTCGCAGGATCGATCGCGGTGCTCGCACCGGGACCCGGCGACGTCGTGCTCGTCGGTCATGAGATCCCGACCGCGGTGGTCGCCGCGGCCCTTGGTGCGGCCGGGAAGCGCGGCGCGACGACGATCCTGAACCCTGCGCCAGCATCCGGGTTGGACGCGGCCACCGTGGCGCTCGCCGGGATCATCACGCCCAACGAGGGTGAGCTCACGACGCTCCACGAGGCCGGGGTCAGCGCCGAGCGGATCATCGTCAGCCTCGGTTCGGAGGGCGCGGAGCTGCGCACGGCGGATGGCTCGGTCCGGATCCCGGCCTTGCCGGTCACAGCCATCGACACCGTGGGTGCCGGCGACACGCTCAACGGCGCATTGGCCGCCTCGCTCGCGGCTGGCTATCCGCTCGAGGAGGCCGCGCGTCGCGCGGTGGCGGCCGCGTCGCTCGCCGTGACGAAGGCGGGCGCCCGCGAGGGCATGCCGAGGCGTGGTGAGCTGGAAGCGGCGGTCGGCCCCACGCGCTGATCGAGCTCGGCCTCGTCCCTCACCCAGATCGTCGAGGACCGCGCTGCCGCGGTCATCTCCAGGATCCCATCGTCCCTCACCCACCAGGCCGCGCCCCCGCGACGGCGCGCCTCGTCCGCGATCGTCATGCCGCCGGCGAGGAATAGCGTCTTCGACCAGACCTCCGCCCATGCCGGGTCTCTCTCCGCGACGGTGACGGCCAGCAGGCCATTCCAGGCCGGCTGCCCGGTCGTCGGGTCGATCAGGTGATGGACCGACCGGCCCTCATGCTCCCATCGGCGGTTGCCGATCGACGAGGTCGCGATCGCCAGGTCGTCGAGCTCGACGACGGCGAGCGGTGATCCGGTCGGCGCGGCCGGATCCTCGATCCCGATCCGCCACAGGCCGCGGTCGGGCGCGTCGCCGCGGACCACGACGTCGCCACCCGCGTCGATCAGGAAGCCCGCGACGCCGAGGCGTTGCGATCGCGCAGCCGCCCAGCGCAGTGCCAGACCCTTGCCGAGCCCGCCGAGGTCGATCGGTCGATCGAGACTCAGATAACCACGACCGATCCGACGAGTGATCGGTTCATCGAGCCAGCGCCTGTCGTCATCGACCGCGCCTGGCTGCGTTTCGAGGCCGACGTCGGCTCCGTGCTCGCCCAGCGCCTCGAGGTCGCCCAAGATCCTCGGATCGAAGCGACCGCCCGTCACGCGCCTGGCGCGGTCGGCCGTGACGACCGCTCGCTCGAGGCGACGCCCGACCCGGATCGCTACGCCGGTCCCAGCGAACCGATCGAGTCCGACGAGCTCGGCACCGTCCCGGAACCGCGACAGCGCCTGGTCCGCAGCAGCGAACTCGTCGACGACCTCCGCCCACGCTGCTTCAGCTTGCGGTCCGAGCGCGATCATCCGAAGTCGCGATCCCATCGATCGACCCTCGAACGAGGTGACGAGTCGATCGACCTCGTCAGGCACCCGACGCGCCCGTGACCGCATGTGTCGCGGGTGCCGTGAGGCGGCCTGGGGCGGATCGCACCGACGGCAGCGCGACACGAGCCGGAAGCTGCGCGGCGGACGCGCCGACCCGCCGGGTCGTGGCCGCGAGCAGGTCGAGCGTCAGCTCGAGGTCGTCGATGGCCGGCCCGAGGCTGGCGTACTCGCCGGCCACGCTCGAATACCGGTCCGCAGCGGCGCCGACTCGTCGTTCGAGGACGTCGTGGTCGGACGCGACCGATGCGACAGTTCGGGCGATCGGATCACGCGCTGAGATCAGCGCTGCGTCGCTCGCGGACTGCAGGGAGGTGACGCCCGCCAGGACCGCCGCGTAGGTGACCGTCGAGACCCCGACGAGCACGCCGACGTGAAGTCCGCGTCGCGTATCAGTCCCCATGCTCGGCTTCCGCGTCACGCTCGCCGCCCGAGCTGTGGGTCGCCGCCGCGCCCGTGTTCCGCGCGAGCGCTGTCGACCCGCGCGCCACCCGGGCGCGGGCGAGCTGGGCCTCGAGCGTCGCAAGGCGAGACTTCGCGGTCGCCAGGCGGTCCTTCAGCTTCGCGGCGTTGGCGGCGTCGGCGGCGACACGGTCGCGTGCCTGTCCCAGCGCAGCGGCGAGGTCCTGAGATCGAGCGTCGAGCTCCTCGAGCTGGCGCGTCACCGCGTCGGCACGTGCCCGCTCGGCCGCGAGGTCCGCGGCGAGCTGTGTCGCCGACGCGGGCGCGATCGTAAGTGGTGCTGCGTCCGCGGCCCACGCGGCTGCGAGGCGGATCGCGCCGACAACGAGTACCAACACGATCGCGATCCCGAGCACGACCGTGATCCGACGGCCGACCAGTGCTGCAGTCATGTCCGAGCGACCTCCATGGCTGAGCGCGACTGGGCGGCGCGTGCCGCGCGGACGACCCAGTAGCGGTACGCCGCCGCGAGCGCGACGAAGACGCCCGTCGCGATGTAGGCGAGACGAAGCGTCGGCGTGTCCGTGCCGGCGAGGACGCCATGCGCCCACGCCATCGCGAATACGACGATCGACAGACGGTGGAGCCGAAGCCAGACGCCGGGTGGAAGCAGCTTCGTGTAGCGAGCCGACACGGCCGTCACGAGGAGTGCGTACAGGCCCAGGGTCCCGAGCGCGACGGGCACGCTCCTGTACTCGGACAGGCCCGGGATGACGGCACCGATCAGCCCGACGTGAGACTTCGGGTCCGCAACCAGCGAAAGGACGTGGACGATGAGAAAGGCGGTCACGAAGACCCACAGATGATCGTGCCAGGGAAAGACGCGCTTCGATAGCTTCCAGGTCGACTTGTTCGTCGGATGACTGAGCAACAGGCCGATCAATACCTGGACGGTCAGCAGCCCAAAGGCGACGAGCCCGGTCGCCCGCGCTGCAAGCCAGAAGCGGAGCTCAGCCTGGCGATCGCTCGTCGCGGGCAGGACCTGGTCGGTCGCCACGACCAATGCGAGACCGAGGACGGCGAACAGCGCGGCGGTCGCCCGACCACTCAACCTGAATGGGCCACTGGTGCCGGTCGGCAGGGGCGGCCGCTGGGGGTCTGGCGAGCGCATGATCGTCTCCGGGCAGGAAGGCTCTACTCTGCTGAGACGACGAGGTTCGAAAAGGTTTCAGTCCGCCCAAACGGGTTTGATCGCCGTGCCCGTTGCCGGCCTAGATCTCGACCCCGATCGCGCCGACCGCCAACGAGAACAGATAGATCGCGACCGCGCCACCGAGCGTCGCCGTGACCACGGCCACGGACCCGCCCCGGCGATGCGCCTCGGGCAAGAGCTCGGCAGCACCCACATACAGGAAGAACCCGGCGAAGAAGCCAAGGACGGCGCCGAGCACCTCGTCCGGCACCGTGATGACCAGCCCCACCAGGACGCCGACCACCGGCGCGACCGCGATCAGGAACACCCAGCGCCAGGCCGTATCGGTCGGTGCCCGGCTCGCGAGCAGGAAGCTCACCACGCCGATCCCATCACTGAAGCGGTGCACGATCACGACGGCCGCGATCACGATCCCGAGCCCGCCGCCGACGGCCAGCGCCGCCGCGAGCGCCACACCGTCCAGAAAGCTGTGGATGCCCATCCCGGTCGCCCCGACGACGCCCGTGTGCTGGTGGGTCGCGGCGTCGTGGTCGAGCTCGGCGGCCGTCTCATGCCCGACGTGCAGCGTCGTGAGCTTGTCGACCGCGTAGAAGGTCAGGAAGCCCGCCGCGATGACGAGCATCGCGACGTCGATGGAGCCCAGGTGGGCGATCGATTCCGGGATCAGGTCGAAGAACGCCGCGCCGATCCGGATGCCGGCTCCCGCCGCGATGATCACGCCGACGTAGCGGACCGCGCGGAGCGCGAGCCAGCCACCGACGATGGCCGACGCGAACGCCCCGAAGGACACCGCGAGCGCGGCGACCGCGGCGCCGGGCATCAGTCGATCGTCTTCCGGCAGGCGGGACAGCGACCGAACAGCTCGAGCCGGTGGTCGTCGATCCGATA
>Ga0207648_10001310_pt1 | contig 27700 bp, 23 predicted proteins | sample KBSMisM32_FD_184310 | JGI IMG/M metagenome (GOLD analysis project Ga0207648, IMG submission 184310) | Miscanthus rhizosphere microbial communities from Kellogg Biological Station, Michigan, USA - KBS Miscanthus M3-2 (SPAdes) (version 2) | ecosystem: Host-associated > Plants > Roots >... | reverse complement strand
CCGCCGGCGGCGGACTGGCTGATGTGGCGCCGCACCTATGACGGCTACGGCTACAGCCCGCTCGATCAGATCAACAAGGACAACGTCAAGAACCTCAAGCCGGCGTGGTCGTGGTCGATGAACCCGGGTGCCACCGAGACGACGCCGATCGTCCACGATGGCGTGCTGTTCCTCAATCACAACGGCGACAAGATCCAGGCGCTCGACGGCGCCACCGGCGACCTGATCTGGGAATACAAGCGCGACCTTCCGGCCAAGCTGCTCTCGGAGAATTCCAATCAGCTGACCAAGCGCAACATGGCGATCTATGGAGACAATCTGTACATCGCGACCTCGGACGCCCACATCGTCGCGCTCGATGCCAAGACCGGGAAGGTGGTGTGGGATCATACCGTCGCCGATTGGACCAAGGGCTGGCGCTACTCAGGCGGCCCATTCATCGTCAATGACACGCTTGTCCAGGGCATGACCGGTTGCGGCAACGCCACGCCGGGCGGCTGCTTCATCACCGGGCACGACGTGAAGACCGGCGCGGAGAAATGGCGCGTTCATACCATCGCGCATCCGGGCGATCCGAACTTCGATACCTGGAACGACATCCCGCTGGAAAGCCGCTATGGCGGCTCGGCCTGGATTTCCGGCAGCTACGATCCCGAGCAGGATCTCGTCTTCTACGGCACCGGTCAGCCCTATCCGTGGATCGCGGAAATGAACGGGCTGCTGCCGAAGAAGCCGGGCGCCAAGAACAACGCGCTCTACACCGACTCCACGCTCGCCATCGAGCCCAAGACCGGCAAGGTGAGATGGTATCGCCAGCATCTCGAGACCGACACCTGGGATCTCGATTACGCCTACGAGCGCATGCTGATCGACCTGCCGGTCAACGGCGTGACCCGCAAGGCGCTGGTCACCACCGGCAAGCTCGGAATCATCGAGGCGATCGACCGCACCAACGGCGAATGGCTGTGGCACAAGGAGACGATCCCGCAAAACGTCGTGACCTCGATCGACCCCAAGACCGGCGAGAAGACGATCAATCAAGCGTCGGTGCCGCATATCGGTCAGACCACGGTGAACTGCCCTGCCGATCCCGGCGGCCGTGGCTGGCCGGCGACGGCGTACAATCCGAATACCGGGACCTTGTACCTGCCGCTGAACGAGTATTGCTCGAACACCACGCCGAGCCCGCTCGATCCCGGCCAGGCCTATACCGGCGGCGGCCGCGCCATTTTTGCGCGAACGCCGGTCCCCAACAGCGACGGCAATATCGGCCGCGTCGACGCCATCAAGCTGGCGGATCGCTCGACGGTTTGGACCGCCCGAACCCGCACGCCGCAGACTGGCGCAGTTCTTCCGACCGCCGGCGGCGTCGTGTTCGGCGGCGGGTGGGACCGCTTGTTCCGCGCCTACGACGACGCCACCGGCAAGGTGCTGTGGGAGACCAAATTGAACAATGCGCTCAATTCGTTCCCGGTCACCTACAGCGTCAACGGCAAGCAATATGTGGCCGTGGTCGCCGGCAACGGCTCGAGCCACGCGCGTTCCCTTGCCACGCTGACGCCGGAAATCAGGAACCCGGACGGCGGTTCGGTGCTGTGGGTGTTTGCGCTGCCGAACTAGTGGCTCATCAATGAGAAGGGGGCCGGTCGGTCTGGCGGTGGATCCGCGACCGATCGAGCCCCTGTTTCTTGATGCAAGGCATGGCGATGACAGGCGCGTCGCAGGAGCACGGAATTCGAGCGAGGCGTGGCGTACGCGATGTCGGGCGCCGATTGCGTCGCGGCGCCTCGATGATGACGGCCGCTCTGACCGTCTGCCTGCTCCCACTCTCCGCGGCGAGGGCGCAAACGCCTTTCGTCCCCGATGACTGGAAGTATGGCAAACGCCAGGAAAGCTCCACGCTGCACTATTGCGTGGACGCGCGTGATCCCGATCTGCCGGTGGCACGAAAGATCGGCGCGGCGATTGCGACCGCGCTGCTGCTGCAGCCCAGGGAACACGTGATCGGCGAGAATGTCGCCGGGGAGAGCCTCGACAACCTCTATCAAGTCTTTCTCGGCACCTGCGACCTGTATCTGGGCTTCAAATTGATCCCGGACGCCTACCCGGAATGGATGAAGCTGACGCGGCCGTACTACCGCGCCTCATACGTGTTCGCCGCGACCGATGCCGGCTGGCGCGCGCTCGCCGACATGCCGAAATCGCGCGCCATCGGCGCGACCATGGGAACCGGCGCGGATCTTCGGCTGATCCAGTACCTGCAGGCGCTGACCCCGGCCGAGCGATGGAGCCGTTTCCCGATGTCGTCCGACGAGGCCGCGCTCAAGGCGCTGATGAGCGGCACGGTCGGCATCGCCCTGGTCTGGGGCCCCGCGCTATGGGCGTTGCAACGGAGCGATGCCGGCTACGCGAAGCTCCGGCTGTTGTCGCCCAGTCCGCTTCCGGCCATCTCGGCGGATGTCGGGGCCGCGGTGCTGGCGAACGAATCCTTCCTTCGCAGCAATGTCGACCAGGCGATTGCCGCGCTCACCAGGGACGGCACCATCCAGGCCATTCTGGACGGCAACAAATTTCCCGCGACTGCCGTGAAATGACGTTAGACTCCCGATCCCGGCGAATGCGCATCGATCGCTGAGTTTGCGAGGAGGCCGCCGCGTTACGACCATGTCTGAGCCCGCGGTCGCGATCGAGGGAGTGAGCAAGCGGTTCGGCCGGACGCTGGCGTTGGACAACGTCGGCTTCGAGGTGCGTCGCAACGAATTGTTCGCGCTGCTCGGCCCCAATGGTGCGGGCAAGACCACCTTGGGACATATCCTCTGCACCATCCTCAGGCCCGACAGCGGCAGCGCCCGCATCAACGGCATCGACGTGGTCAGGAATCCGCTCGCGGCCCGTCGCAGCCTTGGCGTCGTGTTCCAGGAGCCGAGCCTCGACGATCGCCTGACCTTATACGAGAACCTCAATTTCCACGGGCTCATCTATGGCGTCCCGGCAGCGCAGCGGCGCAGCCGGATCGAGGCGATGCTCGAGCTCGTCGAACTCTCGGAATGGCGCGCCCACATGGTGCGGACGCTCTCCTCGGGCATGAAGCGCCGGCTCGAGATCGCCCGCGCCTTCGTGCACGACGCACAGATTCTGTTTCTCGATGAACCGACCGTCGGCATGGATGCGCAATCGCGTGACCGGTTGTGGGGCTACGTTCGCCGGCTGCGTCAGGAGCGTGAGCTCACCGTCATCGTCACCACCCATTACATCGAGGAGGTGGACGGCGCCGACCGCATCTGCGTCATCGACCGGGGGCACATTCTGGCCAACGATGCGCCGGCCGCATTGAAGCTGCGCCATGGCCAGGAGCTGCTGCGGGTCGTTCCGGCGGAGGATGCAACGGCGGCGGAAATCCTGTCCGCCTATCCGGACCAGTCGATCCGCAACGATGCCGAAATCATCCTCAAGTCGAGCGGCGACGCCTTCACCGAATCGTTCCTCGCCCGCCATGGCGGCCGGCTGCGGAAATTCGTCGTCGAGAAACCGAGCCTCGAAAGCGTGTTCCTGTCGCTCACCGGCCGCGAGCTTCGCGACCAGGTCGCGGGACCGCGCGAGCGGACACATGCATTCGGCAAGCGCGGGGGCGAGCACACGCGATGATCAGGACCGCAACCACCGCGCCCACGGGCGTGCGCGCCATCGCGCCGCAACTGGGCGGACTCTACGCCATCTGGCTGCGCGAGGTGAAACGCGCCGTGCGCGATCGCGGCCAGCTCATCGGCGGCGTCAGCCGGCCCCTGCTGTGGGTGCTCATCATGGGGATCGGCCTCAACCCCTATTTCCGCGGGGAGATTTACGGCGAGGTCCGCTTCGTCGTTCCCTACACCTATCTGCAGTTCATCTTTCCCGCCGTCATCGTGCTCAACATCATGTACACCTCCGTGCAGTCGGCGGTGTCGACGATCTGGGACCGCGAGTTCGGATTCCTGCGCGAGATCCTGGTCTCGCCCCTGTCCCGTACCACCATCCTGCTGGGGAAGGTTCTCGGCGGAGCGACCGTCGCCCTGTTCCACGGCTGCCTCGTGCTCGTGCTCGCGCGTTTCGTCGATGTCACGTTGAGCCCCGCCGACCTCCTGTATGCGCTGGTGCTGATGTTTCTGCTCGCGTTCGGGCTGACCTCGCTCGGCGTGGTGATCGCCAACCGGGTGCAAGGCTTCGAGGGTTTCGGAGTGTTCTCCAACGCGGTGATCCTGCCGCTCTACTTCACGTCGAGCTCGATCTTCCCGCTCGATCCATCGCTCACCGGCGCGCAGAGCAAGGTGGTCTATCCGGAATGGCTGGTGACGCTCGTCGAGATCAATCCGTTGACCTACGCGGTCGATGCGCTGCGCGGTGCGCTCATTCATTTCCACCAGTTCGATCCGAGAATCGGACCGATCGTGCTTGTCGTCATGGCCGTGGTCTTCTTCCTGATCGCGTTGCGCGATTTCAGTAGACTTTAAGTGCAATGAACGTCATCGCGAGCAGGGTCCGACAATTCGCGCCCTATGTCCTCATCTTCGGGCTGCTTGGCGCCGTCTACCTGCTGCCGCCGGACACGTCGCTCGGCGAGGTGCGCAAGGCCGGCGTGCTGCGCGCCTGCCTGCCGCCGAGCTATCCGCCGCTCGTCACCGGCGATCGCGATGCGCCGGGGATCGATGTCGAGATGCTGCAGGCGCTGGCAAAAAATCTCGGCGTGGGCCTGATCATCTCGTCCAACCCCGCCATCGGCCAGGATTTCAATCCCCGCAACTGGCACGTGACGCGCGCGCAGTGCGAAGTCCTGGGCGGCGGCGTGGTAGCCTCTCCGCTCACCAAATCCTTCCTCGAAACGACCGCGCCCTACGCCCAGACCGGCTGGGCGCTCGTGGGTCCGACGCTGCCCGCCGATCTCCAGGGTCGGCGCGTCGGCGTCCTGACCGGTGTCTCGGGGCTCGATCGACTGGCGCTCTCGAGCTATCTCCGCGCCAGGAACGCGGAGCTGACCATCACGCCTGATGTCGTGGAATTCGTGGCAGGCCTGCGCGATGGCCGGTTCGACATCGGCATCACGGAGTGGCTGCTCGCCGGACAGCTTGCCGCCGGCAACGGTTGGTCGGTCGCCTGGATGCCGGCGGAGCTCCCGCGCTACGCCGTCGCGCTCGGCCTGTGGAAGGGCGATCTCACGCTCAAGCGAGCTATCGCCGACGGGCTGGAGAAGCTTCGACGCGACGGCGAGGTCGCGAGGATCATCGCCCGCTATCTCGGCGCGCGCGCCAAGGGCGACGCGGTGCGCTCGATACCGTCCGCGAATCTATTCGCCCAGGATCGGACCTGCGAGCACGCGATAGGCCGGCGCAAGCAGGCCGGTGACCCATCCGGTGGCGGCCAGGACTGCGAGCAGCACGGCGACGAACGGTTGTAGTTTCGCGATCCAGTGCCCCCATTGCGGCATCGCGATCATGAGCAGGTGGCTGCCGGTCAGAGACGGCACCGGCAACAGGTTGAGGAGTGCGAACCACACGCTGAGCTTTCCCGTCATGTCGACCAACGCGAAGGCGAGGGCCGACGCCGTGTCGGGCAGGAGTGGCAACACCATCGGCCGCAACAGCCGCAGCGCGAGGGCGCTCAGGAGCGTTGCCGCCGCTCCTGCAATGACTGCGAGAGCCAATCCCGCGCGGCCGGGGCGCAGCTTTGCCGCATCGATGGCGATCGGTCGGATCCAGCCGACCGAGAACAGCAGCGCCGAAACGCCGCCCAGGATATCGAGATGGGCGAACGGGTTGAGCGTGAGACGCCCATCCTGGCGTGGTCCCGGATCGCCCAGCGCGACCGCGGTCGCCGCCACAGCGAGGCCATGCACAGCGACGATGAACAGGAGAGCGCAAAGGCGCAGCACCAGCTGCTGCAGCGAAAAATCAATCAAGACGGCACCGGCCCATCCCCGCCGGGCCAACTATGCATGGCATGCCGCTATTTCTTCAAGCTCATCTTCTGCTGGATATCGAGGTCGGAGGGGAGCTCGCCGGCGCCGGGGGCGTAGCCGTTCTGGCTCAACAGAAATGCGGTCAGGTCCACATACGATTGCTCGCTCAGTTGTCCCGGCCGGTCGGGCGGCATCGTCGACTTCGTCTTGCCGTACAGCGCGCCCACGCTGCCGCTGGCCCAGCGCTGCCGGAAATAAGAGCCCTTGAGCGGCGCGCCGCCGAACTCGCCGTTGTCGAGGGTCGTGCCGTGGCAATCCTGGCAATTGCGCTCATAGATCGCCTGGCCGCGCTCCGCCTGCTCGGCAGTGAATGTCAACGCTGTCGTCGCCTGGTCCGCCACGCCGCCCGGCGTCGTTGTGACGATCCGCCCGCGCAGCGCATGCACGTCGACGGCGCTCATCTGCTGTCCCCGCGCCGCGGCGACATCCGACGGTAGAATGAGCGTGAAGTCGCGCGGCAGCAGCTTGTCGTTGCCCCACGCCGAGAGGACATAATCGAGCGCCGCGGCGATCTCGCTGTCGGTGAGCTGAGGCCACGGCGGCATGGCGCTGGAATAGCTGCTGCCTTTGGCGCTGATCGTTCCTTCGAGCCCGAACAGAACCAGGCGCACCAGATAGTCGCGGCCGCTTTGCTGCGCGAACAATTCGGCGACGTGGCCGGCGAGCGGGGGAAACGCTCCGGCAATTCCCTGCCCGTTCTCCTGATGGCACACGCTGCAATTGGCGCCGAAGACGCGCGCACCGAGCTCCTGCCATTGGAATCCAGCCGGCGGTGGCGTCTGCGATCCTGCACGCTGGCTCGGCGCAGCCGAAAAGAAAGCGATCGCGGCGAGAGCGAAAGCGACAGACGCTGCGAGCCGCCGGGCGAACTGCCTTGGGGCCATCGGTGAATCCTTGCTGTCCGGACGCTTCTTTTCTGCAGGTCGGACATAACAGTCAAGCGAACAGCACCTCGACAGCGAAAGAGGTCGTGGCGCGGCCGGCGGGCGGTGCCGAGGCGGGCAAATCCGCGACTATTTTGTACGGCTCCATCCATTGAACCCGCCGGCATTTCGGCTATGGTGCACCGATATGCTCAGTGGGACATAGCGCTATCGGAGATCGGCGAATGATGGCATCACGGCGTTCATGGCTGGCTCTGCTGGCGGCCACGGTTTTGACCCTGGGGGCGGGAACCGCGCCCGCTGCCGCCCAGAACCGGGACATTCTCGTGTTCGCGGCCGCCAGCCTGAAGAACGCGCTCGACGAGGCCGCCGCGCAATGGCAGCGCGAGAGCGGCAAGAAGGTGGTGATTTCCTACGCGGCCAGCAACACGCTGATCAAGCAGATCGAGCAGGGCGCGCCCGCCGACATGTTCATCTCCGCCGATCTCGATTGGATGGATTACGGCCAGCAGAAAGGCCTGATCAAGCCGGATACGCGTTCGAACCTGCTCGGCAACCGGCTCGTTCTGATCGCGCCCAAGGATTCCAATATCAGCGCGAATATTCAGCCCGGCTTCGACCTCGCGGCGCTGCTCAAGGGCGGTCGTCTTGCCATGGGCAACGTCGACGCGGTGCCCGCCGGCAAATACGGCAAGGCCTCGCTGGAGAAGCTCGGCGCCTGGGATGGCGTCAAGGACAAGATCGCACAGGCCGAAAGCGTTCGCGCCGCGCTGCTTCTGGTGGCGCGTGGCGAGGCCCCGCTCGGGATCGTCTACCAGACCGATGCGGCGGCCGACCCGACCGTGAAGATCGTCGGCACCTTCCCCGAGAACACGCATCCGCCGATCATCTATCCGATCGCGCTGACGAAAGACTCGACCAACCCCGACGCGCTGGCGTTCCTGAACTTCACCCGATCTCCGGCTGCACGTCCGATCTTCGAGCGTCAGGGCTTTACGGTGCTCGGGCCGGGCGGCCAGCGCTCTTGATGATTTGAGCGGCCGGCATGATCAGGGGTGAGCGGATTGCATGAACGATCTGCTCAACCTCTCGCCGGAAGAATGGACCGCGGTCCGTCTCAGCATTCGGGTCGCAACCGTCGCGATGCTGGCCAGCCTGCCGGTCGGCATCGCGGTCGCCTACCTGCTCGCGCGCGCTCGCTTCCCCGGAAAGTCTGTTGTCAACGGCATCGTGCTGCTGCCGCTCATCCTGCCGCCGGTCGTCACCGGCTATCTGCTCCTCCTCAGCTTCGGCCGGCGCGGCCCGATCGGCGCGTTCCTGTACGAGCACTTCGGGATCGTGTTTTCGTTTCGCTGGACCGGCGCGGCGCTCGCCTGCGCGGTGATGGCCTTCCCGCTGCTGGTCCGGTCGATCCGCCTGTCGATCGAAGCCGTCGATCGCCGCCTGGAAGACGCCGCCGGCACGCTTGGCGCCAACCCGCTCTGGGTGTTCACGTTCGTCACCTTGCCGCTGATCCTGCCGGGGATCATCGCCGGCATGATCCTGTGCTTCGCCAAGGCGATGGGTGAATTCGGCGCGACCATCACTTTCGTCTCGAATATTCCCGGCGAGACCCAGACGTTACCGTCGGCGATCTACACCCTGACCCAGATTCCTGGCGGCGAGACCGGGGCGCTGCGTCTCACCCTGGTGTCGATCGTCATCTCGATGGGAGCGCTCCTCATCTCAGAATTGCTGGCGCGGCGGGTCGACGAGAGAATATCCGCGCAATGAGCCTCGCGGTCGACGTCACGCACCGGTTCGGGTCGTTCCTGCTGGAGGCGCGCTTCGTCTCCGATGGCCGGCTGACGGCGTTTTTCGGCCGCTCCGGATCGGGCAAGACCTCGCTGATCAATATCATCGCCGGCGTGGTCCGCCCCGACCGCGGCCGCATCGTCCTGGACGACACGACGCTGGTGGACACCGACCGAGGAGTGTTCGTTGCGAAATACCGCAGGCGCGTCGGTTATGTATTCCAGGAGGGGCGTCTCTTCCCCCATCTCACGGTGCGGCAGAATCTGCTGTTCGGACGATGGTTCACGCCGCCGCGCGAGCGCCACGTCACTCTCGACCAGGTGCTCGACCTGCTCGACATCGGACAACTTCTGGATCGCCGCCCCGGCAGCCTGTCGGGCGGCGAAAAGCAGCGTGTTGCCATCGGTCGCGCCTTGCTCACGTCGCCGCGCCTGCTGTTGATGGACGAGCCGCTGGCGTCCCTCGACGACAGCCGCAAGGACGAGATCCTGCCGTTCATCGAACGCCTGCGAGACGAGGCACGCGTGCCGATCGTCTATGTGTCGCATTCGCTTCCAGAAGTCGCGCGGCTGGCGACGACCGTCGTGGTGTTTCAAGACGGCCGCATCATGGCTACGGGATCGCCGACCGACGTGCTGGGACGAGCGGACGTGCTTGCGCCATATGTATTGTCCGAAGCCGGAGTCTTGATCGAGGCGACGGTCTGCGGGCACGACCGCGCTTTCGGCCTGACCGCGCTGCAATCGCGCGCAGGATTATTCCAGGCGCCGCACCTCGATCTTCCGATCGGAACGCCGGTTCGCATACGCGTTCGCGCCCGAGACGTGATGATCGCCACCACGCGTCCGGATGGCCTGAGCGCGCTCAACGTACTGTCCGGCGTCGTCCGCGCGCTGGACGCGACCGCGGACGGCCTGGTTGAAGTCGGTCTCGACTGCGGTGGCGTTCGGTTGGCGGCGCGCCTCACGCGAAAATCCATCGCCACGCTCCGACTCGAGCCCGGCCGTGAGGTCTATGCCGTGATCAAGAGTGTCGCGCTGGACCGGGACACGCTGGGACGAGCGCCGACACCCATCGAGCGCGCGAGCGCAGACGCGTCGACCACTCAATCCTGACTGACCGGCACGGCGCCGACGGCCCTTGCGCCGGGATGCGCGACACCCGATTTGAATGGGGTGCCGAATATTGGTATTGGAAGCGGCACATGGCCCGCCCATTGGCACGCATTCTCGAGCTCACGCTCAACGGCCGCCCGCGCGTGGACGCGGTGCCCGATAATCTGTTGCTGCTGGACTATTTGCGGGAAGTCGTCGGCCTCACTGGAACAAAAACAGGCTGTGACGGCGGCGAGTGCGGCGCCTGCACCGTGCTCGTCGATGACCAGCCGCGCTTGTCATGCCTCACGCTTGCGGCCGGCGTGCGTGGTCAGCGCGTGGATACCGTCGAATCGCTCGGCGCGGACGGTCACCTTTCCGCAGTGCAACGCGGGTTTCACGAAAAGCTCGGCGCCCAATGCGGCTACTGCACGCCCGGCTTCATCATGGCATCGGCCGGCCTGCTGCGCCGCAACCCGCGCCCGAGCGAGGACGACATCCGGTCGGCGCTGGGCAGCAACATCTGCCGTTGCACCGGCTACGTCAAAATCATCGAAGCGGTGAAGTACGCCGCCGAGCTCAACGCTGCCGGGGTGGCGCCGTGAACGAGATCGTGCCGACGCACACTATCGGCGGCTATGTGCCGATGGTCGACGGACCTGAGAAGGTCTCGGGGCGAGCGAAATACACCGCCGATCTCATCAATCCCGGCATGCTGGCGGGGCGCATCTTCCGCAGCCCCTATTCGCACGCTGAGATCATCGACGTCGATGTGTCCGCTGCCTTGCAACTCCCGGGCGTGAAGGCGATCGTCACCGGCGCCGACTGCGACAAGACGTTCGGTGTGCTGCCGATCGCGCGCAGCGAGCATCCCATGGCGCGCGACAAGGTGCGCTACCGCGGCGAGCCGGTCGCGGCGGTCGCCGCCGTCGACGATGCCACCGCCAAGCGCGCGATCGCGCTGATCAAGCTCACCGTGCGCGAATTGCCGGCCTACTACACCTCGCAGGAGGCGATGGCCGAGGGCGCAACCACCATCCATGCGCGCAAGGCCGGCAATATCGAACGCGACGTGCTGTTCGAGCTCGGCAACGTGGAGCAGGGCTTCCAAGGTGCCGATCTCGTGCGCGAAGGCCGCTACGATTGCGCCGAGGTCTGTCAGAACCAGATGGAGATGCACGCCGCGGTCGCCGAATACGACGCCGTGCGCGAGCGCATGACCGTCCATGCAAGTACGCAGGTCCCCTATTACGTCCACCTGATGCTCGCGCAGATCCTCGACATGGACATGTCGAAGATCCGCGTGATCAAGCCGCATGTCGGCGGCGGCTTCGGCTGCCGCACGGAAGCGCTCAACGTCGAGCTCATCACCGCGTTGCTCGCGCGTCGCGCCGGCGGCAGCGTGCGCATGATGATCAACCGCGAGGAGACGTTCATCACCCATCGCGGCCGGCCGCAGACCGACATCCGCCTCAAGCTCGGCATGCGCAAGGACGGCAAGATCACCGCGGTGGAATGCGAATGCTACCAGCGCGGCGGCGCCCATTCCGGCTACGGCGTTGTCACCATCCTCTATGCCGGCTCGATGCTGTACGCGATCTACGACCTGCACAACGTCAAATATATCGGCAAGCGCGTGCTCACCAACACGCCGCCGTGCGGGGCTTTCCGCGGCCACGGGACCGTCGACGTCCGCTTCGCGTTCGAGAGCCTGCTCGACGAGATGGCCGGCGAGCTCGGCCTCGATCCGATGGCGGTGCGGCGCGCGAACTACCTCACGGCGCCCACCTTCACCGACAACGACCTGATGGTGAACAGCTACGGCCTGCCGGAATGCGTGGACTGGGTCGAGCAGGTGAGCGGCTGGACCGCGCGCAAGGGCAAGCTGCCGAAGGGCAAGGGCCTGGGATTTGCCTGCTCGCATTACATCAGCGGCGCGTCGCGGCCGGTCAACTGGACCGGCGAGCCGCACGCGACCGTGAAGATCAAGCTCGATTTCGACGGCTCCATCGTGGTGCTGTCCGGCGCCGCCGAGATCGGCCAGGGATCGTCGACCATCCTGGTGCAGACCGTGGCCGAAGTGCTCGGGCTCGATCTGTCGCGCATACGCATCGTCACCGGCGACAGCGAGGTGGTGCCCAAGGACAATGGCTCCTATTCCTCGCGCGTGACCTTCATGGTCGGCAATGCCGCGATCGATGCGGCGCAGAACCTCAAGCGCGTGCTGGTGGCGGCGGCCGCGCGCAAGCTCGACGCCAAGCCGGAAGAGATCGAATGCCTGGGCGAGCTCTATCGCGCTGGCGCGCAGGACAAGGGTCTGAGTTTCAACGAGGTGGTGACCGAGGCGCTCAAGGATACCGGCACCATCACGGTGACCGGCAACTATTCGACCATCCCGGAATCGCACGGCGGCAAGAAATATCGCGGCGCCGCGATCGGCGGCACCATGGGCTACAGCTATTCCGCGCAGGTGGTGGAAGTGAGCGTCGACGAGGACACCGGCGTCGTCACCGTCGACAAGGTGTGGGTCGCGCACGACTGCGGCAAGGCCCTCAACCGCCTCACGGTCGAGGGCCAGGTGCAGGGCTCGGTGTGGATGGGCCTGGGCCAGGCCATGAGCGAGGAGACCGCTTATCACGAGGGCCTGCTCATCACCGGCAACATGCTCGACTACCGCGTGCCCACCATCCAGGATTCGCCGCCGATCGAGGTCGGCATCGTCGAGAGCAACGATCCCCACGGCCCGTTCGGCGCCAAGGAGGCGGGGGAGGGGTCGCTGGCGGCGTTCCTGCCGGCGCTGACCAACGCCATTGCCGACGCGACCGGCGTCCGGCTCAACGATCTGCCGGCGACGCCTGACCGCGTGTTCGCGGCGATGGAGAAGCGGCGGCGGGCCAGCCCGATCCGCGGCAACGGCCGGGCCGTCTGATGGATGCGCTGCCGCAGTTCGATCTGCTGCGTCCGCGCACGCTCGACGAGGTGGTCAAGGCGCGCGCCGATCATCCCGGCAGCCAACTGCTCGGCGGCGGCACCGATCTCGTGGTCAATATCCGGCGCGGCATCGTCGCCCCGCCGACGCTGATCGACGTCAACCACGTCGCGGAGCTGCGCGCCATCAAGGCCGATGCGCACGCGATCGAGATCGGCGCCGCGGTCACGCTGAGCGAGCTTGCCGCGCATGCGGAGGTCATCAGGCATTATCCGGTGGTGGCGCAGGCGGCCGCGTTCATCGCCGGGCCGACCCATCGCAACATGGGCACGGTGGGCGGCAATCTCTGCCTCGATACCCGCTGTCTGTTCTATAACCAGAGCGAATGGTGGCGCTCCGCCAACAACCACTGCCTCAAGACCACGGGCGACATCTGCCATGTCGCGCCGAAGAGCCGCGGCATCTGCTTCGCCACTTTTAGCGGCGATCTCGCGCCGGCCTTGCTGACGTTGAACGCCGAGGTCGATCTCGCGGGGCCGGCGGGGAAACGCACCGTCGCGCTCGATCGCCTCTATATCGGCTTCTCGCGCCAGGACCAGCCGATCACCGAGACGCTGGGCGACGGCAAATATTATCTCGCCCTGCGGCCGGGCGAATTGGTGACCGCCGTGCGCGCGAGCAACACATCAGGCCTGCGCTCGGCCTATGACAAGATCCGCATCCGCCGTTCGATCGAATATCCCGTAACCGGCGTGGCGGTGGCCTTGCGGCGCGAGGGCGACACGCTCGCCGAGCTGCGCGTCGCCTTCACCGGCACCAATCCGCGCCCGGTGCTCCTCGAGGGCACGGCCGCGCTCTGTGGCGGCGCACTCGACGCGCGCGTGTTCAAGGGACTCGACGACCTCGGCCGCGACCAGATCATGTCGATGAAGACCACGTTCACCCCCGGCCACTATCGCCGCCGCGTCGCCGGCGTATTGGCGCGGCGACTGGTGGAGAAGCTGTTCGAGGAATAGCGGGCGAGGTCCCGCGCGCGCTCATCCGCCGGGTGAGGTCGGCTTGTCGACGGCGCCGCCGCCTTCTGCCCAATCCTTGAAGGCGCCGAGGTTGTAGACGCGCTCGTAGCCCATGTCCTTGAGCACCTTGCCGCTCAAGGCCGAACGACCGCCCGAGGCGCAATAGACGATCACGGTCTTGTCCTTGGCGAAATTCTTGTCGTGATAGGGTGACTCCGGATCGGCGCGGAATTCCAGCATGCCGCGCGAGACGTGGACGGCGCCGGCGGCCTTGCCGCTTTTTTCCACTTCCGGCGCGTCGCGCACGTCGACCACCAGCGTGTTGCCCTTGGCGATCATCTCGCGGGCCTCGGCTGGCGTGATCCGCGGCACCGCGGCGTTGGCCGCTTCCATCATCTGCTTGACGCTTGTCGCCATGGCGTCCTCCTTCTGCTGGATTTCACGACCCCAGCCGCGGATGACCTCCGCAGCCTCAGGTTCGCGCCAAGATATCACACCTCACACGGCGCTACAGTAGGGAGGCGAAAACAGCGAACCTCGAAATGACAATACCGGCTCACAGTCGCGCTCACATGGTTGGATTGGCGTACCGGCCACCGAGCGCGTGCAGGCCGTAGGCGGCGCCGGCTATGTCGAAGTTGAAGGAGAAGTGCTGGTTGATGGCGAGCACATCGCGCAGGTGCCGCTGCAATGGGTCACTGAGGTAGAGGCCTTGCGCCCCGTAGCAGGACCACAGCGTCTCCACCGCCTCGCGCGACTGGTTCACGGCGAAAGCCGAGTGCGCCCGGAACCGCAGCTTGGTCTCGAGATCAGGCGCTTCATCGCGTTGCGCGGCGGCCTGCAATCCGATCGCGGATTGGCGCAGGAGGTCGCGCGCGGAATCGATCAGGCAGCGCGCACGGGCCACCTTGATCTGCACGGCCTGGAAGTCGGCGACGCGCGCGCCGGTATAGGTGCCCGCGCGCTTCGCCATGGTTTCGAGGAAAAGTTCATAGGCGCCCTCGGCGGCGCCGAGTGCGGCCGGCGCGAGCGGGTGGCTGGAGGCCGCGACGATCGGAATGCGGTAGAGGGCGCCGGGGTTGAGGGCGGCGCCGGGATGCTCGGACCCACCGCGGCAGCGCAGGAGCGGCAAGGCCCGGCGCTCCGGCACGAACAGCTCCGACACCGCGACGTCCTTGCTGCCGGTCGCCGCCATACCCATGGCGTACCAGGTATCGACGATCTCGTAGTCGGACTTGGGCACCAGGCACAGCCGCCAGTCGACCGGCGTCTTTTCGTCGTCGGCATAGATGGAGACGGCCAGCATGTTCCAGTCCGAATTGTCCACCGCCGAGGAGAACGGCCAGCGGCCGTTGATGACGAAGCCGCCGTCCGCCTTGCGGCCACGGCCGGCGGCGAGCGCGATGGACGAGGCGATCAGCGCGTCCGGGTTGGCGTCCCACACTTCGCGCTGGGTTTCGGGATCGTAGTATCCGAGGATCCAATGATGGCAGGCGACGTTGCCCGTGTTCCAGGCGGTGGAAGGGCAGCCGCGGGCGAGCTCCGCCGGAATGTCCACGACCGCCACGAAGTCGAGCTCCATTCCACCGAACGATTTGGGCTGATGAAACCGGAACAGCCCGCTCTCGTGCAGCAGCTGCTCGTTCTCGCGCAGCAGCGTCCGGGCGTCTTCGGACCGCGCGGCGCGCTCACGCAGGATGGGCACGATCTCCCGCGCGCGCCGCATCGCCTCGGCGTAGCCGACGGCGGAGAAATCGCGGCGCTCCGTCTGCCGCAGCGTGCCCACGGGTTCGCTTCGATTGCTCGGGCCGGCCATGACCACCTCGCCTCCACCTATTCTTGCACCACTCCGGACCGTACGCATGTTGCGCTCGCGCCTGTCCGGGCTGGCGGAATGGGCGCACGCCCCGACGATCACCGCAAGGTCACGCTACTCGAGGCAAAGGACGCACAGCCTTTCCCGCGCCGATGACCGAAGCTGGGCGGGGCTGACCTGTGGCAAGATCGCCCATGACCACGGACAGACACCGCAACCGGGGCCAAGGATCTCGGCTGAACTCGGCCAGCCTCGGCCAGCACAGAACCTCCCCCTTTAATCCACTAAAGGAGCACTGAAATGGCGACGTCCGTCTTGGAACGCAGCCCGGCGGTGACGCAGTCCACGCCCGTCACACATCACCGCACCACCGAGGTCGACGGTGTGAACATCTTCTATCGCGAAGCCGGGCCCGCGCAGGCACCGGTCGTGTTGCTGCTGCACGGCTTTCCGACGTCATCGCACATGTTCCGCAATCTGATCCCGGCGCTTGCGGATCGTTACCACGTCATCGCGCCGGATTATCCGGGTTACGGCCAGAGCGACATGCCGGATCGCGCCAGGTTTGCTTACACCTTCGATCGCTTCGGGGAACTCGTCGACGGCCTGCTCGATCAGCTCGGGGTGAGGCGTTACGCGATGTACGTCATGGACTACGGCGCGCCGGTGGGCTGGCGGCTGGCGCTGAAGCATCCCGAGCGCGTCACCGGCCTCATCGTGCAGAACGGCAACGCCTATGACGAAGGGCTCAAGGAATTCTGGGACCCGATCAAAGCTTATTGGTCCGACGGCTCGGACGCCCATCGTCGCGCGCTATACGCGCTGGTCGCTCCGCAGACGACCAAGTTTCAATATACCGACGGGGTCGCCGACGTCAGCCGTATCGATCCCGACAACTGGGTGCATGATCAGACGCTGCTCGATCGGCCCGGCAACGCCGAGATCCAGATGGACCTGTTCTACGACTACCGCACCAATCTGCCGCTCTATCCCGCGGTGCAGGCTTATTTTCGTAAGCACCGGCCGCCGACGCTGCTGGTGTGGGGCAAGAACGACAAGATCTTTCCGGCCGACGGCGCACATCCGTACAAGCGCGATCTGCCCGATGTGGAGTTTCACCTCCTCGACACCGGACACTTTGCTCTGGAAGACAAGGCCGACGAGATGGTGCCGCTGATCCGCGATTTCCTCGACCGCAAGATCGCGCGCAAGTGATGGGCGAGACCGGCTGGCAAAGGCGTCGCCAGAAATCGTCCGGTTGCTCTCATCAAAGGCGCGATGGGGACTGAGGTAGCGCGGACGCTCGTTTGCACCGACGGCCGGGCCGCTGCTCGTTCCGCGGCGCCATCTCGTCGCTGACGGAACCCGGATGCGCGTAGACGCATATCTTTGAGTCAGGTGCGTTCGCGCTGCTCGCCGCGAGCGACATCGCCTGTCAGAGCGAAAGAGGTGCGGATCATGCACAGATTGTCTTCTGCGATATTCGCGACGGCCTGCGTCGCGGGGGCGGCCGCGGCCGAGCCGGCGGCCGTCTACGGCCCGGAACTCGAGGGCTTCGACTATCCGTTCACGGTCCAGCGGTTCAACTTTCCCTCGCAGGGTCAGAGCCTGTCCATGGGGTTCATGGACATTGTTCCGGACACGCCAAACGGTCGCACGGTGGTGCTGTTGCACGGGAAGAATTTCTGCGCAGCGACCTGGGAAGCCACCATCAAAGCATTGACAGGCGCCGGTTATCGCGTCGTGGCGCTCGACCAGATCGGCTTCTGCAAATCCACCAAGCCTGAGCGCTACCAGTACAGTTTCCAGCAACTGGCCCACAATACCCATGCGCTGCTGGCCGCGCGCGGCATCGCGCGGGCGACGATCATGGGCCATTCCATGGGTGGAATGCTGGCCATGCGCTATTCCCTGATGTATCCGGATGCCGTCGAGCAGCTGGTGCTGGTCGATCCGCTCGGGCTCGAAGACTGGAAGGCGGAGGGTGTGCCGTACGCAACCGTCGCCACCACCTACCAAGCCCAGCTCAAGACCAGCTTCGACAGCATCAAGGCGGATCAGCTCAGGTCCTACTACCACGGCCAGTGGAAACCCGAATACGACCGCTGGGTCGCAATGCTTTCCGGCATGTATGCCGGAGCGGGCAAGGAGCGTGTCGCCTGGAATCAAGCGCTGACCTCGGACATGATCTACACCCAGCCCGTGATCTACGAGCTCGGGCTCATCAAGTCGAAGACCCTGCTGATGATCGGCGGCAAGGACCGCACCGCGCCAGGCGCGAACCGGGCGCCGGCAGAGATTGCCGCCCGACTCGGAAACTATCCCGAGCTCGGCCGCCGGGCCGCCCGGGCCATCCCCGATGCCACGCTGGTCGAATTCCCGGAACTCGGTCACTCGCCGCAGGTGGAGGCGCCGGAGGCGTTTCATAGGGCGCTGCTGGAGGGCCTGAGCGCCGCCGGTGCGCCGAAATAGGGCGCGCAAGTCGCGCAAGCGTGCGCGATCGAGCAGAGATAGAGTGTCTTGCCGTCGCGTCTTGCCGGTGGCGCTTCCGCGCTTGCCAGGGTGTGCGCAGGGCGGCATGTAATCCCGGTAGCGCCTCGAACCGCGGAGTTCGCCCATGACCGCCCTTGCTCTCGCCTTGCACATCCTGGGGGCCGTCGTCTGGGTAGGCGGGATGTTTGCGATCTATGTCTGCCTGCGTCCCGCGCTCGGCACGCTCGAGCCACCGCAACGCCTGCGGCTCATGCGGGTCACCTTCCAGAAATTCTTTCCCTGGGTCTGGATTGCGATCCTGTTTCTGCTCGTCAGCGGCTACTGGATGGTATTCAAGACCTTCGGCGGCTTTGCCGGCGTGGGCGTGCATGTCCACATCATGCAGGCGATCGGCTGGGTGATGATCGCGTTATTCCTCTGGCTGTTCCATGGACCTTGGCTGGCGTTCAAGCGCGCGGTGGACGCCGCGGACTGGCCGGGCGCCGGCGGGCGTCTCAACCTCATCCGCCAGATCATCGCCGTCAATCTGCCGCTCGGCCTGATCGTCGTTGTGATCGGCGCCAGCGGGCGATTCTGGGGCCACCTATGAGTTGGCCAATCTCCTGACGGCGCCCAACGGACAGACATCTGGCGTTCGGCCTGGCAGCTTCTTCGACGCCAGCTGCAAGAGAATATACGGGGAGTATCAAAATGGACGAGAGGAGCGGGAGCCCTGCGCGCATGCAGGTCGATTGGGACGCACCGATCACCATGGACGACGGAGTCGTCCTGCGTGCCGATGTGTTCCGGCCGACCGGCGCGGGGAAGCATCCGGTCATTCTCAGCTATGGGCCCTACGCCAAGGGGCTGTCGTTCCAGGAAGGCTACAAGGGCAACTGGGCGCGCCTGACCAAGGCGGCGCCCGAGGTGCTGGAGGGCTCGAGCAACAAGTATCAGAACTGGGAGCTGGTCGATCCGGAGAAATGGGTGCCGGACGGTTATGCCTGCGTGCGCGTCGACTCGCGGGGCGCCGGGCGCTCGCCGGGCCACCTCGACGTGTGGTCGCCGCGCGAGGCGCAGGATCTCTATCAATGCGTCGAATGGGCCGGTACGCAGCCCTGGAGCAACGGCAAGGTCGGCATCAACGGCATCTCCTACTACGCCATGAACCAGTGGCAGGTCGCCGCGCTCAATCCGCCGCACCTCGCCGCCCTGTGCATCTGGGAAGGTTCGTCCGACTATTATCGCGAGCTCTGCCGTCACGGCGGCATCCTGTCGGACTTCCTCTCAAGCTGGTATCCGCGCCAGGTCGCGAGCGTTCAGCACGGCGTGGGCGAACGCGGCGCAAGAAGCGCGGTCACGGGCGATCTCGTGGCCGGACCGCCCACGTTGAGCGAAGAGGAACTGGCGAGGGAGCGCGCCGACATTCCCGGCGAAGCGATGCGACGGCGCCTGCTTGATGACTACTACACCGCGCGTACGGCGGAGTTCGCCAACATCACGGCGCCGTTGCTGTCGGCAGGGAACTGGGGCGGCATGGGTCTGCATCCCCGCGGCAATTTCGAAGGCTGGCGGCGCGCCGGCTCCCGGCAGAAATGGCTGGAGGTGCACGGCGATACGCACTTCACGCATTTCTACAGCAGCTACGGCGAGACGCTGCAGAAGCGGTTCTTCGGCCACTTCCTCAAGGGCGAGAGCACCGGCTGGGAGCAGCAGCCGCCGGTGTCGCTCAATGTCCGCCATCCCGGCGAGCAATTCGTGTTGCGGGCCGAGAACGAATGGCCGCTCGCGCGAACGCAATGGACGAAATATTTCTTGCAGCCGGAGGGGCTCGCAATGGGCACCGAGGCGCCCGTGAGCGAGACGACGTTGAGCTATGAGACGCCCGGCGACGGCGTCACCTTCCGCACGCCGGCGCTGAGCAGACCGATCGAGATCACCGGCCCGGTGGCGGCGAAGCTGTGGCTGTCGTCGCAGACGGTCGACGCAGACGTCTTCCTGGCGCTGCGGGTGTTCGACCCCGACGGCAAGGAGGTGGTGTTCGTCGGCTCCAACGATCCGCGCGTGCCGGTGGGGTTGGGTTGGCTGCGCGCCTCCCATCGCAAGCTCGATCCGCAGCAAACGCTGCCCTATCGGCCATGGCACGCCCACGATGAGGAATGGCCGCTGACACCGGGAGAGCCGGTTGAGGTTGACATCGAAATTTGGCCAACCTCGATCGTGGTGGCGCCGGGCTATCACGTCGCGCTCACTGTGCGCGGCAAGGATTATGAATATGACGGCACTGATGCGGGGCTTGCCAATGCGCCTTATCCGATGAAAGGCGTGGGCCCGTTCACGCATACCGATCCGGACGACCGGCCCGCCTCTGTTTTTGCGTGCCGGAACAGCCTGCACTTTGTTCCCGGCAAGATGCCTTATCTCTTGTTGCCGGTCATCCCCTAGGGAGCATTACGTTTGACGCGTTTTCTGCGGCGAACGGTTTCACTTCGTCGGAAAGCGCTTCTGTCGTAAGCTCCCTCAAAATTAAACCAGGAGGAGCGTTCGATGCGGCGTGTCGTCAGTGTAGCAGCGGCTGTTATCGGTCTTGTCGTCTGGGCGCTGCCCGGCTTGGCACAGCAATATCCGAGCCGCGTCGTCACTCTGATCGTGCCCTATCCCGCGGGCGGCCCGACCGACCAACTCGCGCGCGTGCTGGCGCCGGTGCTGTCGGAGAAACTCGGACAGAATTTCATCGTCGAGAATGTGAGCGGCGGCGGCACCACCATCGCCACCGGTCGCGTGGCACGCGCCGCGCCGGATGGCCATACGCTGCTCCTGCACAATCTGCAGGTATCGGCCAATGTCGCGCTCTACAACAATCTGCCGTTCGATACTGAGAAGGACCTCGCGCCCGTCATCTTCATCAACAACAATCCGCTGGTGCTGGTCGGCCGCAAGACGCTGGAGCCCAACACGGCCAAGGAGCTGCTCGCCTATATGAAGACCAAGGTGGTCAAGATGGCGCATCCCGGTGTTGGCGCCACCGGCCACCTCGCCACATCCCTTCTGGCGCAGGAGGCGAAAGTCACCGTCGACCACATCCCGTATCGCGGCGCCGCGCCGGCCCTGCAGGATATCGCGGGGGGCCACGTCGATCTGTTCTTCGCCACGCCGCAGTCGGTGGTGGAGCAGGTCGCGTCCGGGCAGATGAAGGCTTACGGCATCACCGCGAAGGACACGTCGCCGCAATTTCCAACCGCGGCCAGCTTCGTGCAGGAGCTTGGCCCGAAGCTCGAGATTCTCTACTGGCACGCCCTGTTTGCCCCGGCGGGAACGCCTGACGCCGTTGTCGAGAAGCTCAATGCGGCCCTGCAGGAGATCATGGCGGATCCGGCGATCGTGAAATCCTGGGCGGATACCGGCGTCGTGCCGTACCCGAAGGATCGGCGCTCGCCTGCCGCCGCTCGCGCGCTGCTCAAGAGCGAGATCGCCCGCTGGGGACAGGTCGTGCGCGACAACAACATCCAGGCGCAGATGCAATAGCGGCCCGTGACCAACCGCCGTCATTGCCGGGCTTGACCCGGCAATCCATCCTCTTCATGAGGCGTTTTTAGATGGATGCGCGGGTCAAGCCCGCGCATGACACCCGGAGGGCAACTCGGCGGTAAAATGCCTCCGCCGCACGTCACCGCGCCGGCTGCAGCACCTGCTCGAGCCAGTCCCACATATAGGCGGAACAGATGCTCTGGTTGTCGATCTGGCAGTGGTGGTAGCCGCCTTCCTCGCGCGTGAAGACCTTCATCGTCTTCTGTTTCGAGCCGACCGCGTCGAAACACTTCTGCGCTTCGGCCAGGGGAATCTGTTCGTCCCCTTCGCCATGCAGCATCACGAACGGGCAGGCGATTTTCTGCACCACGCCATCGAGCTTGAACGGCTCGAGCCGCTTGAGCGCCTCCTCCTGGGAGGTTGCATTGACCACCCACAGAATGTGCTGTGAGGCGACCGACAGCGCGGGGGTGTCGGAGCGCGCCAGGCGCTCGAAGCGCTGGCGCCAGATTTTCTCGTAGTCCCACTGCGCGCCCCAGGCGATGCAGCAGGCGTAGCGCGGCTCGAAGGCGGCGGCGCGCGGCGCATAGTAGCCGCCGAGGCTGATCGCCATGACGCCGATGCGCTTGGCGTCGATCTCCGGGCGCGCGGCGAGATATTCCCACGCCGGGGTCGCGTAGCGCTCGGTCTCGTGGTGCAGATAGAGATTGCGAAAGCGGATGCTCTCGCCATTGCCCGGTCCGTCCACGATCAGGCAGGCGATGCCGCGCGCAACGAGATCGCTGACGCCCTTGAAGTACTGGATCTCCTTGGTCACATCGAGGCCGTCGAAGAACACCATCGCCGGCACCTTGCCGCCGCTCCTGGCCGGCTCGGCGTGCACGTAGATGGCGGGAATGCTCGTGCCTTCATAGGGAATTTCGACGTGCTCCAGGCGCGGGCGCTTGATGTGCTTGGCCGCCTCGCGCAGGCAGTCCACGCCGCGCATATAGGCATCGAGCCCTTCCTTGCTCTTCGGTTGCAGGAAGCGCTCGCCGACGTGGTAATAGGCGCTCGCACGCTGCAGATATTGTGCGCCGCTCAAGGTGCGTCCGTCGGCGATGCGTTCGCGACCGCGGTCCTCGACGGTGCGGGCTTCGCGAGCCCATTCCCAGAACCAGGCATTGTCATCGCCGACGCGGTTCTTCAGCCGCAGCCCGATGCGATTGATCTCGCCGATTTCGGCGCCGCCCCACGGCGCCATGTTCAGGCCGATCAACAGGCCGTGTGACCAGCGATAATTTTCCGGGAAATAGGTGAAAGACAGCTCCTCCTGCGGCATGTGCGGCATTCCTCCCTGCGGAAGCGACGATTGAAGATTAGGTTCGTCCGGCGCGCGTGGAAACCGTCGATGCTTCTGCGCGAGCGTACTTGGGGGACCGGCATGGCACGCCGGCGACGGCGTGACAACGGCCATCAATCCCGCAGCTTGAAGCGCTGGATTTTGCCCGTCGCGGTGCGCGGCAGGTCGGGCCGGATATCGATCCAGCGCGGATACTTCCACGGACCGGCGCGCTCCTTCACATGCGAGCGCAAGGTCTCGAGCAGCTGCTCGTCGGCGGCATAACCGTTCTTGAGCACGATGAAGGCTTTGGGCTTGATGAGGCCATCGCTGTCCTCCTTACCGACGACGGCGGCCTCGAGCACGGCGTCGTGCGACGCGAGCGCGGCCTCGACCTCGAACGGTGAGACCCACATGCCGTTCACCTTGAACATGTCGTCGGTGCGGCCGCAGCAGTAATAGTAGCCGTCCTCGTCACGGAGATATTTGTCGCCGGTATAAGTCCATTCCCCCACGAAGGTGCGGCGGCTCTTCGCACGCTGGTTCCAGTAGCCCTCGCCGGCCGATGGCCCGCGCACCACGAGTTCGCCGATCTCGCCGGGGGGCAGCTCCTGCCCGGTCTCGTCGACGATCTTCACGTCGTATCCCGGCACCGGCTTGCCGGTCGATCCGTAGCGGATGTCCCCGGGCCGGTTGCTCAAAAAGGTCTGCAGCATCTCGGTCGAGCCGATCCCATCGAGGATGTCGACGCCTACCACCGAGCGCCAGCGTTCGCCGAGATGCGCGGGCAGCGCCTCGCCCGCAGAAATGCAGAGACGCAGGCGGTCGGAGCCCGCGCCGGGGCCGATCTCCGGATGTGCGAGCAGGGCCGCGTAAAGCGACGGCACGCCATAGAAGATGGTGGGGCGATGACGGCGCAGCGTCGCAAGCACCGCCTGCGGGGTCGGCCGATCCGGCAGCAGCACGGCGCTGGCGCCGACCGACATGGGAAAGGACACGGCGTTGCCGAGGCCGTAGGAGAACGACAGTTTCGCCGCGGAGAACACGACGTCGTCCTCGCGCAGCCCAATGATGCCCTGGCCCATGAGCGTCGCAGTCGCCATCAGGCTGGTATGCACGTGCCGGACCGCCTTGGGATCGCCAGTCGAGCCCGACGTGTACATCCAGAATGCGACCTCGTCCGACATGGTCGCCGCGGTGACTGGCGTCGGTTCCGCCCGCGCCAGCAGGTCCTCGAAGAACAGCACATCCCGCAGCTCGGCCCGTTCCTTCGCGCTCGCCCCGACCACGATGATCGAGCGCAGGCAAGGAAGGCGATGCCGCAACGACAGCAGGGTCGGGGCCAGCGCTGCAGCAACGATGGCCGCGGCTGCGCGGCTGTCCGCGAACAGATAGTGATATTGCTCGGCCGTCAGCAGCGTATTGATGGGAACCGGGATGATGCCGGCGCGGATCGCGCCCCAAAAGGCGACCGGGTGATCGACGGTATCGTGGAACAACAGGATGACGCGATTTTCCGCGCGCAGATCCAAAGCCTGCAATGCCGCCGCTAGCTGGCAGGAGCTCGCCTGCAGTTGCGCATAGGTCAGCGATCGCTGCGAGTCCGTGAATGCGACCTTGTCGCCAAGGCCGCGCGCGACATTGGCGTCGACAAAATGGGCGGCGGCGTTGTAAGGCCGGCGCTGCAGGACGTCTTCAAGCATTGGCGCCACGGATCGACGATGGACTCGACGTAGCATTGATCCCAGCTGTCGATCGTCCCCCACTCCTCGACGCGTTCCAGCAGGATGTTGATTTCCTGAGGACTATAGCGCTGGCTCCGTGCCGGTCCCCGGAACAATATCGGGAGACGATGCTCATTCGACCGTGATTCCCGCTTCCTGGATGACCTTCTGCCATTTCGCCATGTCGTTTGCGATCAACTCGCCCAAGACCGCGGGCGGGCCGCCGGCGGTGATCAATCCTTGCTTGGCCAGTGCCTCCGCCACGGCAGGCGAGCGCAGGAACCCGTTGATGACATCGTTGTAGCGCATGACCACGTCGGCCGGCGTTCCGGCCGGCGCCAGAAGCCCGAACCAGATATCGACTTCGAAACCGGGCACGCCCTGCTCGGCAAAGGTCGGCACATCGGGCGCGGCCGCGACCCGTTCGGCGCTGGCGACGCCGAGGATTCGGATCTGCTTGTCGGCGGCTAGCGGCAGCGCCACGTGGGTCGGCACGAACATGGCGCTGACGTGATTGCCCACGAGATCGGACATCACGCCGGACGTGCCCTTGTACGGGATATGGACGAGATTGGTTTGGGTGGCGTGCTTGAACAGCTCCATGGCGAGGTGATGGGGCGTGGCAAAGCCGGGAGAGCCGTAGTTGACCTCGCCTGGGCGCGCCTTGACGTATTGGATGAAGGCCGGCACCGAGTCCGCCGGTACCGACGGATGCACGGCAAGCACGATGGAGCCGGTGGCGAGCTTGATCACGGGGGCGAAGCTCTTCACCGGATCGTACGGCACGTTCTTGAACAGGTTGCCGTTGGTCACGAAGGTCTTGGCGATCATCAACAGCGTCTGCCCGTCCGGCGCCGCCCGCGCCGCCACCTGAGTGCCGATGTTGCCGCTGGCGCCCGGCTTGTTGTCGACGACGACCGGCTGACCCCAGTGCCTGGTGAGTTCGGCGCCGAGCGCGCGCGCCAGAATGTCGATGCCGGTGCCGGGGGTATACGGCACGATGATGGTGATCGGACGCCCCGTGAGCTGGGCGGCGGCGGGAAGGACGGAAAGTGCTACTAGAAAGAGCGTGCCAAGCGTTGCGCGCAACACATGGTTGGCAATTCCAATACGTCTCATTGCTTCCCCTTGCATGATCAGCCTATCTCCGGCTCTCATCGTTCGAAACGCATTGCAGCGGGCGCTCGTGGTGGAAACGAGAGTGGGCACCTGCGCCGCGATAGTGCTTAGCATCCGGCCGGTAGAATTCATCATGGCACCAGAGCATAGCCGATGGCGCGTGATATCCGCACTCCGGTCCTGATCGTGGGAGGCGGTCCGGTCGGGCTCGGCCTTGCGATCGATCTTGGCTGGCGCGGCATCGAGTGTGTCCTGGTGGAGCAAGGCGACAGCACCATTGCGCATCCGCGCGCCAACGCCGAGAACGCCCGCACCATGGAGTTCTTCCGGCGATGGGGGATCGCTGACCGGGTGCGTGAGGCCGGCACGCCGGGGGACTTTCCCCACACCGTTCTCTATCTCACGGCGCTCACGGGTTTCGAGATTGCACGCTTCGAGCGCCCCGACCACGGCGGGGGTGGGCCGAGCACCATCAGCCCGGAACGGCCGCAGCGCTGCAACCAGCTTTGGCTCGATCCGATCCTGCGCGATCGGGCCGGGAGCTTTCCCAGTGTGACGCTGCGGCTGCGCTGCCGGTTCGAATCGTTCGAGCAGGACGATGGCGGCGTGGTCGCCACGGTGCATGATCTCGTGACTGGCGAGCGCGAGCGGATTGCGGCCCATTACCTCGTGGCCTGCTGTGGCGGCCACAGCGCGATTCCCAAGACGTTGGGCATCGAGATGCAGGGCACGCCGACGCTCGAGTACAATCTCAACATCTTTTTTCGTACCCCGGAGCTGTGGTCCCATCACGACAAGGGCAAGGCTGCGTTGCATTTCTTCGCCGACGCACAGGGCATCTGGCGCACCCTCGTTCAGCTCGACGGCCGCGAACTATGGCGGCTGGGATTGCGCGGAAAAGACTATTTCGACAATGCCGCGAGCGTGGATGCCTCGGCCCTTATCGCCGGCGTGGTGGGAAAGCCGGTGCCGCATGAGGTGGTATCGGTGCTGCGTTGGGTGGCGCGCGACCTCGTGGCGGACAGATATCGAGCGGGGCGCGTCTTCCTCGCGGGCGACGCCGCGCATCAGAACACGCCGTCCGGCGGCTTTGGTCTCAACACAGGGATGGGAGATGCGGCCGATCTCGGCTGGAAGCTCGCCGGCGTGATCGACGGGTGGGGGGGCGACGGGTTGCTCGCTGCCTACGAGAGCGAACGCCGGCCGGTGGCCGAGCGGATCGTCAAGCAGGCTGCAGGCAATTTCATGCGTGACCGGCGGCGGCCATCGCATCCCAAGATTGCCGAGGACAGCGCGGAGGGCGAGGCCGCACGGCGCGAAATGGGCGAGGCCATCGTCGGCTCGCAGACATCGGTCTACCTCACCGATGGCACCGCGCTGGGCTACGTCTACGAGCCGTCACCGATATGCTGGAGCGACGGCACGCCGGCTCCCCCGCATTCGATCGGAAAATATCTTCCGACCACGCGTCCCGGTGCGCGGGCGCCGCACGCGTGGATGTCGGACGGGCGCTCCACGCTCGACCTTTTCGGCCGCGGCTTTGTGCTGCTGCGGCTCGGCGACAGCGCGCCGGATAGCACGGCGATGGATGCCGCTTTCGCGCGCCGCGGCGTGCCGCTCACAGTCGCGACGATCGCCGATGCCCGCGTATGCGAGCTCTACGAACGGCGCTTGGTGCTGGTGCGCCCGGACGGCCATGTGGCGTGGCGCGGCGATATCATGCCGGATGACGCCCTCGCCGTAGTCGATTGCGTGCGCGGCGCGACGTAGCCCGCCCAGGACCCTGGCTCATTCCGCAAACAGCCACGCCCCGTGCCCAAGCTCCTCGGGGAACACCGCCACCAGTTCGCGCTCGTTCCGTCGGGTCGCAATGCCGACGCGCTGCAGCAGATCGTCGATCGCGGCCAGTGATGTCACCCTGATTCCGTAGGCGCCCATGAAGGGCAGCGAAGGGATCGGGATTTCCGGCAGACGCCGTGCGAAGGCGTCCGCAGCTACGAGCTCCACGCGCCCG
>Ga0207648_10001308_pt1 | contig 27722 bp, 28 predicted proteins | sample KBSMisM32_FD_184310 | JGI IMG/M metagenome (GOLD analysis project Ga0207648, IMG submission 184310) | Miscanthus rhizosphere microbial communities from Kellogg Biological Station, Michigan, USA - KBS Miscanthus M3-2 (SPAdes) (version 2) | ecosystem: Host-associated > Plants > Roots >... | reverse complement strand
CGAGCGGAACGTGGTCACGGGGGATGGGCGTCGGAACGGTTGATGGAACAGGTCGAGAGGATCGAACGGTTCCCGAGTCCGGCGCCATGCTGTTCGATTCCTACCGCCGAGCTCCGCTCAAACGATTCCGCACAAGTCTGTGTACCTCGTTGGCGACGACCGGCTTGAACTGCTCGCCGTCGTGGACGTTCGTCGCGATCCCGCCTGGATCGAAGGGACGATCGCCGACGATGCCCAACCGCCCCGAGAACGCGTTTGTGCAGGTCAGACCGTGTTTTCCGGCTCCGACCGACGACGGCCAACAACCACCGAAACCCCGCGTGATCGTTCCGCTTCAACATCTGAGAGACAGCCCCATGCCGCGTTCAGTCGTGCCGAGATCCGGTACAGGCCGATGAGCGGCTGGGGGTGTGGGCAGAACATGGTTGCGGGCAGCACACGGCGGATGGACTAATGGTGCGGTGCCTCGCGCTGTCCAGTTGATCCGTGCCTCAGCCCTCTCCGATGTCGCTCAGTATGCCTACGCCGCAACAGCGCCGAACGACGCGCGCCTGTTGTTCCTTGCCGGCGCATGCCCGCTGAACGAGGACGGAACGACGGCGGCTGCCGGAGACTACGCCGGCCAGGCCGCGAGGTGCATCGAGAACATGACTCAGGCACTCGCGGCAGCGGACGCCACGATCTACGACGTCATCAGCACCCGCGTGCTCGTGGCCTCCTCCCAACGCGACGACCTGGTCACGGCCTGGGAGATCGTCCGAGACGCCTTCGGTGACCACGACGTTCCCAGCACGCTTGTCGGCGTCACGGTGCTGGGGTACGCCGACCAGCTCGTGGAGATCGAAGCGATCGCAGCCGTCGTGGACTGAGGCGCTCCAACTCCTGAGGCGCACACCTCCGGTTGAGGTTTTCTACCCCCGGTCCTGTGCCGGGCCGCCGTCGTCATCCGGTCAGTCGAGGTGGTAGGGGCCAGGGCCGGGCTTCCACGTGACCTGGTGTTCGACTGCGTACGCCTCGACTGCGGTGCGGATGGTCGGGTAGAAGCGGTCGTCGCTGAGGGCCGGGAGTTCGTGGCTCTCAAGCTTGTGCCGGACGGCGTCCTTCAGCTCGGCGAAGGCGAGTCGGGTGCCCCTGTGCGCGAGGTCGGCGTGGAGATCTTCGAGCATGTCGGCTGCGGTGGTGTCGATGTCGGTGATCGGTTCGGCGGCGATGATGATCCACACCGGTCGAGGCTTGATGGCTTCGAGGCGTCGCACCTGGTTACGGAAGGTGCGCGCGTTCGCGAACAGGAGTGGTGCATCGAACCGGTAGATGGCAAGGCCGGGGAGGTGCTCGGTGGTCTGGCGGTAAGCCGTGTCGTGGAATCCGCTGAGGTCACCGGCCCGGCCGAGCATGGCTTGGTGTGGCCACCACACCCGCCGGAACACGTTGAGGATGGACATGCCGACCGCCATAGCGATGCCGTACAGCACCCCGAGCAGCGCAACGCTGAGGAACGCGACGAGGGCGAGGACGAAGTCGGAACGGCGGTGACGTCGCAACCGGCGGAGCCCGGCGATGTCGGCGAGCGAGAAAGACGCGGAGATGACGACCGCTGCGAGGGCTGGCTGTGGCAGGTTGCGGAGCAACCCGGGTGCGACGAGCAGCATGATGAGGATCGCAGTAGCTCCGACGAGTCCGGTGACTTGGGTCCGGGCGCCGCTCTGGAAGGCGACGGCGGTCCGCGATCCGCTCGTGCTGACCGGGAAGCCCTGAAAGAGCCCAGCGGCGATGCTGGCCACACCGACGCCCACCATCTCGCGGTCACCGTCGACCTCTGCGCCAGTCTTGTCGGCGAACACGGACGCGGTGGCGATGGTGTCGGTGAGGGAGACCAGGGAGATGCCAAGCGCGCCGGCAACAAGGAGAGCCAGGTCACCGAGCGGCACGGTGGGGATGGTGAACGGTGGGAGCCCGGAAGGCAGCGCGCCCACGAGGGCGACATCGTGGTCCTCGAGGTTGAACACAGCGACGGCCGCGATCGCGAGGAGGACCGCAGCGAGAATGCTCGGGAAGACCGGCCACAGGCGCTGGAGGACCAGGATCAGCGCCAGACATGCCACGCCGACCGCCAGTGCTGCTCCGACGGTCTCGCCGTCTTGGACTGCCTGGGCGAACGCGACTGCTTCATCAATCAGCCCGTCCGCGTCGACCGAGAAACCGAACAGCTTCGGCAGCTGGCTGACGAGGATGGTGAGCGCGAGGCCGTTCATGTACCCGATCTGGGTCGGCTTCGAGAGAAGGTCGGCGATGAAGCCGAGCTTGAAAACGCCGGCTAGCACGGTGATCGCGCCGACCATGAGAGCAAGCACGGAGGCGTAGCTGATGGCGGTCTGCGGGCTTCCGTCCGCGGCCACGAGTGGTACAAGAGTCGCGGCGATCATCGGGCCGAGCGACGAATCCGGTCCGAGGACCAGGATGCGCGACGGACCGAACAGGGCGTACCCGAGCAGGGCGAGGATCGTGGTGTACAGCCCGGTGATGACAGGCAGGCCCGCCAGCTCCGCGTACGCCATCCCCTGAGGAACCAGGAGAGTGGTGAGGACAAGTCCAGCGACGAGATCCCTGCCGAAGAGGGCGGGCCGATACCCCCGCAGCATCGACAGGCCCGGCATCACGCCCGAAAGTGCATGCAGGCGTGAGGGTGCTTCTGCCGTCACGCCCGCACTCCTCCCGGGCGGCTCCTTGCTCGCAGCAGCTCGCGGTACCACGAGAGCCTCCCCTCAACGGACGTGGCCACGCCGCGAGCCACGTGAGCGCAGCCGGGCCGTCGAGCTACGGTCAGACCCAGCATGTGCCCCGATCCGGCGCGCACCACCCATCGCGGAGATGGAGCCAACGGGCATGGGCGGTGGAGCGCAAGCCGCTGCGCGTCTAGCCCGCGGCGTTCGGCGACTTCGACGATTCCTTCATCCCGAGTGCGGGCATCCGGCCGGCGTGGTCGTGGTCGACGGTGAGGTTGTCGCCGGACTCCGGGTCGAAGAGGTGGATCTTGGTCCCGTCGACCCAGATCTCGGCCTCCTCGCCCGCCCGGATCTGGCTGGCGCCGTCGAGGTTCACGATGAGCTGGGTGTGCATCGACTCCCCGTCCAGGTCGCGCTCGAGCTGGCGCAGCTGCGCCTCGACCTCGGGCGGCGCCTCGAACGGGATGTAGGCGTAGGTCTCGTTGCCCAGCCACTCGACGACGTCGACCTGTGCCCGGAAGGTCGAACCGGCGCCCTGGTCGGCGCGCACCGACGCGTCCTCGAAGTGCTCCGGGCGGATGCCGGCCATCAGCAGCCCCTTGCCTGCTGCCTTCTCGGCGCGCTCGGGCGGCAGCGGCACGGTGCCGAACGGCAGCTTAACCGCGGTGCCTTCGACGGTGGCGGGCAGGAAGTTCATCGGCGGTGAGCCGATGAAGCCGGCCACGAAGAGGTTGCAGGGGTTCTCGTAGAGCTCGCGTGGCGTCGCCAGCTGCTGCAGCAGGCCGCGCTTCAGCACGGCGACCCGGTCGCCCAGCGTCATGGCCTCGGTCTGGTCGTGGGTGACGTAGACGGTGGTGATACCGAGCCGTTTCTGCAGCCGCGTGATCTCGGATCGCATCTGCCCGCGCAGCTTGGCGTCGAGGTTCGACAGCGGCTCGTCGAAGAGGAACGCGTCGGCCTCGCGTACGATCGCGCGGCCCATCGCGACGCGCTGCCGTTGACCCCCGGAGAGGTTGCCCGGCTTGCGATCGAGATGCTCGTCGAGCTCCAAGGTCTTCGATGCTATGTGGACCTTCTTATCGATCTCTTCGTCAGACGCCTTGGCCAGCCGAAGCGGAAACGCGATGTTCTCGTAGACGGTCAGGTGCGGGTACAGCGCGTAGTTCTGGAACACCATCGAGAGGTTGCGGTCCCGCGGCGCGAGGTCGTTGACCACCTTGTCGCCGATCACCATCTCGCCCTCGGTGATGTCCTCGAGACCGACGATCATTCGCAGCAGCGTCGACTTCCCGCATCCGGACGGTCCGACGAGGATCATGAACTCGCCGTCCTGAACGTCGATGCTGACGTCGTTCACCGCCTTGAACCCGTCACCGTACGTCTTGACGATGTTCCTCATGTCGATGGCAGCCATCGGGTCACCCCTTCACAGCGCCGGACGTTAGCCCGGCGACGATCTTTCGCTGGAACAGCAGGACGATGATGATGATCGGAACGGTGACCACCACGGAGGCCGTGGCCAGCTGTCCGTACGGCGGGTTGAACGGGTCAGGCCCGACGAAGTAGGACAGCTGCGCCGGGACTGTGCGGGACGCGGTGGTGGACGTGAGCGAGAGCGCGAGCACGAACTCGTTCCAGGCGAAGAAGAAGGTCAGGATCGCCGCGGTGAAGACACCCGGTGCCGCCAGCGGCACGATCACCTTGCGGAACGCCTGCCACGAGGTTGCGCCGTCGACCTGGGCGGCCTGCTCCATCTCCCAGGGGATCTCGCGGAAGAACGCCGACAGCGTCCAGATCGCCAACGGCAGCGTGAACGACATGTACGGGATGATCAGGCCGGGCCACGTGTTGAACAGGCCGAGCGTCCGCCACAGGTCGAACAGCGGTCCCACGAGCGCGACCACCGGGAACATTGCGATCGCCAGCGCGATCGACAGCACCAGCTTCTTCCCCTTGAACTCGAGGCGGGCGATCGCGTACGCCGCGAGCGTTGCCAGGATGACAGACAGGAACGTCGAGATCGCCGCGATGCCGAACGAGTTGACGAGTGAGTCCCTGAAGTCACTGTTGTTGAAGATGTCGGTGTAGTTCTGGAGCGTCGGCTCCTTGGGCAGGAACTGTGGGCTACCGGCGGCTGTCTCGGTCGGCCCCTTGAAGGACAGCGAGATGATCCAGACGACCGGCAGCAGGCACCACACGAGGATGAACAGGAAGCCCGCCCAGGTGCCGATCTTGGTGCGTGTCTCGTTGTTCGCCATCAGCCCTCGCCTCTTGCGCTTGCCAGGTCGACCTTGAAGAGCCGGACGATCAGGAAGGCCAGCAGCAGCACGGAGATGAACAGGAGCACCGAGAGCGCAGACCCGAGGCCGAGCTGCATCTGCTCGATCACCTGTCTGTAGGTCAGGAACGACGAGGACTCGGTGTCCTGCGCTCCCCTCGTCATGACGTAGATGCTGTCGAAGATACGGAAGGCGTCGAGGGCCCGGAAAAGGACCGCGACCATGATCGCCGCTCGCATGTTGGGGAGGATCACCTTGTAGAGCCGCTGCCACCAGGTCGCGCCGTCGACCTGCGCCGCCTCGAGCATGTCCTCCGAGACCTGCGCCAGGCCCGCGAGGAGGAGCAGCGCCATGAACGGCGTGGTCTTCCAGATCTCCGAGAACATGATCGCGAACATCGCGGGCCAGTGGCTGCCGAACCAGTTGGTGTCCTGCTGGAGCCAGGGCAACCAGGCGAACCATGAGTTCACCCAGCCGTTGCTGAGGCTGAAGGCGAACTGCCAGGCGTACGCCGCGACCACAGTGACGATGCCGTAGGGGATCAGGATCGACGTGCGGACTATGCCGCGCGCGAAAACGATGCGGTGCATGACCATCGCGAACGCGAAACCGATCACCAGCTCCACCGAGACCGTGACCAGCATGATCAGCACCGTGTTCACGGTGTCCTGCCAGAACAGCGAGTCTGTGAGCACCGTCCCGTAGTTGCCCAGGCCGACAAACTCCTTGTCGTCCGGTGACGTGAGCCGGTAGCGGAACAACGAGAGGTACAGGGCCTGGATCATCGGCCACGCGGTCACGGCCAGCATCACGACGACGGCCGGTGCCACCAGACGTCGGCCGAGCCGGTTCTCGGCGCGCGCCCGGTCGGTGACGTGCTTCTTCGGCGCTTTCGGCGTCTCGCTCGCCTTCGCCGCCTTGGGTGTGCTCACCGTGCTCACAGGAGGCTCCCTCCGTGCAGCACGTCCTCGATGAACTGCTGCGAGTCCGGCGGGGTCTGGTTGTCCACGCCGTCCGTTGGGTGCCAGGAGCTCTGGAGTGCGCCTGAGATGTCGCTCCAGTACGGCGTGACCGTGCGTGGAGCCGCCGCGTTGAGGCTCTCCTGGAACAGCGCGAGAAGCTGCGCCGGGTAGACCTTGGCCAGGGCCGGGTACTTGTAACCGGCGGCGCTGGCCGGCATGTTGCCGGTGAGTTCAGCGTTCACGCCCTGGTTGTCGGGCGAGGTGATGCACTGGATCGCCTTCATCGCCTCGTCCTTGTGTTGGGAGTACTCGCTCACGCCGACGCCGATGCCGCCGTACGGCGGGCGGGACGCCTCGCCCTTCGTGGACGCCGGGTAGCGGGCGAAGCCGATGTCCTTCTTCACATCGGGCTGGGTGGCGTCGTAGTTCGTCCAGATGTAGGTCCAGTTGACCATGAACGCACCCTTGTCACCGCCGAAGGTGGCGCCTGCCGTGCCCTCGTTGGAGACAGACAGGTCGGGTGGCGCGGCGGCAGAGTGCGCCAGCTTCTCGATGATCTTCGCCGCGGTCTCACCCGCCGGCGAGTCGACCTCGAGGGTGAGGTCGACGCCCTTCTGGGTATTGGTGGCGATCGCGCCGCCGGCGCCGGAGATCAGTGCGTTGATCCACACCGAGTAGCCCTCGTACTTGTTCGCCTGCACGGCGATCTGGCCGCCGTTCTTCACAGCGGCGTCGGTGATCTGGCCCCAGGTGACCGGCTGCTTCATGTTGAGCCCGGCCTTCTTGGCGAAGGACTTGCGATACCAGAGCACCTGGGTGTTGGACCAGAACGGCGCGACAACAAGCTTGCCGTTCCAAGTCGCGGCGTCCACGGCACCCTTGAACGACTGCGCCTTCAGGGAGCTCTGCAGCCCCTCGGGGATCGCGGCCAGGAAGCCGGCGTTCGCGAACTCCGCGGTGTAGGGCGGGTCGATGCTCATGATGTCGATCTCGGGGTCCTCCGCCGCGAGTCGCCGCGAGAGCTGGATGCGCTGCTCGCTGGCGTTCTGCGGCAGGACCTGCACCTCGATCTTGTAGTCCTTGGTGCTGCAGTTCTCCGCGACCTTGGCCTGGCCCCCGGCGTCGGGGTTGATGTACCAGAACAAGGTGTCGGCCGAGCCACCGCTGGCCCCGCAGGCGGCAAGCAGTCCGGAGCAAAGCATCAGTGCCGCTGATGCGGCGAGACTGCGTCGTAGCCGATCCATGCGCCCTCCAAGATTTACCTACTAACAGATGTACCGTTTTGCGGCGCTGTTGTATAGAGGCTTGGCCGGCGAGGCGATGCCCGGTTGGTGCCGATACTGTCACGACGGCACTTCTTCTGCACTCGCGTGCTCGTGGGCGCGTCCGGGTTTGCGCCTACCCCTCGAGCCGAGGTACGACCGGGGGCTCGTCGTGCAGTGTGGCCATCACGCCGTGGGCGAGCTCGAGGGTCTGCTGAACGGCGGCGTCCGTGTCGTCGGATGCCAGATCTCGTCCGAGGGTTGCTGCCAGCTCCAGGACCACGGTCGCCAGCCGCGCGGTGACGAGGCAGAACACGTCGTCGGCAGGTCGTCCCAGGCGGTCGGCGACCGCCCGCTCGAGGAGCGTCCGCTCCTTGACGAACTCCTCCGACAATCGGGCCTGCACGCCCGGCGCGTCGTCGATCACGGCCTGGACCTGACGCAGCCGTGCGGCGTTGCCACGTGGTGCGACCAGCAGCGCGCGGATCGAGTGCCCGAGCGCCAGGTCGAGCGGCTCCCCCGTGGGGCGGGAACGTAGCTCGTCGGCCATCTGGCCACGCAACGAGAGCGGCTCGAGCACGAGCAGATCCTTGTTCGGGAAGTAGCGGTAGAGCGTTGAGGTGCCGATCTGCGCAGCCTCGGCGATCTCCTCCATGGTGGTCGCGTCGTAGCCCTTCTCCAGGAAGAGAGGCAGCGCCGTGTCCAGGATCAGCTCGCGTGTCTGTGCTGCATGACGTTCTCTCAGTCCCACGCACGTAATCCTAGCAGCGACCTTCATTTTGGTAGGCACTATCGAAATGGGTTAGCATCTCACTTGATGGGCGACCACTCGGACGGTTGCCTCCCCGGACGCGACGAAAGGCCCTGACATGGCGTGGCACCTGTTCCGACTCGGACGGTGGTCGTTCCGGCACCGCAGGCTCGTGGCGACCGCGTGGGTAGGGCTGCTGGTCGCGATGGCAGTGGGCGCCGTGACGCTGTCGGGCACGACCTCGGACACGTTCGAGCTCAAGGGCGTGGAGTCGACCAAGGCGTTCGCCCTGATCAAGGAGCGCTCCCCGCAGGCGACGACCGACGGCGCCACCGCGCAGGTGGTGTTCGGGGCACCCGCGGGCGAGACCCTGTCCTCAGCGGCGAACAAGAAGGCCGTCGCCGACGCGCTGTCCACCGCCACGACCAGGGACGTCGCCACGGTCGTCTCTCCGTTTGATGCAGGTGCGGTGTCGAAGGACGGCACGGTCGGTTACGCGACCATCACGTACTCCAAGCCTGCCGTTGACCTCACCGCCGCCGACACGGGTGCTCTTGAGGACGCCAAGGCCCAGGCCGGGGACACGGGGTTGGTGGTGGCCGTCGGCGGTGACGCGCTGAGCGAGACGGCCGCTGCGCCCACCGCGGAGCTGATCGGCGTCGCCGTCGCGTTCATCGTGCTGATCATCACGTTCGGCTCGCTGGTGGCCGCTGGCATGCCGCTGCTCACCGCGATCCTGGGGGTCGGCATCGGCCTGACCGGCATCACCACTCTGACCGGGTTCGTGCAGCTGAGCTCGGTCACCCCGGCCCTCGGCACCATGCTCGGGCTGGCCGTCGGCATCGACTACGCGCTGTTCATCATGTCGCGCTACCAGCACGAAGTCAGGAGCGGTCGCCCACCGGAGGAAGCCGTGGGCGTCGCAGTCGGCACCGCGGGCTCTGCGGTGGTCTTCGCCGGCCTGACCGTGATCATCGCCCTGGTCGGGCTCTCGGTGACCGGCATCGGATTCCTGACCCAGATGGGTCTGGGCGGTGCCGCGACCGTGGCGATCGCCGTCCTGATCGCCCTCACCCTCCTGCCCGCGCTGCTCGGTTTCGCCGGCAAGCGGGTGTCGGCAGGAAAGGTGAAGTTCCTGAAGAACCGCGACCCCGAGGGCGACGACGGACGCAGCAACGGCCGTCGCTGGGTCGAGCTCGTCACGCGGTTCAAGGTCCCGGCCCTGGTCGTCGGCCTGGCGGCAGCCGCGGTGATCTCGATCCCGGTCGCCTCGATGGAGCTCGCACTGCCCGACAACGGCACCGCTCCTGCCGGTAGCGACGGCCGGCTCGCGTATGACCTGATCTCAGAGAACTTCGGCGCCGGCAACAACGGCCCGCTCGTCGTGGTGGTCGACACCAAGAACGCCGACGACCCGGTCGCCGCCGTGGGCACCGCGGTCGACGAGCTTCGGTCGATCGGGACCGACGTCGCTGCCGTGGTCCCGCCGGTCGCGGGCGACGACCCGCGCGACCAGGCAGCGCTCGAGCAGCAGCTGAACGCGGTCCAGTTCGCCACCGTCACCGTCATCCCCGCGAGCGGTCCGTCCGAAGCCGCGACGAAGGACCTTGTCGCCACCATCCGGGACAAGATGGCCGACCTGCCCGCGAAGACCGGCGCCCAGGCCCTGGTGACCGGGCAGACCGCGGTCGGGGTCGACATCTCCCAGTCGTTGGCCAGCGTCTTCCCCCTCTATCTGGTGATTGTGGTCGGTCTCGCGATTCTGCTGCTGATCCTGGTGTTCCGATCGATCCTGGTGCCGATCAAGGCCGCGGTCGGCTTCGTGATCTCGCTGGGAGTCTCCCTGGGCGCCACGGTCGCCGTCTTCGAGTGGGGTTGGCTCAACAACCTGCTGGGCCTGGACGTGAGCGCGCCGGTGATCTTCATCCTGCCGCTGCTGCTCACCGGCATCCTGTTCGGACTGGCGATGGACTACGAGGTCTTCCTCGTCACCCGCATGCGCGAGGCCTACGTCCACGGCACGCCGGCCCGACAGGCCGTCGTCATCGGCTTCCAGCACAGTGCCCGTGTCGTCACCGCCGCAGCCATCATCATGATGGGCGTCTTCGCAGGCTTCGCGCTTGGCGACGACGTGATCATCAAGACCATCGGTTTCGCGCTCACCATCGGCGTCCTCGCCGACGCGTTCCTGGTCCGCATGATGCTGGTGCCCGCCTTCATGTCGATCATCGGCGAGCGCATCTGGTGGCTGCCCGCGTGGCTCGACCGGATCCTTCCCAACGTCGACATCGAGGGCGAGATGCTGATGGCCCGTCTCGAGGGCACCCACGCGTCACTGCCAGCCGCAGCCCAGATGGTCTGACCGGTCCGCCCTGGAGACCAAGGGGCAACCCTCACTCAGCCGTGTTGCTGGTCGCCAGGAAGGCCTCGAGGGTCTCGACCACGAGCCGATGGTCCTCGAGCTGCGGGAGGCCGGAGACCGCGACGGTGCCGATGCAGCCGATCCCGCGCACGAGGATCGGAAACGCGCCCCCATGCGCGGCGTACTGCGACACGTCGAGCCGAGCGTCCCGGTCAAAGGACCCTCCGTCGACCCGGAACTGCTCGCCGACACGAAGCGACGAGCGGCCGTAGCGGTCGACGACCGCACACTTGCGGTCCAGCCAGCTGTCATTGTCGGCGGATGCGCCGGCCAGTGCGGCGTGGAACAGTCGCTGCCCGTTCCGCCGGATCGAGATCGCGACCGGCGCCTCGGCAGACAGGGCGGACGCCCGGAGCGTGACGCCCAGCGCCCACGCGGTGTCCTCGTCGAACCGGTCGAAGACGAGGCTGGTCTCCTGGGCCTCCAGCTCGTTGAGCAGCTCACGTCCGGTCATGGACACCTCCAGGGGTGTGCGTCACGGTGCACCGACCCGCTCCTGCCGCACGAGAACCCCGATCTTGTCGGTCCGGTGCTCGGGGTTGTGGAACTCGTCGGCCCAGTAGTTGCCCGCCGCGTGGTCCTCCAGCGTCGCGCACGTCGACAGCGTGAGGAATGCCCGCGTGGGCGAGGAACCCGGCCGCCCCGGTACGGCGGCTCGCTGTTCGGCGAGCGACCGGGGCGAGCGGAACGACGTCCTTCGGGTCTGACGGATCTCGTAGACGAAGCGGACGCCCTCGACGGTGACCACCGCCTGCTGCCCGGTCCTGAGGGACGGCAGCATCCGGAAGGCTGCGGTCGAGGAGGTCCGGTGCGCGGTGATCTGGTAGTTGCCGAGCCCGCCCGGCCCAACCCCGCCGCGCGGGCCGAAGGGGCTGGCGCCGACGCCCCGGTCCTGCAGGTCCGTGCCTGGCCTGTCGTCGGTCCAGCCGCGGTAGGGCACCACCGTCAGGTCGCGGAGCCCGAGAGCGGGGATGCTCAGGCGCGCCACCCGGGGTCGTCCGTCGCTCACGATCGCGAGGGTTGCCGCCTCCTCCACGGTGACCGTGCCGGCTCGCCAGGCCGACAGCGCCGACCGGGCGGCCACGCTGGTGGACTCGCTCGACACTGCCGGGACCGCCGGTGCGCCGACGACTGGCAACGCCGTCGCCGTCACGGCGGCGACGGTCGCCAGCAGCGCGCGCCATGCCACCTCGCTACCGTAACGACCCTGCCGGCGCGATCAGGCATACGTTGGGGGAACGGGCCTGCGCTGTGGTCACGGTCCGGGCCGCCGCGTACTTCGCGCGGCGGAAACGACTGATGGACACCGCCGCTCGCGGCGGCTCGTAGAATCGCCGGGTTGCCCGCAGCACCCTCCGGGCGGCCCCCGACGATGAACCCGACGATGAATCCGACGATGAATCCGACGATGCAGGACACCGTGACCTCAACCACCGACCAGACCGACGCCCGCCCCATCAACGACGTGACCCGGGAGGCGGCGCGCCGTCGTACCTTCGCGGTGATCAGCCACCCAGACGCCGGCAAGTCGACGCTGACCGAGGCGCTCGCCCTGCACGCGCAGGTGATCACCGAGGCCGGGGCCGTGCACGGCAAGGCCGGACGCCGCAGCACCGTCTCCGACTGGATGGACATGGAGAAGGCGCGTGGCATCTCGATCACGTCGGCCGCGCTGCAGTTCGCGTACGGCGACCACGTGGTCAACCTGGTCGACACCCCGGGCCACTCGGACTTCTCGGAGGACACCTACCGGGTGCTGTCCGCGGTCGACTGCGCGGTGATGCTGATCGACGCGGCGAAGGGGCTGGAGCCGCAGACACTCAAGCTGTTCCGGGTCTGCAAGGCGCGTGGCATCCCGGTGATCACGGTGATCAACAAGTGGGACCGGCCCGGGCTCGACCCGCTCGCGCTGATGGACGAGATCTACCGCGACATCGGGCTGCAGCCGACGCCCCTGACCTGGCCGGTAGGGATCGCCGGCGACTTCAAGGGCGTGCTAGAGCGCCGTACCGGGGACTACGTCGCCTACACGCGTACGGCGGGCGGTGCGAGGCGGGCGCCAGAGGAACGGCTGGACGCCGAGGCCGCCGCCAAGCGCGAAGGGGCCGACTGGGAGACCGCCGTCGAGGAGAGCGACCTGCTCGCCGCGGACGGGGCGGACCACGACCAGGAGATGTTCCTCGACGGGATCACGACGCCGGTGCTGTTCGCCTCCGCGATCCTCAACTTCGGCGTGGCCGCACTCCTGGAGACGCTGGTCGAGCTCGCGCCGTCGGCGATGCCGTTCGCCGACGTCGCGGGGGAGCGGCGCCACGTCGGCGAGCCGTTCAGCGCCTTCGTGTTCAAGGTGCAGGCGGGCATGGACACCAACCACCGCGACCGGGTCGCGTTCGCGCGCGTCACCTCCGGCGTCTTCGAGCGCGGCATGGTGGTGACCCACGCGCAGAGCGGGCGGCCGTTCGCCACCAAGTACGCACAGGCGATGTTCGGGCGTGAGCGCACCGTGCTCGCGGAGGCCTATCCGGGCGACATCATCGGCCTGGTCAACGCGACCTCGCTGCGTCCGGGGGACTCCCTCTTCCTCGACGCCAAGGTGGAGTTCCCGCCGATCGCGACCTTCGCGCCCGAGTACTTCGCGGTCGCGACGTCCGCAGACACGGGCCGGTTCAAGCAGTTCCGCAAGGGCATCGACCAGCTCGACGGCGAAGGCGTCGTGCAGGTGCTCCGCTCCGACCTGCGCGGCAACCAGTCACCGGTGCTGGCGGCGGTCGGCCCGATGCAGTTCGAGGTGGCGCAGGCCCGGATGGTCAGCGAGTTCGGCGCGCCGATCCGGCTGGAGCACCTCGGCTACACGCAGGCCCGTCGTACCGACGCCGCGTCTGCGGCGGAGCTCGACGCGATCCGCAGCATCGAGGTGCTCAGCCGCAACGACGGCACCTTGCTGGTGCTCGCACCGGACAAGTGGCGGATCAGCACGGTCGAGCGCGATCACCCCGACCTGACCCTCGAACCGCTGCTCGCGGGTGAGCAGTGACCCCTGTCAGACGCCGCTGACCAGCACCAACGACGACTCGGCCGCCCGCTGCCGCACGGCGCGGGCCTCGGCGTACTCGGGGGAGTCGTACCAGCGCCGGGCGGCGCCCTCGTCCTCGAACTCGAGCAGCACCAGCCGGTGCGGCTCCCGGTCGCCCTCCAGGCGCTCGGCCGCGCCGCCGCGCACCAGGAAGCGGGCTCCGTACAGCTCTGCCGCCTGGGTGGACAGGCGCTTGTAGTCCTCGTACGCGACGGTGTCGGTCACGTCGATGTCAGCGATCACGTATGCCTTGGCCATGCCTCATTGTCGTCGACCTCGGCGGCGCCGACGGCCGGCTTCTCGCGCGCCAGCGGAAGGATGACCACGAATGAGTTGTCGTCGGCGTCGTAGGTGGCGTCGCCACCCTGCGCCCGGGCGAGCTCACGCACGATGTAGAGCCCAAGGCCGGAGCCGCCCGGCCCTCCCGTCACGAATCGCTCGAAAAGGCGCGGTCGGACCGTCTGCGGCACCCCGGCGCCAGAGTCGCGCACGATGATCCTGACCCCGTCATCAGCGGCGACCGCCTGGACCTTCACGGGGGGTGCCCCGTGCCGCGCGGCGTTGAGCAGGAGGTTCTCCACGATCTGGAACAGGCGCTCCCGGTCCGCGAGCACTCGCAGCCCCGGCGCTACGTCGACATCGACCTCGATCTCGGGCTCGGGCACCTTCTCCTGTGCGGTGCGAACCGGGACCGCGAGCTCCTCCTTCAGCTGGATCACGTCTGGATGCAGCACGAGTGTGTCCGCCTCGATCGCGGAGACGGTGACCAGGTCGGCCAGCACCTGCTGGAGCCGGTTCACATTCGCGGACATCCCCGCCAGCACCCGGTCGCGGTCGTCATCGGGCATCTCGGCCCCGTGCTGTCTCAGCAGCTCGGCGGACATCGACAGCACGCCGACCGGCGAGCGCAGCTCGTGCGCGGTCCTGGACAGCAGCGCTGCCTGGTCCTCGGCGGTCCTGGCGAGATCGTGGTGCGCCGCGTCGAGCTGCTCGTACGCCGCCGCCAACGTGGCCGCCGAACGTTCCTGGTCCTGTCGCTGGAGGAACTGCGTGGTGGTGTCCCGGGTGACCTTGGCGAAGCCGACGTGTGCGCCGTCATCGTCGTGCACCGCCGTGATGGTGACATCGGCCCAGAAGCGGGTGCCGTCCTTGCGGACCCGCCACCCCTCCTCCTGGTAGTGACCTTCTTTCAGGGCGCGCTCGAGCTCGTGCTCGGGGTGGCCCTCCGCCTGCCGTTCGGCTGGGTAGAAGACACGGAAGTGCTGGCCGATGATCTCCTCGGCGGTGTAGCCCTTGGTGCGTTGGGCGCCGGCGTTCCAGGTGGTGACATGTCCGGTGGGGTCGAGCATGAAGATCGCGTAGTCCTCGACGGTGTCGACCAGCAGCCGGAAACGCTGTTCGCTCAGCCGTAGCTTCTGGTCCGCGCGGCGACGTTCAGTGACGTCGCGGGTGACCTTGGCGAAGCCGACGTGTGTGCCTTCGTCGTCATACATGGCCGTGATGGTGACGTTGGCCATGAAACCGGTGCCGCTCTTGCGGATTCGCCACCCTTCCTCTGCGTAGCGGCCCGCCTGCAGGGCGCGTTCGAGCTCTCGCTCGGGGTGGCCCTCGGCCTGCCGTTCGAGTGGGTAGAAGACGCGGAAATGCTCGCCGATGATCTCGTCCGCGTTGTAGCCCTTGACGCGCTGGGCGCCGGCGTTCCAGGTCGTGACGTGTCCGGTCGGGTCGAGCATGAAGATCGCGTAGTCCTCGACGGCGTCGACCAGCAGCCGGAAACGCTGTTCGCTCTGCCGGAGTCCTTTCTCCGCGGCACGTTGGCGGGTGACGTCCTGCACCTGCAGGAAGACGTACAGCGGTCGTTGCTCGCTGTCCCGAACCGGCGACAACGTTGCCAGGAGCCGGCGGCCGTCCCCCGCTCCGGACACGCGGTGCTCGACCTGCGCGACGTCCTCCGACCCTCGCAGGACAGTGTCGAGTGCGACCTCGAACGCGCTGCTGTCGCCGCCCGTAAGCTCGCCGTACGCCGTTCCCACGAGCGAGTCCGCAGACCTGCCGAGCAGCTGGGCGAGCTGGCGGTTGGAACGCACGAGCCGCCCGGCCAGCGTCAACGTCCCCATCCCGATGGCTGCGTCCGCGAACACCTCTCCGAAGCGTTCGAGGTGCTCTTGCAGGATGAGTTCCGCATCGGTGGACAGGGCCGACTGCGGCTCGGCGCCGCGGGCCGCCGTCGGGGGAACCGGCTGGGCCCGCTCGACGTCCAGGATGGCGAGGAGCTCGGCGACGAGGTCGTCGAACGAGCCGGACTTCTGGATGAAGGCCGACGCCCCCAGCTGGGCGGTGCGCGTGGCCAGCCCTGCCTGGTCGAAGCCGCTGTACATGACCACGCGCGTCTCCGGCGACGCTCTTCGCACTTGCGTCAGCGCCTCCAGTCCGTCCATACCCGGCATCGACACGTCCAGGAGCATCAGCGAGGGGCGGTGCAGACCCGCAAGCTCGACCGCGTCAGCACCATCGGAGCCTTCGCCGACCACGTCGAGCTCTCCCGAGAACTGAAAAAAGGTCCGCAGGACCGCGCGCACCTCGGGCGCGTCGTCGACGACGACGATCGTCGGCAAGTTCATTGTCGGAAACTAGCGCACACGACGTCGAGTCAACATTTCGCGCACTCGGTGTCCCGCTCGACTTCAGGCGCTGAGCGTGGGCTGGGCCACAATGAGGGGACGACGCGGGCGGTGGCGTCATGGGGAGGATGGAGTGGTGGCGACCCCGGTGCACATGTCGATCTACGAGGCGGCCGGCGGTCGGCCGGCATTCCATGCGCTCGCGCACGCCTGGCACGAGCGATGCCTGGCCGATCCGGTGGTCAGCCATGCGTTCTCCCACGGGGACGGGCACCCGGAGCACACGACCCGGCTGGCGGCGTACTGGGTGGAGGCGCTCGGCGGCCCGCCCGACTACACCTCGGCGATGGGCGACGAGAGCCATGTGCTGCGCCTGCACTCGGGCAACGGTGAGCACCACGAGATGGACGAGCGCGCGCAGGTCTGCTTCGCCCAGGCGCTCGACGACGCCGATCTGCCCGACGACGAACGGCTGCGGGCGACGCTCCGGGACTGGTTCCGCTGGGCGACCGCCGAGATGGCGCGCCACCCGGACACCCCGGACGACGTGCCGTCGGGGCTGCCGATGCCGCACTGGACCTGGAACGGACCCGCGTAGTGCCGCTGCCCCACGCCGACGCGACGCGGTCGTGCCCGTGCGGGTCGGGTGCCTCCTTCCGAGCCTGCTGCGGCCCGGTGCACGACGGGGCGCCCGCGACGACGGCGGAGCAGCTGATGCGCTCGCGCTACACCGCGTTTGCTCTCGGCATCGAGGACCACGTCTTCCGCACCTGGCACCCGCGGACCCGGCCCGACGACCTGTCATTGCCGGTCGGCGTCACCTGGACCGGGCTCGAGATCCTCGGCACCCGCGACGGAGGAGCGGAGGACGCGACCGGCGAGGTCGAGTTCGTGGCGCACTCGAGCACCGCAGGCGGGCCACACGCGCTGCACGAGACCAGCCGGTTCGAGCGCCGTGCGGGCCGATGGGTCTACGTCGACGGCGACGTCGACCCGGGCGTGCGGCTGCGCTCCCGCCGCTGACCGACCGGAATGCTGCACAGCGCGACGCCGTTATGGGAGCCATGACGAATCCGACCGCAGTCCTCCGCAGCTCCCACGACCGCCTCACCGAACTCGTCCTGCACCTCGACGGCGACCAGGTCACGGCGCCGTCGTACGACGACGGCTGGACGATCGCCGACGTCGCCTCCCACCTCGGCAGCCAGGCGGAGATCTTCGGCGCGTTCCTCGACGCGGGACTCGCCGGTGACGAGCCGCCCGGCAGCGATCTGTTCCAGCCGATCTGGGACAAGTGGAACGCGATGGTGCCCGCCGACCAGGCCAGCGCCAGCATCGAGGCGAACGACGCGTTCGTACGCCGGATCGAGGCACTGGCCCCGGACGAGCGCGAGCGGTTCGCGATCAACCTGTTCGGCCGCGACACCGACCTCGACGGCCTCGCCACCATGCGGGTCGGCGAGCACGCGGTGCACACCTGGGACATCGCCGTGGCGCTCGACCCGAAGGCCACGGTCGCGGCCGACGCCGTCGACCTCCTGATCGACACCGCGCCCGCCATCGTCGCCCGGGCGATGAAGCCGGTCGAGGGCGGCGGCAGGGTCCGGATCCTGACCGTCGACCCGGAGCGCGAGTTCGGCCTCGACCTTGATGGTGGGTCGCTGCTGGATGCCGCACCGCCGGACGCCGATCACCGCGTGACGATGCCCGCCGAGGCGTTCCTGCGCCTGGTCTACGGCCGGCTGGACCCCGACCACCTGCCGCTGGAGGTCGACGGCGACGCCGCAGTGCTCGGCGACCTGCGCGAGGCGTTCCCCGGCTTCTGAGCACCGGGGTTTACAGCCGGCGGAGGCAGACGTACAAAGGTGAGATGTCGGACTTCTCTCGGAAATCTTCGACCGCCTCCCGCCGCCTCTTCCTCTCGGGTTCCGCCGCCGCCGGTGCCGGCCTGGTGGCCGGGCCTGTTGGCGGCGCCGCGGACGCTGCGGGCACCGCAGGGCGTCAGGCCGGCAGCCTGCAGTCGGGCGAGGACTGGCCGGACGGTCCGGGGCGGACCAACAAGCCACAACCTCCCGGTGACGAGCTGCGCTCGATCCTGGCCGCGGTCGATCCCGACCGGGTCGAGGCGATCGTGCGCAAGCTGGTGTCGTTCGGCACCCGGCACACGCTGTCCGACCAGGACGACCCCGAGCGCGGGATCGGAGCCGCACGGGACTGGATCTTCCGTGAGATGACGTCCTACGCCGCCAGGTCGGGTGGCCGGATGACGGTCGAGAAGCAGTCCTACGTGCAGCCGCCCGCCGAGCGGGTCCCGGTCGCCACCAGGATCACCAACGTCCTCGCCACGCTCAGGGGCTCGAAGCACCCCGACCGGGTCTACGTGATCTCCGGTCACTACGACTCCCGCGTCACGGACGTGTTGAACTCCACCAGCGACGCACCCGGGGCCGACGACGACGCGTCCGGGGTCGCGGTGTCGGTGGAGCTGGCCAGGGTCCTGGCCACGCACGAGCCGGAGGCCACGATCGTGCTGGCCGCCGTCGCGGGCGAGGAGCAGGGTCTCTTGGGATCAGACCACATGGCCGGGCAGTTCCAGCAGGCCGGCAAGGACGTGCAGGGCATGTTCACCAACGACATCGTCGGCAGCTCCACCGCCGACGACGGTGAGCGTGACCCGAAGAGCCTGCGGCTGTTCGCCGAAGGAGTGCCGACCGACGAGACCGAGGCTGAGGCCGCCATCCGTCAGTCGGTGGGCGGAGAGAACGACTCCCCGGCCCGGCAGCTCGCGCGGTTCGTCACCGAGGTGGCCGACAACCGTGCCACCGGGATGCGGGTGCGGGTGATCTACCGGCGCGACCGCTTTCGTCGCGGGGGTGACCAGATCCCGTTCCTCGAGCGCGGTTACCCGGCCGCACGGTTCACCGAACCCAACGAGAACTTCGCGCACCAGCACCAGGACGTGCGCGTCGAGAACGGCGTGCAGTTCGGCGACCTGCCGCGCTTCTGCGACTTCGACTACATCGCGCGAGTGGCGCGCGTGAACGCCGCGACCCTGTGGTCGCTGGCCAACGCGCCCGGCACCCCGAAGAACGTGCAGGTGCTGACCGCCGAGCTCACCAACGACACCGAGCTGACCTGGGACCCCAACCAGGAGGCGGACCTCGACCACTACGAGGTGGTGTGGCGGCCGACTATCGAGGACGACTGGACTCACGTGATCGACGTCGGCCGGGCGAATCGGGCGCGGATCAACCTGTCGAAGGACAACGTGTTCTTCGGCGTCCGCGCCGTGGACCGCACCGGCATGCGCAGCCCCGCCGCGTTCCCGACGCCGACGCCGTAGCACGTCGGGGCGGCGCGGCCCGGTCAGTCCGGGTGACCGCCTCAGCTCGCGATGTCGGGTGTCTCGTCGGTGTCGGACTGAGCAGCGACGCGGGCCCGGTTCTCGGCCCTGCGGTCGACGAACTTGGTCGCCTGGTCGTCGAGGCCGGCCATGAACGCAGCCAGCTCCTCGCGGGCCTTCTCACCCTCGGCGCCGAGGTCCGTGCGCTCGAAAACCTTCCAGAACTTGAGGATCGGCATGATCACGTCGTCGTGGTGGAGCCGCAGGTCGTAGATGCCCGCCTTCGCGATGATCATCGAGCTGCGCCGGAAGCCGGCCATCGTGGCCCCGGGCATCTCGAACCCGATCACCTCGTCGGCGATCGCGCGCATCGTCGCGTCCGGCGCGATCTCCAACGCCGCCTGGACGATGTTGCGGTAGAAGACCATGTGCAGGTTCTCGTCCTTGGAGATCCGCGCGAGCATCTGGTCGGCGATCGGGTCGTGCGTCACCTTGCCGGTGTTGCGGTGGGACACGCGCGTCGCGAGCTCCTGGAAGGACACGTAGGCGACAGCCTCGAGAGCCGTCTTGTCACCGGAGTCGTAGCCCGCGGTCATGTAGTCCATACGGGCCCGCTCGAGCTCGACCGGATCGACGCCGCGCGTGATCACGAGGTAGTCACGCATCGCGACCCCGTGGCGGTTCTCCTCCGCTGTCCACCGGCCGACCCACGTGCCCCACGCGCCGTCGCGCCCGAACCGGGTCGCGATCTCGCGGTGGTAGGACGGGAGGTTGTCCTCGGTGAGCAGGTTGGTGAACATCGCTGCCTTCGCCGTCTCCGAGAGCTGCGACTGCTCGGGCGCCCAGTCCTCGCCGCCGAGGAACGCGAAGTCGCGTCCCTTGCTCCAGGGCACGTAGTCGTGCGGGTGCCACTCCTGGGCCAGGGACAGGTGGCGGTCGAGATTCTGCGCCACCACGGGCTCGAGCTCTGCGAGCAGGTTCTGCGGCACGGACGGCATGGAGGCTCCCTTGGTCGACGGCCCTTTGTCAGCAGCCTACGCCCGGACGGTGCCCGTGGGTCAGGCCTGGACCGGCACCTCGTAGACCTGGTCGGCAGGGTGTCCGGCGCGCTCGTGAATGCGCTGCACGGCAGCGGCGTCCGGCGCCTCGGACAGGCAGAACACCATGCCCGACTCGGGATCGGCCCAGGCGTGCTTGAAGTTGACCTTCTCCTCGTCCTGGATGGCGAGGTCTGCCTGATGGGCCTCGTCGAGGGCCTCCGGGGTCACGCCCTTCATCGAGGTATGGACGTCCACTATTCGCTCGGTCCGACACTGTCCCTGTCATGCGCAGGTGGCAATGGCCCGATCGAGGGGTGTGCTCCCGCGGCGGCATGTCCCTGCGAGGGTGGGGCCATGACCTTGCTCCTGCGCCCGTACGTCGCCGCCGACCTGCCGCGGCCCGCCGCCAGCGAGTCGGAGTTCGACGACTTCGGACCGGAGTCGACCGTGACCGCGCCGCCGCCATGGAGGTTATGGGAGGACGGGCACCTGGCGGTCGAGGTCGACGGCACGGTGATCGGCGACGTCGGCTGGCACTGGACCGGCTACGGCCCCGGCACGGCGTCGCGCTGCCCGATGGTCGGGATCTCGTTGCAGCGCGAGCACCGTGGCCGAGGGCTGGGCACCGAAGCGCAGCGGATGCTGGTCGGCGTGCTGTTCCGGGGACTGCCGGTCTACCGGGTGGAGGCTTGGACCGACGTCGAGAACCTCGTCGAGCAGCGCAGCCTGGAGAAGGCCGGGTTCGTGCGTGAGGGCGTGCTCCGTGGCGCTCAGTGGCGACGTGGCGCCTTCCACGACCTGGTCGCGTTCTCGGTGCTGCGCGCGGAGTGGCAGGACTGGTGATCCGGGACGACGCGCGGGAGGGTGTGCCCATGACCTTCCAGCTCACCGTCCTGTACCACCACCCGGAAGACCCGGTCGCGTTCGACGAGCACTACGAGTCCACGCACGCGCCGCTGGCCTCGAAGATCCCCGGCCTGCGGCACTACTCGGTCTCACGTCCGAAGTCCGGTCCGGACGGCAGCGCACCGGCGGAGTACCTGGTCGCGACCCTGCAGTTCGACGACGGTGAGGCGTTCGGCGCCGCCATGCGCACGGAGGAGGGCAAGGCCGCCGTCGCCGACGTCGGCACCTTCGCCACGGGTGGCGTGACGATGCTGACCGGCGACGTCACGACGTACGCCTGAGCATGCTTGAGGAGGTCACCCGGCGCTGGGTCGTCGGGTGGGCGCACTCGCGCGGGATCAGCGTGGGCACCGTCGAGGGCTGGCCGATCGCACACGTGCGCACGGTCTCGCGGGCCTGGGAGATCATCTGCGCCGAGCCCGTCCCGGAGACCTGGGAGGCGTTGCTCGACGACATCGCGGGCGACCGGACCGCGATGCTGACGGTGGTCGCGGCCGAGCCTGGGCCGTACCTCGCCCAGGTGCGACCGCCGGTGCGCGTGGAACGGGACGACGAGTGGCTGATGCGTTGCGACCTGGCGGCTGGTGGCGAGGCTCCAGTGCCGGCGTACGACGTGCAGCGCGAGGAGGAAGGTGACCAACGCCTCGTGGTGCGCCTGGTGCGCGACGAGCGGGTTGCCGCCGAGGGGTACGTCGCGGTGCGCGGGCACGACGCGGTCTTCGACCGGATCGAGACCACGCCGGAGTTCCGGCGGCAGGGCCTGGCCGGCTGGGTGATGCGCGATCTGGCCGGGTATGCCGTCGGGCAAGGCGCGACGACCGGGCTGCTGACCGCAAGTGCCTCGGGCGCCGCCCTCTACACGTCGCTGGGGTGGGAGCGAGTGTCGCCGGTGCGGTCGCTGATGGGCTCCTGAGCCGGGGTCAGTCGGCGGGCAGGGACTCGACCAGCACGAACACGTCCTTCGCCGGTTTGTCGGCGACGATGTAACCCTCGGCCGGGCCGCTGAACTGGATGTCGTAGTGGACGTTCTCGATCCCGATCTTCAGGTTGACGTTGTTCTTGACCGTGTAGCCCTTGTCGACCAGTGCCTTGCGGTAGAACGCGAGCACCTCATCGGTGTCGGCGGGACGGATGTCGAACTGCCAGGACCGGTCGGTCGGACCCGGCCCCTTCACCCTGACGCCCTCGGGCACCGGGAAGTGCGCGACCTCCGGTGGGCCGCCCTCCGGCACCGGGAGCGCGCTGGTCGTGGTCGTGGTCTTCACGTCGTTGGGCGCGGTGCCCCTGGGCTCCGGGGGCAACGAGGTCGACGCCGACGCCGACCGCGACGGCGACGCCGAGGTCGAGGTCGACGCCGACGGCGACGGCGGCGGGTCAGCCTTCGGGTCGTCGGCCGCGCCACAGCCCGACACGACGACGAGCGCCAGCAGCGAACCAGCTGCCGCGGCGGCCGGGACGGCACGCGTGCTGGTCACGGTTGATCCCCCCGGCAGGTGAAACGGACGCCGCCGACGGTACCGGACGCACCCCCGCGCGACCCCGCTAGCGTGGCCGCATGCAGTGCGAGTTCGACCGCACCACCGCCGTGTCACGCCGGTCCGGGGAGCCCGGCCGTCAGGCGACGTACGACGCGGTTCTGGATCCCGGCTGGGTGGTCGGCGGCGGGGTCAACGGGGGCTACCTGCTGTCCGTGCTGGGTGCGGCGGTGGCCGAGACCAGTGGCGCGTTCGGGCACCCGGACCCGTTCATCGTCACCGCGCACTACCTGTCCGCGAGCCGGCCCGGGCCGGCGACGGTCAGCACCAGCCTGCTCCGCAACGGCCGCAGCCTGTCCACGGTCGCGGCGACGATGACCCAGGAGCAGGACGGTGCCGACGTCCCGCGCCTCACCGCGCTGGCGTCGTACGGCGACCTGCACGGGCTGACCGGCGAGGTCGCCACCACCGCCGAGGAGCCCGACCTGCCCCGGCGCGAGCAGTGTGTGCCCACGTCGGCAGCCCCCGAGGACTTCCGGAGGACCGCGCCGCTGCTCGACCGCTTCGACCTGCTCGTCGACCCGGGCTGCGTCGGCTGGGCGCTGGGCGAGCCGAGCGGGCGCGGGATGCTCCAGGGATGGTTTCGGCTCAACGACGAGCGCGAGCCCGACCCCCAGTCGCTGCTGCTCGCCGTCGACGCGCTGCCGCCGGTGACCTTCGACCTGGGCCTGATCGGCTGGGCGCCGACGCTCGAGCTGACCGTGCACGTGCGGGCCCGTCCGGCGCCGGGGTGGCTGAAGCTGCGTCACGCCACACGAAACGTGGCCGGCGGCTACTTCGAGGAGGACTGCGAGGTGTGGGACGCGGCAGGCCGGCTGGTCGCGCAGTCGCGGCAGCTGGCCCGGATGCCCCGACGCGACTGACTTCCCGATGCGTGCTGCTACTTCCCTTGCGGCATTTCAGTAGGGAAGTGGCCGGATACCACGGGACCGTGGTATCCAGCCCACGCCCCTCACCTCCGCCACAACACCGACGCCAGCGACTTCACGGAGCCCAGCCGCCGACGGTCCATCGCGTAGACGTACCTCCGGCCCGGGTGCTCCGAGAGCGACCACAGCTGGTCGCGCGAGGGCCAGTACGAGATGTCCTCGGGGCCGGCCGGCAGCGTCCAGCGGTACGGCGTGAGCGCACCCGGCGCGCCGACGTACAGGTGGCCGAGCCGGTGGCGGCCCCGGCTAACCGTCACGTAGTACGTGCCGTCGACGACCGTGGCGCCCTGCATGTGGCCGACGCCGCGGTCGTCCAGCGAGACCGGCCGCGAGTGGCCGGCCTCGTCGCGGTCGAGGTGCAGCGTCTCCGGGTCGAGCGGGTAGCGCACCAGGCGCGTGGTCATCCCCGCGGTGCCGTACTCCCCGGCGACCAGCTCCGGCGGCGACGCCCCCCGGTCGAGCGACAGGAACGAGTAGCGCAGCTCCTCGACCGACTCCTCGGAGTGCGCGGCGTAGGCGAACCGCACCGGCAGCACGAAGCGGTAGCCGAAGGTGTCGCGGTCCGGCTCCACCGCCATGATGTCGTCGACATGGCACGTGAAGAGCCCACGCCGGGTGCCGGCCAGGTGCAGGTACGGACCGCACCAGACCACGCCGCCGGCATGGATCCGCAGCGGCTCCAGCGTGGCCCGCCCGAACCGGTCGGTGCCGGCCCGCACGACCAGCACGTGCCGGTAGCGCAGCTTGTCGATGTCGACGAACGTGACCCGGCTGCCGTGGTTGTCGTCCTTGTCGCCCTTGGAGTACCAGGTGGTGACGATCAGCCGCCGGCCCTCGAAGTCCTCGGTGTCGGAGGCGTCGGCGGAGGTGCTGATGCCCTGCGGCCACCACCGCGGGGAGTCGTTGTCCTGCTGGTTCCAGGTGAAGCCCCACGTCGGGCCGCGTCCGGGCACGCGCGCCCGGGTCGCCTGACGGTTGAGCTGGTCGAGCACCCCGCCGACACCGACCGGGCTCCCGTAGCGCGCTTGCAGCGATGCGATCTCGTCGAGGTTCTCCTCGCGCCGCTCCAGATGCACTCCGTACGACGCCACGTGCACAACCTCCTCGGGTCGGCCTCTGGTTGGCTGAGTCGTTGGCCTGGCCGGACCCACCCTAGGAGGACCTCGTGACCGTCACCGTCGTTGGCGCCGCGATCCTGTACGACGGACGCGTGCTGGCCGCGCGTCGTACGCCTCCGCGCGCGGGCTGGGAGCTCCCCGGCGGGAAGGTCGAGCCCGGGGAGTCAGCCGAGGCGGCGGTGGTCCGCGAGATCGCGGAGGAGCTCGCGTGCACGGTCGAGGTGACCGGCTGGCTGGCGGGGGAGTCGGCGGTGCGCGAGGATCTGGTGCTGCGAGTCGCCCTGGCCCGGCTGGTGGCGGGGGAGCCGCTGCCGAGCGAGCACGACGTGGTGCGCTGGCTCGGCCCCGACCAGCTCGATGACGTCGACTGGCTCGCCGCAGACCGGCCGTTCCTCTCCGAGCTGCGGCGGACGCTCGACACCGACCGCTGACCGTGGCCCGGGGAGTCGTCAGGAGCGCGCCTCGGCCTCGCGGATCCGCGCGCACAGCAGGTTGAGCAGGCTCTTGGCGAAAGTGGGCTCCTCGTCGACCAGGCGGAGGAACACCGTGTGCGGCACCACGAGCGTGGTCAGCCCGTCTACCGCCTCGACGCTCGCCGACCGCGGCTTGCCATCGATCATGCTGATCTCGCCGAAGTAGTCTCCCGGGCCCAGCGTGCGGATCTCCGTGTGGGCGCTCGTGACCTTGGCGTGCCCGTCGAGGACGAGGTGGAACGCCAGAGCTCCCAGCCCCTCGGTCGCGACCTGACGACCGGGTGAATGCTCAACGGTCCGCGAGAGCTCGACCACCTTCTTCAGGTGCCGGCGGGACAGTCCCTGGAAGAGGTCGGTGCCGGCAAGCCGGTCGGCGGGGGTGGGGTCCTGTGCGCTCATGTCGGCTCCTCAGATCGCAGCGCCAACATTACGCCGCGGGCGTCGTCCGCGGCCTGCCCCGGTGGTCGTCGGTGCCGTGCGCAAGGATCGGAGCATGACTGGCAACGCAGGCAGGCGCCTCCTCCTCGTGCATGCGCACCCCGACGACGAGTCCATCGGCCAGGGCGCGACCATGGCCAGGTACGTCGCCGAGGGCGTCGGCGTCACCCTGGTCACCTGCACCGGCGGCGAGATGGGCGAGATCCTGGTGCCCGAGCTCGAGCACCTGGCCGCCGACCAGGACGACACCCTCGCCGACCAGCGCCGGATGGAGCTCGACAAGGCGATGGCGGAGCTCGGGGTCACCGACCACCGCTACCTCGGTGGGTTCAAGCGCTACCGCGACTCCGGCATGCAGTGGCACGCAGACGGTCACGCGGTCGCCGCCGACAACGTGCACGACAACGCCTTCTGGAACGCCGACCTCACCGAGGCCGCCAACGATCTCGTGCCGGTGATCCGCGAGGTCCAGCCCCAGGTGCTGGTCACCTATGACGAATTCGGCGGCTACGGCCACCCCGACCACATCAAGGCCCACCGGGTGGCGATGTACGGCGCCGTACTCGCTGCCGTCCCGTCCTACCGGCGCGACCTCGGCGAGGCCTGGGACGTCGCCAAGATCTACTGGGGCGCCATGTCCGCCAGCCGATTTCGCGAGGGCATCCGGCGGCTGCGCGAGGCGGGCGACGCCACGTCGTTCGAGGGCATGGACCCCGACAACCTGCCGGCCTTCGCGATCGAGGACGACGACCTGAGCGCGGCGATCGACGGCTCGCAGTTTGTCGAGCAGAAGCTGGCCGCGCTGCGGGCGCACGCGACGCAGATCGCCGTCGACGGGCCGTTCTTCGCGCTGAGCAACAACGTCGGCAACGAGGTCTGGGGCACCGAGTTCTTCCGGCTGGCCAAGGGCAGGCCAGGCCCGGTCGACGAGCAGGGGCTGGAGACGGACCTGTTCGCCGGCATCTGAGCCCGCGGTTCGCCGCCGACTGCGGCGGCCGGTTGCTTACGATCGGGCCGTGAGTCGCGGCAGGCGGGTCGGTCAGGGCGGCAACGTCGTGTCCTGGCTGGTGTTGGGGTTGGTGGTTCTGGCCGCGGGCCTCTACGGCGCGCTGTGCCTCGTGGCGGGCGACAAGGTGCCCGCCGGCACCACGGTCGACGGTGTCGCCATCGGCGGCCTGCGCCAGGCTGCGGCCGAGGAACGGCTGACCACGCGGCTCGGACCAGGCTCCCGGCAGCCGATCCCGGTGCAGGGCGGCGGCCTGGACACCACGGTCGACCCGACGGACGCCGGGCTCGGCCTCGACGTCACTGCCACCGTCCGGGAGGCCGGAGGCGGCCAGGTCTTCACCCCGGCCCGGCTCTGGATGTACTACACCGGCGCCGGCGACGTCGAGCCGCAGGTCACGATCGACAGGCCGCGCCTGGCGGAGGTGGTGACCGGCCTCGCCAGCCGCGTGGACCGGGCACCGGTCGACGGTGCGGTGAGGTTCGAGGCGGGTGCGGCCGTGCCCGGCCCGGCGTCCGACGGCCAGCGGCTGTCCCGAGGCGGCAGCCGGGAGGCGATCACCGACGCCTACCTCGGCCGGGAGCCCGCCCGGCTGCCCGTGACCGCGCTCCGGCCGATGATCGACGACGGCGCCGTCGCCGACGCGATGACCTCCTTCGCCTGGCCCGCGACGAGCGGTCCGCTCCGGCTCGTGCTCGGCCGGCACGAGGTCGAGGTGACGCCGCGCCTGTACACCCCCGCGATCACGATGGCTCCCGACGGAGCACGCCTGACGCCGATGCTCGACATCGAGGCGCTGGTGAAGGCGCTGAAGCCGGTCTCGAGCACCATGCCGGGGCGA
>Ga0207648_10001307_pt1 | contig 27747 bp, 23 predicted proteins | sample KBSMisM32_FD_184310 | JGI IMG/M metagenome (GOLD analysis project Ga0207648, IMG submission 184310) | Miscanthus rhizosphere microbial communities from Kellogg Biological Station, Michigan, USA - KBS Miscanthus M3-2 (SPAdes) (version 2) | ecosystem: Host-associated > Plants > Roots >... | reverse complement strand
GCCGCAGACGACGCCGGTATTCGGCACCGCCGGCGTCACGCGCGCGTGGAACGACGCCAACGGTGATTTCATCGCGGATTGTGATCTCGCCAGCCCCGCTGCCCAGGACCTGCGCGCGAGCGGCGGGGACTTGTGCGGGGTCGTATCGAACGTGAACTTCGGCAGGAACGTGCTGACCAACGCGTTCGACCCACGAGTTCTCTCGGGATGGGGCGTGCGTCCGTCGGATTGGAACTTCGTCCTGTCGCTCCAGCAGCGGATCGGCCGGCGGTCGGCGCTGGATGTTGCGTACACGCACCGCGCCTTTCATGGCTTCACCGTGGCCGACAACCAGGCTGTTGCGCCCTCCGACCTGACCCCGTTCAGCATCCTGGCGCCCCTCGACCCACGGCTGCCCGGCGGCGGCGGGTACCGCATCGAGGGACTCTATGATGTCGTGCCCGACAAAGCGGGGCAGGTGGACAATCTGATCACCGGCGCAGAGACGTTCGGCCGGTGGGGGCAGTCGTTCAGCGGCGTCGACGTCACCGTGCACGCTCGCGTCGGCCGCAACTTCACGTTCGCCGGCGGCACCAGCACCGGTCAGACCGTGGCGGACAACTGTGACGTGCGGGCACGCCTGCCCGAACTCGCCACCAGCAGCATCGGCACGACCGCGTTCGGCGGGGGGCTGACGGGATCGGCGGTCACGCCCCTCAGTCCGTACTGTCACGTGGCCTACGGTGTGCTGACGCAACTTCGAGGCCTGACCTCGTATCTCGTGCCGAGGCTCGACCTCGAACTCGCGGCGACGTTCCAGAGCAAGCCTGGCGCGTTGCTGGCCGCCAACTACGCGGCCCCCAACTCGGTCGTCGCGCCGACGCTCGGAAGGAATCTGTCCGGCAACGCCGCCAACGCCACCGTCAACCTGATCGAGCCCGGGTCGATGTACGGCGACCGCATCAACCAGATCGATCTACATGTGGCGAAAGTGTTCCGATTCCATCGAGCCCGAACCACCGTGGGCCTGGACATCTACAACGCGTTGAACGCGAACGCGGTGTTGACCTACAACAACACGTTCGTGCCGGGAGGGACGTGGCTGCAGCCGCTGATGGTCCTGACCCCGCGCATGTACAAGATCACGGCCGCGCTCGAGTGGTAAGGAGAAGCATGGCGCGACACGCGGTGTTCACAGCCTTGGTGGTCCTGGTGCACATCGGCGCTGCCGCCGCGGACGCCCAGGCCGAGCGCAAACAGGTGCTCGTGCTCTACTCGACGAGGCCGGACGCGCAGCTGTCGATCGTGGGCGAAAACGAGCTGCCGCGCATCCTCGGGGCCGGGCTGCCGCAACCCGTCGTCTACTACTCCGAGTTCATGGACGTCGCGACGTTCCCGCAGCGCGCCCATCTTGCGCTGCACGAGTTCCTGCGGTTGAAGTACGAGGGGATCCGGTTCGACCTCGTCGTCGCGATTCAGAACGAAGCCATCGAGTTCGTCGCTGCCTACCGCGACACGCTGTTCCGCGACACGCCCGCCGTGTTCCTGACGAACGAGCCGATCGCGCGGCGGCTTCCGAACTCGACCGGGCTGGTGCACGAGCGGGACTATGGCGCAACGATCGGGTTCCTTCGCCAGCTGCAGCCCGAGGTTCGGAACGTCTTCATCGTGGCGAGCGACAGCACGTCGGGCGAGCATCGACAGTTGAGTGCGATCCGGCGGCTGGAGCCCACCCAGGCCGGCCTGAGCTTCACCTACTTGTCGAACCTGCCGACGAAGGATCTCGAGGAGCGCCTGAGGAGGCTTCCCGCGTTGTCTGCCGTCTACTATCTGTCGGTCAGCGAGGATGGCGCCGGTCAGAAGTTTCATCCGCTGGAGTATCTCGACCGGGTGGTCGCCGCGGCGAACGCGCCAACCTACTGCTGGGTGGATTCCGCAATGGGCCATGGCATCGTGGGCGGCAGTCTCTATCGGCAGGCCGCTGCGATCGACCGCGTCGGCCAGCTGGCCGTACGCGTGTTGCGGGGCGAGGCGCCCGACGACATCCCGATCGCCGTGCTCAATCTGAATGTCAACATGGTGGACTGGCGCCAGCTCGAGCGCTGGCGCATCGATGCCGCGCGTGTGCCCGCGGGGACGCTGGTCAGATTCCGCGAGCCGACGGTGTGGGAACGCTATCGAAATCGTATTGTCGCCGCCGCCATGCTGCTGGTGGCGCAAACCGTCCTGATCGCGGGGCTGCTGGTCCAGCGCAGCCGTCGCCGGCGGGCGGAGCAGGAGTTGCGCCACAGCCACGAACGGATCCGGGACCTCGGGGTTGGTCTCATGCGCGCTCAGGAGATGGAACGCGCGCGAATCGCCCGCGAGCTGCACGACGACATCTGCCAGCGGATGCTGCTGTTGACGATCGACCTCGAGTCGCTGGCCCGCAACAGCGCCGACAAGGCCCCGGTCGCCGGGCCGCTGACCGCCGCGCGCGAGATCGCCACGAGCCTGCACTACTTGTCGCACCGGTTGCATCCGACGAGGCTGCGGCTGATCGGCCTGCTTCCGTCGCTCGAGGAGTTGTGCGCCGAGCTGTCACGCGCCGGGGTGACGATTCAGTTCACGCACCGCGACGTGCCCCCGAAACTGCCGCCGGACGTCATGTTGTGCGCGTTCCGGGTGGTGCAGGAGGCGTTGCAGAACGCCCTCAAACACAGCAGCGCCACGATCATGGGCGTGCACGTGGGCGGGGAATCAGACCGGCTGTCCGTCACCATCGCGGACAACGGCGTGGGGTTCGACGTCGACGGAGCGTGGCGCAAGGGCGTCGGCCTCTCGAGCATCCGCGAGCGAATCGACGAGATGGGTGGGACGCTCGAGATTCGCTCGCGTCCGGGCGCGGGCACGCGGCTGACGGCGACGATACCGCTGGAGGGGGTCGCGGTCAGTGCACGGGTTCAACCCGTTGACACCACGGTCGTCGAATGAAGACGACGGCCGCGTTCGACACGGTGGTGTGAGCTCCCAGGCCGTACAGACGAACGCAGCCAGCCCGAAGGACTGGCTGCGTCTGGTGTCTTGGGTCCCGGCCTGGGTCAGCGCCGGCCGATGATGTCGCCGGACACGACCAGCTCCACCCGCCGATTCTGCTGCCTTCCCGACGCCGTGTCGTTGGTGGCCACCGGCTGGCCTTCGCCGAAGCCGGTTGCGCCGATCGAACCCGCCGCAAACTTCTGGTCCACCAGATACGCGCGGACCGATTCCGCGCGCCGCTCAGAGAGCCCCTGATTGTAGAGATCCGTTCCGACGCTGTCCGTGTGCCCCTCGACCGCGAGCCGTAGCCCGTCGTGCGAGACCAGGATGCCCGAGACGCGCGCCAGCTTCTCCCGCGCACCCGGCTTGAGTGTCGAGCTGGCGGTGTCGAAGAGCACGTCGGACAGGTTGACGATCAGGCCACGCGCCGTTTCGCGGGTCTCCAGGATCACGTTGAGCTGTGTCCTGAGCTGCTCTCGCAGCACTGTCTTGTCCTGCTCCGACTGCGCCGCGGCGCCTTGCGCCTGTCGGGCCTGCGCTTCGGCTGCCTGCTGCGCTGCCACTGCCTGCACCCGCGCCGCCTCCGCTGCCGCCCGTGCGGCATCGGCATCGGCCGCGGCACGTTCCGCCGCCGCCTGCCCGGCGGTGGCAGTTCGGGCATTGAGCTCCGCTGCTGTGCGCGCCGCGTCGTTCGTCTGGGCCTGGCGCTCTGCGGTGTCGCGCGCGGCTCGTGCCGCCTGCGCATCAATCTCGGCCTGCCGGCTTCGCGCGGCCTCCGCTCGTGCGAGATCGAGTGCGTTCTGTTCACGCCCGAGGGCCCGCGTCCTCTCCTCGGCCACGTACGAATCTTCCTGCCGCTTCAGCCCAATCAGCCGGGCGTCTTCCGCCGTTTGCGCGGCCTGCCGGGCCGGCATCATCACGGCGTTTCCGGGCTGCTTGTTCTCTCTGGCCGTTTCAGCCGTCGCCAGAAGTGTCGCGGCCTTGTCAAAGGTGTCCTGCGCGTAGCGATCGGCGCCCGCCAGACGCGCCAGTTCCACCGCGTTTCGCGCCTGGGCGAGGTCCAGCGGTGCCCCCGGTTCGAGCGGCTTCAACTTCAACTTGGCGGCGTCCTGATTCATCAGGTAGGAGCCGCGCCTCAGCAGCTCGTACTTGGCCTGGATCACCTCGACGCTGCCTTCGGTGCCGTCACGGACGACGTTCTCCATGACGACGACATCGCTCGGCTGGGTCACCGCGAAGTAGGGCTCTGCCGTGACGATCAGGCCAAATGCCTGCAGTTCCGTCGTCACCTTGATCTCCGCATCGTTGCCCTTGATCTGGATCTCGCCGAGGTTGGTGGCGCGACCTTCAGGGGTGACGGCCCACAGGACGTAGGTGAGGTACTCGGATCCGAAACTCGAGGCAGCGGAGAACTTGTCGAACTTTGCTTCGACGTTCATGTACCCCTGCTCGCCCGAGACCTTGGCCTCGCCGACGGCCTGCGGCATCAGGGCCGTGCCCTTGAAGTCGACCTTGGTGTCGCCGCGGCGTGGCCGGTAGTTGATCGCGGGCGTCGTGCGGCCGACGACCGTAATCCTGAACACGGGGACCTGATCTTCAACGACGCTGATCTGCCGTTGGGTCGGGTTGGGCGTTGTTTGTGAAAACACGACGCCCGGCGCGAGGGCAGCCGATGCCACGAGCACGGCCGCGGTTCGCTTGAACATGAAGAACCTCTGGTATTGAGTGGGTGTTACATCTTCGGCAGCGTGCGGATTGCGTGTCGAGGCTGACGAGCAGATGCACGACTGTACGCCGTCCTTCGTTGGAACGCCGTCCAATCGGGCACACCCTGCCGGGCTTTAGTGCCTGGCCTGGGAGTACACGCGCGTGAACTCGGCACCAAGCAGCAGGACCTGGCACGAGTAGTACACCCACAACAAGAGGATCATGACGGAACCGGCAGCGCCGAAGCTCGCGACCAGGCTGCTCTGGCCGAGATAGAGGCCGATGAGCTGTTGACCGATCGTAAAGAGCACCGCCGTCATGAATGCACCGGTCGTTACATCGCGCCAGAGGAGATGGATGTCGGGGAGGACGCGATAGAGGAGAGCGAACAGTGCTGTGGTCACGAGGAGCGACACGAGCACACTGGCGCCGCTCCACACCAGCGGGATGCTCGTGGAGTGGCTCGACAGCCATCCGTTCAGGGCCGCCAGCGCCGCGGTTACTGCCAGCGACACCATGAGGAGGAAGCCGATCGCCACCACGAGTCCGAACGAGCGCAGCCGATCCAGCAGGAACGCCCTGAGGTGGGGGCGCAGCGGCGACTTGACGCGCCAGATGCTGTTGAGCGCCGCCTGGAGCTCGAGGAATGCTCCGGTAGCCGCGACGACAAAGCCGATGATTCCGAGAGCGGTGGCGACGACGCCGACTCGCCGCTGGGTCGCTCCCTCCAGAAGACTCTGCACCGCGAGAGCGCCAACGCGTCCGACGAGAGAATCGAGCTGGGCGACGATCTCCCCGCGGACGGCTTCGGCGTCGAAGACCACCCCCGCGATCGCAGTGGCGACGAGCAGGACCGGCGCGATCGCGAACAGCGTATAGAAGGCGAGAGAGGCGCCGAGACGCATGACGTCGTCGTCCCACCAGGCCCTCAGAGCCGCTCCGAACAGTCGCGGCATCGCCGATGCTGGTGGCCTGTTGGACATCAGAATCGAGCGTACTTTGGTGAGGGGCTCGACACACGTTCAATACCGCACCCGACAACCGACTCATCGACGGTTGTCAGGTACGGAACGGGTCAGGATGGGCTGTGTGGCAGGAGATGGTCAGCCGCGCTTGCCGCGCCGTGACCGCCGGACGAAGCCCGCCAGGCCGCCGCTCAGGAGGAGCAGACTCGCCGGCTCCGGGACCCGCCCGAGCGTGGCGGTAAACGTTCCTTCGCTCTCGATATTGGTCGTAAAACTCAGAAGCCCCTTCGACGTCCCGATGCACGGATCGTGGAACTGCTCGCTGCAATGCTCGATGAATCCCACGCCGCCGCCACCGCTCGCCGCAATCGACGTGTTCAGAAGGTATCCCGCGAGTGCGTTGCTGAAGGTGCCGGCCATGCCGGTGAACGAATCCAAATCCGGTGGGTGGTCGATTCTCCCGAGGAGGACGATGGGGAACGGGGGGAGCTCGTCGTCCGTATCGATGTCGTCCGGGACTGCCTGCGGGATGCTGATCACCTCGGTCGCGTCCGTCACCGTCGCGGTGCCGATGCCGGCGATGTTCACCGCCAAAGCGTTCAACGGGATGGCGTAAAAAAAGAAGCCGGGAGCGACCTCGAAGGAGATGATGTTGTTCGTGTCGGCGGTGCCGGTATAGACGACGAGCGCGTTCGTGAACGTCGTGGCGCCAATCTTCCCCGAGGCAATTCCCGTGAACTCGTACGTGATCGGAGCCGCGTCGGCCGGCGCGGCGAAGCCCACCAGGGCGAAGGCAAGTGCTGCGATAAAGGATTTCATTCGGGCACCTCGACCCGGTCGCTGCGTGCAAGCCCGATGCCGCTGGTCTTAACATTTTCTTAATCTGTTCCGTCGCTGTGGGTGTGAAGCGAACTTCCTGACTGACTAATGGTTTAGCAGTCGCGTCATGGCCTCGATGACGCTGTCGGTGTCGAGCGCTGGAAGGCTCTCCAGCTACCTCAGCCGGAACATTAGGCTTCCTACGAATGCACTTCGACGAGCGCGGTGTGCTGAACAAGACGGCGGACTCAGCCTGGTTCCCGTAGAGTCACTGAGGCGCGGGTCCCGCGCCGATTCTGAAAGTTGGCCGCCATGCTTGACGCCTTTGTCGCGGAGAACCGGGATGAGCTCGTCCGTCGCTGCCGTGTGAAGGCGGCGATGCGGTCGACGCCAACGCCCACGCCGCGCGAACTCGAGTACGGGGTTCCCCGATTTCTCGATCAACTGGTCGAGGCCCTCCGGCGCCACGTGCCATCGACCGCGGAGATCGGCCTGAGCGCGGCACTCCATGGCCGTGACCTCCAGCTGCACGGCTTCGCCGTGTCTCAAGTGGTCCACGTCTATGGGGACGTGTGCCAATCGATTATCGAGCTCGCGCTGCTCTTGAATGCGCCCATCAGCGTCGAGGATTTCTGCACCTTGAACCGATGCCTGGATGACGCCATTGCGAGTGGTGTCACCGAGTACGAACGTGGCAACCAGGCTCTCGTGAGCGCCAAGTTGGCTCACGACGACGAACGCTTCGGGTTCCTTGCGCACGAGATCCGCAACCTGGTCGGTACGGCCACTCTGGCGTTCGAAGTGCTCAAGACTGGAGGCGTTGGAGTTGCCGGAAGTACCGGCGGCGTCCTTCAACGGAGCCTTTCAGGGCTCCGCGACTTGACCAACCGATCGCTCGCCGAGGTGCGCTTGCGGCACGACGTTCGGGATCGGAGCCAGTTCGGCATCGGCGAGATCATCACGGAAGTGGCGCCCGCGGCGGCGCTCGAAGCACACGCGCACGGGCTGTCTCTCAAGGTCGATGCCGTCGATGTGGAGGCGCGCGTGGATGCTGACCGGCCGATCTTGACCGCCGTGGTGGCGAACCTGCTTCAGAATGCGTTCAAGTTCACGCGGCCAGGTACGACGGTTACCTTACGCGGCGCTGCGACCACTGACCTCGTGCTGATCGAAGTCGAGGACGAGTGTGGCGGCCTTCCCGATGGGACAGCCGGCGATTTGTTCCAGCCGTTCGTACAGCGCAGCGCAGACCGCACCGGGCTGGGGCTTGGTCTGGCGATGTGCCGGTGGGGCGCCGAAGTCAACGACGGTCGCATCTCAGCGCGGAACCTGCCTGATCACGGATGTGTGTTTACCGTCACCCTTCCGCGCCTGCCGGCACTTGCTGGTCGCTGAACTCCCGGCTAATGAACGTCGCCCGGGTCGGTCTTCTTGATCTGTCTGACCGTCTTGCGGGCGTCCTCGAGGAACTGCATCTGCGCCAGGTTCGCGGCCAGCGCATCGGCCGTGGCAGCGACGGCCGCGAGCGTCGCCCGGCGTGCCTCTTCGGCAGCGTGACGCGCTTCCTCGGCGGCGTGCCGTAACGCCTCCCTCTCCTGTCGGACAATCTCCAGCTGCGCGCGAAGGTCCTCGTGAAGGACTCTGGCCCTCTCGGCGAGCGCGCGGAATTCCTCCGCCTCCGTCCTCGCCGCCTCCGCCGCCTCCCGCGAGTCTTCGGCCTCTTCGCGTCCCGCCTCGGCCTTCACGCGTGTCAACTCGGCTGGGATCGTGTCACTGGACATGTGTCCCTCCGAACCTGCTTGTCAGATTCGACGCTTGTAGAGAAATCCACCGCCGCCGAGCGCCAGCACCACGAGGACGATGATGAGCAAGGTAGTCGTATCCATGTACTACTCCTGTGTGTGTCGGGGTTGTTCCTGACTTCACACAGCATGCTGCAAGCGCGAACAGGCGTCTGTGCAGATGGGAACACTCCTGCTTGGGTTAGCTACCGAAGCGGCGACGAAGAGCACTCGGCGGGAGTGGAGGACTTGGCTTGGAGCGCTCGAACGAGTTCGAACCTGCGCAGCGCCGCAGTTGAGAATGTATCGAGCGGCAACATGATCAGACGTGTCTTGCCGGTGCCGCGATGTATGACCTCGGCCGCGCAGGCGGCTTTCTCGCACCAGCAAGAACCCACCTTCCACGGCAGGCCGGCGGCTGCCAGCGTACGCACGACCTCTTCGGTCCAACTCCTCTCGGTGATCGGCGGCAGTCTCACTGGCTTGTTTGTAGCCGTGTGACGGCGCTCACGCAGTGCTGAATTGAACACTGCGCCGCGGGACGAGGTGGGCCGAAGCCCAGCACGACGACAGGCTATTCGATTCAGCGACGCGCGCGCCACTCATCGCGCGTTTGTCCCCAGATATCGACCCGGTCGTGGTCGTACGGCGGCGGTAGCTGCCCTGGGCCCCGGTTGCGCGAATCGAGCTTCCGCGCGACACGCTCCGACGCCGCATTGTCTGGGGCTATCACGTGGATGATCTCGGTCCAGCCGAGATGCTCGAATGCCCAGTCGATGCTTGCGGCCGCTGCCTCGGTGGCGACCCCTCGGCCCCAGCACTCTCTGATGACGGCCCAGCCGATCTCGGTGCCCGGCCATCCTTCCGGCATCCACGGCCCGACGCGGCCAATCCATCGGCCCGTCGATTTCTCGATGACGGAGAACATGGCGTACCCGTTCGCATGCCACGAGCCGATCGCCGTCATGATCGACCGCCAGGTGAGTGTGCGCGGCATCGTGCCGCCGATGAACCGCGCCGCCTCCGGGTCGGCCATCATCGCGGCCCACGCGTCGAGATCTTCGAGACGGGGCGGGCGAAGGATGAGACGCGACGTCTCCAACCGAAGATCAGTGACCGTCGAAGAAGCCATGGGTGATGGTTTTACACTAAGCGGTGGCCGTCAACGCAGAGCACCGATCACGTCGCGATCCGCCCCGGAGGGAAGACTACTCGAAGCTCGAGATCAAGACGACAGACCTCGGCCACGGCGTCTACCTCCTGAACTGGCAAGGCGGCGACTCGATCTTCCTCGTCGGTGACGACGGCGTCCTGCTCGTGGACACCTCCGTTGCGCAGATGGGCGCCAAGATCGGGGCGGCCATTGCGCGTGTGAGCCGGAAGCCGATCACACTCGTCATCAATACCCACGCGCACGCCGACCATTTCGGCGCCAACGAGCTGATCGCCCAGGGTGGCGCGGTGATCATCGGCCACGATGCGTTGCGTGAGCGGATGGCAAAAGGCCACGGACAACGACACATTGGTGCGCTTCAAACGGGCCAACGTCATCCACGCCAGCGGCACCATCGGGGGAAACGGCGGCTATCCGTTCTTCGACATGTCTTCGGGCGGCTCGCTCACTGGGACAATCGCCGCCGAAGAGAAGATGCTCTCGCTGTCCGATGACAAGACCCGCATCGTCGCCGACGAAGGCGAGCCGGCGAGCGCGGCGGAGGCCATCGCCGCCAAGCCGACCCAAGACCTTGATGCCCGATGGGCGCCGCGAGGAGGTTTCCTTTCTGGCGACGTCATCACACGAATGGCGTACCAATCCCTGAAAGGCATCAGCCTTCCGGCACGGCGGTAGGCAGGCATCCCCGGGGCGCGTGAAGCCGCGACGCCGGGAACTCAGCTCCGCCAGACAGGCTATGCTGCTGCGCAGCCAGGAGGACGCCGTGCGCGCACGTCTGAAGGTTCTGCTGCCGCTCATAGCCATGCTCGTTGCGTGGCGGGGACAGTCGACATGGTCGTTCACGACGGAGCAGGCGTCTGCCGGCCGCACGGCCTACGAGCAAAACTGCGCGACGTGCCACGGCGCGAACCTGCGCCAGCTGCCGGAAGCAGCGCTCGGCGGGCGTGAGTTCGCGGCGAAGTGGGGCAGTCGCGCCACCAGCGAGCTCGTCACGCAGATGCGGTCGACGATGCCGCCGGAAGATCCCGGCGGGCTCTCTGAAGAAGCGTACCTCGCCATCGCGGCCTACGTTCTGCAGGTCAACGGTGGCGGCGCTGACGGGCAGACGCTGACGACGCGCACATCGACGCGCATCGGCGATGCGCTCGCCGCACGCGGTACGCCGGCGGCCGCCGGCCCCGCACCAAGTCGCACCGGAGTCACCGTCGCCGGCGCCGTTCCAAACTTCGTTCCGGTCACGGACGCCATGCTGCGCGCGCCGAATGCGGCCGACTGGCTCATGATCCGGCGCGACTACAGCGCAACGAGCTACAGCCCGCTCACGCAGATCACCGCGGACAATGCGTCTCGACTGGAGCTCGCCTGGATGTGGCCGATGCGCGAGGGCGGCTTCAATCAACCGGCGCCGCTGGTCTACAACGGCACGATGTTCCTGGCCAACACCGGCGGCATCGTGCAGGCGCTGAACGCACGCACCGGGCAGCTGATTTGGGAACACGCGGTCGGCGCCGAAGTCGCCCCGCGTGGGTTGGCGCTCTACGGCACCCGGTTGATCTTTCACAGCGCGGCGGCGTGGGCCCTCAACCGGCAGGACGGCTATTTGATGGCGCTCGACGCACGGACCGGCGAAACGGCCTGGCGCGTGCGCATGCCCGACGCCTATGCGAGCAACAGCGGCCCCATCGTCGCCAATGGCCTCATCCTGCAGGGCATGGGCACGTGCCAGATCTACGAGGAGAACAAGTGCTTCATCAGCGCGTACGACCCAGCCACCGGACAGCAACGCTGGCGATTCAGAACGATCGCGCGCAGCGGTGAGCCAGGCGGCGACACATGGGGCCGACTGTCCGATCTCTACCGCGCTGGTGGCGAGGCATGGATTACCGGAAGCTATGACCCCGATCTGAATCTCACGTATTGGGGCACGACGCAGGCGAAGCCGTGGATGCCGGCCAGCCGCGGCACGAAGACCGAGGATGCGGCGCTGTACACGAGCTCCACCGTCGCGCTCGACGCCTCCACCGGCAAACTCGCCTGGTATTACCAGCACGCGCCTGCCGAAGCGTTCGATCTCGACGAGGTGTTCGAGCGTGTGCTCGTCGATGCCGGTCGCGACCGCTGGGTGTTCTCCGTCGGCAAGGACGGCGTGCTGTGGAAGAACGATCGGAAGACCGGCGCCTACCTCGCGCACGTCGAGACCGTCTTTCAGAACGTGTGGGAGTACTTCGATCCCAAGACCGGCAGACCGCGCTATCGGCAGGATATCCGCGCGGCCGAGGTTGGCGACTGGATCGACGCGTGCCCGAGCACCGCCGGGGGCAAGAACTGGCACGCCATGAGCTTTCATCAGCCGTCGCGGCAACTCATCATCCCCTTGAGCCAGACCTGTATGTCGCTGCAGGCGCAGGCGATCGAGCAGCGGCCAGGGGGCGGCAGCGGTGGCGGCGCCTCCCGCCGTCTCTTCGAAATGCCCGGCACCGACGGGAAGCTTGGCAAGCTGGGCGCGTTCAACGTGGACACGATGAAGCAGACCTGGGCGCTCGAGCAGCGCGCCTCTTTCCTGACGTCGGTGCTGTCGACCGCAGGCGGCGTGGCGTTTGCCGGCGACCTGAATCGAAGCTTCAAGGCGGTGGACGTCACGAACGGCCGCGTCGTGTGGGAGACGCAACTCGCGACGTCGGTGCAGGGGTTTCCGATCAGCTTTGCGGTCGACGGCCGGCAATACGTTGCCGTGGCGACCGGCCTCGGCGGGGGCAGTCCACGAAGCGTGCCGGCCTTTCTCAGTCCCGAAATCGAGGTGCCGAACAAGGGGCACGCACTGTACGTCTTTGCGTTGCCGCAGCAATGAACGAGGAGTCGCACATGAAACGGGCCTTGCTCACACTCGCGTTCCTGGCGTTGACGGCGATGCCGTCCATCAACGCCCAGTCGCCCGCATGCGTTCCATCGAACGGGTTGAACTTCATTTGCGGCCTTCAGAAGCCCGAGGATCTGGTGCTCATCCCGGGCACGCGCTGGCTCATCGCCAGCGGCATGGATCAGGGCGCTGGACTGCACCTGATCGACACGGGCGCGAAACGGGCGCAGCCGCTCTATGCCAGTGACACGCGCGCGCGCCCGGACCGGAATCGTTTCGCCAGTTGCCCGGGCCCGCTCGATGCGCGTCAGGCGGTCCTGCACGGGTTGAGTTTGCGTCCCGCGCAGGCCGGCCATTACACGCTTTACGCGACGAACCACGGCGGCCGCGAGTCCATCGAAGCATTCGACATCGACGGACGCGGCGCCACACCGTCGGCCACCTGGGTGGGCTGCGTGTTGATGCCCGACAAGCTCGCGGCCAACAGCGTGGCGGCGTTCGGCGACGGCGCGCTGGTGTCCACCGTGGTCTCGTTGCCTGGAAAGACCTCTCCGGACGGGCGCAACACCGGCGCGGTCTTCATGTGGACGCCCGGCGAGAGCGTGTTCCATCGGCTGGACGGCACGGAGCTTCCGGTCAACAACGGCATCGAGACCTCGGCTGACGGTCGCCAGTTCTTTGTCGTGTCGATGGGACTGAGGCAGATTGTCGCCTTCTCGCGGGCCGATCCCTCGAAACCGATCGGCTTCGCGCAGCTCACCGGTTTCGTCCCCGACAACGTCCGCATGGTCGGCACGCGTCTGGTGGCGGCCGGAATGGCGATCGCCGACCCACCGTGTGTGGCCGGCACGCCCTGTCTCCGCGGCTTTGCGGCCCAGGCCATCGACCCGGCGACGCTCATCGTCAGCGACCTCGCGCGTTTCCCTGCGACCCCGCCGTACTCGGGTACTGCGACGGCCATTCCGATCGACGGCGAGATCTGGCTCAGTTCCTTCAACGGCGACCGCGTCGCTTACGGCCCGATCCCTCGTTAGTGCGCGTCTGCCAACAAGCGACCGGTTGCGGGTTTGTCTCGTCCTCGGAACACCTCGCTGTACCTGCGCCACGGCTTCGTCGCCGTCGGTGAGATTCAGGCCCCTTCAGGCCTCTATAATCCCGGCATCCGACTGTCACTCCCTTCCTAAGGAGCGTCCGATGCCGTGCCGTCCCGCCGCGTCTTCGTGCGTACTTGCTGGTGCCGCTCTGCTCGCGTTTCTGACCGCTGCCGCGATTCCATTGGGGGCGCAGCGCGTGTCGCAAGGAGTGGTGGTGCCCACGGATCCGCTGTGGGCTGCCGCGCAGGACACGCCGCAGGAACCCGCGCCGCCTGCTGGAGACGCGGCGCCGGATGCCGCCGGCCGCGGCCGCGGCGCCGCACCGAACCCGCCGCCGCCGCGCCCCTACGATCAGGTGATCACAAAAGACGCGCGCACCGACGACGGCGTTTTCAAGGTGCACCGGATCGGCGAGCAGCTGTTCTACGAGATCCCGAAAGCGGAGCTCGGGCGCGAGTTCCTGTGGGTGACGCAGATCAAGCGCAATGCGGCCGGGCGGCTCGGCGGCGAGGCAGCCGGCAATCGCGTCGTGCGGTGGGACCTGGTGGGCAATCGGGTGTTGTTGCGCCTGATCGACTACGGCATCGTCGCCGATCCGTCCACGCCGATCGCGCGCGCGGTGAGCGACGCCAACACCCCCGCCATCATCCGCGCGTTCAACGTGGCCGCGTTCAGCCCGCAGGGCAATCCGGTGGTGAACGTGGGACCGTTGTTTCTCACCGAGACTGCGGAACTCTCCGTGCGCGGACGCGTCGGCGCCCGCGGCTTCGACCAGACGCGCACATTTCTCGAGAAGGTCGTGTCGTTCCCCGAGAACATCAACGTCGAAGTCAACCAGACGTACACGGCGCCCGACGCCGGCCAGCCCGTGCCTGCGCCGGTTCCCGGCCGCGCGGCGATGCGCGGCAACAGCGCCACCGTCGTGGTGTCGTACAGCATGGTGCGGCTACCCGAGAAGCCGATGATGCCGCGGCTCTTCGACGAGCGCGTCGGCTACTTCACGGAACGCACCTACGACTATGGCCTCCCCGATCACCGCGCCAAGCAGCGCACGTTCATTACTCGGTATCGGCTGGAGAAGCGCAATCCGAACGCGGAGATCTCGGAGCCCGTGAAGCCGATCGTCTATTACGTGGATCCCGCGACGCCGCGGCAGTGGGTGTCGTACGTGAAGAAAGGCATCGAGGATTGGCAGCCCGCGTTCGAAGCGGCCGGGTTCCGCAGCGCCATCGTGGCGCGCGAGGCGCCTGCCGATGATCCCGACTGGAGCGCAGAGGATGCGCGCTACTCGGTGATCAAGTGGCTGCCGTCGACCACCGAGAACGCGCAGGGTCCGCACGTACACGATCCGCGGTCGGGCGAGATTCTCGAGGCCGACGTCCAGGTGTTTCACAACGTCCAGAATCTGGCGAAGAACTGGTACTTCGTGCAGGTGGGTCCGCTGGATCCGCGGGCGAAGCGCCTACCCCTGCCCGACGATCTGATGGGCGAGCTGATTCGCTACGTCGTGGCGCACGAGGTGGGTCACACACTTGGCTTTCAGCACAACATGAAAGCCAGCGCGATGTACTCCGTCGAGCAGGTGCGCGACAAGAACTGGGTCCGCGAGAACGGGCACACGCCTACGCTGATGGACTACTCGCGCTTCAACTACGTCGCGCAGCCCGAGGACGGGATCGCGCCGGCGGATCTCATCCCGAAGATCGGCCCCTACGATAAATGGGCCACGATGTGGGGATACAAGCCGATTCCCGGGGCGAGAACGCCGGAGGACGAACGCGCGATGCTCGACTCGTGGGCGCGGCAACAGGACCAGACCCCGTGGCTTCGCTTCTCCACCGCACAGGCCGGTACCAGCGATCCCAATAACCAGACCGAAGCTGTCGGCGACGCCGACGCGGTGAAAGCAACGACGCTGGGGCTGAAGAACCTCGAACGCGTCTCGGCCATGCTGCTTCCGGCCACCACCACCAAGCCGGGCGAGACCTACGAGGAACTGGCCGAGGTCTACGGGCGGCTCATGGCGCAGTGGACGCTCGAGATGAACCACGTCGCCACGCTCGTCGGCGGGTTCCTTTCGCAGCAACGCCACGTTGGCCAGAACGGCGTCCGATTCACGCCGGTGCCAGCGGCGCGGCAGGCGGAAGCGACCAGGTTCCTGCTGGCGAACGCCTTCGTGACGCCGGCGTTTCTCATTCAGCCCGATCTGCTGCGTCGAATGGAACCTGTCGGGGTGATGAACCGGATGCGAGCCGCCCAGACCACCGTGCTGAACTCACTGCTGCAGACCGATCGACTTGCACGACTTGCCGAGCAGGCGGCTCTCGACGGAAGCGCGGCGTATCGGCCCGAGCAGTTCTTGGAGCAGCTGCGCACGGGTATCTGGTCCGAACTCGCCGCGCCTGCTCGGGCGATCAGTCCTTACCGTCGGAACGCGCAGCGCGCGTATCTCGACACCATCGACAACCGCCTCAATGGCAACGCACCACCCGAGCCCGAAGTGCGGGCGATGCTGCGCGGCGAATTGCGAACGCTGCGAGCACGACTGGTCAGCGCAATCCCTCTGGCGGTGGACCGTGCGTCGCGCGTGCATCTCGAGGATTCGCGGGACCAGATCGACGAGATGCTCGATCCGCGCGCCATGCGGCAAGGGCGTGGGACGGGGCGGGGTGGCCCCGCGGGGCCTGCGGTTGGGTCAATGGGGCTTGCACCGTGGCAGTTCGATTTCGCCAACGACCCATTTCAGCGCGCACCGGATGGCTGCTGGGTAGACTACGTCTTTTGAGAAGACCCGTGACGAGCGCGTCCACGAAGTCGGCGGTGGTGCTGCGCGAGATCCGCGCAGCCTTGCCAGGGCGTCGGCCGCGTCGAGCCCGGCGGGTTGACGGTTCGTTCTGCTCGAGCAGCGCGCCGAGGCAGCCTACTGGTCGCGCCGCTGACGGACGCGTCGGGCGCGTGCTACCGCGCCGGCGAGGCCGAGCGCGGACAGCGTGAGGGTGGCCGGTTCCGGAACCGGAGCCGGAGTCGCCGTGAAAGCCTCACCTTGGCCGACCACCGGGTCGTCGCCGGGTCCACTATGTTCCAGGGACACTAACGAGAAGCGGTCCGGCAGCTTCAGGAAAGCGTAATCCGATGGCAGAGCGAGCGTATCCCAAACCGTCTTGTCTCCGAGGAAGGCCAACCCGAAGAGCGTGTGGCCGGTAACGCCGCCGATGGTCACGTTATCGTCCAGCCTGGCGAGGAACAGCACCCCATCGAAGTCGCCGATGTCGTCATCCAGGTTTGAATCGTTGAACACATTGAGACCGGCGTTGCCTGGCCCGCGCGTCCTGTCAACGCCGTTGAGGATCAACTGATACGACTGGATCAAGTAGGCCGCGTTGTCCGGCGGGTGGATCTGGTCTGGCGACGCGGCCGGGTCCCAGGTGAAGAAGCCGCTGAATGTGCTATTCGCCGGGCCGCCCGATGCCGTCAGGTCGATGATGCCGGAGAACGACACGGTCAGCAAATCGGCGTGCGCGCTGGCAGCAACCCCGACAAGGATGAAGAAACTCAGGGAGAGGTGCCGGACTGCAGTGAACACTTCCGTTCGCGTGATCGCCATCTACAGCCTCGCAGAAAGGGACTGAATCGGTAAGTGCGCGAGGCAAACACCATACCAATAGTCGAGGTGAGATTGCTGAGCTTTTAAGCTGGGCCGTCATGGCCTACCGCCCGAAGTCCTCGGGTGCGGCGAGATCGGTCTTCCTCTTGGGGCGATGTTGGGTCTATCGCGTATAGCAAGCCTCCTCGGAAGAGGACCTCGAACGGCCGCCCTCGATAGCCACAGCATCGAAGCCTTCGAGCTCCGCGGCGAGGGCAGCATCGGCAGCGAGCCAGTGGTCGCTCGAACACCTGACCGGGCGGCGGGTGGGCCAACGTACGAGCCGGTACCGAGATGAAGGTGACCACCGAAAGGCCGAACCTGCCCCTCACCTTGAATGAACTGGATCGCGGCTCGTGGGTGATCTTCGAGCTGCCGGGGTTCACCACCGCAGCCTCGGGTGCGCCGCAGGACAGCCTTGATGCGCTGCGCACGGCCAGCGTCACGTCGTACTACAAGGGCAAGGAGTCGCTGTGGGTCAAGATCGTTTCCGACGGAGAGCCCCCGGGCTTGTGCCCGGGGGCTTTTTCTTCGTACAAAAAACTGATTCAAAACACGAACACGGTCAACCCGTCCTGACTGCTCGCGCCAAGTACTGTGATGTGGAGTTCTCTCGCGACCACGAAGCCGGGACCAGGAAGCGAGGACGGTACCTGGACCGTGATCTCGAGCGTGTTTGCACGATCCGGTGCGGGCGCGACGCTGAGGACCGTCGCTGCCACGCCGTCGATGTCCGCCTGAATGGTGTTGTCCACGAACACCGTGCCCGCGAGCAGGCCGCCATCGGGAAACGACGGCGTCGTCGTGCCGAATCCGTTGATGCGCACGCGGATCGTTCCATCCTGGCGGAGCGCGGGATTGTCGGCACTGTTCGGGGTGTCGTCGCCGTTGAATGCGAGCGCATCGCGAATGCCGTTGCCTGCGGCTGCGTAGATTCCCGGACTGACCGCAGTCAGCGGCAGTGTCAGGGCGTTCGATGTCAGCGAGGATCCAAGCACCGTGCGTTTCACGGTCACGGTCACGGTTGCGAGCCTCGACGGCAGACTGGATGGCACGACGGCAACGATCTCGTTCTGCGCCGCCGACAGCAGGGAGGCGGCGGTCGTGCCGAAATAGACGGAGGTGCCGTCCAATGTCGTCGGACCCGGCACGCCGAGCTGTGGCGCGTAGGTGACCGGCTGAATGGACGCGGCAAGACCGAGACCGGTGATGCGCACCAGGCTTCCGCGCGCGAGCGGGGCAGACGCCACGCGCGCATGGTTCAGCACACGGTGGATTACCGGCAGCGACACCATGGGTGCCGGCTTACGGTACGGCAGTACGTCGGAGACCATCCGTCCGGCGCCGTCTGTCGCCCACGTGAACGCCGCACCGAGATAGTTCGCCTCCGACTCGGCCCAGGACATCAGATTCGAAGAAGCCTTGGTGTCTGCGGTCACCAGGATGGTCGCGACACGGAAGGAACGAGTCGCGTTCGGATAGGCCGGCGACCGCGCGCCGTTGGCAGACGTCACGTGACCGATGGTCACCGGCGTGAGCGGCCCGAGCACGGTGTGCGTAGTCTGGATATCGAGCGACGTCTGCGTCGTGTTGGTGGACACCATGTGCGTGGCGACTTGGGCAGCCGGCTGGAGACCCATCAAATACTTCTCCATGTCGAGGTGCTTGAAACAGGTTGGCGTCGCCGTAAAGACAATCGTGTCGTTGACCACGGCGGGAGCCGACTCGGTTCCTGCCAGGCCGACGCCCTGGCCATTGAAGGAGTTGCTCAATCCCAGGACGCCTCCGATCAGATCGCTTGGCGGCCAGTGCGCATTGATGGGGTCATCGATCTGGCCGGCCAACAGGTTCATCCACTGATGCGCCGTCTCGTGGAGGAACGTGTACCCGCAGTGTCTGGCGCCCTCCAGGACCGCCAACTGATTGAATTGCGTGATGCCAAGCAGTGAGCTGGCGCTGCCGAACTTGGAATCGAGACCGACGATCGGCATCCCAAGACCCGAGGTCTGGTTCTGTACTCCCCAGTGATAGCTCAGCGCGTTCCTGATCTGATTGTCGTAGACGATGTTGATGAAGTGGAAGGAGTCGCGGAACTCCTGATAGAACTTCGTGGTCACGGTGTCGAGCGCCGAGAAGGTGGCGCCGAGCGGAATCAGCTGCGTCCGAGGCAACACGATATTCACGACGCTCGGCGTGGCCTGCATCGTGGCGCTGATCGACGTGAGCGGCGCCGTGGGAACCGAGCTCGTCCGATACGGAATGGCGGCGGGAAGTGTGCCCAGGCTCCGCGCGCCGGCATTCCTGGCGCGCACGGTGCCGATGGTGACGACCTTCGGACGCAGCGGCGTCTGGAGCGTGCCGTAGATAGTTTGGAGTTCGGCAGCCGTGAATGTCGCGGTGAACACCTTGTCGCCCGCCACCTTGTCACCGCCCAGCCCATCGTCGCGCATGCTGCGATCGGCGAGGCCCGGGATGGACTCGACCACCGCGGTGACCGTGGCTGGCTTGCACGAGGCCTCGAGCAGGAACGAACCCGACGACGTTGCCGTCAGGATGTCCGGGCTGAAGTGGTTGTAGTCCACTTGCGCATAGGCGCCAGGCGCGCACAGGGCGACCATCGCGAATGTGAGGGCGCCGATCGTACGAGCGACTCCGATCTGCTGCTGCGTCATGGCGATATTCTGTCGTTGGTCCGTTGCCAAGGCGAGGTCTTTGTGGGCGTGTCAGCTAATTCGGCGTGGGGCGCGAGACACTGTCGACGACGATGACGTCGAGTGGAGCGGTGCTGTTCTCCAGACGCAATCCCAACTGCTCCTGCACCGCGGTGAAAATCGAGACGGCGTCCACCGCCGCGGCATCGGGTCCGCTGTGACGCAGTTCGACGTCGTACACACCCGCGAGACCGGTCTTGTCGATGACTGCCCGTCCAGCCGGAGCGCTGACGATGATCGCCAGATCCCCGGCGGTGATACCGCCAGCTTCGATGAGCGTCCCGCCGTTGCTGAAGCGGATGCCGCAGGGGACGCGGGACGCCGGCGCATTCGCCGCCGCCGCGTTCGCTGCCGCCGGATTCGTCGCGCGGAGTGCGGCCAGCTCCCGGCAGTTGCCAGTCGCGCGCGTCATCGCCGGACCGAGCCGGCCGTCTGATCGCAGCACCGTCAGATTGTAGATAGGTGACTCGCGCTGCTCGACGTGCGCCCGCATCCCGAATCGCTCGCGCAGCAAGGCCCGCAGCGCCGAGGGCACGTCCTCGTTCACCAAGCCTGGCGTGCCGACCGCGTTGATGTCGTAACGTGTCCGGCGCGTCCAGTCCGGCACATTCAGCACGCGGTCATCGTTATTGAGGCCGTGCGCGATCGTGATCAGGCTGGCCAGCGAAATGTTTGTCGCGATCCACCGCCCGCCCGGCTGGATGCGGGTGCTCCCGCCGCTCGCGCCGCTCGTGTTCTCGCGAATCGCCGCGACCTCGAACGAGGGTGGAGTCTGCGCAAGGGCGACGGTGGTGCCCAGGACGAGGGCGAGCATGGTCCTCATAGCGCAGAGTCTACGACGGTAATAAACCGGTAACCTAACCTCGATACGGTGTGCAGTGCCATGAAACAGCTAACCCTCACGGCGGCTATCTATATAGTCAGCGCAGCGTCCTCCGCCTACGCCCACCACAGCCACCCGCTAGTCTACGACTGGTGCAAAACGCGGACGATCGAGGGGAAAGTCGAAAAGGTCGAACGCTCTGGACCGTTGACTGGGCGCCGTCTGGGGGCTTGAAGAGGAACGGCTTGCTCGACCCGGCGCAGAAAGCGCTGGCCTTTGGAGCCCGCATCGCCGTCACAGGTGCTCCGATTAGAACGCTGGCTGAGATGCGCCAGCACTTCCCGGACTACAACACCGAGCCGAACCCGAACACGATCGACCCGGCGTCGATGCGGCGCGTCGACGACAGCTGGAGCTGGAATGTGAATTCCCAGGGACTGCCACCTGCTGGAAATCCGGGCCCGGGTCTTTGCGAAGTCTACGAACGGCTTACCTCTGCAAAGGGAGGTCGCAGGTAGAGGCCTCCTCAGGTCGCGAGGACCTCGTCACCCAGCTGCATGAGGCGACGTACTGCGGCCGGATAGCCGGACGCGAGATCAATGAGCCGTACGCTTGCCGGTCCGCCCGTGGCGTTGGGCGACCGAGGTGTCATCCTCGTCCAGAGGTCAGCCAGCGTCTGCCTCAAGAGCGGCTCGTCGGTCGTGTGGTCGATCAGCAGGGCGACGCGGGCGAGCGGAACGGTGTCGATCAGGACGCTCAACTCGAAGATGCAACCCTGCCTCGCCGATGTGAACCCACGCAGATCCATCGCCACCAGGTCGCTCGTGGCCATCAGCCGTGTCACCGTGGATTGCCAGGTGTCGGCACGGCAGAAGAACTCGTCGACGCGGTACCGTCCATCCGAGTCAGGTCCCGCGTTGGGAACCGAAAGGCGCCGCTCGAGAGCGGCGGGGGTGCTGATGTAGGCGCCCGCCAACCGTCCGCTCAGAAAATCAAAGAACTCGTCGGGCTCGAAACGGCCACGAGCCACATCCGTCCCGCTGATCAGTCGAATGCCACCAGCGTAGCGCCAGCGGGCGGACAGCAGATCGAACAGTCTCTCGGATCGACTGGATGAGCCGAAGACGCGCAGAAAGAGCAGGCGCGCATTCGGCAGATGCCCGGCGCGGGCGGCGATCCCCCGCAGGCCCTGTGCGACGGTGACCTTGTAAAGGGCGAAGGGCAGAAGGCCGAGCAGGTAGGCGAAGCGCTCGCCGTCACCCATGAGATACACGCACAACCAGCACGACGTCGAGAGCCACAGGCTGTCGAACAGGAACGTCTGATCGGTCAGTCGCCGGCGCCGGTAGCGCCGAACGGTCCACCACAGCCCCAGGCCGATGACAGCCGCCGACAGCGTGAAACTGGTGGCAATCAGGACCGTGAAGCGGCCGTTGCGAAACGTGCCTCTGATGAGAGTCGCGAGCCAGCTCCCGGCGGAGGTGTACAAGATCAGGTCCCCGACGACGATGGTGGAAAAGATCATCACCAGCGCCAGGCTGATGAACACTGGACCTACGGTGCCCCGCACGAATCGATTGAAGAACAGCACGGGAATCGCGAGCGGAGGCGCGGCCAGGCTCCAGAAAAGCGGCGGTTGCAGGACGGGTGAAAACGCCACTGAGCTGGCCGTCACCGCCTGACCTGTCACGGCGCTGGCGTACGCGAGCATGAGATTGGCTTCGTCCCTTCCCATCAGTCCCACGTCAGAGAAGGGCAGCAGTGGAGCGCCGGCTGCGGCGAGCAGGAGTCCCATCGCAGGGAGCACGGCCAGGTACGCGCAGACGAGACCGAGGCGAAAACGCCGGTCCGGTCCCCAGAAGAGCCCGAGTGTCGCCGTCGTCGTCACGGACCACGACCAGAACACCGCGGCGTAGCAGGCCAGGACGATCAACCGCGAAGGGGTGGTCGGCGTGGACAGGAACCGGAAATGGAAGAGCAACGCCACCGATGTCACCACGTGAAGCGAGCCGCCCAGCAGGTACACACCTGCCGCCTTGCGGAAAGCACGCTCGGCATGTTGGATGGTTGCCGACCGGGCAGCCGGTGATCCGCCTGGCGCACCGGGCTTCTCGGTGATGATCTGAAGGACAGGCAGCGCCGGTAGCGGTTGTGATTCCCGCCCGTCCACTCCGGGCCCCGCGTCGAGCGTTGACGCGCGTATTTGGCTCTCGCGGAACACTGCGCGCATGTAGAGGTACATGACGACGAAGGCGCCGGCGCTGACGAACAGACTGACTCCGATCGCGATTCGGGTGGTCGCGTCGAAGTACGCCGCGGCTGCGGCCGACAGGTCCAACGCCGTCTCCCTCTTGCTCTAATCGACCCTACACGAGAGTCTTCCAGCCGTAGGCGTCGTGCTGCACCCGGTACTTGCCGCTTCCCGACTGACTGTGTGTATTGCCGGCCGGGCAGAGCGTACCCGCCGCACCCGCGAACCAGAGTCCCTGGCACTTGAAACACCAGCGCCAGTTTTTTTCTCCTGGCCCGTTGCTCTCGGCCTCATGGATGACCGTATAGTCGCCGCTGTTGGTTTGCGAGTGTGGGCCACTGTCAGCGGGGCAGTTGGATCCCGAGTTCAGCCCCATCCAGAGACTCTGGCATTTGTCGCAGCACCGCCACTTCGACTGTCCCGGAGCGTCAGCGGCGTTCAGGGCCAGGAAGTAGTTCTCATTGACATGGGTCATGACGTGGACTGAACCAGCGTTGCCCGCACATTTCGACTTGGCGATGTTGTCGCCGTTGAAGAGGCATCCGCACTTACCGCACAGTCGCCAGTTCCGCTGCCAATCCTCCGCGCTGTGGTGAATCGTGTAGTCGCCACTGCCGTCGGCGCTATGCGCCTGGCTAGTGGCAGGGCACTTCGAGCCGGACGCGTAGAACCACAGCACGCCGCAGTTCTTGCACCAGCGCCACCCGGCTTGATGCCCTGGCGGGCTCGCGATGTTCTGCAGGAGCGCGTACGTACCGCTGGCCCCGCCGTCGTGCGCCAATCCCGGCCCGACCGGACAGCGCGAGGCCGTGCCGATTGAGAAATAGAGCGCCTGGCACTTCCCGCAGCGCCTCCAGTCTTTCTGTCCGGCCATGTCCGTGCCGTCGACCACCAGCGTGTAGTTGCCTCCGCCTCGGAACGTGTGTTGGTCTCCGTGTGGGCAGCCGGAACTCGACGCCCCGGCAAAGTACAACCCGTGGCACCGCACACAATGCCGCCAGTGGTCCTGGCGATAGTCTCCCTCCCGGTTGTTCGACTTGTAGACGAGCACCTCGCCTTCGAGCGGCCGAAACGACGGCCGGCTGAAGTCTTCGAAGTGGACGAGCAACTGAGTTCCCAGCCCCGGCGAACCCAGGACGCCCTTCGCACCGTAGGTATGAACGTCGAAGTGGAGATGCGGCTTGTCGCTCTTCCCTGTATTCCCGGACTCGGCAATCCAGAAGCCTTGCGGCACCCACTGCCCGATGGCGACGCGGACCGAGTTGTGCTTCAGATGGCAGTAGGCCGCCATCGTCTTGTCGGCGTGTTCGATCCAGATGTAGTTACCGGCTCCCGGCGTCGCTGGCGGATGGGTGTTGTCGGCCCACGTTTCGACCGCGTCGATGACGGTTCCGGCGCGGGCCGCGAGGACGCGTCCGCCCGTCGGGTGGTCCAGGTCGAACGCATAGGCCTGTTCGTCGGTCAGGTTGCTCGTCTGACCGATTCCATGACCTCCACTGGGTTCGTCCCAGTTCCCGTGTGAGATCCAGCTCGTCTCCTTGGCCGCGCCGGGAAGCGTCCACGGAGCTTGAAAGGGAAGTCGATAGACCGCCATGGCGCTATCGGTATTCCAGGGTGAGGACGAGGTGCGTGGCGGTCGGGGGATTTGCGGGATCGATGCCACTGCCGGCGGCACCGAGGACCTCGACGACGTGACTCCCCTTAGGTACTTCGATGAAGAAGTTGTAAGCGACCGGCTTGGTCGGATCGATGAACTGCTCGTCGTCGTTTGCCGTGCTGGCGTCGATGGAGACGAACACGACCGGGGTAGTGAAGAGCGGCAACGGCACCTGACCTTCCAGCGGAACGCCATCCACGCGCACCTGAAACGCCACGTAGTTGTCGGTGATCCTGACCTGCCCGCTCAGATGCGCCACCAGGCATCCATCCCCGCTGACGATCGTGGTCGAGAGTAGCGGCTGAAGATTTGGCGAGTCCAGTTGATACCTCGTCGTGATCACGTGACCCGCCGGACGCGTGACGGCGGTGACGTTCCTGATGGGGCTGGAACATTCCACCTGTTGAGCCGCAGCGTCGCCTGCAAACGCGGCTGACAACACGACGACTCCGAGCGCGACGAGCCTCATCATGCTCCGTGCGATACACATGACCTTGTCTCCTTATGCGGCCGGTGCTCTGACCTAATGTCTGCGCAGAGCTTGGTTGACCTCTTGTCAAGGCGCACCGATACTCAGCGCTCAAGACAGCGTGCGCAGACAATGCCGCAATGCCGACGCGGGCGGGAGTTAATCGGGGTTAACGAGCCTGAAGACGGGGGACTTCGTATGACCGCAGCGGCGCCAACGACAACGGCTGTCGAGGCGGCTCTCGACAAACTGCTCTCGAGCGCGACGTTCGCCGGCGCACCGCGTTTGCGCCGCCTCCTCGAGCTGATCGTCCGGCACGTCCTGGCGGGTGCGGACGACCGTCTCAAGGAGTACACGCTTGGCGTCGAGGTCTTCGAGCGAGGCCCTCGCTTCGACCCGAAGTGCGACGCGATCGTACGCGTCCAGGCCTTCAATCTACGAGAGAAGCTCCTCGAGTACTACCGCACCGAGGGCGCCGCGGATCTCGTCACGATCACGTTGCCGAAGGGTGGCTATCGGCCGCGGTTTCACACGCATGACGTGCCGCCACCAGGCATTCTCGACGATCCCGAGGATCTGTGTTGCCAGACCGAGTCGCTGATCGCGCAGTCGTCGCCGGAGGCCCTTGGCCGGGCGCGGCACGTGCTGCAATGCGCGATCGCGCGGTGGCCGGACAACGCGAATCTGCATCTGGCGCTCGCGACGGCCACGCTGGCGTCCATCGACTTGGAAGTGGTGGCGCCGCAAGAAGGGGTCCGCATCCTGAGCCAGGCGGCGGCTCGAACACTGGAACTCGATCCACACAAGCACGAGGCGCATTTCTTTGCCGCGCTGCCCCGCATCGTGGAGCACGACAAGAGCGCCGCTCTGGCAGGCGCCAGCAGAACTCTGCAGGCATCGCCGAGCGCTATGGCACATTACTGGATAGCGAGCGCCTACGCTGCCGACCTGCGGTTGGGAGAGATGCTGACGCACATGCAGCTCGCCGTTCGGCTCCAACCGCACGCGCTGTTCTTTCGAACATGGACGGCCGTGGCGCTGTTCTGGGCCGGCCAGCCGGACACGGCCATTCGTCACCTGCGAGACATCTTGAGTGTCCAGCCTTCCGACGCTCTTGCCGGCCAGTGGCTCGCTCAGATGTACACGTATACCGGACGACACGACGAGGCATACGATGCGGCCTCCCGCGCGCATGCAGTCGCCGGGACGACACAGTCGCTTGGCATTGTGGGATTCGTCGATGCCAGGGGAGGACGGACCGAGTCCGCCGAAGCCGTTCTGAACGCCCTCGGCCAGGCCGCTGAGACGAAGTTCGTCGCCGATTCTCGAGTGGCCGCAATTCAGGTTGCGCTCGGCCGTCTCGCCTCAGCGGCTGCGACGTTGCGACGAGGTCAATGCAACGGCGACTGGAATCTGGCGTGGGCACGTGGTGATCAACGATGGGAGCCCCTTCGAGGGAAGGTGGCAGGCATATGAACCAGATCGGCCAAGGCTACGGAGAAGATTTGAAAAATGGATCAGTACGTCGAGATTCTGTCCAATATTTTCATCCCATCTGAAACCGAGTGGCGAGTCGACTTCGTCGCAATACGCGAGGGAGAGGTCATAAGGCCGGGAGCCCACCTCGGCCTTCTTGAAAATCAGCGCGGGTCCGGAGCGTCTCTTGCCGCTCAGTACGGTGGCGAGGTGGTTAAAGTCTTGATACGCGAGGGCCAGCGTTTTTTGTCAGATACTCCGATCGCTCTTATCAAATTGAATATCTGGGAGTCTTCTGGCGTGATCATCGGTGCCAATCAGCGACGAATTTTCCTTGTCCACGGTCACGGTCACCTTGTAAATCGTTCGGTGGAGCTGTTTCTTCTAGGGCATCAGATGAAGACCATCGTGTTGAACCAAGAGCCGGGAAAAGGTCGGACCATAATTGAGAAATTTGAGCAGAGTGCCGATGTCGGCTTTGCGGTTGTAGTTCTGACCCCAGACGATTTGGGAGCAGACCAAGCGAGCGCCACGGCGGGACAGTTGTTGCCTCGCGCGAGGCAAAACGTAATCCTCGAGCTGGGTTACTTTATAGCGCGTCTCGGTCGTAATCGTGTATGCGCTATAAAGTGCGGTAACGTAGAACTTCCTTCCGACATCATTGGCGTTAGCTACGTTGATTTTGATGAAAGCGGAACGTGGCAGTCCCGCGTAACGCGTGAACTGGCCGCCGCGGGTTACCCTGTCGATCTCTCCAAGATGACAGCCGAGGGAACTTAGACGATTGATTGATGTGTCTGTCAGACTCTCGCTTACGCGGAGCAACCCGCGCCATCTTCTTTTCGCTCGCGATCATCATCGTGTCGTTCGTGCCGGTGCGCGCGCTCCGGCGGGGGTGGCTAGCGCCGTCCGCAATCGCGGTGCACGGATAATAGGATTGTGGACGTCGCTTGGTTTTCGGCGATCGGGTAAGTGACCGCCGTTCGCACCCGAGGTGTCGATGACCCCTCTCCGCCCGTGGTCAAAGCGGCTGCTTGACCGACTCGGCAACAACGACTGATATGGGCGTCATCACTTTGCGGTGACGCCCATGGTGCACTGCTCACCGGAACGCTTGCACCACGACTGAATACTTGGGTCATTCACGTTCACGCAGCCGCGTTCCTGACGTGGGTGTTCTGTTTTCTGATCCAGGCGGCGCTCGTTCGGGCTGGGAACGTCCGGTCACACCGCCAGTGCGGCTCATTCATCGCGGGCTACGGCTTCTTCCTCGTCGCGTTCGGCATGTATGCCGGGTTCGTGATGACGCTGAAGAAGCCGTAG
>Ga0207648_10001303_pt1 | contig 27782 bp, 28 predicted proteins | sample KBSMisM32_FD_184310 | JGI IMG/M metagenome (GOLD analysis project Ga0207648, IMG submission 184310) | Miscanthus rhizosphere microbial communities from Kellogg Biological Station, Michigan, USA - KBS Miscanthus M3-2 (SPAdes) (version 2) | ecosystem: Host-associated > Plants > Roots >... | reverse complement strand
GTTCCGGGCCGGTCGATGGGAGTTGTTCCTGCTGCTCTCGCTGGTGCTCGCCGATGAGCTTGCACCGGTGGTGAAGGTCTACGCCTGGCAGGTGATCCTCGGTCGCAACGGCATCGTGAACTGGTTCATCCCCGGGCCGCCGAAGTCGTGGTTGTTGTTCAGCCCCTTCGCGGTGATCGTCACGCTCTCGGCCTCCTACATCACGTACACGACGATCCCGATCTACGCCGCGATGAAGGCGATCGACGGCTCGATGTTCGAGTCGGCGATCGACCTGGGGGCGGGGTGGTGGGTGCAGGCCCGGCGCATCTTGATCCCCCTCGCGGCCCCCGGCATCTTCATCGCGCTGATCCTGGTGTACATCCCGATGCTCACCGATTTCGTGACCGCCGACATCGTCGGCGGCACGGGCAGCTACATGATGGGACAGCGCGTCCGCGACCTGATCCTCGGCGCCGGCGACTGGGGTGCGGGCTCCGCGCTGAACCTCGTGTTGCTCGTGCTGTCGGTGATCTTCTCGCTGGTCGCCTACTGGTTGGGCCGACTGAACAGGATCCAGACATGAGTGCGAACGAGACCGCACCGGAGCCCCGCGACCGAGCCGGCGAGATCCTCATCGAGGCCGTCACCAAGCGCTTCGACGACGTCACCGCCGTCGACGACGTGTCGATCGCGGTTCCCGGTGGCGAGTTCTTCTCGATGCTCGGCCCGAGTGGCTGCGGCAAGACGACGACGTTGCGCATGATCGCCGGCTTCGAGACTCCCGACGAAGGCAGGATCCTGCTGCAGGGCGCCGACGTGACGAACATCCCGCCCGCGAAACGCAACGTGAACATGGTGTTCCAGGCCTACGGCCTGTTCCCGCACATGACCGTGGCGGAGAACATCGCCTTCGGACCCAAGATCAAGAAGCTCGGCCGTGGAGAGATCGCGACACGCCTGAGCGACGTGATCAAGACCGTGCGGTTGGACGGCCTCGAGGATCGCAGGCCCAACCAGCTGTCGGGCGGGCAGCAGCAGCGGGTCGCGCTCGCCCGCGCGTTGGTCAACCAGCCGGCCGCACTCCTGCTCGACGAGCCGCTCGGTGCGCTCGACCTCAAGCTGCGCAAAGAGATGCAGCTGGAGTTGAAGGAGCTGCAGCAGCGCACGGGCACCACCTTCGTCTACGTCACGCACGACCAAGAGGAGGCGATGACGATGAGCGATCGCATCGCGGTGATGAACGGCGGGGTCGTCGAGCAGCTGGCCACGCCCCGGGAGCTCTACCAACGCCCCGCCACCGCCTTCGTGGCCGGCTTCATCGGCACCTCGAACTTGATCCGGCTGCGGGTCGATCGTCGCGAGGACGCGATGCTCGCGATGGAGCTGGGCGACGGCGAGCGGATCCTCGCGGTCGATCCCGGCGGAGCCGATCTCGGCGAACACGCGACGATCACCGTGCGTCCCGAGTGGATCAAGCTGGCCAACGGCGCCGCAGACGATCGCGCGTGCTACGTCGGCGGAACGGTCATCGACGTCGTCTACCTCGGCTCGATCACGCAGCTGATCGTGGTGCTGCGAACCGGTGAGCGCCTGACCGTCCACCGGCTGAACGACGAGGTGGGCGCGATCGATCCACGGCCGGGCGAGCCCGTGATGCTTCGATGGGCCGCCGATCACAGCTACATCGTGGGCTCCGCTGCGAGCACACCGTTCCCGGAAGCCTAGGAACGAGACGAGGAAGGGACGGACCGATGGTCACCGAAACCGGCCGCATGACCGCAGAGCAGATCGTGGCCGATGCGAAGCGCTACACGCTGTACGACTGGCACGTGCAGTCCAAGGTCGCGCCGCTGGCGATCGACCGTGCGGAGGGCGTGTACATGTACGGGGTCGACGGCCAGCGGTGGCTCGACTTCAGCTCACAGCTGATGGGCGTGAACATCGGGCACGGGGACAAGCGCGTGACCGAGGCGATGGCACGCCAGGCCGAGAAGCTACCGTACCTCTCGCCGTTCCACGCGTTCGAGGGGCGGGCGATCCTCGGTAAGCGCCTCGCAGGTTTGTGGCCCGGCGAGATCGAGAAGACGTTCTTCACGCTGGGCGGCGCCGAGGCCAACGAGAACGCGGTCAAGATGGCGAAGGCCGTGACCGGTCGGCAGAAGATCCTCGCGCGCTACCGCAGCTATCACGGCTCGACGTACGCGACGATGGCACTGACCGGCGACCCGCGTCGCTGGCCCAACGAGTTCCCACCGATGCCCGGCGTGGTGCACGTCCTCGATCCGTACCACGGCCCGAAGCGAGGGTTCGAGGAGGCCGGCAGCGCGCTCGAGCTGCTCGAGGAGACGATCGAGCTCGAGGGGCCGGAGACGATCGCGGCGTTCATCCTCGAGCCGGTGACGGGGACGAACGGCATCCTCATCCCGCCTGACGGCTACCTCCAGGGAGTCCGCGAGCTCTGCAGCCGCTTCGGCATCCTGCTGATCGCCGACGAAGTGATGTGCGGGTGGGGTCGCACCGGCGAGTGGTTCGCGGTCGACCACTGGAAGGTCGTGCCCGACATCATCACGACCGCGAAGGGACTCACGTCGTCGTACGTGCCGCTCGGTGCCGTCGGCTTGAGCCCCGAGGTGGCCGCGTACTTCGACGAGCACATGTTCTGGGGCGGCCTCACCTATAACACGCACCCGATGGGCGTGGCGGCCGCGATCGCGGCGATCGACGTGCTGGAGGACGACGATCTGGTCGGCAACGCCAAACGCCTCGACCCGGTGATGCGAGCCCACCACGAGGAGCTCGCGGCGAAGCACCCGAGCGTCGGGCGCACGCGCAACATCGGCCTGTTCGGCATCATCGAGCTCGTGAAGAACCGCCAGACGATGGAGCCGCTGTCGCCGTTCAACACGTTGAACGAAACGATGCAGCAGCTGAACCGCTCGCTGCTCGACAACGGTCTGTCGACGTTCATCCGCTGGTGGAACGTCATGACGAACCCGCCGCTGTGCATCAACGAGGCGCAGCTCGCCGAGGGCTTCGAGATCATCGACCGGTCGCTGGGGATCGCCGACGCGGCGATGGAGGAGTAACGGATGGGCGACGCCGTCGGGTTCATCGGGCTCGGCATCATGGGCAGGTCGATGGCCAAGAACCTGCTCGCCGCGGGGTTCCCGCTGACGGTGCACTCCCGCAGCCCCGGACCCGTGGACGAGCTGGTCGAGGCGGGCGCGTCCCGCGGATCCGATCCGGCCGAAGTCGCAGCAGCGAGCGCGATCACGATCACCATGCTGCCGGACACCCCCGACGTCGAGACGGTGATGCTCGGTCCGAAGGGCGTCGTCGAGGCCGCCCAGCCGGGTTCACTCGTGATCGACATGAGCTCGATCGACCCCGGCCCCACGCGGTCGATCGCCGAGGCGTTCGCGGCTCGTGATGTCTCGATGCTCGACGCGCCCGTCAGCGGGGGCGAGCGCGGCGCCATCGACGCGACGCTCTCGATCATGGTGGGAGGGGATGCGGACGCGGTCCAGCGAGCGATGCCGGTCCTCGAAGCCCTCGGGAAGAGCATCGTGCACATCGGGCCGAGCGGCGCGGGCCAGGTGGCAAAAGCCTGCAACCAGCTCGTGGTCGCCGCGACGATCGAGGCGGTCGCTGAGGCGCTGTTGCTGGCCGAGCGCTCCGGCGTCGACCCCGCGAAGGTCCGCGAGGCGTTGCTCGGCGGGTTCGCCGGTTCGAAGATCCTCGAGGTACACGGGCAGCGGATGCTCGATCGCACCTTCGAGCCGGGGTTCCGGATCCGCTTGCACCGCAAGGACGCTCGGATCGTCGAGGAAGCAGCTGCCGCGACGGGCACGCCGATCCCCTCGTTCGCCGTCGTAGCCGGCCAGTTGCAGGACGCGGTCGATGCGGGCGAAGGTGAGCTTGACCACAGCGGTCTGTTCCAGACGTTGGAACGCCAGACCTCGAGATGACCGAGAAGCTGTATACGACCGACGCCTATCTCGACGTGTGCGATGCACGCGTGGTTGCCGTCACACCGCTCGGTATCGTGCTCGATCGAACCGTGGCGTACGCGCGCGGCGGCGGCCAACCCGGCGACACAGGAACCCTGACGACCGACGTTGCGACGCTCGAGCTCGTCGACACGTTCACCGATCGCGACTCGGGCGAACTCATCCATCAGCTCGCCGAAGGCTCCGCGGTTCCCGACGTCGACGCGCCCGTCCGGGTCGCGATCGATGTCGAGCGGCGCAGAACGATCATGCGGACCCACACGGCGCTGCACGCCCTCAGCGGGATCGTGTACTCGCAGTTCGACGCGAAGGTCACCGGGGGCAACATGGAGGCCGGCGGCACCGCTCGGATGGACTTCGAGCTCGATCACATCAGCCAGGAGTTCGGGCAGGAGGTCGAAGCGCGCCTGAACGAGGCCCTCGCCACCGGCCACGACGTGCACGTCCTGTTCCTGCCACGAGCCGAGGCGCTCGCCGATCCCGACCTGATCCGCACGAAGGCCAACCTGATCCCCGCCGACGTCGATCCCATCCGTGTGATCGACATCGAGGGGATCGACAAGCAAGCCGACGGCGGCACGCACGTTCGCTCGACGCTCGAGGTCGGTCAGGTCCGCGTCGTGAAAACCGGATCGAAGGGCAGAGCCAACAAGCGCATGCGCATCCAGCTCGACTGAGTCGGATGCCGGTCCGCGCCCGGCCCTGTCGCCGTGATAGAGCCCGAGCGTGACGGATGAGCTTCCTTCGAGGCCCGACAACGGCACCGAGGTTCCGATCCTGGCGCGGCCCGGGCAGCGCTCATCGAAGAACATCATCGCGATCGTCGTGTTGTCCGCGGTCGCGTTCGTCGTGCTGGTCGCCATCGCAGTGAACTCGATGCTCGACAGTCAGGAGCAGCAGGTGGAGAACCTGTTCCAAGGTGTTCGGTACTGCATCGACCACCCGAAGGATCCGGCCTGCGGCTTCAGCGTGGCGCCGTCCCCGTGATCCGTGTCGACCTGGCGCCGTTCGATCAGCTCACGAGCACGCCGAGTCCGAGGAAGAGCAGGTAGGCCACGATCCCACCGACGGTGAGTACGAGCCGAAGCTGCTGGGGGATGGGCGAACGCCCGAACGCGAAGTAGAGCAACGGCCCGATGAACGGAACGATCAGCACGATGAGCATCCATCTCGTGCGGTGGGGCATCGGCGCCGACTCCTGACGGATCAGATCCCATATCGCGACGGCCATCCAGGTCGCGAAGAGGACGAACGGCAGGATGTAGCCGTAGATCCCGATCAGCAGTCCTCCCCAGGATGTCGCGAGCGGCAACCCCATGATCGCGATCTCCTTCGCAACGGTCGGACCCTGCGCCTGCTGGATCGCGCCGACAGGGCGGATCGTGAAGCGTTGCGGCACGTTCTGTCCTCCCACCGCGATGATCGGCGGCGCATCGACCGGGTCGCCTTGCATCTGTTCCTGTGCAGGTGGTGGGGATGCGTCGATCGAGGGCCGCGTGCCGCTCGCCGCGTCGGCGGCGGCCGTGATCGTCGGTGCGAACGATCCTCCCGCGCTGGCGAACCGCAGGCCTTCGCACGGGAAGAGGTCCTGTGCCGCCGGTGGCTGGCTCGTGGTCGCGTCGTTGCCCGAGAAGCAGTCGCCGCCTCCGGCCGGAGCTCCCAGCGCGAGGTCTGCGAGGCCGCTGCGACGGATCACGTTGTCGCGCACCGTGTTGTCGCCGTTCACCCAGAGGTTCCGATCGAAGGTCGGCATCACGGCGATCCCGTAGCTCGAGGAATCCTCCACGAGGTTCTCCGCGATCAGGTTCCCGCGTCCCCCTCGCACGAGGATGCCGTCGCCGGTGTTGTCGTGGACCGTGTTGCCGGCGATGACGGCCGAGCGCTGCGGCGAGCCTGCAACGTCGTCGACCGTCGTCAGCGCGATCCCGGTGTTGTTGTCGTACCACTCACCGTTCACGATCGAGAGTTCGCCGCCGGCGTTGATCCCTGAGTAGCCGGCTCCGTTTCCGGTCACAGTGACGTCGGAGATCACCGAGGCGCACGGGTTGCATCCGACGGTCGCGATGCCCGCCTCCGCGTTCCCGCTCGCGTACGCGTGATCGACCTGGCCGTGGGTAGAGCTCGTGGAGACGATGCCGTAGCGGCCGTTGTCGTATGCGGTGACCGACGATCCCCAGAACCCATCGACGCCGTTCCATGCGATCCCGTCGAACGAAGCGTTGCGCACGCTCAGGTTCTGGATCACGACGCCGTTGGCTCCGTCGACCTCGATCGCCGTGGCTCGCTCGCTCGCGTCGATGATGGTCTCGTTCCGATCCTCGCCCCGGATCGTGAAATATGGCGTCGTCACCGTGATCTGTTCGTCATACACACCCGGCGCGATCAGCACCATCCCGCCAGGCTCGACGCGGTCGACGGCTGCCTGGATCGTCGCGACGTCGGCCGGTACGCGGATCGTGCCGGCGAACCCTGCGGGAGGCGGCTGTTGTGCGCGCGCGAGCGGCGCGAGGAACCACAGGAGCGAGACCGCGCCGACCGCCGCCACCGCCCGCCGAGCCATCGGCGCGGACGCTAGCACGCGTTCAGCGCAGCGCCGCCGCGTACCAGTCGGCCACCTCCGTCAACCATCGGGCCGGCGTCTCCATCTGTGGCACGTGCCCGACGCCCGCCAGCAGTCGGCCACGCCACGAGGGGTAGGTCACGAGCGCGATCTCGGCGTAGCCGACGGGGACGAATCGGTCTTTGCGTCCGTGGATCACCAGGACAGGGGACCGCACGTTGCTCATCGCGCGGCGACCCGCGGTTGGACTGCGCACGTAGGCGGTGATCGACCTCGCGGCCTCGAGGAACGCGGCCGGCGCCTCGGGGTCGGTTCGCAGGTCGGCGATGAGCTCCGCGTTCGCCTCGATCACGTCATCGGGGATCGAGCTCGGGTCGGCGGTCAGGATCCGCAGCCCGACACGGACGAACGTCTCGGGGTCGAACGCGGCGCTCCTGGTTTTGACGACCATCTCTCCGAGCTTCGGAACGTCGTAGGCGGCGAACGCGCCGAGCACGAGGGGGTTGGGGATCGGCCCACCGGACATCGGGAAGACCGACGAGCTCAAGATCACGCCCGCGACCCGTTCGGGCTCGAGGGCGGCTTCGAGCAGCGCGACCACCCCGCCCATCGAGTTGCCCGCGAGCACGACCGGGCCGGTGACGACCTCGTCGAGGAACCGGGCGAGCCACTGGCGCTGGTCCATGAGTCGGGTGGGTCGCCCAGCCATGGGCGATCGGCCGAAGCCGGGCAGATCCGGCGTGAGCACTCGTCCCAGCCCCGAGAGCCCGGGTGCCACCTGCACCCAGCTGAGGTGGGAGCCCCCGAGTCCGTGGAGGAGCACGAACGTCGTACCCGACGGTCCATCCCACTCCCGGTAGGCGAGCGGGCCGTCGATGTCGAGGGTGCGCAGCGGCGGCAGATCCAGCACGGCCGCGCCAGCCTACCCGCGGTTCTATGGGACCCTGTGCAAAGCCTGTTTGGCACTCTTGTGAATCGCTTCACAAGACCTTCACATGGTCTGAGCTTTACTTATCTGGGTACCACCCGTACCATGGCCTCAGAACGGCGAATGCGTTTGCGCAACGGAGACCCGCGAACCGCCGCCCCGTTCGTGACGAATCAAGGGACCAAACCCCGAGTTCCCGAAGACCGACAAGGCTGCGTGCTGCAGCGGAGCGGCTTCGAGGAGGAGGCTGATACGAAGTGCCGGATCCGGCTCGTCCTCTAGGGACCGACGATGCTGATGACCTGCGCCTCTACCTCGAGGCGGCGGCTCGAGAGCCGCTGCTGACCAAGGAGGAAGAGGTCGAGCTTGCGATGACAATCGAGGCCGGCAAGGAGGCCGAAGATCGCCTCCGCGCCGGCCGTCTGAGGTCTGAGAAGTCGATCGCGAAGGCGCGCGCCGAGGTGCGCCGTGCCGAGGCCGCTCGCCAGCGGTTCATCATGGCGAACCTCCGCCTGGTCGTGTCCGTGGCCCGCAAGTACCAGGGCCAGGGTCTGCCCTTGCTCGACCTGATCCAGGAGGGGAACATCGGCTTGATGCGCGCCGTCGAGCTGTTCGACTGGCGCCGCGGGTTCAAGTTCTCCACCTACGCCACGTGGTGGATCCGCCAGGGGATCACGAGGGCGATCGCCGATCGCTCGCGCTCGATCCGTCTGCCGGTCCACATCCACGACCGTCTGCGCAAGCTGAACCGCACCCGGTTCCAGTTCGCCCAGTCGGTCGGGCGCGAGCCGACCCGCGAGGAGCTGGCCAAGGCCCTCGACACCACGGTGGACGAGATCGACGACCTCACCGAGATGGGCCGCCGCGAGCCGCTGTCCCTGCAGTCCCCCGTGGGCGAGGACACGGAACTCGGCGACCTGATCGAGGAGATCGACTCCGACGCCGGGTTCAACGAGGTCGAGGATCAGCTGCTCCGCGAGGAGATCGGCGGCGCCGTCGACCAGGTCCTCGACGAGCGCGAGCGTCATGTGGTCGCCCTTCGCTACGGACTGGAGAACGGCCAGCCGCTGAGCCTGCGCGAGACCGGCAAGGTGCTCGGCCTATCGGGCGAGCGCGTGCGGCTGATCGAGCGTGAGGCACTTCGCAAGCTGCGCGACTCGAACCTGATCAACGCGGTGGCGCTCGGCAACTGAGCGTCACGCACCACCGAACCAAGAGGCGGCCCCGTCGGGGCCGCCTCTCCACTCCCGGTGGTCGACCTGCGACGGGCATCCGACGTTGAGGTTGCGTTCTGTGCACTCCTGGTGGGCCAAGCGGCTCGGCGTCGGCCGCAACCGCCCCGCCACGATCCTGCGGGCCGTCGAACGCGGGTGCTGACCGGTCCCCATTCAGTCCGACCCTCCGTCCTGCCGATGACCTACGCGGGATGGAGGTTTCGATGTCACAGGCATCTGTCGCGAACATCTCGCGGGTCTCATCCGATGGGAAGGGTGAAGAGCCCGACGGGCGCGCCTACGAGCGTGCCTTGGTCGAGCGGGCCAAGGATGGTGACCGAGATGCGTTCGGAGTCCTCTACAAGGAGCACGCGGCGGCGGTTGCGCGCGTCGTCCGGTTCCGGCTGGGGCGCGAGGACGAGGACGCCGTCTCAGAGGTGTTCCTCCGCGCGTGGCGAGGCCTTGCCGGCTACCGCGACACCGGGGTGCCCTTCTCGGCGTGGCTCTATGCGATCGCCCGTCACGTCGCCATCGATCTCCTGCGGACCTCTGCGCGGACGGAACCGCGCGCCGAGGTCCCCGATCGCGAGGTCGACGAGATGACCGCGGAGCTGCTGACCTTGCACGACGCGATCGAGCAGCTGCCGACCGAGCAGCGTCAGGTGATCGAGCTCAAGTACCTCGTCGGCATGAACAATGCCGAGGTCGCCGCAGCGCTCGAGACGTCGACCGGGGCGGTCAACGCGAAGCAGTGGCGGGCGCTGAAGGCGCTGGCAGATGTGTTGGAGGAGAAGGCATGACGCGCGACGCCGCGGCACAGGCCGTCCACGAACGGCTCGAGCATGCCGTGTCGAGCATGCCGGCCTTCGACGTGGACGCCGGCTGGGCGGAGTTGGCCGCGCAGCTGGAAGGCCCCATCGCACCGGTGATCCCGCTACGCCGTCATCGCTCCCGTCGGATGACGGCGCTGGCGGTCGCCGCCGCGGTCTTCATCGGCGGCAGCGCCCTCGCGATGGTGCGCCACGGATCGTCGCCGAGGCAGGCGATCGCTTCGGTGGTGACCCTGCAGGGATCCGGTCTCGTGACCGGACCGCATGTACACGTCGCCTTCTCCGGAGCTTCCCCCGTGGAGCAGGCTTCGCGACCGGGAGGCCACGGCGTGGGAGGCGGATCCAACCCGACGGCCCCGTCCTCGGGAGGCGGTGGATCGGCGGGCGGTGGATCGTCGAACGCGGGGTCTGGGGGTTCCGGCACCCCGAACCAGGACGCGCCGGATGACATCGACCACGGCTCAGGCAACGACGGTCAGCACGACGACAACGGCCACGGCAACAACGCGCAGTGGCACGACCGGCCGAGCGGCGGCCAGGGCTCGAGTGGCGGTCAGGGCTCGAGTGGCGGTCAGGGCTCGAACGGGCACTAGGTCGGAACTTTTTCTGGGGTCGCGCGTACATCCTCCCTGGATGCCTCGATAGGAAGGATGACAACGCCAGGACATACCCCATCCCCCTCGGCGACGGGAGCTGGTCTCCAACCCTCGCGCCCCCGCCACGGACCTGGCTTCATAGAAGAGCCGGCCCCCAAGGGCCGGCTCTTCTCCGTTCCTGGGTCGTTCTCAAGCTCGGGCATCGCCAACCATCGAGCGTGCGATCGCGACCTGTTCCGCCAGCCGGTCGCCCAGCCGCTCCTTGAGCGCCTCGAGGTCGAGTTCGTCGCCCTCGTCACCCTCAGGAAGCATCGGCGGTCCGAACGCGAGCGCGAGCGGTGGCCGCCACGGCGGGCCCCAGTGGAGGCCAGAGCGAGGCCATCTCGCCTGCGTCCCCCAGATCCCGACCGGCACGATGGGGGTCCCGGTGGGTAGCGCCAGCCGTGCGATCCCGCCGCGGATCCGCTGGAGCCCGCCAGGTTGGGGATGCACGCTTCCCTCCGGCGCGATCGCAACGACCGATCCGGTCCGCAGCGCCTCGAGTGCTGCATCCAGGGCCGCGCCGTCACTCTGACCGCGGCGGATCGGGATCTGGTCGAACGTTCGCAGGACCCACCCATGGAAGCGCTTCTCGAAGAACTCCGCCGCCACGAGGAACCGTACGGGTCGCCGCACCCGCCGGCCGAACTCGACCGCGAGCACGGGGCCGTCGAGGGCGCTGACATGGTTGAACGCGAGCAGGGTGGCACCTCTCGCAGGCACGTGCTCGAGACCGGTGACTCGCACGCGGAAGAGGACCCGCACCAGCAGACCGACGACGGGGAGCCCGAACCGCCACCAGGGGTTGAGATCGCCGGCCGCCATCGGTCGGGATGCTACGCCCCGATGCCGACGGGCGCGGACGGCCTCAGTCGAACGAGATGACCGTGCGGATGACCTCGCCGGCGAGCATGGCCCGAAACGCCTCGGCCAGGGCGTCGTCCGTGAACGGCGCCACCGCGGTGATCAAGGCGCCGAGATCGAGTCGACCGTCGGCGGCCGCTTGGAGCCATGTCGTGAAGTCCTCGGGGAGGGGATCGCCACCGTCGGTCACCTTCAAGGTGATCTTCGCGGGGTAGCCCGCGCCACTGGTCGCCTCGCCCCAGTCCAGGGTGACGGTGCTGTCGGGCGTGGGCACACCGATGGCGACCGCAGTGCCTGCGCGCGCGAGCATCGCGACCGCCTGCGAAACCACGAGCGCTTGGCCGGTCGCCTCGAACGCGACGTCGACGCCCTCAACGAGTGCGCGCACCGCGGCGACCGCGTCATCAACACCGGCGTCGATCACGTCGGTGGCGCCGACGGCGCGCGCGATGTCGAGCTTGGCGGCGATGCGATCGATCGCGATCACGCGTTCGGCCCCCGCGAGTTTCGCTCCGAGCAATGCCGACAGACCGATGCCGCCGAGCCCGATCACCGCAACCGTGTCACCAGGCTGCACCGGCGCGGTGTTCACCGCCGCGCCGATGCCGGTGGAAGCCCCGCACCCGAGCAAGCACGCACGTACGAGGTCCAGTCCCTCGGGCACGGCGAACACCTGCGCGGCGTGGACAACGGTGTGTGTCGCGAGCGACCCGATCGACAGCGTGCCGGTCAGCCGGCTCCCGTCTTGCGTGTGCATGCGCGGCGGCTGATCCCACCAGTGGGCACAGCGGCGTGGTCGACCCCGGCGGCAGGCGGTGCAGGTGCCACAAGGCACCGCCCAGGCGAGCAAGACCGGATCGCCGGGCGCAACGTGCGTGACGTCGGCGCCGACCATCTCGACGACGCCGGCGCCCTCGTGGCCGAGGAGCATCGGGAACGGCGATCCCCAGTTACCGTGCTGGATGCTCCACAGGTCGGAATGACACACGCCGTTGGCGACCATCCGAACGAGCACCTCGCCGGAGCCGGGATCGTCCACGAGGATGGGTTCGATGCGTGCGGGCGCACCGAGGCCGGTGACGACGATACCTCTGGCCTCGCGCATCTCATCTCCATCCCGTGGTTGGCGGCCGACGCGCATGCTAGCGTCCGGCCGATGGACGTCGGTGGGCTCCGCGACCTGGTCGCCGCGCGCAGGGAGGAGTTCCTCGCGGAGCTGGAAGCGATGGTCAACATCGATTGCGGCTCGTATACCCCAACCGGCGTCAACCGGATCGCCGACCGTTGCCAGCAGCGCTTCCTCGCATATGGATGGGACCTCGAGCGGCGCGCGGACCCGGACGGACGGTTCGGTGATCTGCTGATCGGTCGACTGTCGGGCGCCGGGGGCCGCAGGATCCTGTTGATCGGGCACACCGACACCGTGTTCGACGACGGCACCGCGACCGAGCGGCCGTACACCGTGGACGGATCGATCGCACGTGGCCCAGGCGTGTCGGACATGAAGGGCGGGCTCCTCGCCGGCTTCTTCGCGACGCACGCGTTGCACGACGCGGGGATCGATGCGTTCGAGCGGATCACATACGTCTGCAACCCCGACGAGGAGATCGGGTCGATCTTCTCCGGGCCTGTGATCCGCGAGCTGGCGCGCGAGCACGACGTCGCGTTCGTTCTCGAAGGAGCTCGCGCCAACGGCGACATCGTTTCGGCCCGCAAGGGGGTCACGGACTACACGCTCACCGTACACGGCCGCGCTGCGCATGCGGGCGTGGAACCCGAGAAGGGCCGCAACGCGATCGCCGGGGCCTCGCTCCTCGTGACCGCGCTGCAGGCGCTCAACGGTCGGTGGCAGGGAGTGACCGTCAACGTCGGCACGATCGACGGTGGCACGCGGACCAACGTGGTGCCCGAGCGGTGCCGGATCGAGGTCGATCTTCGGTCGGCCGAGACGGCGGGCCTGGAGGAGGCCGAGCGCGAGATCGAGCGACTATGCGCCGAACCCGTGGCCGATGGCGTGACGGTCGAGGTGCATCGCGACAGCTGGCACCGGCCGATGGAGCGCACACCCGCGATCGCCACCCTGGTGGCGCAGGCGGCGTCGCTCGCAAGCGAGCTCGGGTTCGAGGTGCGGGACGCCGCGACCGGCGGGGCCTCGGACGCGAACACGATCGCGTCGGCCGGCACGCCCGTGCTGGATGGCCTGGGGCCCGTGGGCGGCGATGATCATTCCCCGTCGGAGTGGCTCGACGTGGACAGCGTCGTGCCGCGCACCGCCTTGCTCGCCGGTCTGATCGGGTTGCCATGAGCCAACGCGACCACTGGTTGGACGACCTACACCCCGAGGCCTACAAGACGCTCGTCGAGGGCGTGCCGGCGATCCTCTACATCGACCGGCCCGACGAGCTTTCCACCAACCTGTACACGAGCCCGCAGGTCGAGCCGATCCTCGGGTTCACGGTGGACGAGTGGCGCGCCGACCCCGAGCTGTGGCGCAAGCAGCTCCATCCTGACGACGTCGAGCGCGCGCTGGAGACGCACCGGCAATCGAACACGACGACCAGCCCGTACCTCGACGAGTACCGGATCCGGACGAAGGACGGCCGCTACCTTTGGATGCACGACGAAGCGTGGCCGGTCCTCGCCGAAGACACCGCGATCTTGTTCTGGCGCGGGGTCATGCTCGACATCACCGACCGCAAAGAGGCCGAGGAGAAGCTCCGCTGGAGCCTCGATGTGCTGCGGCGAACGCTGCAACAGCGCCGTGAGCTCGCGCAGCGCCTGCAGCACGCGCAGGAGCTCGAGCGTCGCCAGATCGCGGCGGACATCCACGACGACCCGATCCAGGTGATGAGTGCGGTGGACATGCGCCTGCAGATGCTCCTGGAGTTCCCGGATTCGATCACGCGCGAGGTCATCGGCGAGGTGGAGCAGGAGGTCGGGGAGGCGATCGCGCGGCTGCGGTCCCTGCTGTTCGAACTGCGTCCGTCGGCGCTGGATCGCGAGGGACTGGTGGCCGCGCTGCGCCTGTACGCCGAGCACACCGCGAAGGCGACGGGCTGGGTGGTGGAGGTGAGCGACACGCTCGAGACAGAGCCCGACAGCGACGTGGCCGCGCTCCTCTACCGCATCGCGCAGGAGGCGATCGTCAACACCCGCAAGCACGCCGAGGCGGCGACCCTGCGGCTGGAGATCGCTGCCGCGGCCGACGGGACCATCGTGCGGGTGATCGACGACGGGAAGGGGTTCTCGCCTGATCTCACGTCGCCGCCCGAGCCCGGACACCTCGGCTTGACGACGATGGTCGAGCGAGCGGAGCTGGCCGGCGGGTGGGTTCGCGTGTTGAGCATTCCCGGCGGTGGCACCACGGTCGAGTGCTGGTTGCCCGTGGACGTCACCGCCGGTGACCCGGCGCTCAGGGAGCCAACCCCCGCCGGGGACGTCTAGACCGCAGCGCGCGCGCCTGCGTCGACCGCGAGCCCGGTGACCGGGTCGAAGTAGTGGAAGCGGGACGGATCGACCGTCAGACGAACCTCGCTCCCCGGCTGCACCTTCGATCGCGCGTCGACGCGGGCGCAGAACACGGCGACGGGGGAGTCGTCGGCGAGCAGTCGGATCTCCTCTCCCTCCTCGTCCGTTGCGGCTGCGATCTCCTCCATCGCCACCGGTGGTGCATCGACCCGGAACAGGATGTTGATCTCCGAGCCGAGCTCCTCCGTGACGTCCGCACGCACGTCGATCGTCGGGAGGCCTTCCTCCCGGCGGACGTCCGCATCTTCCATGTCGGCGGGCCGGATGCCGACGACCACCGTCTCCGCCCGGTACCCGGCGAGGGCGCCGTCCGCGGACGGGATGTCGAAGCCCCCGAACCGGAGGCGTCCGTCGGCGACGGTTGCCTCGACGAGGTTCATCGGCGGCGCGCCGATGAAGGCCGCGACGAACAGGTTGGCCGGGTGCATGTAGAGGTTCTGCGGGGAGTCGACCTGCTGGAGCACACCGTCACGGAGCACCGCGACCCGATCGCCGAGCGTCATCGCCTCGACCTGGTCGTGCGTCACGTAGACGGTGGTCGTGCCCAACCGTTCGTGGAGCCGTTGGAGCTCGGCCCGCATGTGGATGCGGAGCTTCGCGTCGAGGTTGGACAGCGGCTCGTCCATCAGGAACGCCTTGGGCTCGCGGACCATCGCCCGGCCGATCGCGACGCGTTGCCGTTGGCCGCCGGACAGCTCCGAGGGCTTGCGCTCCATCATGTCCTGCAGGCCGAGGATCGCGGCGACCTCGCGGACCCGCTCGTTGCGCTCTGCCTTGGCGACGTGCGCGAGCTTCAGACCGAACCCGAGGTTCTCCTCGACCGTCATGTGCGGATACAGCGCGTAGTTCTGGAAGACCATCGCGATGTCGCGGGCCTTGGGCTCGAGGTCCGTCACCTGCTCAGCGCCGATCTCGATCTCGCCCGCGGTGACGTCCTCGAGGCCGGCGATCATCCGCAGGATCGTGGACTTGCCGCAACCGGACGGGCCGACGAGCACCATGAACTCGCCATCATCGACGCGCAGCGACACTGCATCGACCGCGACCACGTCGCCGAAGACCTTGCTGATCTGATCCAAAACGATCTCTGCCATCAGGTCTCCTTCCGGCCGGGAGTGTGGCGGGTCAGTCGCTCGTGGGTCAAGCGCTCGCGCGCAGCCGAGCGCGCAGCTTTGCTGGCGCCCAACGCATCGAGGCCGATCAGCGCCGCACCGATGATCGGCGGCTCGGTGAGTCGCCGGATGGCGGCGCGGGGTGCCTGTGCTGCGAGGCCGTCGCGGATCCGATCGAAGAATCCGCGGTCGGGGTTGCGGAAGATGCCTCCCCCAAGCACGACATCGACATCGAGATCGCGCATCCGCAGGCGGCGGATCGCGGTCGAGGCCATGGTGACGATCTCATCGGCCTGCCGATCGATGAGCTCGCGAGCGATGGCGTCCCCATCACCGGCCTCCCGGAACACCAGCGGCGCGAGCTCGGCGAGCCGCTCCTCGCTGATCTTCCCGAAGTACACCGTCTCCATCAGCTGCCGCGGGGTCCGGAGGCCGAAGAACGCGGGCACCGATCGTTGCAGGGCCGTCTTCGGACCGCGACCGTCCTGGGAACGGATCGCGTGCCACGCCGCCAGGCCGCCAAGCTCGCTGCCGCCGCCCCAGTCACCGGAGATCGGGCCGATCGCCGGGAATCGCGCGATCTTGCCGTCGGGCGACACCGCGGCGCAATTCGTCCCGTAGCCGCAGACGACCGCGACGCCCCAGGTGCGCTCGGTCCCCGCACGCAGCACCGCGAACGTGTCGTTGCGCAGGATCGGTTCCTTGGCCCAGCCATTGCGACGCATCCACGTCAGGAGGCGTCGATCGTCGGAGGGAAGGTCGGCACCGGCCAGACAGAAGCTCCCGACGTCGGCGAGCGGGCGACGGTCCGGGTCGAAGCCGGCGCGCTGCGCGGCCTCGGCGATCGCCGCATGGATCGGTACGAGCTGCGTCTCCTCGATATGGCCCCAGGTCGCCCAGGTCCGGCCGTCCCAGTCGGCGCCGGCGACGCGCGTCGCGCCGAGGACCGAGCCGTCCTTGCGCAGGAGCGCGACGTCGGTCTTCGAGCCGCCGCCGTCGACCGCGAGCACGGCGGCGCGTCTCACGGCGGCGCCTCCAGCTGATCGACGGCAACGAAGGTCGCGCCCAGATCGACGAGCCCGTCGATCAGTCCGGGGAGACCTTCACCGGTCCCGCCAGGCCATGTGTGCAGGAGGACGATCGCCCCGTCGCCGTGCGCCCGCACACCCTCGATGCCGTCGCTCGCGCTCGCCTCGCCGGTGCGCCACGGCTCCCAGTCCTCCAGGACGACGTCCCATCGGACGTCGCGATAGCCCTGCCGTTCGAGCTCGGCGTGGACCCGCGGATCGTCCGCGCCCGCACCGAACGGGCACCGGAACCACGGTCGCGGATGTTTCCCGGTCGCGGCTTCGATCGCCTTCGCGCCGTCGGTGATGTCGTCGGCGAATCCGCCGCCCAGCAGCAACGGCATCCGCGCGTGGTAGTGCGAGTGGTGGCCGACGAGGTGACCGTCGGTCGCGATGCGCTTGGCGGTCGCCGGATACGCCTCGGCCCACCGCCCCTGCACGAAGAACGTCGCCGTCACGCCTCGCTCGCGCAGCGTGTCGAGGATCCGCTCCGCGTTGCCGGGCGGGCACCACGGGCGATCGGGATGCTCCGCATCGAACGTCAGCGCGACCCGCAGCTCACTCATGCAGCGTCACCTTCGCCGCGTGACGGTAGCTGCCCGGCTCACGACCGGCGAGGATCGCGAGGCGCCATGCCAGGAGCTGTGCCGGGACGATCGCGGCCGCGGGGCTGAGCAACCGGTGCAGTGGCCCGATGTCGTTCGCACCCGGCACCGGGTCGCCGGCGGTGATAGTCCAGACCGCAGCGCCGAGGTGGCGCAGCTCGTCGGCCATCGCGAGGTCGAGGTCTCGGGTCTCGGGCTCGGTGGCGATCACCATGGCGGCCAGGCCGGGGCCGGCGATCTCGAGGGGACCGTGGCGGAACTGGGCCGCCTGCAGGGACTCCACCGGCATGCCCACTGCCTCCTTCAGGGTGAGCGCGCCCATCTCGGCGGCCGCGCGAGCACCACCTCGTGCGAGGATCACGGTCGTCGCGCGGCCGCCGTGCCACGCCACGAGATCATCGGCCAGGTCCTCGTGGCCCAGCAGGTCGTCGATCGCGGCAGCGGTCATGTCCGCTTCCAGGGAGATCGTCCGCGCCGCCTCGTCCGGATCGGCGCCCGTCGCAACGGTGGCGATCGCCCCGATCACCACGAGTGCCGCCGCGAACGTCATCGTGCTCGGACCCGTCTCGGCCCCGGCGTTCGTCCGGATCGTGACGTCGGCCGCCGCAGCGAGCGAGCTGGCGGGCGCGTTCGTCACGGCCAGCACCCGCGGCCCGTCCGAGCGCGCGCGCAGCTGCTCGGCGACCCGGACGGTTTCCGCGCTCTCGCCGGACTGACTCACCAAGACCAGGTCGTCGGCGGCGTCGAGCATCGGCAACCGGAAATGGAGCAGCTCCGCCGTGTCGACCATGAAGGCCGTCACGCCGGCTCGGCCCAACGTGGTCACGGCCGGGTAGCAGGCGTCGTAGGAGCTCCCCATGCCGGCGAAGACGAGAGCGCCCCCTCGACGATCGCCGAGGCCGGCGACCTGTTCTGCCTGGTCAGCGACCCCTTCGGCCGCTCGATGCAGTGCTTCGGGCTGACCCGAGATCTCTGCGATGAATGGGTCAGGAAACTTTCCTAACGATTTCACGGCCGGAGTGTACGATGCCCGGGTCATGGGTGTGAAGGTGGCCGTCGTGGGCGGCGGGAGCACGTACACCCCCGAGCTCGTCGAGGGCTTCGTCACCCGGACCGAACGCCTCCCGGTCGACGAGCTGGTGCTGCTGGACATCGACGCCGAGCGCCTCGCGATCGTCGGCGCGCTGGCCGAGCGGATGATGCGGCGGGCCGGGTGGGGCGGGACCTTGGGCCTCACCGGCGACGCGCGCGAGGCGCTCGACGGTGCCGACTTCGTCGTCGTACAGCTACGGGTCGGCGGCAACAAGGCGCGCTACAAGGACGAGACGATCCCGCTCGAGTTCGACGTGATCGGGCAGGAGACCACCGGACCCGGAGGATTCGCGAAGGCGCTCCGCACCGTCCCGATCGTGCTCGAGCTTGCCGAGCTGACCGCGGACATCGGCGCGCCGGGCGCCTGGTTCGTCGATTTCACGAACCCCACCGGCCTCGTGACGCAGGCGTTGCTCGATCAAGGCCATCACGCGCTCGGGTTGTGCAACGTCGCGATCGGGTTCCAGCGGACGTTCGCCTCGTACTTCGGGGTCACGCCGGAGCGGGTGCAGCTCGAACATGTCGGCCTCAACCACCTGACGTGGGAGCGCAAGGTCCTGGTCGACGGCGTCGACCGGCTGCCCGAGGTGCTCGCGCTTCCCGCGGATGCGCCCGATCATCCCTACGACGAGACCGAGTGGATCCCGATGGAGTTCGTTCGGAAACTCGGCGCGCTTCCGAGCTACTACCTGCACTACTACTACCGAACCGGCGCCGTGCTGGCCGAGCAGCGCGAGGGCAAGACGCGGGCCGAGGAGGTCATGGAGATCGAGGCCGGCCTGCTGGAGCTCTACAAGGATCCGACGCTTGACACGAAGCCCGAGCTCCTCGAGCGCCGAGGGGGCGCGTTCTACTCGGACGCCGCGGCGGCGCTGATCGCGTCGCTGCACGCCGGCACCGGCGACGTGCAGGTGGTCAACGTTCGCAACGACGGCGCGATCCCGAACCTCGCCAGCGACGATGTCGTCGAGGTCTCCTGCACCGTCGATCGCGAGGGCGCTCACCCGCTGGCCGTCGAACCGCTCGCACCCGAGATGCATGGGCTCGTCGCCCAGGTGAAGGACTACGAGCGCCTCACGATCGCGGCGGCACTGTCGGGCTCACGCAGCGACGCGCTCAAGGCCTTGATGGCCAACCCGCTCGTTCCGGACCTCGATACGGCGCAGCCGTTACTCGACGCGCTCCTCGAGGTGAACCGCCCCCACTTGCCGCGGTTCTGGCCCGAGGGCTGATGCCACTCACGCTTCCGGCAGCTCCGCAGCGTTCGCCTGGATCTTCGCGAGCGCGTCGGCAGCGTCCTGCACCCCGCGCTCACCATCGCGGAACACGTTCTCCATGAAGTACACGGACTCTCGAAGGCCGGCGGCCTCCGCGACCGGGAACGACATGGTCGTGGGGTCGAGGCGGTCCGCCTGCTCCACCGCGACCGGCAGCCGCGACAGCGACGGCTGGAAGAGCTCGTAGTGGTTCATCGGCGGGTATTGGACCTCGGCCGGGATGCCCTCGGCCTCCATCGCCGCGCAGACGACCCCGTTGGTGCGACCCGCGAAGGCCTCGGGGTCGATCCTGAGGAGATAGTTGTAGAAGCTCCAGCGCGTGATGCGCTCATCGGCGGGCATGACGGTGATCCCGGGGATGTCCGCAACGAGCTGCTCGAAACGTTTCCCCGCAACCGTGCGCTGTGCCTGCTGCGTCGGGAACCGTGTCATCGCGACCTCGAGGAGCGCGGCGTTGAGCTCCGACAGCCGGTAGTTCGCTCCGAACGTGTACTCCTTCTCGTCAGGGTCCTTCGCGCGGCCGCAGTCCACGATCGAATGCGCGCGCCTCGCGAGGGACTCGTCGTTGGTCAGCAGCGATCCGCCCTCGCCCGACGTCAGGATCTTGGAGGACTGATGGCTGAACGAGCCGAAGTCGCCGATGCATCCGGCCCCCTGGTCGCGCCAGCGCTGGCCATGGGCATGCGCGCAATCCTCGATCACGGCGAGGCCGTGGCGTGCCGCGATCTCCATCAGGCGGTCCATGTCGGCCATGTGATGGCCGAGGTGCACGGGTATGATCGCGCGCGTCCGGTCCGTGATCGCTGCCTCGACCAGGTCTGGATCGATCGTCCACGTCATCGGTGTGATATCGACGATCACCGGGAGGGCGCCGGCGGCCATCGGTGCGTACGCCGTCGCTGCGAACGTCAGCGCCGGGATGATGACCTCGTCGCCCCAGCCGATCCCGAGCGCCTTGCAAGCGACCTCCATCGTGATCGTGCCGTTCATCATCAACACGCCGTGGCTTGCCCCTTGATACGCGGCGAAGGCCGACTCGAACGCCGCCGCATGGATGCCCGGTTCGGGGAACCCTCCCCACTCGCCGCTGCGCACGACGTCGGCGACCGCGGCGACGTACTCCTCGTCGTCGGTCTGCGGCCACGAGGGATACTCGGTCGCTCGCACCGGCGCGCCGCCGTTGATCGCGAGGGTCGCCATCTCAGCTCCTTCCGTTGGTAGCGTGCCGCACGTGTCCTTGCGCCTCGACCGTATCCTCGCAACCCCGATCACGGGTGACACGGTCGGAGCGCCCGCCGACGCGGACACCTCCGTCGGCGAGGCGGGCCGACAGGGTTGGACCGTCGAGGATCTCTCCCCGCCGGCCGTGACCCTTCGTCGTTCGGCGATCGAGCACAACCTCGATGTGATGGGCCGGTGGGCCGCCGACCATGGCGTGGAGCTCTGGCCACACGGGAAGACGACCAAGGCTCCTCAGCTGTGGGAACGTCAGCTCGCGACCGGCGCGACCGGCCTGACGGCTGCGACGTCCGCGCAGGTGCGAGGGATGCGTTCGGTCGGCGTCGATCGCGTGCTGCTTGCCAACGAGCTGGTCGATGCCCGATCGATCGCGTGGATCGCGCGAGGGTTGGATGACCCTTCCTGGGACTTCACGTGCTGGGTGGACTCGGTCGACGGTGTGGAGTTGCTCGGACACGCCCTGGCGGCGTCGTCCGTCTCTCGACCGGCGCCGGTGCTCATCGAGATGGGCCACGAGAACGGCCGCACGGGAGCGCGTTCGGTACGCACAGCGATGGACGTGGCCGAAGCGGTGCGTCGGTCGCCGGTGCTCGCGCTCACGGGCGTGGCGGGATACGAGGGCACGATCGGACACGAGCGCACGCCCGCCGCGCTCGACCGGGTGGATCGCTTCCTCGAAACGATGGATGACGTCGTCGGCCGGCTGGTCGGCGGGGGTCTCGTCGACGGTGAGGTGATGGTGAGCGCCGGGGGGAGCCTGTTCTTCGACAGGGTCGCCGCTCGTTTCGCCGGCCGCCCGGACCCCGGCGTGCGGGTCATCATCCGTGCCGGATGCACGGTCACACACGATCACGGCTTGTACGAACGCTCCTCGCCGCTCGCGGACACCCCCGATCGGTTCCTGCCCGCGATCGAAGCGTGGGGGAGCGTCCTGTCGCGACCCGAGCCCGACGTCGCCGTCATCGGACTGGGCAAGCGCGATGTGCCGTCGGACATCGAGCCGCCGATCCCGCTGCGCATACACCGCGATGACCGATCGCTCGACGGGATGCAGGTGCTGCGCCTGATGGATCAGCACGCTATCTGCCGCATCCCCGTTGAACTCACCGTCGCGCCAGGAGAGCTGGTCGTGTTCGGCATCTCGCATCCGTGCACGGCGCTCGACCGTCGTCGGGTGTTGTTCGTACTCGACGACGACGATCGCGTGGTCGACGCGGTCGGGACGCTCTTCTAGGCGCGTCACGATCCCGGCCGTCGAGCGACGGCCTCGATCTCCACCAAGAGTCCCGGCGCCAGACCGACCTGCAAGGTCGAGCGGGCGGGGTACGGTGCGTTGAGGTGGCGCGCGTACTCCTCGTTGCACGCTTCGAAGTTCGCCAGATCGGTCAGGAACACCGTCGCCTTCACGACGTCGTCCATCGAGCATCCGGCGGCGGAGAGACACGCGGCGAGGTTGCTCATCGCTTGGCGGGTTTGCTCCACGATGCCGCCTGCGACGATCTGGCCCGAGGTATCTATCGCGACCTGGCCAGCGGTGAAGACGAGATCACCGGCAAGCACGACCGGGCTGTAGGGCGGCTTGGGCACCGGGATCCCCTCGGGCTGGCGCGCATCCCTCATCGATCGCTCCCGGTGTCGCCGAACGCCGCCACCGTGTGCGCTCCCGCGATCGAGGCGGCCTTCAGGGCGTCGGGCACGTCACGATCGTCGAGCCGCGCCGTGAGATAGGCGGCGTTGAACGCATCGCCCGCGCCGACCGGGTCGCGCTCGTTCGCCGGTACCGCGGGGAGCTCGTGCCACGAGCCGTCGCGATCGAGTGCGCCCGCTCCGGCGGCTCCTCGCTTGATCACGACCTCCGCGGGCCCGAGAGCTCGGCACCGTTCTGCGAGCGAGGCGCCTGCACCCTCGGCGAAGCGTTGCAGCTCGGTCTCCCCGCCGAGCAGGACGTCACAGCGTTGGATCAGCGGTGAGATCAGCTCGACGGCGCGGTCAGACCCCCACAGACCGGCGCGCAGGTTGGGGTCGACCGCTCGTATGCCTGTCGCTCGCTCGAGGAGCGCGATGGCGGCGCGCTGCGGGCCCGGACCGAGCATGGCCGTGATGCCAGTGACGAGGACCGCGCGAGCATCCCCGACCGGCACGTCATCGAGGTCGTCGCCATCGAGGACGCTCGCCGCCGAGCCCGCACGCAGGTACTGGAGCCCGCCCGATGTGTCGCGCAGCATCAGGCCGGTGTGGCGCTCGGGGTCGGTGGCGACCCAAGTCAGATCGACACCCTCGGCCTGCAGCGCCGTCCGGATCCTGCGGCCGGCGGCGTCGTCGCCGAGCCGACTCACCCACGCGACGCGCAGCCCGGCACGAGCGAGCGCGACGCAGGCGTTGCTCTCAGCGCCGCCGTGTGTGGCGACGAACGTCGTCGCGCTCTCGAGCGGTCCCTGATCGGCGACGAGCGAAAGCATGGTCTCTCCCAGCGCGATCACGTCGAAGCGATCGCTCATGTCGCCGCGGTCTCCATCACCGCCGCGGCCCGCTCGCGGATGACATCGAGGTCCGCGGACGACGGCGGTTCGGCGCCGACGAGCGTTGCACCGAGACCCACGCAGGTGGCACCGGCATCCAGGAGCGCTTCCACGTCGGTGAGCCCGATCCCCCCGGTGGGGAGGAGCGGCACGTGCGGGAACGGCCCTCGGAGCGCGCGGATGAACGCGGGGCCGCCGACGGGTGCGGCCGGGAACACCTTCACCGCTTCGGCTCCGGCGCGTCGCGCGGAGAGCAGCTCAGTGGGCGTCAGGATCCCCGGGATCGGTTCGATCCCCGCCTCGAGGGCGGCCTCGACCATCTCCGGCGAGAACGACGGGGAGACGGCGAACGCGGCGCCCGCGTCGGCACACGCCCGCACCTCTTCGGGCGTCGTGACGGTGCCGACGCCGATCGCGATGCCCTCTGCCGCCGCTCGCCGAACCGCCTGGAGCGCACCCGGCGTGTCGATCGTGATCTCGACGAGGGAGACGCCGCCCGCGAGCACTGCGTCGACCGCGCCGCGCAGATCGCCCGAGACCCGGTAGCGGATGATGCCGAGCACCGGTCCGCGTTCGAGGATCGTCATGCCCGCTCCTCAGCGGCAGGTCGACGGGCGACCGGGCGTCGCACCGTCTTGACTGCCCTCGGTGGCGCAGCGTAGCATCCGCCAGAATAGTTAGGAAACTTTCCTTTGAGCTATCGCGGGGACGCCACGTCGATCGACGGCACGGCCATCACGGGCACGCCCAGCCTGCTGCGGGCGATCAACGAGCGAACCGTGCTCGAGTGCGTGCGCCGCATCGGACCGATCTCGCGGGCGCAGCTGGCTCGGGAGACGGCGCTGTCCAAGCCCACCGTGTCGCAGGCGCTCGCCGGTCTCCAACAGGCGGGTCTCGTGCGTGAAGCCGGGCGCTCCAAGGGCGGCAAGGGGCCGACGGCGATCCTGTACCAGCTGAACCCCCGCGCCGGTTGGGTGGTCGGCATCGACGTCGGTCGCAACTGGGTGCGCGCTGCCATCGCCGATGTGACCGGCGCGTTCGTCGCCCGGCGAGACGAACGGGCCAAGGTCCGCAGCGCGCAGTCGCTGATCGCGCAGATCGGCGAGATCGCACACGGCCTCGCCTCCGATGCCGGCATCAAGTGGCGCCAGGTCACGGTCGCGACCGTCGGAAGCCCCGGGGTCGTGCATCCCGGTCATGAGGAGGTGACGCTCGCGTACAGCCTTCCCGGGTGGGGACGCCACGGCCTGGTCGATCTGGTGCAGCGCGAGCTCGGCACGAAGACGATCTTCGAGAACGACGTCAACCTCGCCGCGCTCGGCGAGGCATGGCGAGGGATCGGTCAGGATGCCGACCCGTTCGTCTACCTGCACATCGGGACGGGCGTCGGCCTCGGGATCGTGCTCCGCGGCGAGTTGTATCGGGGCGCGAGCGGTGCTGCCGGCGAGGTCGGATACCTCCCGTTGTGGGGAACCGATGTGCGTGATCCCGAGAGTCGCCGTCGCGGCGCGCTCGACCAAGCCGCGAGCGCGGGTGGCATCGTGGAAGCCGCGACGCGTGCCGGGATGCGTGGCTCGCTGACGGCCGAGCTCGTGTTCGCCGCAGCGGCGGATGGGGATCGCGCGGCTCGCAAGGTGGTCTCGCAGGAAGCCGACCGGATCGCGATGACGATCGCTGCCGTGGCCGCCGTGCTCGATCCTCGGCTCGTGATCCTCGGCGGCGGGATCGGAGCCAACGGTGACCTCCTGCTCGAGCCGGTCCGGGCCCGCGTCACCGAGCTGTCGCCGTTCCGACCTGCGATCGAAGCGTCCGTGCTCCGTGAAGAGGCGACGCTCTATGGGTCGGTCTCGATGGCCCTGCGAGCGGCCCACGCCCAGCTGTTCGACCGACGGGCCGCCTCCGCATGAACCTCCGGACGCGGCTGCATCCGTACTTCTCGTTGGGGACGACACCGGGCACTGCCCGGAGGAGGAGGGGAACCATGAAGCGGTGGGCACCTGTGCTGGCGGCGATCGGACTGCTCGCCGCAGCCTGTAGCTCGGGCAGCAGTTCGAGCCCCCAAACGGTCGATCCGAACGCGTCTCATGCGCCGGTGACGATCTCGATGTGGAGCGAGTGGACCTCGAAAGCCGAGACGCAGGTCTTCAACAAGGTATTCGAGATGTTCAGCCAGCAGTACCCGTGGATCACGGTCGACAGCCGAACGGGGCTCACCGACAACAAGATCACCGCGGCCATCAACGCGGGCAACCCGCCCGACGCCGTCCTGTCGTTCGGCGTGGACAACGTCGGCCTGTGGTGCAGCACCGGCGCGTGGCTCAATCTGAACGACTACATCGCCGGCCCCGATGGCGTCGACATGGCGGCGACGTTCCCGCCATCGGCGCTCACGTACACGAGCTACCAGGGCAATCAATGTTCGCTGCCGTTCCTCACCGACGTGACGGGCATGTACTACAACAAGGATATGTTCGAGGCAGCAGGCATCGCCGATCCGCCGAAGACGACGGACGAGCTGCTCGATGACGCGAAGAAACTCACGGAGTTCAACTCCGACGGTTCCATCAAGGTTGCCGGGTTCGTGCCGTGGCTCGGCTACAATTGCTGCGGCAATACGACGCTGAGCTTCGGGCACATGTTCGGCGCCAGCTGGCTCGACGCCGAGGGCAACCCGGCCTTCTCATCGGATCCCGCCTGGGCTGAGATGTTCACCTGGCAGAAGAAGTTCATCACCGATGTGTACGGCAACGGCGACTTCGCGACCGGTGTCGACAAGCTTCAGCGATTCATCGCAGGCACGGCGGATGAGTTCTCGTCGGCGAACGACTTCGAGATCGGTCGCGTGGCGATCACGCTGGACGGCGAGTGGCGGTCGGGGCCGAACTTCATCGGTCTGGACGCGCCGAACCTCAACTTCGACACGGCTCCACTGCCGACGTCGCCCGGCGCGACGGACATCTACGGTTCGGGGGTCGCTGGTGGAACCGTGATCGGGATCCCTCGCGGATCCGCGCACGAGGCCGAGGCATGGTTGCTCGTCAAGTTCATGGCGACGAACACGGATGCCCTCGTCTACATGGCGAACAACGCATACAACGTGCCCACCACGGTCGAGTCGTTGCAGTCGCCGGACCTCGACTTCGTCCCTCAGTTCCAGACGTTCCTGGATGCGTTCAACAACCCGCACTCGGAGTACCGGCCCACGACGCCGATCGGCGATGGGCTCGGCACGTACCTCGACAACTTCGGAGACGAGTGGCAGACCGGGAAGTCGAGCGACCTCGCAGGTGGCCTGAAGACCGCCGCCGACCAGACAACAACCGACCTGCAGCAATCGATGAACGTTCCGTAGGAGGGCAACCGATCGCCGCTTCAACGGACACCGTAGCGCGGGCGAGGATCTTCCAGCCTCGCCCGCGCTCGGCGATGCAGAGAGCGCGTGCGCGCAAGAACGCGCTCATGGTGCTGGCGTTCATGTCGCCGTGGTTGATCGGGTTCCTCGTGTTCACCCTCTACCCGGTCATCTCGAGCCTCTATTACTCCTTCACGTCCTATCCGATCTTGGCGACGCCGAGATGGGTGGGCATCGCCAACTACAAGTTCATGTTCACGAAGGACCCCTTCTTCTGGCAGGCGGTACGAAACACCGCGTGGATCATCATCTTCGGCGTTCCATTGCGGATCATCATCGCTATCGCCACGGCGTCGTTGTTGGTACGTCCGCGAAGGGGCGTGACGGTCTACCGGACATTGTTCTTCTTGCCGACGCTGGCGCCAGCGGTCGCGGCTGCGCTCGCGTTCGTCTTCCTGTTCAATCCGACGATCGGCCCGATCAACCAGGTCCTCTCGGCGCTTGGCTGGAAGGACACGCCATTGTGGTTCCAGAGTCCCACGTGGTCGAAGCCCGCGATCTTGATCCTCGGCCTGTGGGGCGTGGGCGACGCGATGGTGATCTTCCTCGCCGGCTTGCTCGACGTGCCACGCCAGCTCTACGAGGCCGCCGATATCGAAGGCGCATCACGGATGCAGCGGTGGCGCTACGTGACGTTGCCGTTGATCTCGCCGGTGATCTTCTTCTCGCTCGTCATCGGCGTGATCGAAGGGTTCCAGGAGTTCACCTCGGCCTACGTCGCGAACCTCACCGAAAGCGGCGGTGACGTGAATGCACTCGGAAGTCCCTTGCAGTCGCTGTTGTTCTTCACGACGAGGCCAACGAACGTATGGAGCCCGAACGTCGCGGTGATCACGCCGTTGCTCGACGTGAACGCGTCGCTGGTGGGCAGCGTTTCGCCTTGGCGCAGCTGCGAGTCGTCGTAGGAG
>Ga0207648_10001302_pt1 | contig 27791 bp, 28 predicted proteins | sample KBSMisM32_FD_184310 | JGI IMG/M metagenome (GOLD analysis project Ga0207648, IMG submission 184310) | Miscanthus rhizosphere microbial communities from Kellogg Biological Station, Michigan, USA - KBS Miscanthus M3-2 (SPAdes) (version 2) | ecosystem: Host-associated > Plants > Roots >... | reverse complement strand
CAATACGTCGGGTCGTCGCCGAAGTTCGCGACCTTCGAAGAGCTCGAAGCGCACATCCGCGCGATCTCGGCGCCGTTCGGACCTTTGAGCGATGCGCAATGGAAATTCCTGAGCGAGACTTCGGCGCGGCAGCTTCCCGACGGCGCGTGGTCGCTCAAGTACGACCCCGGAATCGCTGTGCCGTTTCGCGAAGCAAAGGACCAGAGCGCGGTGCTGTGGGCACTGTGGGATGCAATCGCGTGCCCTGCCCTGCTGTTGCGTGGCGCGCAATCGGATCTGCTGTCGCCGGCGGTGGCGGCGGCCATGACGAAGCGCGGACCGAAACCGGCGCTGGTCGAATTCGCCGGTATCGGCCATGCGCCCTGCCCTAGGCCGCCGTCCGGGCGATCCATGGCACTACCCCCGGCGATGGCCTGTTCGATGAGTAGCCGACTCGCCCACGACTGCTACGGCCGCACGATCGCGGTTATCAGCGTGCGCACACTGCCCGACGCAGAGCTCGGCTACCGCTTCCTCGTCCTCGGTGACACGATCGCCTCAGCCGGGATACAGATCACCTTCATGGCGGAAACCACACGCCGTGCAAGCCGGCCGGCGAACAGCCGTGAGCAGCAGGAAGCGCAACGACACGCGCCGTATCGGCCGGCGCTCTCACGAGCAGCACGCGAACAGCGGGTGCCCGCTGACGAGCTCGCCGAACAAGCCGCGATCGAGCTCGCACGCAAAGAACAACAGCGGGAACCCGCCGACCTGATCGGCCGCGCCGCCTAGTCCGTACTCAGTCCGTAAACCCGCGGGAATGGGGGAGAAGCGATGTCACGACGAGACACGGAATCCTTGCAGCCGCCACGTTTCGCCACACGACGCCACCCGTCCCGGAACCCCGTGGAGGTTCAAGTCCTCTCATCCGCATACCCAAAACAGGCGCACGGGGTGGGCAATCCGTGCGCAAACGAGCATCAGGAACCGCTGGGGCGGTTGCGACGCTCGGCGAGCAAGGCGTTGAGCTCCGAGGACAGAGCCATCAGCCGGCCGACCAGCACCAGCGAGAAGAGCAGCGCGGTCGCGATCCCGAGCGCGCCGTAGGTGTCCGCTCGGCCCTCGACCAGGCGGGTCGTGACGTAGATGTTGAAGATGTTGACGACTAGCAACCCGGCGCCGAACACCACCGCGCCTGGGATGAGCGCATGCCACGGAGCGTCGCGGTGCGGGAGCTGCAGGGAGACCGCGAGCCACGCGCCGCTGATGAGCACGACATAGACGAGCAGCGCCGCCAGCCCGCCGAGTTGATGTGCCCGGCGGATCCAGCCCACGATCTCGCCCATGACGAGCGTGAGGAGCAGCGCCCCCGCGAGCACTCCGACTCCCCTCGGTGTGACCCGGACGCCGCGCCCCGAACCGAGCCAGACGATGGCGTGAACCTTCGCGATCGCACGGTAGAGCGTCACCAACGCGTAGAGCACCGCGGGGATCATCAAGACGAAGACAACGGCACGGTTACGGCCCGAGGCAGCCTGGGCGACCTCCGAGGCGATCAGCCCATGTAGGCCGGCTTCCCTTGCGACCGTGCCCGGGCTCTTGTCCACAACGCCCGCGTAGAGGCCGAGACCGGAGACCAGCAAGAGGCTTGTGGGGAGGAGCAGGACGAACAGCCGGTAGGCAAGCGCGCCGGCGAGCAGTCCACCCCCGATCGACGAGTCCCGCTCAACGAGGCTGAACCCGACGTCGATCGACGTGTGCCGCGATCGGGCAGCGTCGGCGCGAGTCCGGAGAATCCGCGCGCGTCCCATCCAGCGCGCGAGCCGACCGACGACCGTCGGCTCGACCTCTATTTCGATCGGCCTCGGCTCGAACGGATCGCGCGAATCCGCCACGCTCTCAATCCTAGGCCGGTGCGGAGGAGTCGATCTCTGCAGGCAGCTCCGCGAGTTCGACCTCCGCTGGTGATCCCGCGGTCTCGAGCCGAGTAGCCTCGGCTGAAGTCTGAAAGAGGTGGCGCCGCGGCATCAAGAGACCGAGGTGATGCCGGCGTTGACGTGGATTGCGATCTGCGTGGGAGGATCTTTCGTTCTGGCGACGGCCGGAGCTCTTGGCGTCGCCTCGATACTTGGGGTGATTGCACGCGTCGTGTCAGCCCGCTCTACAACGGGGACGATTGGGCCGAGATGCCAGTCAGCCGTGCCCTGTAAAGCTTCAAGAAGGAGTTAGCCCGAAAGCGACGCCAACGGACGTGGATGCCGTCGTAGTGACAGCGCTCGACCAGCTCCGGGCGATCGTGCCTCAGTGGCCTACGACTGCGCCGGAGCCTGTCCCTGGCTCGGGGTCGCCGCGTTCGGCCTTCCGCAAGGCGTCAAATGCGATGTCTCGGATGGCACGGACCCGCGTGGCTACGTCCGCATCAAGGTCGTCCCTCTCCAGCGTCAAGTCGGCGATTCCGATGATCGCGGCCAGCGGAGACCCGAGACGGTACTGATGAGCCTCGGTGTCGTCGTCAGGCATCGCAACAACAGTGATGCACAAAGCCCGGGTCTACACAATGGGCCGAATGGCCTAACTCGAAAAGTGCCTTCTGTCGCTGGCTTAACTGCGTCACCGGGTGGAGCCTCCTCCGGTCGGCTCGAGGTATGCGCAGCGTCTGCGGTCGTTCGGAAGAGGTGAGGGGCCTAGCTTGACGACGAGGAACGACGTCGCTTGCCCAGGTATTTCGATGCGGTCGCCGGGACGTGGAGGGGGCCCTTCTTGCTCGGCGAGCGAGTAGCCCGCTGGTGTCGCGATGAAGAGCAGGTGCCGCTTGCCAGTGTCCTGATCCTTTCGGGCCGGCATCGGGGATGACGGATCCTCCTCGCGTGCAACGGGGTGTCGCACGTCTTCGTCGTGCGGCTCGTCTGCCGCGGCGTCGCGACTGAGGTCCGGCTGATCGGCGTCTCCCTCGACCGGCCCAACGTAACGTTCAACTCGTTCGTGCCAAGCCTCGCTCGGCGGCGGATTTTCCTCCGCGACGCGAGAAGAGGGTTCGGGTGGCTGGCTGGCTGGCGCTTTAGTGTCGGCAAGCGTTCGTTTGCTCACCTTGAGCACGACTGCTCGCTGGTCGGGAATGACGTTCACCACGTCTGTGATTGGCAGCAGACGCCGATGCCAGACAAAGACGCCGTCCTGACGGATCGCGATTCGATCCTCAGCAGCGAGTTCGACAAACGCCCCCAGGCGCTTGCCCTCCGAGTCGAACACGGCGTAGCCCTCCGCCGCCTCGAGCGTTGCTCGTATCTTCCGCGGGTCGCTCCCGCTCATTCTCGTCACCGCCACTCGCCGAACTCTCGCTCGGCGCACCAGCGCTCCTCATCCGGAGGGAGCCAGACCTCGCCGCACTCGGCGCACTGCGGGATGAGGGCGACCTGCTCGGCGCTCACAGAGCGGAGTGTACGAACCCCGTGGAGGTTCAAGTCCTCTGGTCCGCATAGCCGTCTGGCGCCGCACACGTGCCCTATCGCTGCCCAAAAGGATGCAGGGGTGATCGGGGCGCGGCGGCGTCGTAAGCCACGCCAATGACTAAGCCCGCCGGGGACCCCAAGCTGAGTGCTCGACCGGCGGGCTCTGCCAACGTAATGCTCTGGGAGCACGTCCGCGCTAGCTCAACTGCGTCAATTCTCGGGCCGCTTGGGTCAGTCGCACCGTCGTGCTCCGCTAGCCGACCGAAGTGCAGTGCGGCGAGCATGGCGAGTGACTCGTCCGGCGCCAGCAAGATCGAGTTCCAGGACTCCCCGGCCACGGATCGAATGAAAGTCGAGGGGCGAGCCCTGTCCAAGCAGGGCGCTTCGCCGCAGTAGCGCGCTGCTTGTTGCCGTCAGGGGCTCGTCCCTCGTCTAAGAAGACTCGGCCAAGGGACAAACCCTGCGCTTGGCTCTGCCCCCTCTTTCGCCGGGCGCCAGGGACGCGAGTAGACTCGGAGCCTCGATGCTTCGCCGGGGACTGGGGGTAGCTGCGGTACTGCTCGTCTTCGCGGCGCCGGCTGCGGCTGCCGGGACACTCGGGCCCGCCGAGGTGCGCTCCGCGGACGGCACCTTGATCGGCAAGGCGGGAGCGGGGGCCTACGCCTATCCGGCCGACGGCTCCGTTCTCCGGATCGGTTCGTCGCGGGCTACCGCCGCCCGCGTCGTCCTTCAGGACGTCTCGATGTTCAACGGCCGCGTCACCGTACGCAGACTCGTGGTTCCCGCCCGTGGGCTCGCCGGGGCAAGGGTCGAAGGCCTCGTTGTCGACGGGACGAGCTACGTCGTCGGCCCCAACGCGATCATCCCGCTCCACGGTGGTAGCTACATCGTCGCGCTGCAGGAGGCGGTCTCGCCTGGGCGTACGGGCTCCGGCCTCGTGGCGCTGCGGGCATTCGTCTCCGATCCGTCGCTTGGGCTCGCGCCCGGCACACAGCTTCTCGTCGGCCTCGCACGCGCCGCGCATCCGGACTCCGGGACGAGCCGGGCTGCCGCAGTGCTCGGGTTGCCGCAGCTGCCGGCCGCACAGGCATCGATGTCAGGCGTGCCGACGTTTCTCGAGCCGGAGATCCTTCCCTCGAATGCCACGCTCGGCGGCCAGGCGGTCGCGCTCGCGTATCGCTTCCTTGGCGTTCCGTACGTCTGGGGCGGCGATTCGCCCGCCGGCTTCGACTGCTCCGGGCTCACGATGTACGTGTATGGACAGCTCGGGATCAAGCTGGGCCATTACACCGGGTTCCAGTATTACGCGGGCCTCCGCGTTCCTCGCGACCAGCTTCAGCCGGGAGATCTCGTGTTCTTCCGTGCGAACTCGGCCGGTGTGCCGCAACACGAAGGGATGTACATCGGCAACGGCTCGTTCATCCAGGCACCGCATACCGGCGACGTCGTGAAGGTCTCGAGTCTGTTCGAGGCGCGGTACGCGCTCGCCTACGTTGGCGCGGTCCGTCCCTATGCCGCCGGCACCGGGTCGTCGTTGCCGCCGTCGTCACTGTCCAGCTGGACCTCGGCGTCCGGATAGAGCACCCGCCAGACGCGTAGGTAGATCTCGAGCTCCGCCGACGTCGGGCCCGTCGGTGAAAGGTCGATTTCGAGTTGCCCCGGCCCGGCCACGATCGCCGCCTGGCCCAGACTCCGCAGGAAGTTCGCCAGACGGTCCGTGTAGCTCGGGTCAGAGAGGCGAAGCTGCATGCGGGCCGCCTACCGAGCGTCCCATCCCGGGGGGTCAGCTGGGATCACCCGACCGAGTGACAGTCCGTCCCTCCGCCGGGTGAACTTGTCAGTTGAGTGAGTCGAGCACCTCCGAAGCGTGGCCCGCGGGCTTGATTCCCATCATTGCCCTGGCGACGTTTCCGTCCGAGTCGATGATGAACGTCGAGCGCTTGATGCCCATGCTCTTCTTGCCGTAGGAATTCCGCTCGGCCCAGACGCCGTACTTCTCGGCCACCTCGTGCTCGGGGTCGGCGAGTAACGTGAACGGCAGCTCGTACTTCGACTTGAACTTCCCGTGCGAGGCGACGTCGTCCGGGCTCACCCCGATGATCTCCGCGCCGCGCTCGCGAAACACGTCGTAGGAGTCCCTGAACTCGCAGGCCTCGACGGTGCAGCCGGGCGTGTCGTCCTTGGGATAGAAGTAGAGGACGACCGGGCGGCCCTTTAGATCGGAGAGCTTCACGATCTCGCCGGTATCACTCTGGAGCTCGAAATCCGGGGCGGGCTTTCCTTCCTCGATCACGACAGATCCTCTCTGTAGGGTGCGCTCGCGATGCTAACGGTGCATCACCTGCTCGCATTCCTGGTGATCGCGGTTTGCGTGGTCTCGGCCCTGGTCGCGCTGATCGCTTACAGGCGGCGAGGGAATGCCGGCGGCCTCGTCGCCCACGCACTCGCTCTTGCACAGACCCTGATCGTCGCGCAATTTGCCGTCGGCCTGCTGCTGCTCGCGGATCACCGCCGCGCGGACAAGGGGACGCATTACATGTACGGGAGCCTCGCGGTGCTCACGGTGGCCTGGCCGTGGTTCTACGCGCCACCCGATCCGCGGCGCCGGCTCGCGTGGTTTGCCGGAGCTACCCTGTTGGCAGCCGTGCTCGCAGTCCGCGCCTACATGACCGCCTGAGTTGGGCAAGTTCCTTTCCGACCGGCCCACGCTCCGTGGTTTTCTGATCATCGGGCTGATCGCGCTCGTCGTGGTCGTCCTCAACCAGTACACGGCGCTCCTGGCGATCGCGGCGCTGCTCCGGATCGCGTTCTTCCTCGCCGTCGCATTCTTCGTCTATCTCATGTGGCGAGAGCGGCGCGGTGAGATCGAAACCTGGTCGACGCGTGAGCGGGTCGTCTTTTACGGCTCGGCACTCCTGATCGTCACCGCGATCGGCCTCTATTTCTGGCGAGGTCTGCCCGGCTACGAACTGCTCGGGTTCATCGGAGTCATCGCGGGAGCGGGTTACGCGATGTTCCGGGTCTGGCGCGGTCGTCATTCGTTCTCCTAGAGGTTCCTACTCAGGCGACTGCTTCGGAGAGCCGATGCGACTTCGATGAACCTCAGGCATCTTCTCCGGCCTGCTCCGCACCTCGAGCGACACGCCGCGCAACACGCGCTGTTGGTCGGCATCGGCGGAGCGCTGGCGCTTGGCGCCGCGGTCGGGATCGCCTGGGCCGCGGGCTTCGGCAGGGTGCTGCACGAACTACACCACTTCAACCCGATCTGGCTCCCGGTGGCCTTCGGCATGGAGCTGGCGGCCTACTTCGGTTACGTCGTCGCCTACCGCGAGGTCGCGCGGCTCGAGGGTGGACCGCAACTCGGGATCGCGCGGGCCGGTGCGATCGTTGCAGCCGGATTCGGCGCGTTCGTCATCCGTGGCGGCTTTGTCGTGGATCGGCATGCGCTCGAGACCGCCGGTCTTGCGCCGCGCGAGGCGCGTGCACGAGTGCTCGGCCTCGGCGTCCTCGAGTACGCCGTGCTTGCACCCGCTGCCGCGCTCGCCGCCGTGATCCTGCTCGCCCGCGGCGCCACGCACCCGAGCCTCGGCTTCACGCTGCCGTGGGCGATTGCGGTGCCACTGGGCTTCGGCGCGGCCTTCGCCATGTTGGCGCGGCGACAGCGAGTCGGCGCCGAAGGTAGATGGCGAGCAATCTTGGGGCATGGGCTCGACGCCGTTCAGATGCTCAAACAGCTCGCGTCGCAGGGAGCCGTGCACGGAGGGGCGTTCCTCGGCACAACGCTGTACTGGGTCGGCGACGTGGGCTGTCTCTGGGCCTGCCTCCGTGCCTTTCACGACTCGCCGGACATCGCGGCGCTCATCATCGGCTACGCGACGGGCTACGCATTGACCCGGCGGACGTTGCCCCTCGGCGGCGCAGGGTCGGTCGAAGTGCTCGTCTCCTTCGCTCTCGCGTGGACGGGGATCCCGCTCGCCAAGGCGGTCCTCGCAGTCTGCGCCTACCGGATCTTCAACCTCTGGCTGCCGCTGCTTCCTGCCGCGATCGGCTTGCGCCACCTCAAGCGCTGGCGCGACCTCGCCGCCGGCGCGAGCTAGAACGAGCGCGCAAGGAAGGCGCCCGCACTGAGTGCGGCCAGACCGGCCGCCAGACTCCCGAGCGAGTAGGCACAGGCCACGATGAGATGACCGCGATCGATCAGCCGGTACGTCTCGAGCGCCCGCAAAGGCAACGGTGAGAGAGACGGGCACGGTGAGCTCCCTTCGTCCATGGGAGCCATCAGCCGGATCGGCGGTTCTAGGCGAGCCCCATCGCCCGTCGAATCGAGTTTAGGCGCCGACGCGCGCGCCGGCGCCGTCCAGTGCGTCGAGCGCCGCACGGATGTCGACGTGCTGACCGACGAAGATCGGGGTGTCGCGTTCCGTGTAACGGGACGCTTCGCTGTCGCGCAACGTGAGCATCAAGTGCATGAAGTCGGCGGGCTCGTCGCACTCGAACGCGGTCATGAACTCCTGGTCGTCGATCCCGAACGAATAGGTCGTGTGGTTGTGGATCGTCGCGAACTCTGCTCCGACGCGCATGTGTTCTTCCATCGCGCGCTGGCGATCCTCGGGCGGCAGGGCGTACCAGGGCCGCAGCTTCACGAACGGGTACACGACGAGATAGGGCGAGCCTTTCGGCACGACCTTACGCGGGCGGCGCGCCTTCGTGTACTCGGAAGCCTTCGTCGTCGCGAGGTAGGAGTACGGCGTCTCCAGCCAGCCGGCAAGAGGCGTTCCGTTGAGCGCCGCGCCGACCTCGCCGAGGTCCTCGTAGCGCTGCGTGATCTTCCAGAGGAAGAAGTCCGAGTCGGGCCGAACGCCGGTGACGGTGTAGGCCCGCAGCGCGTCCATACGCCCGGCCCAGTCCTCGATCACCTCGGCGAAGGCATCCTTGCCCGCCGCGCGTTCTTCGATCGGCAGCCGGCGCCAAGCTGGGTCGACCCGAAAGAAGCTATAGGCGACGTACTGGCCTTCCATCCGGGAAATGCTAGCCCGAGGAGGCGTTCACGAGAATCCAGCCGCCGAGCCCCGTGGGCAGCTCGTCGGCAGCTGCGATGTCCGCCGGTGTCGCGAGCGACCAGCCGCCGGTCCCGGTGCCGACGGGAGGCTCGGCACACTCGAACGCACCGGCGCGAATCTCACTCATCGTCTGCTTGACGAAGGCCCTGGTCGACTTCGGCGTCCCGTCCACGTAGTAGACCCCCGACTGCCACCGGTTGTAGTCGTTCTCGTCGGTGACGTGGAAGATCAGAAACCCACGAACGGTTGGCTGGCAGGCAGCCATCTCGAGCGCCGTGCGGTAGTACGCCGCCTGCACGCCTTCGCTCACCGGCTTGGTCGTCGCCGGCTCGCGGCCACCGTAGAAGCGGCGCTTGCCGTCGGGAATCTGGGAGTCGACGCCGTACTCGTCGTACACGATCGGCAGCTTCGAGCCGAGCTGGTGCGTGCCGTCGAAGGCCTTGCCGAGCAGCCCGACGAGCTTGTCGTAGTCGGCCAGCCCGAGCGACGTGCCGCTCAGGTGCGCGAACGTGGGGGGCGTGCTCGAGTTCTCGCCGTAGGGGTGGATCGACAGGCCGTCCATGATCGGCCGGTTGCGCTTCATTGCCCGATACGTGATGCCCATGTCGGCGATGAACGCGGTCGGCGAATGCGTGTCGCGGCCGGTGCCCGGTCTGTCGATGCCGCGCGGGGCGAGCGAGCCGCCGTTGATGAAGACGTTCCGGTCAGCCGCCTTCATCGCGTCGTAGGTCCGGGCGAGCAGCAGCGTGTACGCAGTTGCAGCCGCGTCCTCGCCGTTCGGGCCGAACTGTGGCAGCCAGTAGCGGTTGAGGTTCGGCTCGTTGCCCACGATGTACTCGCGGATTCCCGGGACGCGATTGACAATGTCGGCGGCGAAGCGCGCGAACTGCGATCGCGCCACCGCCGTGAGCGGCGTCGTCTTGCTGCCGAAGTTCATGACTGTCGCGACGATGCGGATGCCGAGGAAGTCCCCGGCTGCGCTGATCGCCTGCAATGCGGCGAGCTGATCCGCGGGGACGGCGGTCTGGCCGGGCTCCCAGATCGCTGAGATCCGGATCGTGTCGAAGCCGGCGGCCTTGGCCAGCTGCATCTTGGCCATCGCCACCGCGGGGTCGGAGTTCCGGCCCTCGTCCTCGGCCGCACCCATGTACATCCTGTCGCTGGCGAGCGCCTGGGTCGTCAGCACAAGCGCCGCGAGGGCGCAGACGAATGCGATGAGTGATCGAAGCCGCGGCAAGAGGATGGCCCTGGTGGCAATCAGAAACCCGGGCGCGGCCAGTGTAGGGAACAGACTCCGACAGCGTCAATAGGACCCTGTGGAGGGGAAATCTAGGACCGCGTAGGAGAGAATCCCTCGTTGGGGGGAACAGCAGCAGGCCCCAAAACCGATAGTTGACACTAGTCAGGATTGTGTTGCCAGGCTCTCGCCGCAGGGGGCCCCGGGAAGTTCGCCACCTCCCTTACCGATCCTCGGCTCTTGCGGCGGCCCGGTTTCTCCACCCGGGCCGCTTCTCTATTTCCGCCGAAACCCGCTGGCTAGGCTGGCCTGATGGCCTCCAGGCTCGAAAATCAACTGAAGGGCCTGCCGGCCAAGCCAGGCGTCTACCTCTTCCGGGACCGGGCCGGAGACGTGCTCTACGTCGGAAAGGCCAAGTCTCTCCGGCCTCGGGTGCGGTCCTATTTTCAGCAATCGCACGACAGCCGGACGGCGATTCAGCAGCTGCCGGAGCGAGTGAAGGACATCGAAGTGATCGTGACCCAGAACGAGGTCGAGGCCCTGCACCTCGAGCAGAACCTCGTCAAGCGGCACCGGCCGCCGTTCAACGTCCGCCTCCGTGACGACAAATCGTTTCCGTACATCGCCGTCACCGTGGAGGACGAGTACCCCCGCGTCATGTTCACGCGCGAGCGCCACCGTCGGGGCGTCGTGTACTTCGGGCCCTACGCCAACGCGAAGAAGGTGCGCGAGACGCTGGACGTCCTCAACCGGGTCTTCCCGTACCGGCCCTGCGAGGGGCCGAAGCCCGGGCGTCACTCGGGGATCCCGTGCCTCGACTACCACATCGAACGGTGCCTCGCGCCGTGCGTGGGCTACGTGTCGAAGGAGGATTACCGCGCGATCATCGATCAGGTGATCGAGTTTCTCTCGGGCGACATCGAGCCGATCCAGCTCGAGCTCGAGCGGAAGATGCAGGAAGCGGCCGCCGATGAGCGCTTCGAGGAGGCCGCGCGCTACCGCAACCGGCTGCGAAGCGTCCAGCATCTGGCGGAACGTCAGGCTGCGGACCTTCGCTCGGTCGGGACGATCGACGTCGTCGGCCTCGCGATCGAGGGGGACCGGGCCGTCGTGCAGGTGTTTCCGCTGCGCGACGGCAAGCTGATCGACCGCTACTCGTTTCACCTGGAGAACGTGGAGGGACAGGACGTCCCGACCGTGCTCGAGTCCTTCTTCCTCGAGTACTACGGGTCCGCGCCGAGCCTCCCGCCTCAGATCGTGGTGCCCCGCGATGCCGGGGACACGACCGCGCTCGCGGGATTCCTCTCGGAGCGGCGCGGCGCGCGGGTCGAGGTGCGCGCGGCCGAGCGAGGCGAGAAGCGGCGCCTCCAGGAGCTCGCGGCCGAGAACGCCCGTCACGCGCTCGCCTCGGACACCCAGCAGTCGGAGCTCAAGCGGCTGCGCCGTGTCGAGGCGCTCGAGGAGCTTCGCGAGGTGCTCAACCTCGAAGCCCTCCCGATTCGGATCGAGTGTTTCGACATCTCGACGGTGATGGGGCAGGACAACGTCGGCTCGATGGTCGTCTTCCAGGATGGGGTCGCGAAGAAGGCGCACTACCGCAAGTTCGGCATCAAGGGCCAGGTGGGGATGGACGACTTCGCTGCGATGGCTGAGGTCGTCTCGCGGCGGTTCGCCCGGCTCTCGGACGCCACCGGGGAGGAGTACGACGAGTCATTCGCGGCCACCCCGAACCTCGTCGTGATCGACGGCGGCAAAGGCCAGCTTTCGGCGGCTCTCGCAGCGATGCAGGCGTTCGATCTTCCGCGCGTCGCGGTCGTCGCGCTTGCCAAGAAGGTGGAAGAGGTATTCGTGCCTGGCGCGCCCGACCCGATTCGCCTCGCGCTGCATTCGCCTGGGCTGCAGCTTCTCCAGCGTGTCCGTGACGAGGCTCACCGCTTCGCCGTCGGTTTCCACCGGCAGCGCCGGGATGCGCGGTCGTTCGCGTCGATCTTCGACGAGCTGGAGGGGGTGGGCCCGGTGCGCCGGCGTGCCCTCCTGCAGCACTTCGGCTCGGCCGAGCGTTTCGTTGCGGCGAGCCAGGAGGAGCTCGAGGGCGTCCCGGGCGTGCCCGCGAAGACGGCGCGGTCGATCTACGCGCAGCTGCACAAAGCCGGCCGCGGCTAAAGAGCCAGTCCCTCGATAGGGGGCACTCTCGCAAGCGATCCCCGTCCGGGGTCTCCAGGCCGATACCTGGGGGGCCGCAACATGGAAGGCCGCACCCTCACCCCGCTCCGCGCGCCGCAGCGCGCGACCACCGGTCTAGGCGCCCGCCTACGCCAGCTTCGCATTGCCGCGGGGTTGACCCAGTCGGAGCTTGCGGGGGATCGCTTCTCGAAGGAGTACGTCAGCCAGATCGAGCGCGGCAAGACACGGCCGACGAAGGAAACCCTTGGTTGGATCGGCGAGCGGCTCGGGGTCGACGTCTCGTACCTCGAGACGGGCCAGTCCTGGGACGAGTACGCAGAGGTCGAGGCGGCTGTCACGCGCGCCGAGGCCGCTGTCGAGGGCCATCAGTACGACGAGGCTCTCGAGGCGCTTGCAGCACTCCAGTTCTCCCCGGAGGCGCGTGAGCTCGAGTTCCGCGCGCTCCTCGCCGGCGCTTGGGCCCGCATGCAGCAGGCCGACCTCAGGCCCGCACTCGAGCTCCTCGCCCGGGCGCGCGAGCTCTCGGAGGAGCCCGGCTTCTCCGACGTCGAGCGGGCCGACGTCCTCTATCGAATGGGCGTCTGCCGCTACAAGCTGACGTCGATCAACACGGCACAGACGCTTCTGAGCGAGGCGCTGCAGCTGACCGACCGCTCCGGAATCCCCTGTGACCGGCTCCGCTCGCACATTCTCGAGTGGCGTTCGCGCTGCTCCAGGCGTCAGCGCGACTTCGAGGCTGCGCGTGAGGACATCGAGCTCGCCCTCGAGCTCGCCGAGCGGCTCGACGACACGCTCACGGTTGCGCACATCACCTTCCAGGCGTCGCTCGTCGCCGAGCGGGACGGGCAATGGCTTCGTGCCCGGAACCTTGCCGAACGTGCCAAGGAGCTCTACGAGGAGCACGGCGACCGCCAGAACCTCGGCCGGATGCTCAACAACCTCGGTGGCCTGAACTACCTGCTGGGTAAGCCCGACGACGCCGTCTCGTACCTGAAGCGCGCGTTCTCCGTCGCGCTCGAGATCGGGAGTGATGCCGATGCGGCCCAGGCCGTGTCATCGCTCGCACAGGTTCATCTCGGCGCGCAGGACTGGAGTCTTGCCGAGGAGCAGTCGCGCCACGCGCTCGAGCTGCTCGAAGGACGTCCGGACTTTCTGGACGAGATCGGGAACGCGCACATCGTTCTCGGGCGCGCGCTCCTCGAACAGGGTCGACTCGACGAGGCGGAGCAGGCATTCGCCGAGGCCGAGCTCAACCTGTCACAGCTTTCCTCTGCCAGCCATCGCGCGGTTGCCTGGACGGCCCAGGGCGACCTTGCATCGCGACGCGGCGACGACAGCGCTGCCGCTGCGCTCTACCGGCGTGCCGCAGAGGCCCTGCAAGACGTGAGGTTCTAGGGAAGGAGGTGATCAGGATGCTGCGGAAAGTCTTCTCATTGGGAGCTCTCGTCGTGGTCGCCGTGACTTTCGGCGTCGGCAACGCTGCTGCAAAGCCCAAGAGCCCGAGCTCGCCGGCTGCGACACACAGCCACGGGCAATGGACTGACGGTTTCTCGGACGGTCGCGACTAGCGGCCGTCCGAGGCATTCGCCTTCGCGGGCTTCGTGCCGGTGCGATCGGCCTCGGCGGCACGCCGAATATGGAGCGTGCCGGTCATGAGCAGGATCGCGGTGAATCCGACGATCGCGTTCACGACGATCAACGTCACGCGCATGCCCACGCTGAAGCTCAGCGCGAGGCTCTTGGAAGTGACGTTGCGGAAGATGTAGACGAGCAGTGCCTGCTCGGTGCCGATTCCACCTGGACTGACGGGGAAGACGGTCGCGAGGCTCTGGCTCACCTGCACGAGCAGCGCGTTGTGCAGCTCCGCCGGAAGCCCGAATGCCTTGAGGAAGAAGAAGACCGTCGCGAGTCGCAGCGACCAGTCGAGGAGCTGCCAGCTCACGACGTGGCGCACGTAGTACGAACGGTCGCTGAACGCCGCGAATCCCTGCGCCACCTTTGCCTTGAACTCCTCGACCCGCTCGGCGATCCACGCGACGAGTGCAGTGCCGAAGAGCAGGAGGAGCCCGACGAGGACCAGGCCGGCTACCGGGTGGCGAAACGCCCAGCCGTAGTCGAGTGCCGGGAGGCTTGGGCTCTGCAGAACGTGCAGACCCGGCAACACGTGTTGCGTGACCGCCCAGATGATGAAGCAGCTTGCGACAGCGATGTCGAAGAGCGTCTGGAGAAGCGACGTCGAGACGAGTGTCGTGTACGTCGACCCTTCGATGCGGTGCTTGGCGAGGTAGAGCCTGACGACGTCGCCGCCGCGTGCCGGAATGACCGCGTTCACACCGGTGCCGGCGACATAGGCGCCGAACATCTGCCGCCAGCGGACCACCCGATCGGGGTACGCGGCCGCGACGATGTTGCGCCAGGCCCGCGAGACGGCGAGCAGCTTGCAGAGGTGACAGGCGATGCCGAGCGCGAGCCACTTAAAGTCCACCGCGGCGAGGTGGTTGAAGAACACGCTGATCGCGTGGAGAACGGAATGGATCACTGTCTCAGTGTGGCCGAGTTCGGCCTAGAAGTCCCCGCCGCCGCCGCCTCCTCCTCCGCCGCCGAAGTCACCGCCTCCGAAGCTCATACCCCCGCCGAAGTCCCCGCCGCCCCCTCCGCCGCCGGAGTCCCAGCTTCCGAAGCCGCCCGGCGTGCCGGCGCCACCCCAGCTCCCGTAACCGAAGCCGCCGTAGGCGCCGCCCAGGAGCTCGCCGACGAAGAGCCCCGAGAGGAATCCGGTGCCGCCGAACGGCATGAAGTAGCCGCCGGCCCAGGGCCCGAAGTACGGCGGCGCGCTCCAGTAGGGCACGAGCCGGCCCCCGGCCACGACTTCGCGCGAGGCCGGCTGGGCGCCGCGCTCAACCGCCTGCGCGTCGGCCTCGCACGCAGGAACCTTCCTCGAGGTCCCTCCCGGCGGGGCCCACTCGACGTCTCGAGTCGACGGGCCGTGGCGCGGATCGAAGAAGCAGGGCGCGCGTCGTTCGGGCGGCTGGTGGCCGGCGAGGATCGCCTCGGCCGAAGTCATGTGGTAACGGCCCTCTTCGAGCGCGGTCGTCACCGCTTCGAGCTGCCGCGGTTGGGTCGCGTGATCGTACGAGCCGGTCGCCTTGTCGTAGGAATCGAGCGCTTGCGCGTACTGGGCTTTTGCCTCCGGATTCGATTCGACTGGCTGCTCGAGCTTCTGGACGTCGTCGGCGAGGGCGATCAGGTCGTCGTGCGCCGCGGCCTTGACCTCCGCGAGCTCGGCCTGGTTCTGTCTTCGTTTCCGCACACCGCGTAAGACCAGGAAGATGACGCCTCCTGCGACGAGCAGGGCGATCAGAGTGCTTCCGCCCGCGCCCGGGCCGCCGTTACCGCCGCCTCCGCCACCACTCGTCCCGCCCGAGCGCTCCGTCGCCACGCGGTCGATGAAGTCAAGCAGCGTCGGCGTCACGCCCTGGCCGCGGTGCGCGTCGAGTGCCTCGGTTGCAAGGCGGCCCGCAACTCCTTTCGCCAGGACGTCGCTTCCCGCGCGAAAGTGGCTTCCGATCACGGCCGCGTACGTTCCCTTGCGTCCGAGCGCGTCGTGGAGCGCCTGCAGGACGCCATCGGGACTGCCGCCGGCCTCTAGCTCCGCGGCGGCGGGCAGGATCGCGATGTAGACGGGACCGGCTCCCCCAGTGTCGATCTTCCGGCGCAGCTCATCCTGGTTGGCCGAGGAGATTGCGAGCTCTGCGCCGGGATCGACGTAGACCGGGTTCGACTGCAACTCGGCGACTGCTTTGTCGACGATCGCGCCGGCCTGCGCAGCAGGCACGAGGACGAGCGCCGCGCACGCGGCTACGAGCGGGAGCAGCCGCTTCAGTTCGAGTTGCGCCCGTCTTCGGGCGCCATGAAGGGATAGCGGTAGTCGGTGGGCGGCACGAACGTCTCCTTGATCGTGCGGGGACTGACCCAGCGGATCAGGTTCCACATCGATCCGGCCTTGTCGTTGGTGCCCGATGCGCGCGCGCCGCCGAACGGCTGCTGACCGACGACCGCGCCGGTCGGCTTGTCGTTGACGTAGAAGTTGCCCGCCGCGTACCGCAGTTTCTCGTCCGCAAGCTCGAGCGCGTCGCGCTCGCGCGCAAAGACCGCTCCGGTCAAGCCGTAGGGCGCGCCCTGGTCGATCAGCTCCAGGGTCTCGCTGTACTTCCCTTCCGGGTAGACGTACGTCGTCACGACCGGACCGAAGAGCTCGTCGTGCATCGTGCGGAAGTTCGGATCGGTCGTCTCGAGAACCGTCGGCTCGACGAAGTAGCCCTCCGAGTCGTCGTACCCGCCTCCGACGAGGACGTCGACCTTCTCCGCGGCCTTTGCCTCGTCGATCGCGTCCTTCTGCGTCTTGAACGACCCCGCGTCGATGACTGCGCCCATGAAATTCTGGAAGTCGGAGACGTCTCCCATCTTGATCGAGCGCACCTCTTCGACGACACGCTCCCGGATCTCCGGCCAGAGGTTGGACGGCGCGAAGATCCGCGACGCGGCAGAACATTTCTGTCCCTGGTACTCGAAGCTTCCACGAACGATCGCGGTTGCGACTGCTGCGGCGTCTGCGGAGGGGTGGGCGACGATGAAGTCCTTTCCGCCCGTCTCGCCGACGATGCGCGGGTAGTTGCGGTAGTTCGCGATGTTGTTGCCGATCGTCTTCCACATCGACTGGAAGACGGGGGTCGAGCCCGTGAAGTGGACCCCGGCGAGGTGCGGGCTCGCAAGCGCGGGATCGCCGATCTCGGCGCCGGAGCCGTAGACGAGGTTGATCACGCCAGGGGGCAGGCCGGCGGCCTCGAAGAGCTTCATCAGATAGTGCGCCGAATAGGCGGCGGTGGAGGCCGGCTTCCAGACGACCGTGTTCCCCATCAGCGCGGCGCTGCCGGGAAGGTTTCCGCCGATCGCCGTGAAGTTGAACGGCGTCACCGCGAAGACGAAGCCCTCGAGCGGGCGGTACTCCATCCTGTTCCACATGCCCGGTGAGGAAATCGGCTGCTCTTCGTAGATCCGAAGCATGAACTGAACGTTGAACCGGAAGAAGTCGGTGAGCTCACAGGCGGCGTCGATCTCGGCCTGGTGCGCCGTCTTCGACTGGCCGAGCATCGTCGCGGCGTTGAGCGTCGAACGCCACGGGCCGGCGAGCAGATCCGCGGCACGAAGAAAGACGGCAGCTCGTTCCTCCCAGGGGGTCCGGTGCCAGTCCTCCCAGGCTTCGGCAGCCGCCTTGATCGCCTGCTCCACGTGGCTGGCGTCGCCCTTGTGCACCTCGGCGAGCACGTGATCCTTGTCGTGGGGCATGACCGATTCGAAGGTTTCCCCCGTTCGAACCTCCTTGCCGCCGATCACCATCGGGGCCTCAATCTGCTTCGACTTCAGCTCCTGCAGACGCAGTCGCAGCTCCTCGCGCTCGGGCGTCCCGGGGGCGTACGACTTGACCGGCTCGTTCTCGGGCGGCGGCGGGCGGAAGAGGCCTGGAGCTGCGGACATCGGGTGCGATTGTAGGCTTGCAGACGGTGCCCGTGACGTCCGTCTCCTACTCGGTCGACGGCTGGGGCAGAGGGGAGGTGTGGCTTGAAGGGACGAAGCTGGCCTGGCACGAGCTCCCTCACCCGCCTATAGATAGACGCGCGCGCGCGTCGACCCCCACCCGTTCAAAGGGTGGGGTTGAACACCCACCACCCTCGCGGTCGACGGTAGCGCCGGAACGCGCACGGATGGTCAACGCACGTGGGGCAATTGCGGAAACGTTGATCGACAGGGTCAAGGAGTACTTCGCAGGCGAGCGGGTCTCGTTCGACGACGTCCCGCTCGAGCTCGACGGCTGGACGTCCTTCCAGCTCGACGTCGTCCAGGCTCTGCGGCGCGTGCCCTACGGCGATGCCGTCTCGTACAGCGAGCTGGCGCGACTCGCAGGCCATCCGCGCGCTCAGCGCGCCGCCGGGACGGTCTGCGCGAACAACCGCTACGGGCTCGTCGTCCCATGCCACCGCGTCGTCGCCGCCGACGGCCTCGGCTCGTACCCCACACTCGGCCCCGACTACAAGCGGCGTCTGCTCGCCCTCGAGGGTGTCACTCTCTGACGATCTACGCCACGAGCTCGCGGCGATCACGCCGCGGAGCTCGTGCGACCGGCTCGCCGAGCTATCGGGGCTCTTTCACTCCGCGGGAAGCGAGCATCTGAAGGGACGAGGCGAGGTCTCGGTCCATCTCGACGTCGTCGATCCCGCCGTGGCGCGGCGCGCATTCAGCCTCCTGCGGGCGTTCGGCGTCGGCTCGGAGATCCGGACCTATCGGCGCCGCGCCTTCGAAGGGGGCACGCGTTACCAGCTTCACGTCGCAGGCGACGACCGCGCCCTGCAGGTGTTGAACGAAGCAGGCGTGTTGAGCTCGCGGTTGACGCCGCTCGAGCACCCGCCCAAGCGGGTCGTCGCGCGTGCGTGCTGCCGGGCGGCGTACCTCCGTGGCGCCCTCCTCGGCGGCGGCTCGCTCAGCGGGCCGCGTTCCCCGCATCTCGAGATTCGCAGCGCGGAGCTGGAAGGCGCCAGGTTCCTCTCACGGATCGCCGAGGAGGAAGGCGCGCGGCTGAGCGTCCTCGACCGTGGCCGGCATGCTGTCGCGTACGCGAAAGGCTTGGAAGCGATTGCCGACGTCCTCGCGCTCGCCGGTGCGGGGCGAACGGTTCTCTTATTCGAAGAGCGCGCCGTTATGGCTGCCACGAAGTCTCGCGCCAATCGGCTCGCAAACGCAGACCACGCGAATCTCGTCCGCACGAGCCGTGCCGCCCACGACCAACTGCGGGCCGTTGGAGTCCTGCGTGACACCGGTCAGCTCCAGAAGCTGTCGCTGCCGTTGCAAGAGATCGCGGAACTGCGAGAGCGTCACCCAACGCTGCCGCTGCGGGAGCTCGCGCTCAAATGCCGTCCACCGGCAACCAAAACGGCGGTCCACAGGCGTTTGCGGAAGCTACAACAACTGGCATCGATCTGACTTACGCAGCGTGTTGTGACTTTCCGCGGCCTTTCGTCATACTCACGGAGTGGCGGGTCCGCGCTCGTCCGGCGCCGGATTCAGACCCCGTCCGACGCCACGGTCCTGAGCGTGGTTCAACCGGAGGGGGAGGTCGTCCTCGGAGCTTCCCCTCCGGCCCGCCGCTCTCGTCGGGAATCCGTCGCGCTTCGCGCGACATGATGATTCCCGACGATTCGCCTTCTACCGCCCGGCCGTAGCGGCCGACGCCGGCTCAGCCGGCATCGGCGGCGGCTTGTTGGGCTCAGGCTCGTGGGGCTCATTTAGACTCAGCTCATGGCTAAAACACGCGTGGGGATCAATGGGTTTGGGCGGATTGGTCGGAACTTTTTTCGGGCTCGGCTTGAGCGCGGTGGGGAGTTTGAGATCGTTGCGATCAACGATCTTGGCGACGCCAAGACGATGGGGCACTTGTTGAAGTACGACTCGGTTCTCGGGCAGTTGGACGAGGACGTCGAGGTTGGTGACGGCGTCATCAAGGCCGGGAAGCACGAGTTGAAGGTGCTGTCCGAGAAGGATCCCGCGGCGCTGCCTTGGGGTGAGCTCGATATCGATCTCGTGATCGAATCGACCGGGTTCTTCACCGACCGCGAGGGGGCACAGAAGCACCTCGATGCAGGTGCCAAGAAGGTGGTCATCTCCGCTCCGGCTACCGATCCGGACGTCACGATCGTGCTCGGCGTCAACGACGACACCTACGACCCCGAGCAGCATCACATCATCTCGAACGCTTCTTGCACGACGAATTGCGTCGCGCCGCTCGCGAAGGTCCTGCACGACAACTTCACCGTCGAGCAGGGATTCATGACGACCATCCACGCGTACACGAACGACCAGCAGATCCTCGATCTCCCGCACAAGGACCTGCGCCGCGCACGCGCTGCGGCGATCAACCTCATTCCCACGTCCACCGGCGCCGCACGCGCGATCGGTCTCGTCCTTCCTGACCTCAAGGGCAAGGTCGACGGGATCTCGGTGCGCGCGCCGGTTCCGACCGGTTCGATCACCGATCTCGTCGTACGCCTCGGCCGCGAGGTGACGGTCGACGAGGTGAACGCGGCGTACCGTGCGGCGGCCGACGACGGTCCGCTGTCCGCGGTCCTTCGCTACGCGGACGATCCGCTCGTGTCCACCGACATCGTGCACTCGCAGTACTCGTGCATCGTCGACAGCGAGCTGACGATGGCCAACGGGTCGATGGTGAAGGTGTTCGGCTGGTACGACAACGAGTGGGGCTACAGCTGCCGGCTCGTCGACGTCGTGGCGAAGATCGCCGCGGACATTCCCGCCGCAGTCTCCGCCTAGGTGGGCCGGCCACGGTCGGTTCGCGACGCCGACGTCGGCAGCAAGCGCGTGCTCGTTCGCTCGGACCTGAACGTCCCTCTCGAGGACGGCCGCATCGCGGACGAGACTCGCATCCAGGCGTCCCTGCCGACCCTGCGCCTACTGCTCGAGGGCGGGGCGCAGAAGGTGACCGTCTGCTCGCACCTCGGCCGGCCGAAAGGGCAGGACCCGAAGCTCTCGCTCGAGCCTGTCGAAGAACGCCTGCGGGCCCTGCTGCCGGACGACCGGCTGCGAGTCCTCGAGAACACCCGCTTCAACCCGGGCGAGACCAAAAACGATCCGGCATTTGCACAAGAGCTCGCCGACGCCAACGACCTCTTCGTCGAGGATGCCTTCGGCTCCGTGCATCGCGCGCACGCGTCGACGGTCGGAGTCGCAGAGGTCCTCCCGGCGTACGCGGGGCTGCTGCTCGAACGCGAGCTTGCCGAGCTCGGAAAGCTGCTCGGTGACGTGGAGCGGCCTTTCGTCCTGATCTCCGGTGGCGCGAAGGTCGACGACAAGCTCGGCGTTCTGCAGAACCTCGGCGGCAAGGCCGACGCCGTCCTCGTCGGCGGAAAGATGGCCGAGCAGATCAGGTCGGAGAATCCGCTGCCGTTCGAAGTCATCCTGCCCGTCGACGTCGTTGCGGCGAGCGACTTCGCGGAGGACGCGGAGACACAAGTGGTGCCCTACGACGCTCTGCCCGAGGGCTGGCTCGGGCTCGACATCGGACCGCAGACGCGTGAGCTCTTCGCCGGGCGGATCGCGAAAGCGCGAACGGTCTTCTGGAACGGCCCCATGGGTGTCTTCGAATGGCCGCCCTTCGCCGAAGGGACGAAGGCTGTGGCGCAGGCGGTAGCGGCCTCGGAGGCCTATTCCGTCGTCGGTGGCGCCGACTCAGCTCGTGCGCTGACCGAGCTCGGGCTCGCCGACAAGGTCTCGTGGCTCTCGACGGGTGGCGGAGCGGCGTTGGAGCTCCTCGAAGGAAAGGACCTTCCCGGGGTCAGCGTGATTCCTGAAGCGCCGTAAGATCTGGCGACCTTGGCGCTGATCGCAGGCAACTGGAAGATGTACAAGGGCCCGGCGGAGGCCGCGGAGTTCTGCCTTCGCCTCCGCGAGGAGGATCTCAGCGGGGTCGAAGTCGTCGTCTGCCCGCCCTACGTGTCGCTGACTGTGAGCGTGCAGCTGCTCGCCGGCACCGAGCTCGCCGTTGCCGCCCAGAACGTGCACTGGGAGCAGGAAGGTGCGTACACCGGGGAGATCTCGGCGGGCATGCTGCTCGAGCTCGGCGTGTACGGAGCGATCGTCGGCCACTCGGAACGGCGGCAGTACTTCGGTGAGACCGACGAGACCACAGCGCAGCGCGCTCGGGCCGCGCTGTCGGCCGGCCTCTTCGTGATCGCTTGCGTCGGGGAGACCGAGGAGGAGCGGGAGGGAGGCGTGACCGAGGACGTTCTGCGACGCCAGGTCTCGCTGTTCGAGCCCGACGACAATCTCGTCATCGCGTACGAGCCGGTGTGGGCGATCGGGACCGGTAAGACCGCCACGCCGGACATGGCGCAGGAGGCCCACGCGTTCATCAAGTCCGTGCTCGACGTCCCGGTGATCTACGGGGGGTCGGTGAAGCCGGACAACGCCGAGGAGCTCCTCGGCCGGCCGGACGTAGACGGCGCGCTCGTTGGAGGCGCGTCGCTCGAACTCGAGTCCTTCATGGCGATTTGCCGAGCGGGCGCGAGCACCAACTCGTAGCCCTCGTCATCCTCGACGGCTGGGGCTGCGCGCCTGCCGGACCGGGCAACGCCGTCGAGCTCGCCGAGACTCCGAACTTCGACCGGCTCTGGCGGACCTTTCCGCACATGACGCTCGAGGCCTCGGGCGGCGCGGTCGGGCTGCCGCCCGGACAGATGGGAAACAGCGAGGTCGGCCACCTCACGATCGGCTCCGGCCGAGTGTTGTTTCAAGATCTGATGCGCGTGAACGAGGCGATCGAGGACGGCTCCTTCTTCGAGAACCCGGCCCTCACGGCCGCGTTCGAGCACGGCGAACGCGTTCATCTGCTCGGCCTCGTCTCCAACGGTGGAGTGCACTCGCACATCGATCATCTGCGTGCACTCCTCCGCTTCGCTCCCGAGAAAACCTGGATCCACGCCTTCACAGACGGTCGCGACGTCTCGCCGCACTCTGCGGAGCACGACCTCGCCGAGCTGCCCGTCGACAGGATCTCGACTGTGACGGGCCGCTATTACGCCATGGACCGCGATGGGCACTGGGAACGGACGCAGCGAGCATTCGACGCGATCGTCGAGGGAGAGGGGGAGGAGGCTTCCGATCCGATCGAGGCGGTGCGCCGTAGCTACGAGCGCGGGATCACGGACGAGTTCATCGAGCCGATCACCATCACCGGCCGTCCACGGCTGAGGCCGGCAAAGGACACCGCGATCTTCTTCAACTTCCGACCAGACAGAGCACGCCAATTGAGCATGAAGCTCGTCGAGGCCGGTGCCGATATCACCACGATGACGAAGTACCGGTCGGACCTCGACGTCCCCGTTGCGCTTCCCGAGCAGGAAGTGCAGGAGACCCTGGCCGAGGTGCTGTCCGAGCACGGGGTGCGACAGCTGCACGTCGCCGAGACCGAGAAGTACGCGCACGTGACCTACTTCTTCAACGGCGGCCGCGAGCAGGAGTGGGCCGGGGAGACCCGGATCCTCGTGCCTTCGCCGCGAGACGTCGCGAGCTACGACCAGAAACCCGAGATGTCGGCGGGCGAGGCCACCGCGAGATTCGTCGAGGAGCTCGATCGGGACGGTTATCGCTTCGCGGTCCTCAACTTGGCCAACCCGGACATGGTCGGCCACACAGGATCCATCCCCGCCGCGGTGAAAGCGGTCGAGACAGCCGACGAATGCCTGGGCGAGATCGTCGAGGCAGTGAGCCGAAACGGAGGCGTTGCACTGATCACGGCCGACCACGGAAACGCCGAGCAGATGCTCGAACGAGATGGTGTAAGTCCGCACACGGCGCACACCACGAACCCGGTCCCGTTGATCGTCACCGACCCCGAAGTGACTCTCGCGAACACCGGTGAGCTGTCCGATCTGAGCCCGACCGTGCTCGGGTTCTTAGGCCTCCGACAACCTTTACAGATGACTGGCAAACCGCTAACGATCCCGGATTAATCCGGGCTATACTCCGGAACCTTTTGTCACTTCAGCAACCTGATTTTGGCGTACTGCGGAAGGCACAGAAAGGCGACGAGCGGGCGTTCTCGCTCATCGTCCGTGCCTATCAGGTTCCTGTGTTCAACTATGTCCTGCGGCTGGTCGGCGATCGCTCACTCGCCGAGGATCTGACCCAGGAGGTCTTCCTCCGGGTCTTCCAGGGGCTCCCGCGGTTCTCCCTCCGCTCGAAATTCACGACCTGGCTCTTCCAGGTGACGAAGAACCGCGTGCTTGACGAGCTGCGTGCCTCCGAGCGCAGACCGCGTGCCGTTGTCGCGCTCGAGGACGTCCCACCGCTCGAGGTCGTCGACGCTCCGATGGAACGGGTCGAGACGATCGACGCGGTGTGGCGCGCCGTCGGGGCGCTGAACGTCGACCTGAAGATGGCGCTCCTGCTGCGGGACATCGTCGGCCTTTCGTACACCGAGATCGCGGACTCGCTGGAGATCACGCTCGCAACCGTCAAATGGCGGATCTACAAGGCGCGCGAGGACGTCCAGCTGGCACTCGCCCGCGAGGGCATCACCTTCGGCGAAGACGAACAGACCGTCGCCGAGCGTGCCGCTTCCTAGCGTCGCTTTAGCGCGAGTGCCGTCGTAGCCAGGCGCTGAGGTTCCGCGCCTCGTCCGCGGGCGTCGCTCCCCGGACCGGCGCCTCGATCGGCGCGGGTGGTGGTGTCGCGGCGGGCTTACCGTCGCCCCCGAGGCTGAGGAGTCCCAGGATGACTGCGACGAGTGCGAGCGCGGCGGCGACTGCAATCCAGAGCCACGCACTGCGGCCCCGGAGGCTCTGGTGGACGCGTCGGCGCATGGGGTCGCTGATCGCGGTCGCAACGAGAGGTTCCGTCGGCAACTCCGATGCCGCTTCAAGCTCGTGGCCGAGCGCTGTTGCGGACGCCGGCCTGAAGCTCGGGTCACGTGCCAGCGCATGCATCACTGCGGCCTCGACCGGCTCGGGCACCGACGGCTCTAGGTCCCGGACCGGTGTGATCGCTCCGCTCGCCTGCAGCGCGACCAGTTCGGGAAGCGAGTCGAACTCATAGGGAGGGCGCCCGGTGAGGACCTCGTAGAGCACTGCACCAAGCGAGTAGAGGTCCGCCGCCGCGGTGACCTCCTCGCCCTGGGCCTGCTCAGGGGCGAGGTAGGCCGCGGTTCCGAGGACGGTCCCGTGCTGCGTGAGCCGCGTGAGCTCGGCCGCCCGGGCAATCCCGAAATCGGCGATCTTCAACACGTCGTCTTCGCGGACGAGCAAGTTCGCCGGCTTCACGTCGCGATGCACCAGCCCGGCCGTGTGAGCGTGCTGCAAGCCGGCGCACGCCTGGAGCGCGAGCGGCACCGCGTCCTCGTAGGCCAGCTTGCCTCGCTCGGCCAGCGTGTCGCCCTCCACGTACTCCATGACGATGTAGGGCCTGCCGTCGGCCTCACCAGCGTCGTACACCTGAACGACGTTCGGATGCGAGAGCCGGCTCGCAAGCCGGGACTCCTGCAAAAAACGCTTGCGGAACTCTGAGTCGCCGGACAGCTGCTCCGCCAGCACCTTGATCGCCACGAGGCGGCGCAACTCTTCGTCGTGCGCCAGGTAGACGACCGCCATGCCCCCGTACCCGAGAGTCCGCTCGATCCGGTAGCGCCCTTCTGCGAGCGTCTCGTTCAATCGTTCTCCTCGTTCTGCTTTTTCTTCTTCTCGCGACCCTTGTGCTTGCCGCGCTCGTGCGGCTGCGCCGGAGGGATGCATCGGATTCGTGAGACCAGATCGTTCGCCGCGGAAGCGAGGTGTTCCTGGAAGGGGGCGGGCACGCGTCCCGCGTTGATCGAGGCGAGCGTTTCCTGCTGCAGCTGTTGCGCGAGGCTCGCGGCTCGACAGGCATCGCCGGCGGCGAGAGCCTGTGCGACCGCGTCACTTCGCGCCGCAAGCGGGGCTGCGACGGCGGCGGGAAGCTTCGACGGCGCAGCGGCCCGCGGAGTCGGGTTGCTCCCGCAGCCGGCTAGACAGACCACGGCCGCGAGGGCCGCGACCACTCCGCTCGCTCGATTACTCGCCACGCTCGAGCCGGGCCGCCAGGGGCGCGGGTAGACCGAGCTTTCGCATCTCGGCCTGCGTCTGCTCGATCGCATAAGGGGCCCGGCGGAACGCAGCAAGTCCTCGGTCGAGATCCAGTAGCAGCCAAGCGGCTCGCGGATCGCCGTCACGCGGTTGACCGACCGAGCCCGGGTTGAGGAGCCAGCGGCCTTCGAGCTCGACCTCCGACCCCGCGAGAGCGACGCCTCCCGTGATCCGGTCGCCGTTGTCGGACAGCGCCAGCGCGACGTGACTGTGTCCGACGAGGATGAGCGAGGCGTCAGAGAGCTCGAACGTTCCGCGTGCCGCCTCCTCCGTGAGCACGTACTCCCACACGGGGTCGCGAGCGCTCGCATGGAAGAGGTCGACTCCCGCCACCTCGCCCGCCGGCTGGAGCGGCTCGAGGAACGCGCGCGACTCCTGCGTCAAGACCTGCGAGGTCCAGATCGCGGCCTCGGCGGCATCGTCGTTGAAGTCGCTGATGCTCAACTCGCCGAGCACCACGAGGTCGTGGTTTCCGACCAGTGAGTAGGACGAGCGTGAGCTCACCGCCTCGCAGCACTTGTTCGGACGCGGGCCGTACCCAACGGTGTCCCCCAGGCACCAGACCGCATCGACCCTTTCGGCATCGATCTCCTCGAGCACCGCCTCGAGCGCGCGGTAGTTAGCGTGGACGTCGGAGATGACTGCGACCCGCATCGGCAGACTCGCGACCTTAGCCGTCGCGGCGCTCGTCTGGGCAGTCGCCGCCGTCCTGCTCTGGCGGACGAAGGTGCCGTCCGACCTGCGGCTGCCCGCTCTCGACGCACGTGCCGTATTCGGAGCCTCGGCGGTCCACGCAGGTGAGCGCTACGAGCGCTTTCTCAACTACAACTGGCTCCTCGGGACTCTCGCGACGCTCACGACGCTCGTAGTGATGGTGCGGCGTGCCCCTCAGCTCGCTCGCTCGCTCGGGCTCGGCCCCGTGAACTCCGGCATCGTCACCGGCATAGTCGTGACGACGGTCGTCTGGGCAGTCTCGCTGCCCTTCGGCATCGCCTCTGCGTGGTGGCAGCGCAGGCACGGCATCTCAAAGCAGGGCTGGGACGAGATCGTCTTCTCGCCCTGGGGCGTACTCCTCGGCCAGACGGCGGGCACGGTTCTGGTGCTGGCGATCTTGCTGCTCCTTGCGAAGCGCTACGCCCGGAACTGGTGGCTCGCCGCAGGCCTCGTGCTGCTCGTACTGGGGTTCTGCCTCCAGCTCGTCCTCCCGTACGCCAACCGCCTCGGGACTCACCCGGTTCGGTCATCGCGGCTGACCGCGGTGATCAAGCGCCTCGAGGCACGCGAAGGGGCGGGGCACCCGGCGGTGCGGATCGAGCCGGTGCACGATCGTACGACGGCGGCGAACGCTTATGCGATCGGGCTTGGACCGAGCAAGAGCGTCTTCATCTGGGACACCCTGCTCGACGGGCGTTTCACCGCACGGGAGGTGCACTTCGTCGTCGGTCACGAGCTTGCCCACCATGCGCGCCTGCATCTCTGGAAGGGAATCGGGTGGGGAGCGTTGATCGGCCTGCCGATCCTGGCGGCCATTGCATTCGTCACGCGTCGGCACGGCGGACTGCTCGTGCCCGGTGGTATTGCCCTCGCCCTGTTGACGATCACGGCGCTGCAACTGGCGCTGTCGCCGTTCACGAACGCCGTCTCGCGGCGCTACGAGGCCGAGGCCGACTGGGTCGGGATGCAGGGGACGAAGGATCCTGAAGCCGCGAAGGGTCTCTTCAAGGAGTTCGTCGTAACGGACCTCCAGAATCCCGCTCCGCCCGGTTGGGCTCACATCTTCCTCGACGATCACCCGCCGCCGCTGACCCGGGTCGAGCAGGCAGACGCCTTCGAGCGGCTGAACCGCTAGTGGTTCTAGTCGGTGCGCGGCGGTGCTTCGGGAAGGTTGCGAATCCCTTCCTGGGTCGACCACTTCGAGAAGGAGTCCTGCATCGCTGCGAGCAATTCCTGGAAGAACTGGGCCGACATGTTGACGCGTGAGGTCACGACACCCGGGACGTCGCCTTCTTCGATCTCGTGGTCGATCCGGGCGAACGTCAGCGTGAACTCGTAGGGCGAGAACGTCACATTCGCGAAGTTCGCGTAGACGCCGGCCATCTGCTCGGGGTCGAGGTGGATGTTGAGCTGTCGCTCCTGGGCGTCGTCGTCCACGCCGCAACGA
>Ga0207648_10001300_pt1 | contig 27821 bp, 18 predicted proteins | sample KBSMisM32_FD_184310 | JGI IMG/M metagenome (GOLD analysis project Ga0207648, IMG submission 184310) | Miscanthus rhizosphere microbial communities from Kellogg Biological Station, Michigan, USA - KBS Miscanthus M3-2 (SPAdes) (version 2) | ecosystem: Host-associated > Plants > Roots >... | reverse complement strand
TGGATGATGTGGCGGCCGAACGTCTCGGCCTCGGGGGCGGTGCGCTCCCGCCAGAGATACGGCGCGATCAGAAACCGGCGCACGTCCGGATCGCGGCGGACCTCGCCGAAGGCCAGCTGCGAACCGTGCTGCAGCTCGTCGATCAGCGTCAGGTTGCCCAGAATCACCGGACGCAGCTTGTTGGTGGTGGCGAGCGTGTCGTTGGTCGAGCGCGACGTGTAGCGGGGGCCGGCGATGAGATGAATGTTCACGTCGGCCCAGCGCGGAAGGCCGGCATTCGTCGCCCAGAAAAGCGCCACGGTGAACGCGCTGTGCGCCTCGCGCTCCTGTTGCTGCACTTCGGGCCAGATACGCGTGGGCACCAGCCGCGCGAAGTCCGAACCGAGCGCCTTGGCGAGCGCCTCGGCATAGTCGTCGCGCCCGTCGAAGGGACGCGTACGGGCAAAGGCTTTCACTTGCTCGACGACGTCGAAGAGCGTGTCGCCCTCGATGACCCGCCGCAGGCCGGTAGCGCCCGCCACCACGCCGGGCCCCAGCTGGAACACCTTCACCTCGTCCTCGGTGGGGTCGACGAGGTTGCTCATCTTGCGCTTGTCGCCGCAGACCACCCAGCCCGAGGCGACCGGCATGGCGATGACTAGACTGCCGTGATCGAGCCTCGCGCGCGAACAGGCGACCAGCGCGAGCACGAAGAACATCACCACCACGAGGCGCGGCATGGCCCGAACGTAGCACGAGCGCGGCGAGCCGGAAGCTCGACCGCGGCCATCACGATCACGGTAGGAGGGGCATCAGCGGACAAGGTTTAGATGCGTCGAGATCCGGCAGCAGAGTTTGCATACTGGTGCCATTCCCACCACTCGCCTGGTCGTGGTCGCCGGTGTGTGCGCCCTGACCCTCTTCGCGGGGCTTGGCCGCGCTGCGCTCTGGGAGCCGGACGAAGCGCGGTATGCCGAGGCCACGCGTCAGATGCTCGCGCGTGGCGACTTCCTGACGCCGTGGTACAACGACGCGCCGCGGTTCGAGAAGCCGATCCTCTTCTACTGGATGCAGCTGCCGTTCGTGGCCGCGCTCGGCTCGACCGAGCTGGCGGCCCGTCTCCCGGTCGCGCTCTCGGCGAGCGGGTGTGTGGTGCTCACCTGGTTGATCGGCGCGCGCCTGTTCGGCGCAACGGCCGCATGGCTGGCCGCGCTCGTGCTCGCCACGTCGTTTCGCTTCGTCATGTTCGCCCACCAGGGGTTGACCGACATACCCGCGCTGCTCTTCGAGCTCATCGCCCTGTACGCGTTCCTGCGCGCCGACGCCCACTCGTCAGGCGGCGTCGCCTGGGTGGCGGCGTGGGTCGCGGTGGGTCTCGCCGGGATGACCAAGGGCCCCGTCGCCATCATCCCGGTGGCTATCTGGATGGCGTTCTACGCGTTGAGGCGCGAGTGGTCCGGCCTCCGGCGGATGCGGCTCCTGCCCGGCTCGATCATCGCGCTCGCCATCGCGGCGCCCTGGCCGATCTACATGACGGCCACCCACGGACGCCGTTTCCTCGACGTGGCCGTCATGAGCGAGGTGGTCGCGCGCGTCCGCGGCCAGGTCGGAGGTTCGAGAGGGCTCTTCTACTACGTGGACGTCTGGCCCGCCGACCTGCTGCCGTGGACGCCGTTCTTTCTCGCCGCGCTGGTGTGGCTGGCGTTCGCGAACCGCGGGCTGGAACCCGGCACGCGGCGCGGCGTGTCGCTGGCGCTGGTGTGGTTCGCGGGCGTGATCGCGCTCTTCACACTGTCGAAGGCCAAAATCCCGCACTACCTGCTGCCGTCGCATCCAGCCGCCGCGCTGCTGACCGGTCTCTTCATCGAGCGGATGGCGGCAGTTGGATCGGCACGTGGGCTGTGGCGCGCCGCGACGTCGGTGGTGCTGCTCCTGCTGCCGGCCGCGGGGGTGGCGGCATGGGCGCTCCTCCGTCGCGCGCCCGACGCAGCCATGACCGTGCCAGCGGCAGTCCTGCCGGCGCTGCTGGCGTTGGGCGCGATCGGGATCGCCGTCGCGGGCCGGCGTCGCGGCCCCGTCGCTGCGAGCGTGGCGCTGGCGGTGACGAGCGCCACCACGGCGGCCTATGCGGCGCTCGTCGTCGTACCGGGACTCGGCGGACTGCAGACCGTGCCGCAGCTGGCCGCGCGCATCACCGCTACCGCGCCCGCGTCGCGCATGGGGCAGTACGGCGTCGTCTCCGCCGGGCTGGTCCACTACACGCGGCATCCCGTCACGCTGTTGAAGAGTGCCGAGGCGGCCGCCGCGTTTCTTCAGGCCCCCGGCGACGCGGTCCTCGTGCTCCCGCGGCCCGACGTGCCGGCGATTGCCGCCCTCGCGCCGGGAGCGGCTCACGAAATCGGGGTGGGCACGCGGCTGGTCGTTCGCCTGGACCGCCTGTTCGGCGATCGGTCCCCCTTCGAGGACGGCCTCGTCGCGCTGACGAACCGCCCGCACGCGACGCAGTAGTCGCACGGGCCGCCTGAAGGCGGCCCCTACGACCGTTCGCGAAGGATCTCGCGAGCCGCGTTGTAGCCGCACGCGCCCATGACGCCGCCGCCTGGATGCGTCGCGGCGCCGCACAGGTGGAGCCCCTCGATCGGCGTGCGATAGTCGGCGTAGCCGGGCAGCGGGCGCATGAAGAAGAGGCTCGACGGCGACATCGTGCCCTGCATGATGTTGCCCCCGGTCAGGCCGAAGGTGGCCTCGAGGTCCGGCGGCGCCAGCACCTGGTAGTGCAGCACCGAGCGCCGGAAGTTCGGCGCGTAGTCAGTCATGATGTCGATGCAGCGCTCCGCATAGCGCCGCTTGTTCTCCTCGAGCGAGCCCGCGTCCGGTGCCAGCCGATACGGAAAGTACTGCGTGAACATCGACATGACGTGCTGCCCTGTCGGCGCCAGGCTGTCGTCGAGCGCGCTCGGGAGCGTGGCGTCAATCACCGGATGGTCGGAGACGTAGCCGTACTTCGCGCGGTCGTAGGCCTGCTCGATGTAGGTCCGGTCCGGACAGATGTGAATGGTCCCGTGATGCTGCGGCCCGACACCGTGTCCGGGAAGGCAGGTGAACTCCGGCGCCTCCGAGAGCGCCAGGTTGATCTTGCAGCTGGCGCTCGCGTAGTCGAGATGCTTCACCGATTCGACGAAGTCGTCCGGCAGATCCTTCCCGTCCATGAGGCGAAGGAACGTAGCGTGCGCGTCGAGATTCGACAGCACCCGCCGGGCGCGATACTCGTCGCCGTTCGCCAGCACGACGCCGGCCGCACGCCCCTGTTCGACGAGGATCCGTGCCACCGGCGCGTTCACGATGATCTCGACCCCGCGCTCCCGCGCGGCCGCGGCAATCGCGTTCGAGAGCGCCCCCATGCCGCCCCGCACGTACCCCCACACGCCGCGCACGCCGTCGCACTCCCCCATCACGTGATGGAAGAGGACGTAGGCGGTGCCCGGCATCGACGGCGTCGCAAAGGCGCCGATGATCGCGTCGGTGGACAGCGTCGCCTTCAGCGCCTCCGATTCGAACCAGCGGTCGAGGATGGGGCTGGCGGCACCGGTGAGAATCTCGATGGCGCCGCGCCCGTCGCGGCCCAGCGCGCGGAACCGCCAGGCGAGCTGCGCAAGCTTCCACAGGTGGCGCGGTGCCAGGGACCACGGGTCGGGCGGCGTCTCCGCCAGCGTCGGCTCGATGAGGCGCGCGATTCGTTCCAACATGGCCTCGAACCGCGGAAGCGCCTCGGCGTCCTTCGCCGAGAACTTCCCCACTTCGCGCGCGGTCATCGCCTTGTCGGGCCCCATCAACAACGAACGCCCGTCGGGGAGCGGCGTGAAACTCGACGGGCTGCGCGGGATCATCCTGAACCCGTGCCGCGCCAGCTCGAGGTCGCGGATGATCTCCGGCCGGAACAGGCTGTTGACGTAGCTCGCGGTGGAGATTCGGAAGCCGGGCCACGGCTCCTCGGTGACGACGCAGCCGCCCACCAGCTCGCGCCGTTCCAGCACCAGGACCCTGCGCCCGGCCCGCGCCAGATAGGCGGCGGCCACCAGCCCGTTGTGGCCGGCACCGATGACGATGACGTCATAGCCTGCGGTCATGACGCCCGGATGGTACGTCACGAGTACGTCACGAGGGACGCGCGACGCTTCAGAGCCCCACCGGCGACGTGGCGACGTGCGAGCTGGTTCGCACGTCAAGAGGACTCGTGGTCCGCTGCGACTCCACTGGCAAGGGCGCGCGGGGGGTCGGGGCGCGGGCCGCGGCGATCGAAGCCGTGGGCGACGCGCTCAACCTCGCGGAAAGCTGGAAGGCGGCCTACGTGGCCGAGGGTTGGATGACGCGCGGCGGCCAGCCGCTCCGGGCCAGACCTTAGAACGTCACCTGCGTCTGCGCCAGCAGCCGGCGCGAGAGCAGTTCGGAGTTGGACGTCTGGATCGACTGGTCGAGCGTCACCACGATCCCGAGCCGCCCACGCCCCACCTCGCTCCAGTGGGCACCGCCGAAGACGAGCCGGCGCTGCGAATCGTTCTCGTTGTCGGCATCCGGATTGAAGAAGTCCAGGCCGAGAACACCCGCCCATCCTGTGACCCCCTGCCGCGCTTCGCCGAAGAACGACAGGCCGCGGCGCTGCACGTCCACGGCGACGAACGGATTGTCGGTGGCCTGCAGGTACTGCGCCGTCGCCATCACGTGCTCGCTCTCGTAGCTCCCCATGAAGATGCCGACGTTGCGCGGGCGATCGCGCGCGTACCAGCCGTACTGATAGAACCCCGAGAGGGTCACCTTGCCCAGCTCGGTGTCCTCGTCGAACGGGCGGAACGTGGCGCGCCCGTCCACCGCCTTGTAGCGATCGAGCTCGGCCTGGCCGTAGCCTTCGCCGTTGTAGACGCCGGCGTGATATTCGGTGCGTCCGCGCGTGCCCTTGATGCTGACGCCCAGGTCGGTCGGGCCGGGAATCAGGCCGAGACGCTCGGAGAAGAACGGGCCGATGACGCGATAGCGGTTCACCGACTCCTCGAAGGTGAGCCACGGCGTCTCGTGCTGCCCGAACATCACCTTCACGTTGTCGGTGACCTGCACGTCGAGCGCGGCATATTCGAGCCGCAGCGCGAGGTTGCGGTTCAGGTCGGCGTCGGTCGTGGGCTTCACGTCCGGCGTGAAGCGGAAGCTGACCTTGTCCGACATCTGCGCCCTGATGTTCAGGTATCCGCGCGTGACGTCGAAGGCGTTGTAGTAGTCCCGCTCGTGCAGCTCCACGCCGTACTGCAGGAACGAATCGACGCCGAACGTCACGTAGGGATAGTTCGTGGGCCGGTTGCCGGCCGCATTCCCCTGCGTCTGCGCCAGCGCCGGAACCGCGAGGCTCGAGACCACGAGGGACAGCACACCAAATCGAATCAGCTTCTTCATCTGGGGAGACCTAGAAGATGGCCGGCGCGCCGGCTTTGAAGTCACCGTTGAGAACCGACACCGAGCTCACGCCCAGCCAGTTGTCGAGGAGCGTCGCGTAGACCGAGCGGAAGTCGGTCTCGTAGTGCACGTCGCCCGAGCTGTTCTCGAGCGTCGGGTTGCCGGGCGCCAGCGACGGAGACGTGCCATGCAGGCCGCCGCGCACCGAACCGCCGAGCACCATCATCACGCCAGCCGCGCCGTGGTCGGTGCCGCCGCTACCGTTCTCGGAAATGCGGCGGCTGAACTCCGAAAAGACGATGACAGTGGTGTCGTTGGACAGCCCCTGGTTGCGCATGTCGGTGTAGAAGGCGCCGAGGCCGTCGCCCAGCGTGCCCATCAGGTTGGCGTAGGCGCCGCCGCCGTTCGCGCCCTGCTGCGCGTGCGTGTCGTAGCCGCCCGTCGAGACCCAATAGACCTTCGAGCCGATGCCTTTCACGATGGCGCCCGCGACGGTGCGCAGCGCCAGCGCGAAGCCGTTGTTCGGATAGGCCACCGTCGGCGTGTAGGTGCGCGCCTGCGCCACGCGGTCCAGTGTTTCGATGGCACCCAGGTTGGCGCCGTTCAGGAGCGCGAGATGCGGACGGCCCGGCGCCAGATTGCTCGCCATCACCTCGGCGGTGTTGCGCTCCTGCTGCGCGGCGACGCCCTGGTTGGGGCTCGAGAAGTTGTAGGTGGCGGCGTTGGCGATGGCGGGCACGCCGGTAATCGCAGACTTGAGCGCGCGCGGCGTCTCGTCCGTCGTGTTCCAGGCGGCCAGCGCGTCGACGGGCCGGGGCAGCGTGTCGAGATAGCGTCCCAGCCAGCCCGACCCGGTGGAATTCTGCGGGTTCGCCGTCCCCCAGATGTCTCCCCCCTCGAAGTGTGAGCGGCTGGAGTTGGCGTACCCGGTGCGCTGCACGAGCGCGAGTCGCCCCTGGTCGAAGATGCTCCGCAGCGCGGTGAGGCGCGGGTGCAGGCCGAGCGCACGCCCGGCCGCGTCGGTTCCCACCTGCAGCACCTGCCCCGCCGGAATCGCGATCGTCGGACGGCGGCTGTAGTACGACGCGTCCTGATACGGCACGAGCGTGTTGAGCGCGTCGTTGCCGCCAGCCAGATAGACGACGACCAGCCGGCGCCCCGGGATGCTCTGGGCCTGCGCAATCTCGGCCAGGAACGCGGGGGCCGCGAGCCCGAGGGTGACGGTGGCGACACCGTCACGAATGAACAGCCGTCTGGACAGTTTCATCGCGCGCCCTTTTCTGAACACTGCCTAGACCAGCTGGTATTCGGACGACGCGACCAGCAGTCGCGCGAGCCCGGCGGCCCTGGTGGACACCTGCGATTCGTTGCCGGTCCACGCGCCGCCGGCCACGAGGTAGTTCAAGAGCGCCTGCTGCGGCAGCGCATCGAACGGCGCCGGCGTGATCCGATCGAGCATCGCCGTCATCAACGCCTGCGGACTGGTGGCCTGCTCCTGCAGGCCCACCGCCAGGAAGCCCTTCTGGCTCGAGGCCAGCGTGGCGGCGAAGTTCGAGCGCGCCAGCATGGTGGACGTGGAGAACCAGTTGGCGCCGAGCGGCCATCCGGCAACGTTCGGCGGTTCATAGAGCGCCTGTCCCATGTTCGACATCGGCGCCCGCGCCTTGTCCACCGAGAGGTTCTGCCAGCCCACTTCCTTGATGGACCGCACCACGAACTCCGCCGGCCACGAATAGCGGGCGTAAACCGCCGAGGGGTCGTTGAACCACGGGGAGTTCAACACCGAGTAGACGACCGGGCCGATGCGGGTTCCGCTCTGCAGGTAGACGTTCGCCGTGGCCGACACGAAGGCGGGATCCGGCGGCACGATCTCGCTGACGAAGAAGTTCCAGAACTTGCGGGCCAGCCGGCGTGCCGTTTCGGGATGGAACGCGAGCGCCGTGATCAGATCGATCCCGTCCTGCATGCCGGCCGATTCGCTCCGGGACGGGATGGTCTTGCTGCCGTCGCTGTAGATCGGGAACGAGAAGGTCTTCTCGCTCGTCTCGTGCTGGTCGGCGTTGTACACGAACTCCTTGTAGGCGTTCATGTCGTTGTCGCTGTAGCCCTCGGACTCGCGCAGGTTCCAGCCGCTGAAGACCCGCGCCGCCGCATAGACGTCCGGCTCGGTGTAGTAGCCGACGCCGACGCTGAAGAGCTCCATGATTTCGCGGCCGAAGTTCTCCTGCGGTTTCGTCTTGGTGTTGAACTGGCCATCGAGCCAGATCACGGTCGCGGCATGCTGCGAGAAGCGGAACAGCAGGTCGCGGTAGCTGCCCATCCCGTACTCGCGAAAGAGCTCGATCTGCCCCATCGGCCCGCGCAGCGAGCCGGGCTTGGCGGTGAGCAGCTTCGCCGCCTGCTTCGTGCCCGAATCGTTGGCGAGTTTGCTGAACGCGGTGGCGAAGTGGTTGTGCCAGAACATCGCCATCTTTTCCTGCAGCGGGCGCCGCGAGTGGACCATGCGGAACATCCACCGCTGCCGCGCGTCGTCGATGTCGATGTCGGGGGCGAACAGGTTGTTGGTGCTCACCTGCACGTGGTCAGGACGGCCGATGCGCTCGTCCACGTCGTCGGGACGCCCGGCGTAGTCCACGAGGTGCGCGACCGCCGCCGCCGGAGACATGTCGCGGTACGTCTCGACGTCCGCCGCGCTGGCGCCGAACCCGGCGCGCCGGAGCAGGTGATCGACGGCGGGATCCAGTTGCGACATGGCCGTCCTCAGATCGCGATCGTCACGACGCCGTCGTTGAAGCTCGTGGTGTAGCGCCGCAGCGACGCCAACGCCGGACCGTGCACCACCTGGCCGCTGCGCGTGTAGCGCGAGCCGTGGCACGGGCACACGTACTGGTCGCCGTCGACGTTCGTCACCGTGCACCCCTCGTGCGTGCAGGTGGCATCGATGGCGGTGAAGGAGTTGGCGCTCGTGCGGGACAGCAGGAACACGCCCGCCACCGATTCGACGACCGCGGCGCCGCCCTCGCTGGCGAGCGCGGACCCCGCGACGGTGACATCCACGCGGCCGGTCGTGAACCGGCCCGCGAGGGTGCCAAGCGTGGAGATGTTGCCGCCGCCGCTCGGCGACGTCGGCGATCCGCCGCCACACGCGGTGAACAACGTGGCTATCGTGGCGCCCGAGGCCACCTGGCAGGCCCCGGCGCAGAATCGGCGTCGTGAAACGTGTGCGGTCGCGTCAGACATAGGGATCCCGGGGGTGGGAGACGACCCTCACCTGGGCAATACCAGGGCCACGGGCAAAAGACGCGTGTTTTCTGGAGACTCGGCGAGGGCGCGCGGCCTGCCGATTACAGAGTCGTAACTAGACGTACGTAGCTGCGGGTCTGGAGACCCGCCTCACTTACCACGTACTCAAATCGTGCACCGTACCGGTGGAGAGCAGATAGACATAGAGGTCCGTGCACGCGACCCACACAAGACTGCACCAGGCAAACAGCATGTGCCGCTCGTTGAGCCAGGACGACCCCTTCCAGACGCCATATCGCGGCGACCCCGAGCCCCCGCATGAGAAGCAGTCGGCGCGCCCGCCGATCAGGTGACGCCAGGAGTGGCAGCCGAACGCGTAGGCGCTCAGAAGCGCCGCATTGATCACCATCATCACCGTGCCCACGCCCACCCCGGGCCGCCCGTCGAGAAAGAAGGCGGAGCCGGCCTCCCACCACAGGCACACCAACAGGACCAGGGCACAGTAGAGCGTGTAGCGATGGAGGTTCTGAAAGAGGAAGAGCGCTCGCTCGCCGCGGTACCGCCGCGGGGCGCCGCCGACGGCGCACGACGGCGGCGTGAGGAAGAACGCCTTGTAGTACGCCCCGCGGTAGTAGTAGCACGTGAACCGGAAGGCGATCGCGAGCGCCGGCACGAAGAAGGCCGGCGACTGCGGGATGAACGACGGCCACCACGCCGGAAAGGCGCCCAGCCACGCGTGCGCCACCGGCACGGCGCCCGGATACCCGCTGGCCGGCGTCAAGAGCGGCGGCGCGACCGTCGGACTGATGTAGGGCGGAAACCAGACGTGCGTGGCGTTGAACGCCCGCAGCGTCAAGTAGCCGAAGAACGTCACCAGCCCGAGCGCGGTGGCCAGCGGCTCCACCCACCAGGCATCCACCCGGCGCGTCGAGGCCAGGCGCCCGCGCCGCAACTGCTCCATCGTGGTCACGTGCCTGACCGTACGCGGCCTGGCTGTCATTAGACAATCGCAATCGCCTAATCTGACGCATTAGCTGCGCTAATGTAGAGGGCGGTCTTTAGACCGCCCTGACCTTCAGACCGCCCGGACCATGCACATCGAAACATTGCAAACGTTCTGCTGTCTGGTCGAAACCGGCAGCTTCACCAAGGCCGCGCAGCGCGGCTTCATCTCGCAGTCGGCCGTCAGCCAGCAGCTCAAGACGCTCGAAGCGCGGTACGGCCAGCCACTCATCGACCGCGGCGCACGGTCGCGGCTCGAACCCACCGAGGCCGGGCGGCTCCTCTACGCAGAGTGCCGTGAGCTGCTGGATCGCTTTCGACGCCTCGAAGAACGGCTGCGGGAACCCGCCGGCGTCGTCGCAGGCGCGGTGCGGCTGGCAACCGTGTACAGCATCGGACTCCACAAGCTGCCGCCGTACGTGACGCAGTTCATGAAGGCGCATCCCGGCGTCAAGGTGCACGTCGAGTACAGCCGTACGGACAAGGTGTGCGACGCCTGCGTGACCGGCACCGTGGACTTCGGCATCGTGGCCTTTCCGCTGCGGCGTTCGAACCTGGCAGTGATCCCCTGGCACGAAGAGAAGCTCGTGCTCGCCTGTGCGCCCACGCACCGGCTGGCGCGGCGTCGCACGGTCCGTCTCGCCGAGCTGAACGGCGAACCGTTCATTGCGTTCGAACGCGATATCCCGACCCGGAAAACGATCGACCGGGTGCTCCGGGGCGCGCGCGTCTCGCTGGACACCGTGATGGAGTTCGACAACGTCGAGACGATCAAGCGCTCGGTGGAAGTGGGCACCGGCCTCTCAATCCTGCCGGCCTCGACCGTGACCACCGAAGCGCGGAGCCGCCGGCTCGCCATCGCCGAGTTCGCCGAGGGGCCCTTCACCCGCGAGATCGGCATCATCCACCGGCGCGGACGCGTGTTGAGCGCGGCTGCACAAGCCTTCGTTCGCCTTCTGGTCGGTAGCCGGCAACAGCGGTAGACTTATACGCAAGATACATAGGCGAACCCTGCGACTGGGTTCCTCGAGGGAGAAGAGATGAGACGTGTGACTGTTGGAGCGCTCACGGCGCTCGGCTGCGCCATATTCCTGACCACCAGCGGCGTGTCCGGACAGGGCAAGGTCGATTCGCCCGGCGTCATCGCGGCCGACGGAAGCGTGCCGGCGCTCGGCAGCTACAAGGTGCCGAAGACGCCGTGGGGCGAGCCCGATCTCCAGGGCACGTTCAACGCCAACGACCTGCAGGGCATCCCGATGGCGCGCGCCCAGTCGGTCGGCACGCGCTACCGGCTGAGCGACGACGAGTTCAAGCAGCGGGTGGCGCAGCGCGACCAGAACGTGGCCAACGACAACAGCGACGAGTTCTCGCTCGACCGCGCCGAGGAATTCGAAGCGCGGTTCGGCACCGTCGGCGGCGCCGTGTCGCCGCCGCCGCACTGGCTCGAACGCGCGCGCAGCGTCAGCCGCGTGTCGTCCTACGTCATCGATCCGCCCGACGGACGCATGCCGGCCTTGACGCCCGCGGCCCAGGCCGCCGCGGCGCAGCGCCAGCAGGCGCAGGCCGCGCGTCGCCGTCAGCTGAACGGCATCGAGGCGGACTGGACGACCGACCGCAGCAACTACGACCGCTGCATCAGCACCGGCGTCCTCAACTCGATCACGCCGAAGATCTACAACTCGGGCAGCCGCATCGTGCAGGGTCCGGGCTGGCTGGCGTTCCAGAACGAGATGATTCACGAGACCCGCGTCATCCCGACCGACGGGCGCAAGAACGCCGGGGCCGCGATCAAGAACTGGATGGGCAACTCGGTGGGCCGCTGGGAAGGCGACGTGCTCGTGGTCGAGACGCGGAACATCAAGCCCGAGTCGGCCGTCAACGGGCAGCCGCTGTCGGACGAGGGGGTGCTGATCGAGCGCTTCACGCTCGCCGACGCGAACACGCTCGACTACCGGATGACGATCAACGACCCGAAGACCTACGTCGCGCCGTTCACCGTGCGGCTGCCGATTCCGCGCGAAGAGAGCTACGGCTACTTCGAGTACGGCTGCCACGAAGGCAACTACGCGATGAAGAACCTGCTCTCGGGCTCGCGCGCGGAAGAAAAGCGCCGCGCCGAGGCCGTGAAGCGCGGCGAGAAGATCCCCGAGTACGTCGAACCGGCGGGCCGCGGTGGCCGCGGCGGCGGTCGCGGGGCGCAGCAGTAGAGGACGGTCTTTAGACCGCCCTGCAGGAGTTCGCACGTCCGATCCGCTGCGCACGTTTCTCGACCGCAACCGGCGCCTGTTCGTCCTGACAGGCGCCGGCTGCAGTACCGCCTCCGGCATCCCCGACTATCGCGACGACAACGGCGACTGGAAGCGCGCGCAGCCGGTGATGCTGCAGCGCTTTCTGGCCGACGAGTACACCCGCAAGCGCTACTGGGCGCGCAGCATGGTGGGGTGGCAGCGGATGCACGCCGCGCGCCCCAACGACGCGCACCACGCGCTCGCCGCGCTGGGACACGCGGGCCGCATCGAACAGCTCGTGACGCAGAACGTCGACGGCCTGCACCAGGCCGCCGGCAGCCCGGACGTGATCGACCTGCACGGGCGGATCGACGTGGTGCGCTGCTTGGACTGCGGCGAGCGCGTGCCGCGCGCGACGGTGCAAGCCGACCTGCTCCGCCGCAACCAGCGCTTCGCCCACCTCGACGCGCTGACGGCGCCGGACGGCGACGCGGATCTCGACGGCGTCCCGTTCGACCTCTTCGAATTGCCGGCCTGCGGGCGCTGCGGCGGTCTCCTGAAGCCGGACGTCGTGTTCTTCGGTGAGGGCGTGCCGAAAGCGCGCGTCGATCAGGCGCTGGCCGCCCTGGAGCGGTCGGACGCCATGCTCGTCGTCGGCTCGTCGCTGATGGTGTATTCGGGCTACCGGTTCGCGCAGGCGATGGCCGCGCGCGGCAAGCCGATCGCCGCCGTCAACCTGGGACGGACGCGAGCCGACGATCTGCTCGCGTTCAAGGTGACGGAGCCGTGCGGCGATGCGCTGCAGTTCCTGCTGAACGAACAGCTGTCCCCGCGCTGACTCACGGCGCGCCGGACAGGTCCCTCCAGGCGATCGTGTTCGGGTCGAGGCCGTCGCTGCTGCCCCAGATGACGGCGCTGCCGTTGCTGACGCCGATCGTGGTGCTGCCCCAGATGACCGCATTGGCCCACACGCCCGGCTGGTCCCACACGACGTTCGAGCCCCAGATGACGGCGTTGCCCCAGATGACCGCGTTCCCCCAGATCACGGCTTGCGACCACGCCGTCTGGTTCGTGTCGAGCGTGTTGCCCCAGATGACCGCGTTGCCCCAGATCACCGCGTGCGCCCACTCGTACGTCACACCGTCGACGGTGGTGGTGCCAGACGGCGGATCGGTCAGCCAATAGCTGCCCGCCGGCACAGTGGGATCGATCTTCTCAGCGAGCTCGATGGCCCCAACCGCGTTGAGCGAGCCGGCGCCCTGCGTGAGCCGGTCGTAGCCCGGCATGGGCAACGCCGTGTACTGCAGGATCGCCTTGATGGCGTTCGGGGTCGGCGTCGCTTTGTGCGCGTCGCGCGCGGCCTCGAGCATCAGCGCGATGGTGCCAGACGTCACCGCCGTCGCCATGCTGGTGCCGCTCAAGCGGAAGTAGGTCGGCGTTCCGTCGCGGTCGTACACCTGCCGGCCTGGATACTGCCGGAAGAGCGTGCTGTTCTGCGCGGCCACCGACACCAGCGCCGATCCGGGCGCCACGACGTCCGGCTTCGCGTAGCCGTTGTACCAGGTGGGCCCTCGCGAGGAATAGTCGGGGATCGTGTCGTCGAACCGTGACACGGTGCCGTGCGCGTCGTAGGCGCCGACCGTGATCGCCGACGGCGCGTTGCCGGGCGACGTGATGCCCGCGTACCCGACGGCGCCGGTCTCGGGATTCCGTCCCCAGTTGCCGGCGGCGGCCACGACGATGAGCCCCGCCCGGGCGGCGCGCTCCACCGCGAGCACCAGCGGATCGGTCGATGCCGATTCGAGGATGGGATGGCCGAGCGACAGGTTGACGATGTCGATCTTGAGCCGGTCCTTGTTCTCGACGATGTAGTCGAGCGCGGCGATGACCTGGCTCGTGTAGCCGGCACCGTGCTCGTCGAGCACCTTGAACGACAGGAGACGGGCCTGGGGCGCCAGACCGGCGAAAAAGGCGACGTCGCGCACCTTCATCGAGCCGTTCCGCTCGCGCATGGCGCGCCTCACCACCGACTTCTTGCCGGTGCCGCCGATGAGGCCGGCTACGTGTGTGCCGTGGCCGAAGTCGTCGAACGCCTTCTCGTTCCCGTCGCCGGAGAGGTAGAAGAACTTGTCCGTGCGGCCGCCGTCGAGATCCTGCGCGCGCTCGAGGCCCGAGTCCACGATGGCGATCCCGACCTTGTCGCCCGACCACCGCGATGATTCCACACCCAGCACTTCGTCCAGCATCGCGCCGGCGCTCGACACGTCGAGGCTGGCACCGAACGAGCTCACGAGCGCGTCGGTGGAAAGGCCCAGAACATCGCGATCGCGTTCGAGCTCGGCGACATCAGCGCCGGTGACATCGGCGACGAAGGCATTGAGCGACGGGAGCTCCCCGGCCTTCTTGCGGCCCCGTCGTTCGAGCCGGTCACCAACCAGGGCCTGCTTGCCCTTCGCGGTTCGCACGATCACGCGGACCGATTCGGACGGCCTGCCCTTCACGTCCTGCAGGTAGCGATCGAGCTTGGCTCGATGTCCGGTCCCGCCGCCCGATTCACCAAGAACGGGGCGAGAGCCCAGCGCGCCAACGGCCAGGAAGAGGCCGACGATGGCGATCCAGCGGACGACAGTTGAACGGCGAGGCGACATCGGGCGACCACATCGCAACAAATGCGCCTTCGTGACAGAGCCGCCGTAAAGATCGGCGGTTCAGAGAGTTCGACTGGAGTGCACGCATTCGCAACTGGCCTGAATGTGTGCCATTGAGCGACCTCGCTGTTCCGGATCGGACCACGCGAGGGTCGAATCAGCACACTCGGGATAGACTGCGAGAAGCTGATGGGCAAACTCGTCGTCCTGATGGTGACCGCCTTCGTCGACATGATGGGCGGCCTGATCGTCTTTCCCCTCATTCCCTTCTACGCCGAAAAGACACTCGGTCACGGGCCGCTGTGGAGCGCGCTGAACGCCGTCGGTCTCGGCGGCAGCGGCGCGGCGGTGTCGCTGATGGTGATGATGTTCGCCGGGGCGCAGCTCGTGAGCGCGCCGTTCTGGGGCCGGTTCTCGGACCGTTTCGGCCGGCGCCCCGCGCTGATGGTGGGGCTCGGCGCGTCGGCCGCGGCCTATCTGATCTTCGCCTTCGCGAACTCGCTCGAGCTCCTGTTCCTGTGCCGCGTCGTCCAGGGCGCCGGCGGCGGCACCGTGGGCGTCATTCAGGCCTACGTGGCCGACGCCACCGAGCCCGACGATCGGGCCAAGGCGCTCGGCTGGCTCTCAGCCGCTACCAACGCCGGCGTGGCCATCGGCCCCGCGCTCGGGTCGCTGGCCATGGGGTTCGGCACCAGCGGCCCCGGCCTCTTTGCCGCCACCATCGCCCTCGTGAACATGGCGTTTGCCTGGAGCTATCTCAAGGAATCGAACGAGCTGGCCGGCCGCGCGCCGCACGAGCGCCCCGCCCCGCGCAACACGCGCGAGGTGCTGCGCCGCGTGCTGACGCATGGCAAGGAGCCGGCCTCGCGCCTGATCTGGATCTATGCGATCACGATGGGCGCCTTTCAAGGCATGACCACGGTGATGGCGCTGTTTCTGGCGTCGGGATTCGGCGTGACGGAACGGACGATCGGCTTCTTCTTCACCTACGTCGGGACCATCTCGTTCGTGACCCGCGCGGGCGTGCTCGGCAAGCTCGTGACCACCCTCGGCGAGCTGCGGCTCTCCCGTTACGGCATGCTGCTGCTGGCGACAGGGCTGGCGGGCATGGCAGTGGCGCCGAACGTTCCGGTGCTGGCCATCTTCGTGGCGCTCATCCCGCTGGGCACGGCCTTCACGTTCCCCTGCGTGACGGGGCTCCTGTCACGAGTCGTCTCGCCGCACGAGCGCGGCCTCTACATGGGCGTGCAGCAGACGTTCGGCGGGGCGGGCCGTGTCGTCGGCCCGATCTACGCGGGGTGGGCGTTCGATCACCTGGGCCACGGCGTGCCGTTCTACACCGGCGCCGCCATCGTGATCATGACGATCACGATCGGCACCGGCCTCGAGCAGTTCATCCCGCCGCGGAAGACGTAGAGCCGCCTTCGGACCCGGTCCTTGGTCCTTGGTCCTCTTTCCCGGCTTTGTTGTGAACCCCAGGACCCAGGACCCGGGACGGACAAAGGACCCGGGACGGACCAAGCACTAAGAACCAAGGACCAAGGACTTAATGGCCGCGCTCGATCACGACGATCTCGGATCGTTCCTGCAGCTGCTCGACGACGACCTCCGTGCCATCGGGCGAGACGTCGAAGTCGCTGATCTCGAAGCCGGGCGCGAAGTCGGTCAGCTGACGCTCGCGGCCGCTCTCGAGATCGATGGCCCACAGATTCTTGTGGCTGATGTCGCCGCGCAGGATGATGAGCGAGCGCGTGCCCGGGAGAAACGCGAGACGGCGCGCGCCCCGGCTGAGGGTCACCGCCGGCAGCGGCGCGGCCGCCCCGTCCGGGGTCACCGCCTTCAGCAGGAACGTCGTGCCGACGTCGGCACCTGAATACACGACGAGGCGCCCGTCCGGCGACGCCGCGGGGGCGATCGAGTACTCGCGAACCAGGGGCGACACCGCGCCGGTCTCGAGCGTGACACGAAACAGCTGCGCGGTGCTTCCGGCCGCGGCCACCATCACCGACGCGCCGTCGATCGCCCAGGCCGCGTCGCCGTCGGGCTCGAACGACGGGGATACCTCGCGGGCACCGGTCCCGTCCGTGTTGGCGACATACAACCGCACCTTGCCGTTCTGCCGGGTGGAAAACACCATGCGGCGCCCGTCCGGCGACAGCGTCGGGCCGCCGATCACCCGTGCCTCCGGCGCGCTCCACACCTCGGCCGACACGCCGTCCTGCACTTTCCAGATGCCGTCGCTCGCCCCCTTCGACGAGACGTAGAGCAGGAAGCCGGGCCCGAGGCGCGGCGAGCTGCCGTTGCCCGTGGTGAGCGCGATGCGTTGCGCGCGATCCGCCGCGGCCACGGCGCCGCCGATCGGCAGTCTCCACAGCGTGCCCGTCGGCCGGGACACCGTCGCCACCAGCCGCGACCCGTCGGCACTCGCCGACAGCGAGGTGTAGTTGTCCACTCCGGCCGTCAGACGCCGCGGCCGCCGCTCGTCGACGTCGAGGCCGAAGATGTGCGGGCCCGACCCGTCAGGGTCGGTGGCCAGATACAGCAGCGTGCGCTCGTCGAGGAAGACCGGATAGGTCACCGCGCTGTCGTGCTGCGTCACGCGTTCAGGGCTGCCGCCTGCGGCAGGGACGCGCCAGACGTCCATTCGTCCCGGCATCCCCTGCAGGAAGTAGATCCACCGATCGTCTGGAGACCAGGTCGTGAAGTGACGGTGCTTGGTGTCGGGCGCGGTCAACAGCGCCCGGCCCGGCGGTGTCTCGGTGGCACGCCGGAGGAACATCGGATCGCCGTCCGCCGCGGTGTGGTAGACGAGCTGCGAGGCGTCCCGCGACCAGTCGTACTCGGCCGCCCCCTCGAGATACGGCTTCGGCGCGCCGCCGAGCACCGGCGCCGCCCACACGTCGATGCGCGCCGTCCCGCCCGGATCGGTGTGCCGCACCCAGAACGTGACCAGACTCCCGTCGGGTGAGAAGCCGACGGTGCGGATGGCCGCGTTCACCAGCTCTCGCGGTGCATCCGCCGTCCGGTTGTAGAACTGCCCGGTGCCGATCTGCGTGACCCACACGTCCATGCGGCCGTCGCGATCGGAGAGAAAGGCCGCGTACCGGCCGTCGCGGGACAGCGCGGCCGCATTCGAGATGCCTCCCGAGTTGGTCAACGGCTGGAACCGGGCTGCGGACAACAGTTGATCCGGGCCGCCACCGCTCCACCGGCGCCAGGCCACCACACCCGCCACTCCCGCGGCGATCATCACGACTGCGGCGGCCCAGACCCACGGAGGCGTACGCCGCGAGCCGGCGGGTTCCACTTCCGCCATGGCCGAGTCGGCCGGGTCGGCGGCGTCGGCGGGCTCTGCGCCGCTCGGGCGCCGCTCCAGCGACCAGGCGTCGAGCTCATGGCGGTAGGCGTAGACCGAGCCCAGCCGATCGTGCTGATGGCGATGCACCGGCATCCCCTCGCGCTTCTCCCACCGCTGCACCGTGGTGACGTCGCGCCGGAGGTAGGCGGCAATCTCCTTCCAGGAATCGAGGCGGTCCTCACTCATCGCGCGTGATCAGCGTCGAGGATACGGCAAAGCACCGCATTCGGCCGCATGGCGCCAAACGGCGGCGTCTGCGTCGGGTTGCCGCTTGAGGGGACGATCGGCCGTCCCTACCGTGTCTCCCGAACGCTCCCATCGGAGCCATTCGAAGGAGACACACATGCGACTCAAGCTGACCTGGTCTTTCGCCCTGCTTGCCGCGCTGGTCACCGTGTACATCGCCAGAACGCACGCCACTCCGGCCCTTGGGTTCGTCGGGACGACGCTGGCGCTCGGCCGATTCGGCGACATCGACGCCTCCAATTACCAGCTCGCGCCGCCGCTCAATCCGGGGGTCCAGCCGTGGCTGTCGTTGCAGAAGACGAAGGGGCAGTCCGACGTCTACGTGCAGAACAACGTCTGGCAGCCGGGCGGCCACACAGGCTGGCACACCCATCCCGGGCACAGCCTGATCATCGTGACCGCGGGCACGGTGACCACCTACGAAGGCGACGATCCGACGTGCACGCCGCACACCTACAGCGTCGGCCAGGGGTTCGTCGACGAAGGCGGCGACCACGTCCATATCATCAGAAACGAAGGTCTCGTCGAGGCGCGAACGGTAGCGGTTCAGGTGCTCCCGGCCGGGGCCGCCCGGCGCACCGACAAAGCGGGGTCCCCCGACTGCCCGTTCTGAGACCCACATGGGGCAGGTGCCCGTGCCACGCCGGCACCTGCTCCGTTACAATCCCGGCGATGAGACCCACAGCGTTCCTTGCCTTCGCCTTCACCGGGGTTGTGTTCATCCCTGCCGCCAGCCACGCGCAGGTGTCCTGTTCGCGCGAAGGGTTGCAGCGCGCGACGGATCTCTACGTCGCGGCGCAGAGCGCGGGCGACACGTCGGGTCTGCCGCTCGCCACCGGCCTCGGCTATGCGGAGAACCACGCGCCAGCGGCCATCGACACGGGCGTGATCAAGACCGCGATGAAGATCGATCACACGCGGAGCCTCATCGACGTCTCGACGTGCCAGACGTTTACCGAGGTGATCGTCACGAACAAGGAGAAGCCGTACGTCCTCGGCACCCGCATGCGGGTGAACCGCGACAAGATCGCCGAGCTCGAGACCATCTGGACCACGACGGGCTACTGGCTGTTCAACGCCGACGCCTACTTGAAGTGGTCGTCCTCCGAGAAGTGGGACGTGATTCCAGCGAACCAGCGCGACACGCGCGCCACGCTGGTCGCCGCTGCCAACGCCTACCTGGATGCGTTCCTCGAAGGAAAAAAGGATCTGGTGCCGTGGGGCTACCCGTGCAACCGCACCGAAGGTGGCATGCACACCGGCACCGGCTCGCCGATGGACAGCTGCGACGTCGGCGTGCCGGCGGGCGTGAACATCGCCAACCGCCGCTTCATCGTCGACGAGACGATCGGGTCGGTCGTCGTGTATTGCACCTTCGGCGCCGGCGGTCCCAACGGCGGCAGCGGCGCGCCCGACACGCATCTCTTCCGCGTGGAGAACGGGAAGCTGCGCTACGTCCACACGCTGACGCATCTGCTCCAAACGAACTTCCGCGGTCGCGGCGCCGGCGGGGCCGGCGGACGCGGTGCGGCGGCCGGCGGTCAGGGCGGCGCGGCGCCGCAGAACCCGCAACCCTAGCGCTGCCGGCTCAGCCGTACGTCACACAATCTGCAGTCAGCGAAGCCAGGAGCTCTGCTGTTCGCGAGTTATCTGGCTCATGATGGGCTGGGCCCATGCCACTCCGCCTGCTGCCGCTCGCCGTCGGGCCGGCGATTCTGCTGCCGCTGGCGGTCTATGCCTTCCGGCACCGACGCGTGCGCGGGGCGCTGTGGTACTGCGTGCTGCTGCTCGCCATCGCGCTGTGGAGCGCCGCGTACGCCTGGGAACTGGCGGCGCCCGACTTCGCCGACAAGCTGCTCGCACTCCGGATCAAGTACGTGGGCGTCATCGCGCTGCCGGTCGCGTGGATCGGCTTCGTGCTGGACTTCGTGGCACGCGAACGAGCGGTGGTGCGGCGCGCGACCAGCCGGCTCGGGATCGTCGCCGCTCTGATCCTGCTCACGGCCTGGACGAACGAGTGGCACGAGCTCTTTTGGGGCCACCTGACGCTCGACGCCTCTGGAGTGCTCTATACGTTCGTCGCGCGCGGGCCGGGCTTCTATCTCAACGTCGGCTACACCTATTGCGTGCTCCTGGCCGGCCTGGCCGTTCTCGTGGTGCAGGCCATTCAGTCGCCGTACCTGTATCGCAAGCGCACCCTGATCCTGGCGCTGGCGGTGGTGCTGCCGTGGCTGGGGAACGTGATGTTCGTGGCGCGACGCGAATCGGCCGGCTCCATCGACGCCACGCCGTTCCTGTTCACGTGCACGGCCATCATGGCGGCGGTCGCCGTGTTCCGCTACCGGGTGCTCGAGCCGATTCCGACGCTGCTCGACGCGCGCATCGAGGTGATCGGCGACGGCTGTCTGCTCGTGGACCGCTCGCTCCGGATCGCGGATCTGAACCGGGCGGCGGAAGCGATCATCCGGCGCGACCGCGCCGCCGCCGCCGGCGAGCGGATCGAGCGCGTGCTCCCCGACTGGCCGGTGAACGTCGACACGGAGGTGCGGCAGGACCTCGCGCTGTCCGCCCCGGAAGGCACCCGCACCTACGACGTGCGCATCACGCCGATTAAGTCGGGGGGCGAACGTGTCAGCGGCTACGTGGTGCTCCTGCGCGACGTCACCGAACACCGGATGGCCGAAGCCGCGCTGCGCGACAGCGAGCTGCGGTATCGCGGGCTGGTGGAGAACGCCCGCGACCTGATCTGCACGTGCGACCTCGAGGGGCACATCCTGGCCGTCAACCAGGCCGGCCTCGACCTGACGGGCTACAGCAGCCAGGAACTCGTCGGCCGCAAGCTGTTCGCCCCCGGCAGCTCCGAGGCCACCGTCGTCACGCGCGACGGCCACACCATCGTCCTGGAGCTGGCCAGCTGGCCGGAGTACCGCGACGGCGTGCCGATCGCGATCCAGGCGATCGGCCGCGACGTCACCGAACGGCGGCGCCTCGAAGAGGACCTGCGTCAGGCGCAGAAGATGGAGTCGGTGGGCAAGCTCGCCGGAGGCATCGCGCACGACTTCAACAACCTGCTCACGGCGATCATCGGCTACGCGGCGCTCGCCGAGGCCGAGCAGGTGCCGGGCACGCCGCTGCACGAGTGGATCGAGCAGATCCGCCGTTCGGGCGAACAGGCCGCCACGCTCACCAGCCAGCTGCTGGCGTTCGGCCGCCGGCAGGTGCTGCGGCCGGTCGACCTCGACCTGAATGCCGTGGTGGACGACATCCAGAAGATGCTGCGCCGGCTGATTGGGGAGCAGATCGAGCTGGTCGTGCAGCTCGCACCGGATCTGGCACGGGTGCGGGCCGACCGGTCGCAGGTCGAACAGGTGATCGTGAACCTGGTGGTGAACGCGCGTGACGCGATGTCACGCGGCGGCCGGCTGACCATCCGGACGCACGAGGCCACGCCGCCCGGCGCCTTCATCGCGCTGACCGTGGAAGACACCGGCGAGGGGATCGCGCCGGAGATTCTCGAACGGATCTTCGAGCCGTTCTTCACCACCAAACCGCTCGGCCGCGGCACCGGGCTCGGCCTTGCGACGGTCTACGGCATCGTGAAGCAGAGCGGCGGCGACATCCAGGTGCAGAGCGCTCCCGCACGCGGCGCGCGCTTCACCGTGCTGCTGCCGACGTCGCCCGCGCCGCCGGCATCGCCCGAGCAACCGGCGCCAGCCCGCGCGCGCACCGCGGCCCCGGTCGCCACGACGCAGGGGGCCAACGTGCTGATCGTGGAGGACGACGCCGGCGTGCGGGCGTTTACGGCGCAGGTCCTTCGCGACTCCGGCACGACGGTCTTCGAGGCCGGCAACGCCGCCGAGGCGCTGGCGATTGCGGCGCGCGAATCGACGACGCTGGACCTCCTTTTGACCGACGTCGTCCTGCCGGGCATCGACGGGGTCGACCTGGCCGGGCGCCTGCGCGGGCTCCAGCCGGGGCTTCGTGTGCTGTTCATGTCCGGGTACACGCCGGAGGAGCTCGCCGTCACGGCGGCGATCGGGTCGGACGGTCTGCTGCTTCGAAAGCCGTTCCTGCCCGCTACCCTGCGCGATCGCGTCGCCTACGTCCTGACCCAGTCGTCCGGCATCGGCATCTGAGGGCCACGGGCCGCCTGAAGGCGGCCCCTACAACCAAGTCCCTCCCTGCCGCTCGCTGGGTTCCTGCGAGCCGGCGTCGAACTCGTGGATCCAGCCCAGGTGATGCAGCGCGCCGTCGAACGACGCGAGCCTGACATTGCGCCGGTCGGCGGTGTCGCCGTCCGGCAGGTGCAACACGTCCACCGCGCTGATCGACGCGTATTGCACCTTGCGCGTGCGGCCGCGGCGCAGCCGCTCGTACTGCGCGATGGAATCCGCCAGCGGGCCAGGGCCCGCCTCGGCCAGGCAGGCGGCCAGCACGATGGCGTCTTCGATCGACTGATTCGCGCCCTGTCCGTGGTGCGGGGCGAGCTGGTGGGCGGCGTCTCCCAGGAGCGTCACCCGCCCTTTCGTCCATCGTCCGAGCGGAGGCCGATGGAACAGCCCCCAGCGGTTGCTGATCGGCGTCGCGGTGATCATCTCGACGACCGCGGGATGCCAGGAGGCAAAGTGCCGGAGCTGTTCCCCCTCGACGCCAGGCATGACCCACTCGCGGTGCGGCCACGGCGACGGGTGGCGCTCGACGAGCAGGAAGTTGATGTGGCCGTTGCCCATCGGATAGTGCAGCAGGTGACCGCCCGGCCCCACCCAGAACTGCAGCGCACTGGGGTCCGGCAGACTGGGGACCTTGTCCTGCGGCACGATGCCGCGAAATCCGCTGCACCCCGAGTAGAGCGCGTCGTCGTACCCGAGCATCCACTGCCGGACGAACGAGCGGGCGCCGTCGGCCCCGATCACGAGATCGGCCTCGGCCGTGGTGCCGTCGTCGAACCGCAGCGCGGCCCGCGCCCCCGTGTCCGTGATGTCGACGAGCCGTTTGCTCAGGTGAATGCGATCCAGGCCGACCGCGGCGGACAGCACCGCCTGGAGGTCGGCGCGATGAATCCCGACGTACGGCGCCCCGAAGCGCTGACGATAGGCCGGGCCCACGTCGTGTTTGCCGACGAGGCGTCCGGTACGGCCATCGCGGTAGATCAGGTGTGACACCTCGAACCAGTGCGACGCCAGACGCGAGCCGAGCCCGAACTGTTCGAAGAAGCGGGTGCCGTTGGCCGAGAGCGCAACCGCCGCGCCCACTTCCCGCAACTCGGCCGTCTGCTCGTAGATGTCGGCGGCAATGCCATACCGGCGCAACGCGATCACCAGCGTGAGACCGCCGATCCCCGCGCCAATCACGGCAATGCGGCGCTCTTTCGCGTTGGACATGTGGGCGGGATTGTAGTGCCTCCCCCGTTCAGGGTAGGGTCGGCGCCGGCTCTCTCTATCCCCGCCACGAGCACCCAGGGTATAAAGAGGACGGTTCATGGCCCTCCTACCCTCGGCGCGTATTCAGGTCCTGCTCGCTCTCCTTCTTGCAACCACGGCGGCCGGATGTTCGGAATCGGCCAAAGGCGCCGAAACCGGCACGCGCGAGCGTCCGGCCAAGGCGATCGACACCGAGCCGGTCAAACGCGAATCGATCAACCGGACCGTGAACGTCAGCGGCACGCTGGCGGCCGAGAACGAGGTCACCGTGTCCTCGCAGGCCGAAGGCGTGGTGAGCCGCATCCTCGCGGACCTTGGCGATCGGGTGGGCACCGGACAGGTGCTCGCGGAGCTCGATCGCGAGAAGCTCCAATACAACCTCGATCAGCAGAAGGCGGCGCTGGCCCGTTCCCTGGCCCGGTATGGCGCCACCGAGCCCGGTCGCCTGCCGCCCATCGACCAGACGCCCGACGTCAAGCGGGCCGCGGCGGAACTGAACCAGGCGAAGCGCGGGTTCGAGCGGGCCAGCGAGCTGAGCAAACGGCAGCTGCTGTCGCAGCAGGCGCTCGACGACGCCGACGCCGTGCTCCGCACCAAGCAGGCCGAGTACGACTCGGCGCTGCAGAACGCCAAGAACATGGCCGCCGACATCGACGCGTCGAACGCGGCCGCCCGCCTGGCCGAGCGCCAGCTGCGCGACGCCAGCGTGCGCGCGCCCTTCGACGGCTACGTGCAGCAGCGGATGGTCTCGCTCGGCGAACTGGTCAAAGAGCAGATGCCGGTGATGAAGATCGTGCGGATCGATCCGTTGAAGGTCACCGCCGAGATCCCCGAGGGGCTGGCGCCGTGGGTGCAGAGCGGCCAGACGGTGGACCTGCAGGTGGACGCGTATCCGGACAAGCCGTTCACCGGCAAGGTGTCGCGCATCAGCCCCTCCGTCAACCAGCAGACGCGGGCGTTTCCCTTCGAGGCGCTGGTGCCCAACCCGCAGGGGCTGCTCAAGCCGGGCACGTTCGTGCGGGTGAAGCTGACGACCAACCACGTGGAGGATCTGCTCACCCTCCCCTACGCGGCGCTCCAGTACCGCTACGGCGTGAACCGGGCGTTCGTCGTCGCCGGCGACACGATTGCCGGGCGTGAAGTGAAAGTGGGCGACCGGCTCGGCGATCGCATCGAAATCCTGGGCGGCGTCAAGGCGGGCGACGTGGTGGCGCTGACCGACGTCGACAACCTCGCCGACGGCATGAAAGTGGCTCCCAAACGGAAGTGACCTCGCGCCATGCTTTCTGAACTCTGCGTCCGCCGCCCCGTCTTCGCGACGATGCTCGTCACGTCGCTGGTGGTGCTCGGCGTCTTTTCGTTCCGGGACCTTGGTGTCGACCTCTTCCCCAAGGCCGACCCCGCCACGGTGAACGTGCGGGTGCAGCTGCCGGGCGCCTCGCCCGACGAGATGGTGACGTCGGTCGTGATGCCGCTCGAAAACGCGCTCAGCGGCATCGCCGGCATCGACCAGCTGCAGGCCAATGTGCAGGCCGCCGGCTCGGCCAACATCACCGTGCGCTTCGTGCTCGAGCGCGACCTCGACGACGCCGCCAACAACGTGCGGGAAAAGGTGGCGGGCGCCATGCGCGCCATGCCGCCCGAGGTCCTGCCGCCGGTGATTCAAAAGCAGGATCCCGACGCCGACTCGATCATGACGATCGTCCTCGCCTCGAAGCAGATGAGCATCCGGGCGCTCACCGAGGTGGCCGACAAACAGGTAAAGCGTGCCCTCGAATCCGTGGACGGCGTCGGGGCGGTGACGCTGAGCGGCGGCCAGGGGCGCGAGATCCACGTCGTGGTGGACATCGAAAAGCTCAACGCCCGCGGCCTCTCCATCCAGCAGGTACGCGACGCGATCCAGAAGGAGAACGTCGAGATCCCGGGCGGCACCATCGAACAGGGCAACTGGGAGGTGGGGCTCCGCACGCTCGGCCGCATCGAGGCCACCTCGCAGTTCGACAACATCATCATCGCCACTGTGGGCGGCGTGCCGGTCCGGGTGGCCGACGTCGCCTCCACCGAGGACTCCGTCGAGAAGACGGCCAACGTGCTGACGCTCGAGGACGGCTCGACGGCGGTGTCGCTCGAGATCCGGCGCGCGTCGGGCGAAAACACCATTCGCGTCATCGAGGCCGTCAAGACGCGCCTCGAGAACGTGCGCCGCGCCCTGCCCCGCGGCGTCGCGCTGACCATCAGCAGCGACGACTCCCGGTTCATCTACGCGTCGATTTCGTCGCTCGAAGAGCACCTGGTCTGGGGGAGCCTCCTCGCCGCCGTCGTGGTGATGTTCTTCATGCGCAACCTGCGCGCCGTGATCATCTCGGCGCTGGCCATTCCGGCCTCGATCGTGGCCACGTTCACGCTGATGCGCGGGATGGACTTCACGCTCAACAACATGACGCTGCTGGGGCTCACGCTGGCGGTGGGCATCGTCATCGACGACGCCATCGTCGTGCTCGAAAACATCTTCCGCTACATCGAAGAGAAGAACTGCACGCCGTTCGAGGCCGCCATCCAGGGCACGCGTGAAGTCGCACTGCCGGTGATGGCGACCACGCTGTCGCTCATCGTCATCTTCCTGCCGGTGGCGTTCATGACCGGCTATGCGCGCCGCTTCATCTACCCCTTCGGCTGGACGATGGCGTTCGCCATCGGCGTCTCGATGCTCGTGAGCTTCACGCTGACGCCGATGCTGAGCTCCCGGTTTCTCAAGCTGGCCGATGCCGAGAAGGACCTCAAGACCAAGGATCAGGGCTTCTTCCACTGGGTGGATGGCGCCTACGCCCGTTCGCTCGACTGGGCCCTGGCCCACCCGCTCGCCATCCTGAGCGTCACCGTCCTCGTGCTCGGGCTGACGATTCCGCTCAACCGGATGATCGGCCGGACCTTCATCCCGGCCGAAGACATGGGCGAGTTCACCGCCCACATCGACACGCCGCAAGGCACCTCGCTCGAGGGCACCAAGGAGATCGCCGCGCAGGTGGTCAAGGAGATTGGCGGCCAGGACGGCGTGGCGCGCGTGACGTATCTCTCCGGCGCCGACCGCGTGAACCACTTCCACATCTTTTTCTATCTGAAGCCGAGCGACGAGCGCGACATCACCCAGGAACAGGTGATGACCCGCGTCCGCCAGGTGCTGGCCCGCCATCCGGGCCTGGCCCCCGCGATCAGCCCGAAGAATCCGCTGGGCGGCGGCAACGGCAACTTCGCCATCCAGGCCACGCTGCAGGGCCCGGACATGGCGAAGCTGTACGAGTACTCACAGCGGCTGCTGCTGGAGGCCCAGAAGCTCCCGAGCCTCGTGGACGCCAAGTCCAACTTCAGCAACGCCAGCCCCGAAGTACACGTGTCGGTCGACCGTGCCCGCGCCGCCGACCTCGGGGTCCGGATCTCGGATATCGGCAGCGCCCTGCGGCTGATGGTGGCCGGCGACGACGAGATCTCGACCTTCCGCGACGGCGCCGAGCAGTATCCGGTGAAGATTCGCGTCCTCGAAAGCCAGCGCGACGACGTGGCCGCGATCGGCAAGCTCACCGTGCCCTCCTCCACCAGCGGGCAGGTCCGCGTGGACAACATCGCCCAGATGGTGCGCGGCTTCGGCCCGACGCAGCTGCGACGGCTCAATCGTCAGTTCGCCATCGAGGTGCAGGCCGACCTGGCGCCCGGCCACGCGCTCGACGAGGGGTCCGGGGACATGCGCCGGCTGATGACCGAGCTGAACCTGCCGCCCGGCTACTCGTTCAGCATGCGAGGACAGACGCAGTATCTGGACGAGACGACCACCAACCTGCTGCTGGCGATCGGGCTGGCGAGCATCTTCGTCTACATCGTGCTGGCGGCGCAGTTCGAGAGCTTCGTGCAGCCGATCATCATCATGCTGGCGCTGCCGGTGTCGGTGCCGTTCGCGCTCTTCACCATCTGGATCACCGGACGCACGCTGAACCTCTGGAGCGCGCTCGGCATCCTGCTGCTCTTCGGCATCGTGAAGAAGAACTCGATTCTGCAGGTGGACTACACCAACGTCCTGCGGCGCCGCGGCGTGCCGATGCACGAGGCGATCGTCGAGGCGTGCCGCACCCGGCTACGGCCGATCCTGATGACCACGAGCGCGATCATCGCCGGCCTGCTGCCCACCGCGCTCGGGATCGGCATCGGCGGCAACCAGCGTTCCGCCATCGCCCTGACGATCATCGGCGGCCAGAGCCTGTGCCTGTTC